>Ga0210133_1000059_pt1 | contig 39010 bp, 30 predicted proteins | sample Joice_ThreeSqC_D_2_FD_184874 | JGI IMG/M metagenome (GOLD analysis project Ga0210133, IMG submission 184874) | Wetland microbial communities from San Francisco Bay, California, USA, that impact long-term carbon sequestration - Joice_ThreeSqC_D1... | ecosystem: Environmental > Aquatic > Marine >...
GGGGTGGTGAAGTAGTGCGGCTTCGACATCCAGATGAGGTAATCGTCGAGTTGCGTGTAGCCGTCGCCGTTGGGATCCGCGTTGCTGTCCGAGAAGTCGTTCTGCGCGGAGCTTGGGTTGGAGCCGGCTTGCTTCTCCCACCAGTCGGGTAGACCGTCGCGGTCGCCGTCCCAGGAGGCATCGCGGTTCACGGTGGGATAGCTCTCGTAGCCGCCCACGTCGGCTTCGTTGTCGGGCAATCCAGGCTTGCCCGACACGCTGCCCTTGTACGTGTAGGTGCCGTCGCGGGTTTCCTTCACGATGCGGGCGTCGTGATCGTCGAGCGCCGGCTGGGTCGTGCCCACGTCGGAAAGAACGTCCTTGTAGGCTTCCTCCGCGGTTTGCAAGGTGGCGTACGAGGGGAAGAAGGCGCTCGAAACCCAGGGGCTGTAGCCATCGGGTGTGCCGGTGTATTCGCGACCCTTGTCCTGCGAGGACACGTCGAAGTGACCGGGCATGACGTTGCCGGCGAAGTAGTATTTCTGCGTGCCGGGAAAGCTGTCGTACTGGGCATTGAGCGCATAGAACATGGTCGTGGAAGCGCCCGGCTTGTAGTAGTTGTTGACGAAGTTGACCTCGTGCGCGCCACCGTCGGTGGCCCGGTCTCCCCAGTTGTAGACCACGGTATCGAAGATATCGAGCCGTCCCGCATAGATGCCGGCGCCGTCGAGCCCGCCCGCGAGGCTCCAGTTGCGACCCTCGCAGTGGGCCAGCAGGTTGTGGTGGAACGAGCCGACATCGCCGCTGATGCTGCCCGCGTAGCCGTGTGCGGTCCCGGCGGGATAGTTGGCGTGACCGGCGACGTTGAGACACTCGGAGATCATAGTTCGCTGCAAGGTGATGTTCTTGCCCGAGCGCGAGCTGAACCCCTCGTCGATGGTCCAGCTGATGGAGCAGTGATCGACGATGCTGTAGTCGCTGCCCTGCAAACCCATGCCATCGTAGGTCTCGCCGCCACCCAGACGGACACGCACGTTCTGGACGATGAGGTCGTTCACGCCGCTAGCGCCGAAGGGCGCCGCGCGGATGACGATGCCCTTGCCCGGCGCGGTCTGTCCCGCGACCGTGATGTAGCTCTGGTTGATCGACAGCCGACTCGCGAGCTTGATGATGCCGGCCACGTCGAATACCACGACCCGCGGTCCACGGTCGGTCTCGATGGCATCACGCAAGCTGCCCGCGCCGGAATCGTTCAAATTGGTGACGTGAACGACCACGCCGCCGCGTCCGCCGCGCGCGAAGCGGCCATACCCCTCGGCGCCGGGGAAGGCCAAATGCCGGGGGCGGAAATACCAGACCGTGCCCGAGGTGGCCACGTTCTGCGCCGTGATCTCGTCGACGCGCCAGTAGTACGTCTTCAGACTGTCGATACCGTCGAGCTCGTAGCTGGTGGCGGTCTGGTTGCTCTTGAACGCGGGCGAAGAGCGGATGGCCGATTGCACCGAGGCCAGGTCGGTACCCACGTACACGTCGTGAGACGCCGCTCCGCTGGCGCCCTTCCACGACAACGTCACGCTGCCCGAGTCGCAGTCCACGTGCTCGTCGCCGTTGCCCGGTGTCGGATTGGTGGCTTGGTCGGCCAGATTGGGCACGTTCAGGTCGAAGCCGTTGAGCATGACGTTCTTGGTGGCCGCGCTCGACGAGGTCTGCGCCTTGAGCAGGATGACCACGTCCTTGCCGGCTTGCGCGTCGAACTGGACCCAGGCCGTCTTGGCCTCGGCGGTGGATAGCGCCTGAATGCTCGGCGTGATGCCCGTGACTTTCGTGGTTCCGTCGACGGCGATGTCGATGGGAGCGGCGCTGGCGACGTTCGCGGTCTGGTTGAGATACAAGAGGATACTATGCGTGCCCGCGGACAGGCCGCTGATCGCCAGCTGCAATTGGCCGCCCGCCTCACCACCATCGACGGTCACACCATCGCCGACCAGGCGAGCGTAGTAGGGGATCTGGACCGCGAGCTTCTGCCAGTCCGACTTGATGCCCGTGCCGTTGCTGCCAGCCCTGGTCACGGTGAGCTTGATGCCTGCGAAGGTGTTGGTCGCGCTGGCTCCGCTGGTGACGGGCCACGCGTTGTAGTTGAGCTCGGACACCTCGGAGGTCGGGCGTCCCGACATGTCGAAGTCGACGTTGACGACGGGCCCGGCGATGGCGACCCGGGTGGGCTCGGGCAGCGTGCTGCCGCCGCTCGTGCCGCCGGTGCCTCGCGCGCCGCCGCCCCCGCTCACCCCGCCAACGATGCCGCCGCCGCCTTCCGAACCTCCGGTCGCGCCGGTGGAACCTCCAGCGCCCGCGGTGGTCCCGCCCGCGCCAGCCGTCGCGCCACCCGAAGCGGAATCCGCCCAAGCCGCGTCCGTCCCGCCGTCGGGAATGACTCCCGCTGCGCCGCCGGCTCCGAACACCGCCGTCCCACCCGTTCCCGCGCCCCCGCCCGCGCCGGTCCCCGCGGTCATCGCCCCCCCAGAGCCGGGGATGCCACTGGAACTGCTCGCGCCGCCGGTGCCGAGGCGGCCTCCCGAACCGGGGGAACCGCCGCTCGCCGTTTGGGTGGCCGGGGACGAACCCGAGTTCGAACAAGCGGCGGAGAGCGCGAACAGCGCGGAAAGGACGGAAGTGGTGAAGGCCGGGTTCTTCTTCATGGCGCCTCGTGGTGCGAAGGGGACGACGATCATTTCGCCACCGTGGTCGCGTGTGCGCAATGGGCTATTGGCTGCAGGTCGGCGTCCAGCCCCGAAAATGTTCGCGAGGGTGTAGCTGGCGGCCTGGCTCGCGGTCAGCGGATACGACGCGCGCGAGGATGCGTTGGCGCCGGCACCCGTGCTGCCGTACTCGTGAAAGCGGGCGTTCTGCGGCTGATTGGACGACATCGTCGTGAAGCTCGCGGCCAAGATGTGCGACCCCAGGTCGGCGTCGATAAAGGCCGCGCAGCCATCGGCTCCCCAGGGGAGGGCCAGCGCGACCGAGCTCGCCTTCACCGAGGACACGGCCGGGAACTCGCCACCCCCAAAGACGATGCCGGAGAGCGTGCCGATGTCGGTGTTGGGTGCCGAGGTGGCCGAGCCGCCCTCGACGTTGCGCACTTCGCAGTTCTGCAGCACCGCCGTGGCGCCACCGAACACTTAGTCGGTATTGCCCTGCACGTAGCAGTCGCGGAAGTACTGCGATCCGCTGTGCGTGTACAGCGTGTCCCGATAGCCGACGAAACGACAATTCAGGAACTGTTGGCGCTGACCGGTCGTTCGCAAGGCCATCGGTATTGCCGCCGGTGCCATTCATGCCGCCGGTGCCGGAAGCCGTTCCTCCCGTGCCTTGGCCGCCCATCCCAGCGTTGGTCTGGGTCGTGCCGCTGCCGCCTGTCGCGATTCCTCCCGAGCCTCGAGGCGCGCCGCCCGTGTCCGGGCCGGTCGTCGCCGCAGTTGTCTGTCCGCCGCTGCCAATCACGCCACCGGTGCCGACCGTGGCTGTCGTACCTCCGGAGCCGGAGGTGTCGCCGCTGCCGGCTCCACCGCTACTTGGCGCGCTTCCCCTGTTCCCGGTCCATTGCGAGCCGTGACCCGAGTTGCCGCAAGCGAGCGGCCCAAGTCAAAGGATGCCCGCGAGCAGGGCCCGGCGGGTGCATGAAATGAAGGGGGTTTGCATCTGTGACAAGTTTGGCATAAGGGGTCATGCGGTGATGAACCGAAATCGATCACGGGAAATTCGCCGCGAGCGGCGACGGCGACGGAGTCGAGCGCGGCCCACATTGCGCCGAGCCCTCGCAATGAGTCGCCCCGGGCCGCGCCTCGACCCGACTCCGATGGATCGGATACCCTCGCCGGGAAAGCCCATGACCCTGGTCGTGAGATTGAGCATGCGGGCCATCGCCCGCGTCCCGCCGCTCGCGCGGGAGGCCCGGTGAGCGCTCGCCTCGTGAAGCTCGCCAGGAACGCGGCGGTTCTCGTCGGTCGCCCCTCGGTGTTGACGGGGCTCATGGTTCTCGTGGGCCTGGCCGGTCTCGCCCTGCGCATCGAGCACGCGCTCACCTTCGACGGCCCGGGACGCGGCAGCGACTACCTGGCGGCCATGCGGGGCGTTCGCTGGGTGCTGGAACATGGCGCGCCCTTCGACGCTTCCGCCCCGTTGCAGGTCAATCATTACCCGCCGCTGTGGTTCGCGCTCTCGGCCCTCATGCTCAAGGTGGGTCTGCCGGAGCGATCCCTAGCCTTCATCGCGGTTGTCGGTTGGGGGGTGCGCCACCTCCTTTTGGCCCGTCTGCTCACCGAGGCGGCGGCGGATCGCCGCTGGAGTCGTCTCCTCGCGCTGGCCGCCGATGCCTTCCTGCCGCTCAGCGTGCTCATGAGCGGCAAGGTGAACCCCGAAGGGCTGCACGCCACGCTCTTCTTCGTCGCCCTGTATTTCCTGTGGCGACTCGAGCGTCACCTGCAAGAGCCCGCCGGACCGCGGTGGCAGGACGCGCTGTGGTTTGGTCTCTTCGCGGGGCTCGCGTTTCTCACCAAGCAAACCGCGGGCGTCCTGGTCATCGCCGCCGTGATGCTACTTTGTTGGCATGTCGTCGCGCAGCGATGGGGCAAGGGGTCGGCTTCTTGCCGCCGCAATATTCTTCGCTGCACGGGCATCGCGGCGCTCACGTTGGTTCTCGTGACGGGTTGGTACCTGGGCAACAACCTCATTCGCTTCGGCACGCCGACCCCCGGACCTTACTCCTTGAACCGGCTTACCTCCCGGATCATGGCGGAGAACCCGCTCGTGTACGCCAAGCCGATCCTGCAGCGTCGTCCGCTCGGCTGGTTTCTCCCGTTGGATTTCGGCTATCTGAAGCACCCCATCGGCTCGTTCAACCACGGCGTGAGGCCGAACTTCTGGGTGCCCCTCATCGCCGGCGCCTGGGGAGACTACTGCAACCGCGGCTTGTGCCGCCTTTCGGGCGGGAGTCTGTCGCGTGCCTACTGGGGGGGCTGGCTGGTCTCCGATCGCTGCGTGTCTTGGCTGCGTGGTTTCCTCCTGCTCGGTCTGGTGTTGAGCTCGTGCACCGCCGTAGCCACGAGCGTGGTCTTGGTTCGGTTCCTGCGCACGGCCGGCGCGAGCGGCTCGTTGGTGGTGCCCGTGGCTCCGGTGTTGGTCCTCGCGTTCTTGATGGTCTTCGCGACCGTTTACCCCTTCGACCGTGGGCAGGCGGTGGTCAAGCCCAACTACCTCCTTGCCGCCACGACGCCACTTGCCGCCTGCTGCGGCCTGGCGCTTGCCGGGATGTCCCGACGCGGACGTACCGAGCTCGTTCACGGCATCGCCTCCGTGGCGCTCGCGCTGGCGGCATTCATGCTCGTCTTCGAGCGCTTCGGCTGAGGGTGCTGCGGGGCCGGCGGGGCTCGCCGACAAGAGACGGCGCGACCAAAAATTGCCTGCCGCCGAGACGCCGCCGTTACAATGGCGGCAGATGCGCGGGCTCGGCGCCACCTTGGCTCTGCTTCTCCTCGTGCCGGTGGCCGCACGGGCAGAGGGATATGCGCAGTTGGGTACGCTCGAACGGGGCGCGGTGGATGCCGCGCTCGCGGCACGTGGGCTGAGCATCGATCCCACTCCCGAAGGCAAGGCCGTGGGCGCCATCCTGGTGGTGAACCAGGAGGTGTTCCAGCCCGGCGACGGCGGCCTACTCGAATGGCTCAACCACTTCCACCGCACCACCCGGGAGAGCCACATCCGTCGCGAGTCGCTGCTTGTGCCCGGCATGGGTTACGACGTGGCGCTGGTCGACGAGACCATGCGCGACCTGCGCAACCGGACCGCCTACAACGCGAAGGATCCGATACTGTCGAGCATCGTCGCCATCGTGCCGGTGAAGGCCACTGCGCCGGGTACGGTGGACATTCTCATCGTCACGCGCGACGTGTGGAGCCTACGTTTCAACACCGACTACAACTACCAGCCGGGCTACCTCATCAACCTCAGTACCTCGCTCTCCGAAAATAACCTCTTCGGTTGGCGCAAGCAGGTGGCGCTGGCGTACCTCCTCAACGAGGGAGACATGTGGCTAGGTCCCACGTACCTCGACCCCAACGTGCTCGGCACGCACCTGCGTCTCATCGCCGCGCACTACCAAATCTGGGGGCGCAAGCTGGGAGAGATCGCCGCGGGTCCGCACGAGGGCTCGGCGTCGCGCTTGCGCCTGGAATATCCGTTGTATGCCCTGTCGCGACGCTGGGGTGGTTTCGTCGACGCCAGCTACACCACGCGGGTGGCGCGATACCTGTCGGGCAAGACCCTACGGACGTTCAACCCGGGCACGGGAAGATGCTTGGGTCCGGGCGATGACGACTTCGCCGGCGCCGATCCGAGTGCCGAGTGCGCGTTTCGTTCCCGCACCGGCGCTGTCACCTCCGGGCTCACGCGATCCTTCCCGAGGTCCTGGCTCGTCCAGCGGGTCACAGCCGGCAACGAATTCGGTCTCAACCGCCCCACCTTTCTTCCCGATTTCCCCACGGTCGAGCGCGATGCCTTCGCCCAGGCCTATTTCCGCACCTCCGAGCGCACCTCGTCGCTCTATCTCATGTACGAGGTCTTCACCCCGCGCTATCGGACCTACCGCAACCTCGACACCTTCGATCTCGGCGAGGACCAGCGGCTTGGGCCCTGGGTGACGCTCAAGCTCGGACGGGCCAGCACGTGGCTTGGCTCCGATGCGGACTTCTTCACCCTGAAGGCCGAGGCACATGTCAATCTCGGCATTGCCGGCGGCTTCCAGAGCGTCGGTGCCTCGTGGGAAAGCCGGCGCTACGGCGAGGGGTGGCGCGATCAGCTCGTGACCGGGCAAATCTACGCGGCCACGCCCATGCTCGCGCGCACCTTCCGTGTCGTGCTGTTCGGCTCCGCCGGGTTCATGTACGACAACGTCCACCGGGCTCGGGTCTACCTGGGCGGGCTCGAGGGGTTGCGCGGATATCCAGTCAATTTCTTCTACGGCTACGACTTCCACGTCGCTCACATCGAGCTGCGTACCGCCCCCGTCGCCCTCGCGTTCCTGCGCCTGGGCGCGCTGGCCTTCGCCGACGGCGGTCACGCGGCGGACAGTTGGCAAGCCCTGAGCTTCTTCGGCGACGTAGGGGCGGGGGCTCGCCTGCTCATTCCGCAACTGAACGTCGAGGTGCTCCGTTGCGACTGGGCCTTTCCTTTGCGTGGCCACGGGTCGCCCGGCCAGGGGCAGGTCAAGCCAGGCTGGCCGGGACGGCTTTCCTGCGGGTTCCACCAGGCATTCTAGGTTGCATTGCGAGGATCGACGCAGACCTGGACAAGCCCCAAGGAACCCGGTAGGGTAGAAAGACGTAGCGAGTCCCTCAGGTGTTCCCCGGCCGTTCATTTCTCGGTGCTCAGTCGATGAGCCACTTGTTTCCGACCGAAAACCCAGGGCTCGGTTTGGTGGGGTCGTGGTTGGTCCCGTTCAACCTTGGCATGCTGTCGAGGAGCGGCTTCATTCTGTTCTAGGCACCGTATTGGGCACAGTGTCCGTCCTGGTCGGTTCGCACGCCTTCCGCCCAGGAAAGAGAGAAGAGACGTGAGACGCAAGAGGAGAAAGTAAATGGGAACGAGGCTTTATGTAGGCAATCTGTCGTACAACGTGACCGAGCCGGAACTGAAGGATGTCTTTGGCGAGAACGGGAGGAACGTGAAGGAGGTCAAGGTCGTGCTCGATCGCGACACCGGCCGCCCGCGTGGTTTTGCCTTTGTCGAGATGACGACGGATGCCGAGGCCGCTCAGGCCATCGAGACCCTGAACGGCCGCGAAATCCAGGGCCGTCCCATCAACGTCAGCGAAGCTCGCGAGCGCGCCCCGCGCGGCGGTGGCGGTGGTTTCGGCGGCGGCGGCGGTCGTGGCGGACGGGATCACGGCGATCACGGTCGCGGCGGTCGTCGCGGCGGCGGCGGCTGGTAGGTCGCCCCTTTAGCGTTTCGGGATCGGGGAGGCGGATTCGCCGCTCTCTTTCGGCGTGGTCTGCTTCTCGACGGGCAAGGGTTGGCTGGTCGGCCGGACTCGTAGGTTGCTAAGCCATACCCGGCCCGGGGATCCCTGGGCAACGGTAGTCGTGGTTGTGATCGCCAGGCGAAGGCTCAGCGGGCCACCGGCGTGGTGCAGATTCGTCTTCCAGACGAGTGCGGGCGCACCGGAGGGACCATCGGGGAGATCCGGAAGTGAGAGCGCCGGTGAGAGCGGCTGTTCGTTGGCGATGAAGCTCATGGTTCCCTGCGAATCTTCCGTGGGACGCGACCCGGTGAGATCCACCTGCGCCTCGATGGCGTAGTCGCCCGGGGGAAGGACCAGCTCGGTCTCGGCCGCGATGGCGCCGGACTTGCCGGGATGGGCCGCGGGCAGTGCGATGCCGACGCCGTTCCACACGCCCTTGACGCCGGATGCGCCATGAAGAGAGCCGACCCTACCGACCGTTCGCCAGTAACAAAAGCGCGGTTGTCCGGCGATCGAGCACTCGTGCACGGCGAAGCGATGACTCTCGCGCAGGCGTGCCCCGGTCCAGGCCAGCGCCGGCGCGAGGGTGAAGATGACGGCAGTTAGTGAAGCGGCGACAGCGGCCTCGCGTTTCCATGACGCCGGCGCCTTGCCGCGATGCAGGTCACGTGCGGTCCGGAAGATCCAATCGAGCGCGAGCGCGGTGAGCGGAAAGAGCAGCATGCTGATGGGTAGCCGGTAGCGCGGCTCGGAGAAGATGGCGATGTAGAGCGCGGCGAGGAGCGCGGCCTGCGGCAGCAAAGAAAGCGCGAGCCACTGCCTGCGCGCGTATGCGATGCCGCAGCCCATGAGGGCCAAGGCGAGGGCGCCGAGCCAGAAGGCGTCGGCGACGAGCTCGATACTGGCTTGGTGGCCGCGGAAGAAGTCGCGCTGCGGCTCGGGCAAGACGCCCGCGCGAAAGAGCGGCCAGTAGAGCAGCGCCCGTTCGTGGACGAGCATGCGCTCGGCTTTGCTGGCGAGCAGTCCGAGGGTGTAGAGGGGATCGAACGTGATCCAGGTCTTGGCGATGGCGAGCGAGGCACGATCGGCCTGCCGGTGCGGCTCTGCCAGCAGGGTGAAGCCGGTCACGTCGTGGAACATGCGGTTGAGCGAGCGGGAGTAACACCCGTCAGTATTGGGGTTGGCCCCGACGAGCGCGGTCAAGCCGCCATGACTGTCGGTGAAGAAGGTCTCGCCGTAGCGCAGGCGATTGCGCACGGCCCAGGGGGACAGCATGACCAGCGCGATGGCGCACGCCACCGCCGCGGAAAGCATCGAGCCACGCCAGGGTTTGCCGTGGGCGCGAAAGACCAACACCGACAGCGCGGCCAAGGGAACCACGATGGCGCGAATGTAGGCCGCGAGGCCCGTGAACACCCCGAAGAGAACCGCGGCGACGAAGGGCCGCGACCCCGCGTATCGGAGCAGGAAATAGGCCGCGACCACCACCAGGACCGCCGCCGGCATGTCGGTTCCGGTCACGCTGGCGACGGCGATGCCGGCAGGCCAGAAGGCGTAGAGCAGTCCGGCGATGAGAGCCACGCACTTTCCGTCCCCGGAGATCCGTCGTGCGATTCCATAGACGGCCCCCGCGCCGAGGCCGCCCAGCACCGCTCCCACCAGCTTGGCCGCCAGCCATCCTCCGCCCAAGGCCTGCACTGGGGCGATGAGCAAGACGTAGCCTGGCATGAACACGTACTCGGGGTCGAAACTTCCGTGCTCCACCAGGTGCGCGGCCGCCTCGACGTACATGGCGAAGTCGCCCACCGGCTTGCTGGGAACGGTGAGCACCCACACCACCCGCAGGGCGATGGCTAGCGCGACCACGACGAAAGACATCCGCCGCAACTATTACACCCCACGCCCCGCCGTGTGCTCTCTTCCTACGCGTGGCCAGTGCGGCGGCGCAGGGTCCACTCGGCGGCCAGAAGCCCGATGGCGAGCAGAAGCATGAGCGGGCTCGACCAAATCTCGACCGTGCGCAGGCTACCCACGCGCACCTTGCGCGGCGCTCGCACGGAGGGATCGCCGATGGTTGCTTCGCGGAATTCGCCGCCGCTCGCGCTGGCGATCTCGCGCAGCACTTGGTCGCGCGCTACCACGTCGTCGAGCTCGTGCCCCTCGGGTCGGATGACGAAGGTCGCCAGCTCCTGGGTGGCCCGACCTTCCAGGGTGGCGTGGCCGGCCAGGCGGTAGGCGCCCGGGTCGAGACCGGGTAGATCGCAGTGGGCCTCACCCTCGCTCCCGGTGGTGACTTTCCAGGTGCGCAAGGGCTTGGCGCTTTCCGGCGCGTCGGCCGCTCGTAGCTCAAGTGCTACCTCGACGGCCGGGGCCGGGCTGAAATCGGAGCGCAGGGTGCGCACCAGAAGGGACACCGATTGGCCGCGTCGGTATTCCACCTTGTCGAGGTCGAGGCGAAGCAAGGACAACGCCGGATCGCGAACCAGCCAGCGGATGGCTCCCTCCCAGAAGCGCTGGAAGGCGCGGCCGTCGTCGCCAGCGCCCGCCGCACCGAAACCCCATTGCCACGCACTGTCGCTGAGCAGAGCCAGGCTGCGTCCCTTGCCGACCTCGGCAACGGCGAGCACCGGCGCCGGCTTGCCGTCGCTGCTCTTCTGCGACGGATGGACGAGCAGGGAGCGCGCTCCTGGTCGCAGCCCGGCCACGCGGTTGATGCCCACCAACGGCGGCAACGCCGCCCAGCGCGTACGGTTGGCCTTCTCGTCGAGGTTGAGCGACGTGACCGGGTGGGTGCGTCCTTCCGCGGTCAGGCGGGGACGGAAGGTGTCGGTGGTCCACGCGCCAGGGCCTTCGTGGGGGATGCCGGCGAGGTTCACGGGAAGCACCGATTGCAACTGGCTTTCGCCGTAAAGCCCGCTTGCGAACGAAAGATCGCCGCCCACCATGGCCAGCGCGCCTCCGGCCTCGATGTAGGCGCGCACGCCCGGCAAATAAGGTTCCACCCAGTAGGGCTTGAAGTTGAAATTGTCGAAGATGAGAAGGTCGAACGACTTCAGTTGATCGTCGAAGATCTCCTTGTAGGGGAAGGGGATCAACGCCATCTCGTCGCGGCCCAGCGCCATCTCGTCGGTATCGGTGCGCAGGATGAAGAACGACACCAGATCCACGTTGGGATCGAGCCGCAGCATCGAACGCAGGAAGCGTTCGTTCCACGAGGGTCGGCCACACACGTGCAGGATACGCACGCGGTCGCGGATGACTTTCAGGGTGAAGACCTGGCTGTTGTTGGTGTCGAGCGCCTCGCCGATCAACACCGGGGTCTTGATTTCGAACACGTGGTTGCCGGGGTGGTCGGGCGTGAAGTCGAAAACGACCTTCTCCTGCGACGATTCCTTGCGTAGGAGCACGGCCTTGGCGGCGATGAGGCGGCCATCGCGCAGCAGCGATACCTCGACCATGCGACCAGGAAGGCCGTTGTGTCGCAGGATGGCCTCGAGCTTCACCGGGGTGCGCACGAACGCAAAGTCGTCGGCGAGCACGGCGGCCACCGACAGGTCGCGCAACTCGGATTCACCGACGAAGACCGTGTGTACCGGCGCGGCGATTGCCTTCAAGGACTTGAGCGTGTCGGCGTCCAGCGGACCTTGACCGATGCGCCCGGTGTCGATGCCGTCCGAAACGAGCACCACGGCCGCCAGATCGCGTCCGGCGAATCGGGTGCGCAGCTCGGAGAGTGCCTCGCCGATACGCGTGGCCTCGGCCTTGGGGGCGGGCACGCCCAAGCGCGAGGCCGGCTCGAGGACCTCACCGAAGCCGTAGAATTCCACCTTGTGGCCGCCCTCTTCCCACGCCGCGAAGGTTGCCGATGCGTTGGCGATGGCCGCGGCCGCGCGCTCGGCACGGGTGGGGCCACGATCGGGTGGCGCCACCGTCATCGAGCGGGATGCATCGACTAGCACCGCGACATAGTTGGGTACCACGCTCACCTGTCCAAATTCGAGTCGGGGCTGAAGCGCCACGAGCAAGCAAGCGCCCACGGCCAACACGCGCAGAGCGAGCAGCGTCAGCGTGCGGCCGCGCCTTCGCTCGCGCCACAAAGAAAACGCCGAGAGGCTCACCGCCAGGATGGCCGCCAGGAGCACGAGGGCCAGGACGGTCCGCCCCATCTGCGTACCCATGGTCAGGCGCCAGTCGGCGATGAGCGGCAGACGATTCACGGACGCGCTCTCCGCGTGCGCATGATGAAATCGATGTGCGCCTGTTCGGTCTTGTAGTCCAGGCACAGGGCGTACATCACCAGGTTGATGGCAAAACGAAAGCTTCGTTCGCGTTGCTCGTCGCCGCCCGGCACCACGTCGTGTTCCCAGCGCCCGAACCCGTCGCGGGCGAGCGCCCCGCCCAAGTCGTTCTGCGTGTACACCACGGCGAGGCGGCGATCGCGTTCGATGGCTTCCAATTCCGGGGAAACCAGCACGCGGCCGGGAGCGTCGTGCAGGATGTAGAAGGACTTCCACAGCACGTGGTCCTCGGGCACCCGCCGCAGGAAATCTCCCGGTAGCACGCGCACCAGCAACTTGCGCACCGACGCATCGAAGCTCCCTCCCGCCCGTCCTTCCGCCGAATCGACGAGCAGGCAACCGCCGAAGGTCAGGTAGCGACGCAGCCGGATGGTGTCGGCCTCCGACGGCATGGCGAAGCCGCGGTCGCCGGACAGAATGGCCAGCGGGTAACGAAAGAGCTCGGGACTTGCGATAGGCAGCTCGATGGGGTCCGGCACCGTGACGAGGCTGGTGCGGCGTTCGAGCTCCCAGGCCAGGCGGCGCAAGGCGGTCGGTCGAGGGTCCGGCAGATCCGCCAGGCGCAGACGCATGAGGCGCAATTTGGACAGCTCACCGAGTGCGCGCGCGCGCCGGGCGATCCCCGAAAATCCGGCGAGAACGGCACCCGCCAGGAATTGCCGCCGTCCCAACAGGGCCGTGCCCCACAGCTCAGTGCGCCATGAGGAACTGCCGCCGATTGATCGCGGCGCTGGCAAACCGTTCTTGCTCATTCGATACTAGCGCTCGCCATGCGGAACCCGTCGAAGCTGCTCATCGCCCCCAGTATGATGGCTCTCGTTCTCGCTGTCGCGCACAACTCGGCGCGCGCGCAGGATAGCGACAACAGCGCCGATGCGCCCACGGCGGATATGCCTGCAGCGGATGCGGAGGCGGATACGGCAGCGAGCGAGGGTGACGCCGCGCCTGGGGCGAAGCGCAACCAGGCGGTCGAAGTCGCCGAGCCCGAGCGAGCCGAGGAGGACACGCGGGTATTCGGCGGGCCGGCGCAGGCCAACCACAAATATCAGACCGGCCTTTCCATCATGCCCGGCTCGGGCTATCGCCTGATCGTCCGCTACAAGGAGGGCCAGTATTGTGGGGATTCCTCCGGTCTTCCCACCAAGCCTTTGTGCGCGAACTACGTTCCCTTCTTCCTGGATTTCCAGCTCGCGTTCGGTGTGGCCGCGCGGGCGGACGCGATCTTGGACCTGCGCTTTGGTCTGCAGAGCGATCCAGCCGTTCCGGGAAGCCATCAGTTCGCCGTGGCGCCGGGGCTGCGTTTCTGGCTGGATCAGGATGTCTCTCTCAAGTTCTACACGACGTTGCAGTTCGTCTATGACCATACGGACTTTTCCAACAGCCCTGGGATCCGCAACGCCGATGTGGGCATGCGCAACGCCAACGGGCTGATGTACGACCCGATTCGCAACGTGGGTTTCTTCGTTCAGTTCGGCGAGACCCTCGGCTTCATGCGCTGGTTCCGCATCGATCTTGACATCGGGGTGGGCGCGCAGCTGCGCTTCCCGTAGTCCTGCAAAGCCCTTCGGCGGGCAGAGGCCGCCCTCGACCGCGCGGTCGATGCTCACTCGGCGAAGTTGGGGCGCGTCTTGCGCTTGCGGTAGAGCTTGATGGCCACAAAGACCACGGCCACAGCCACCAGGGCCAGGATGCCGTACTCGGATCGCCTCGACCATTTGATGACGTTGTCGATCTGGTCGCCGAAGTACCAGGCCGAGTAGATGAGAAAAGGTACCGAGAGCAGGGCCGCCAGGGAATCGTAGATGAAGAAGATGTGGGGCTTGACGTGCAACATGCCCGCGGACAGGAAGATGGAAAAGCGTAGGCCAGGCAAAAACCTCGCGACGAAAACCACCTTGCTACCGTAAGTTCGGAAATAGGCGCGTACGCGCCTTTGCCGGCGTGGCGTGAAGTACCGACGTCCGAAACGGCTGGCGAGAATCTTGGTGCCGAAGCCGCGGCCTAGCATGAAGGCCAGGGAGTCGCCGCCGAGCACCGCCGCGAAACAGACCAGGAACACCGTGTGGGTATCGACCTTGCCCAGGTGGGCCAGGTAGCCGGCAGAGATGAGCGAAATGTCCTCGGGGATAGGCAATCCCAGGCCGCAGAGCAGCAAAATGCCCGCCAATTTGGCGTACACGTGGGAAGTAAGTTGACTGAGCAGCCACTCCATCGGCCGGACTCGTGGCGAAACCCATAGCACGGATTCAGGCGACGCGAGGGGATGTCATGGCAATCTTCCCCCGCGAGACGACATTGACAGCGGGCCAAGACCGACCTAGAAGTCCCCTAGGAAAGCCATGCAAATGAAAAATCGTGAATGGAACCTCGGATTTCTCCTGGCCACCGTCCTTTTGGCCACCACCGCCTGCAAGCCCGACTACCCGGCCTGCGAAACCGACAAGGATTGCAAGTCCAAGGAATTCTGCGTGGCCCGCAAGTGCCAGCAGTGCCGCGACAGCAATGACTGTGGCGAGGGGCGCGAGTGTAGCAACGGCAAGTGCAACGTCATCACCAACTATTGTCGGGACGCCTCGCAATGTCCCGCTGGCGCCGTCTGCGTGGGCAACCGCTGCCGCGCCTGCCAGGCCGACACCGAGTGTCCGGCCGGCAGCATCTGCAACGCCGGCGTTTGCGGCAGAGCCCAGTGCATGAAGGACGACGACTGCGCCCAGGATCAGGACTGCGTGCGCGGCCGCTGTCAGGGCAGCACGAGGTCGACCGGGGGACCGCCTTGTCCGCTCGAATCGGTCTACTTCGGGTTCAACGTGTCCTCTCTCACCAAGGATGCCACGACCGCCCTATCCAACAACGCCGCCTGCCTGAAGAAGACTGGGCGCAGCATCGACCTCGTGGGTCACGCCGACCCGCGCGGCACCACCGAGTACAACATGGCCCTTTCCGATCGCCGTGCCCAGTCCGCGCGGGACTATCTGCGCCGCGCTGGCATCGACAGCAATCGCCTGAAGCCGGTTCCCCGCGGCAATTTGGACGCCACGGGCACCGATGAGGCGAGCTGGGCGAAGGATCGCCGCGTCGACTCGGAGTGGAAGTAGCAGCCTCCCCACCTCGACTCGGAATGGGGTAGCTGTGCGGTTCCGAGCAGCGTGTATTCTCGGGGCGATTCTCCTCGCCGGTTGTGTGACCACCGGCGAGGGAGCGAAGATGAACGCCGACATCAATCTGCTGCGCGAGCGGCTGGATACGATGGAGGTGCGCGACAAGGACATCAACGAAAAGGTGGCCCAGCTTCGCGTGGTTCTCGACCAGGCCACCGCGTTGCTCGGGCGCAATTCCGCCGATCTCGGGGCACGTGTCGCCAAGAACGAGACCGACATCGCGGCGATGACCGGCAAGATCGAGGAGGCCAAGTACTTGGTCGGTGAGCTGCAGAAGCAGGTAGCCCAGGCAGCACAGGCGCAGCAACAGCTCCAGGCCAATCAGCAACGCATCGTCGAGCGAGTGGCGCCCACCATGCCCGAGGACAAGGAGTCGCTGTGGCAGGAAGCGCAGCGCCGTCTGTCCGAGGGACAGCGCGAGGAGGCTCGTCGATTCCTACGCTCGTTCGTCCAGCGTTTCCCGAGCGATCCGCGGGCTGCACAGGCGCAACTCCAGGTCGGTATCAGCTTCATCCAGGAGCTCAAGCACTCGAACGCCGCGGCCGAGTTCTCCAATCTCATCCAGCGGTTTCCTCGCGCGCCCGAGGTGCCCGAAGCCATGTGGCAGCTCGCCGAGTCGTTCGTGGTGCTCAAGTTCTGCAGCGACGCGAAGGCGATGTATCAGGATCTGGCCAAGCGCTATCCCAAATCCCCCCGCGCGTCGCAGGTGAAGGCTCGTCTGCGCGAAGTGAACAAGATCGCCAAGAACAAGAAGTTCTGCACGAGCTGAGTCCTCCTGCCCCGGCCGTGCCGCGACCCTCCCTCTCTTCGTCAGGCGAGGCCGATTTCGGAGCCGGCCTCACAGCGGCACGTCGCACTCGGTGGACACCAAGTCCTCGACGGTCTCGCGCCGGGAGATGAGCGTCGCCTGTCCCTGGTCCCAGAGGATCTGCGGCACACGGCCCTGTGAAACGTAGTTGGAGCTCATGGCCGCACCGTAGGCACCGGCATCGTGGAGCACGAGCAGGTCGCCGGCCTCTGGGCGTGGCAGCAGGCGCGGGTCGAGCAATTCCTTGTCATCACGCGTGAACACGTCGCCGCTCTCGCACAGCGGTCCCGCCACCACCAGCGGCTCGGGCGGCCGGCCGCTGCCTTTGCCCACAACGGAGATGTGGTGATAAGAGCCGTACATGGCCGGCCGGATGAGGTCGCAGAAGCCCGCATCGACCATCACGAAGCCGTGGCCCTCGCCCTTATCGTTGCTGCGCGTGTTCTTCACGTCGTGCACCCGGCTCACCAACACGCCCATGCCGGCCACGGCATAGCGCCCCGGCTCCAGCTCAACGCGCACTGGCCGTCCCCGCACAGTGGCGAAACGAAGCACGGCCTCGTCGAGCACGGGCTTCAACCAACCGAGGTCGTAGGGTGCGTCGCCGGGGCGGTACGGATGAGGGATGCCTCCGCCGAAATTGATGGCTTCCACATGCGGGAAACGCGGCAAGAGGTCGGCGAAGAACGTCACCAGCTTGCGCACATTGCGGTCGAATTCCCTCGGGTCGGGGCCGGTACCGATGTGGGCATGCAAGGCGACGATGTCAAGCCCGAGCGAATCCGCCAGCCTGTGCGCATCGCCCAGGATGGGGTCCTCGTGCCAAATGCCGTGCTTGGATGACGGACCACCGGTGTCGCACGCCTGCACGTGGCCGTGGCCGAACCCGGGGTTGGCACGTAGGGCGATCGCTCCGCGGTGGCCGGCGTCGGCAAGCTGGCGGATCTGAGCCGGCGAACCGACATTGGGCAAGACGCCGTGCCGGACGATGATCTCGATGGCGTTGTCGCGGTACACGTCCGAGGTCAACATGATGACGGGCGGCTGGTTGCCCAAAGGGAACCCGGCGCGAGCGGCGCGCAGCACTTCGTTGCCGCTCACGGCGTCGATCCACAATCCGGCCTCGCGCACGATCTGCAGCACCTTGCGCGACGAGTTGGCCTTCATCGCGTAGCGCACGGCCAGGTTCGAGCCGGGGCCACAAAGGGCGGAAAGCTGAGCGACTGCCGCGCGCAGGATGCCGGCATCGTAGAAGTAGAACGGCGTGCCCACGCGGGCCGCGATCGCTTCGAGGGGGTAGTCGTGAAGTTGCATGGAAACGCGCCATCATAGACCATCGCCGGGATGCCGCCTAAGTGCTTCCGGCGAACTGTCAGGAACTGCTATGCTGCCCGGCCAAGATGACTGCAACGAAGCACGACCGCGCGGCATGGTTCAAGGGTAGTACCGCCAAGTGCGAGGTAACGCTCGCTCCAGGCGCGCGCGCCTACCGACTGGTGTTGCTTGGCGCTCCCGGGGTGGGCAAGGGAACCCAGGCGGAGCTCATCAGCGAGCGGCTCGGCCCTTGCCAGCTGTCCACCGGCGATGTCTTTCGCGCGGCCAAGACCCTGGACCCAAGCGAGCGCACCCCCGCACTGAACGCCGCGCTCGAGTACATGAAGCGTGGCGAGCTGGTGCCGGACGAGACGGTCATCGGTATCGTACGCGAGCGGCCGAGCTGTTTGCGCTGTCCGGGCGGCTTTCTCCTCGACGGATTTCCCCGCACGGTACACCAGGCCGAGGCCTTGGCTGGAATCCTCGGTGTGCTCGACATGAAGCTCGACGCCGTGTTGAGCTATGACCTGCCCATCGACCAGATCGTGTCGCGGCTTTCCGGCCGACGTACCTGCGCCGATTGCAAGGCCGTGTACCACATCGCCACCAAGCCGTCCAAGGTCGTGGGGATCTGCGATCAGTGCGGTGGCAACCTCATCCTGCGCGAGGACGATCGTCCGGAAGCCATTCGTGTGCGCATGGAGGCGTACGAGAAGAGCACGTCTCCTCTGGCTGACTACTACCGTCAACGCGGGTTGCTAGTCTCCATCGCCGCCACCGGATCGCCGGAAGAAATCTATGAGCGCACCGCGGCGGCCCTTGCCGCGCGACCGTAGCGGAAGTCCTGCCCTCGGCGCAGGGCACGCCGTTCTTGCCGGTTTTCTCGATAATGGGGACTACCGCTATCGGCATTTCTGGTATATCCAACCGGCATCAAGGAGCCCGGTTTCTGCAATACGGCTAGCCCCGGACAGCATCGCGGAAGCATCGCGCGGGCCCGCCGCTGGACGATGAACGGATTTTTGCCATGACCATCCTACCCAAGAAGATTTCTCCCACGCTCGCTCGACTGTTCACCTACGCGCAAAACCCGCTCACGGTCATCGGCTTTGGTCTCACCACCCTGTCGGGCATCGGGCTGCTGGTATTTCTGATCCTGGAGGGGCTCGGTGTCGTCGAGAACCCCTATGTCGGGCTCCTGGGGCTGGCCTTTCTGCCCGGGCTATTCGTGGGGGGACTGGTCGCCATGCCCATCGGCATCTTGTTGCGGCGACGCAAGCTGATGAAGCTTGGTCAGTTGTCGGACGAGGTCAGCGTCTACCCCCGGTTGGATTTCAACGATTCCCACATGCGACTGGCAGTCCTCGTCGTCGCGGGTTTGACGTTCGTGAACGCGGTCCTCATCGCCACCAGCTCGGCGGTCGCGGTCGAATTCATGGACACGCCGAAGTTCTGCGGCACGGTCTGCCACAAGGTCATGCAGCCGGAGTACACCGCGTATCAGAATTCGCCGCACTCGCGGGTGAAGTGCGTGCAGTGCCACATCGGCCCGGGCACGTCGTTCCTGGTGCGCTCCAAGTTCGATGGCTTGCGCCAGGTTTGGAAGGTGTTGATGGGCAGCTACGCGAAGCCGATCGCCTCGCCCGTGCACCACTTGCGCCCGGCGCGCGACACCTGCGAGGGTTGCCACTGGCCGGCCAAGCACTACGGCGACAAGCTGCGCCTCATCGCCCGCTTCGAGGAGGACGAGAAGAACACCGCCAGCTTCACCGCGCTGCTGCTCAAGACTGGCGGTGGCGCCAAGAACGCCGGGCAGCAGCACGGCGGCATCCACTGGTGGCACATCTATGCGGACAACCGCATCCGTTACGTTGCCACCGATGAGCGCCGCCAGGAAATGGCCTGGGTCGAGTTGACCACACCCGACGGCAAGCGCACCGAGTTCGTTCGCGAGGGGGCCAAGGTGCTCTCGCCGGACGTCATCCGGGACAAGGCCAGGCTGATGGACTGCATCGACTGTCACAACCGGCCCACCCATCTCTTCCAATCTCCGGCCAAGGAGACCGACGCGCTACTGCAACGTCAGGCCGACCTGCGCGACTTGCCCTTCTACAAGCGCGAAGTGGTCAAGGCAGCCTCGGTGACCTACCCGACCCATGAGCTCGGCGTGGAGGGAGTGCGCAACGCCATCACCGCCTTCTACAAGACCAGCTCCCCGGAGATAGCGGTCAAACAGGCCGCGCTCGTCGCCCGGGCGGCCGAGGAGGCAGCTCGGGTGTACGACCGCACCGAGTTCCCCGAGATGAAGACCGGCTTCAAGACCCATCCGAACAACATCGGTCACGAGGACTCGCCGGGCTGCTTTCGTTGTCACGACGGCGGCATGAAGAATGCGAAGACCGGCGAGACCATTCCCGACGACTGCGAAACCTGCCACAGCATACTGGTCGACGGCAGCCCCACCCAGCCGGATCTGGCCAAGCTTGCCATGCCGGAACCGCAGCCCGCGGAAGGGCCGGCCGAGGCAAAGCCTTAGCCCGCACTCCCCCTTTCGGGGATTTCGTCCCGTGCTTGCTTGCTCGCGCCTCCGCCACGCAGGGTGAACGAGACCCCGAGGAAGGTCGTGCCCACCGTGACCACGGAGGCCAACAATCGCCAACCCGTGAGCTGCGAAAGATCGCGAACGACCACGACCATGGCGAGTACGCCGATGGCAGCGAGTCCGGTCACACGCAAGGCCAGGTTGCCCAGGGCTCGTCCAGCATAGGCCAGGCCGAGCGCCATGACGGCCAGGGCCACCGTCTCGCTCAGGCGTCGCAATTCCCCTGGTTGGGCGATGATGGAAAGCGCGGCTTCGAAAGTAGAAGCCAAGACCACCACCGCAACCAGCAAGGACAGCGAGACCGGGATGCCGCGCAAGCGTTGGTTCGCCAAGGGGGTGCGATCTCGCACATACCACGCTTGGACAAGCACCAGGGCGGTCAGGACCAATCCGGACGCCACCACGGACACCAAGCCGCCGCCCGCCGACGAGGACAACCAGTGAGAAAGCACGGTACGGCATGCCGCCCCTAGCACCAGGAAGCTGGCCAACCCCGCAAGCAAGCGCTTGTGCCCGCGCGATGCCACCGCACCGGTCAGGACGGCTAGCACCGCCAAGCTCATTCCGGTGGAGTCGAGTGTGAGGAGCACGAGGGTCTGCAACAGCGCGCCCATGGTCACGAGGCCGTGCGCGAGCCTTGGCGCTCCCGGCTTCCTCCAAAGCAAGGTCAAGCCGACCGCCCAGGCGACGGCCCCGACGAGCAGCGCGGCGGGCGCCAAGATCGCCGGAGCCAGCAGCACCAGCAATCCGTAGGCCCACAAGCCCGCCACGGGCAGCCACGCAGCCTCGCCGGGCGAGAGCAAGGTGGCGCGCAGCACGCTACTGGCCAGCACGAGAAGCCACGCGGCGAGCACCACCGCGGCCAACCCGTAAGCGCTGGCCGTGCCGGCGTTGCGCACCACCGTGACGACGAGCAGGAAGAGCACCAGTCCGCCGATCGGCCACACCAACGGCCGCAACGCGCTCCAGCCTTTGCGATGCGCCAGCACCGCGGCCACCGCCAGCTGCGCAAGGACCAGGATCCCGCGCAACACCACCGACTGCGGCCCCAAGCCGAGACCGGCGATGGCCAGGAGACACACGACCTGGCCATACCCGACCAGTCCGCCTGCGCGACTGAGCACGCCCGCGAGCGCGCCTGCGAACCCGATGGCGGCGAGCATCACCGCGGTTTCGGCGATCTCGAGGTGCATGCGCGGCGCCATCTCGAGAATGATGAGCGGCGCGAGCGACAGCCCGCAATACTGCAACAGGGTTGCACCAGTACGCAGTCGCCTGATTCGCCGGCTCACCAGCGGCGCGGCAAGAAGAAGAGCGCAGTAGCAATACCCGGTGGTCGCGCCGAGCCACGCGGCGAAGATCTGCTGCCGGGTCGCTTCGCGCAAGGCGAGCGCTCCGAGGAGCGCGAAGATTGCGGTGGCCATGCGCACGAACAGGCCGGAGAAGAGGCCTGAATCTTCCAAGGCCTGCGCCGACGAGACCGCGTCGGGCGCCTCGGGCGCGTTGCTCGGGGCACGCTGCCTCGTCGCCCCCACGCGCCGCTCGAGCGCGGCCACGGCGGCTTCCAGGGCCTCCAAGCGTTTCTCGAAGGAGGGCAGATCCATGCCCAGCCGCTATTCGGTGGTGGATGGTGCTGCGTCGGTGTCCACGGCCTTGGTGGCGTTGGGGAACAGCGACACCAGCCGGTGGAAGAAGTAGAGAATGATGAACGGCGCCGTGAAGATGACAGCCGCCGTGATGAGACCTTCCTTTTCCCACACCCCCGGCAAATAGCTGGCGAAGCCGCGCATCGACTTGGACAGGAGCTGTCCACCGATGACCACGTTCCAGCGCATGAGCAACACCTGGATGAGCAGCATGAGCGATGCGGTCCAGATGAGGGCGTGTGCAACACGAGTGCGCAGCTTGAACAGGGCGGTAGCCGCGAGGAAGATAAACGGCACCAGCGAGAATGTCCCGAACTGCAGTACCACGTACGGGATGAAGAGCTTCTCCGCGATGAGGCGGTGCAGAATCTCCCATTCCTCGGTTTGCTTGTACGCGATGGAAAGGATTTCGAGCAACTCGAGAGACACCGCGACGATGAGGAAGCCCCACAGGTACTTGCCCATCGAGCGCACGCAGGCCTCGTCGACCTTCCAGTGGTTGATCTTGGAGACCACGAAGTAGTGGAAGATGAGCACCGAGATGCCCGACACGATGGCCGAGAAGATGAAGATCACGAACATGAGTGCCGTCGACCACCAGGGGTTGGCTTTGAGGGAGCCGAAGAGGAAGCCGACATATCCGTGCAACAAGCACGCGAGGGGAATGCCCAGACCGGCCAAGAAGCGCGAGATCTTGTGGTCCGCGCGCCGGCTCGCGTCGTCTTCGTGCAGGTCGAAGAGTAGGATGGTTCGACAGATGAGCGCGGCGAGGCCTTTGCCTTTGGCCCGCGCGATAAAATCGCCGCGCATGACGAACCAGATCTCCAGGATTACCAACAAGAGGTAGGTCGAGTAGATGTAACCGAATCCGGCCATCGCCGACGAGAAGTTGGGCGTGACCATGATGTTGAAATTGCGGTCGGGCCGCCCCAGGTGCATGAGCAGCGGCAGGGGCGCGAAGAGCAGGAACACGAACGCCGATGCCAGGGAGAAACGCGCCACCGGCTTCAGCTCGGCGCGGCCGAAGACGTGGTAAAGCGAAGACACGATGAAGGCGCCCGCCACCAAGCCGGTGATGTAGGGATAAAGGACGATCATCACCGTCCAGGCGACATTGACCTCGTTGGGAAAGACGTAGTTCATCACACCACCTCCCGATCGAGCCCGAGGTAGAAGCACCGTGGATGCGTGCCCATTTCGGGCTTGAGCACCCGGTAGCGATTTTGCTTGAGGATGACCGACAGCTTGCTCTTGGGATCGGCCAGGTCGCCGAAGATGCGCGCCTCGCGAGGACAAGACTGGACGCACGCGGGCAACAGGCCCTTGGTGATGCGGTGGTAGCACCAGGTGCACTTGTCGGCCATGTGTAGCTCGGGATTGATGAATCGGCTGCCGTAGGGGCAGGCCTGCACGCAATACGCGCAGCCGATGCAACGGCCGTGATCCACCAGCACGGCCCCGTCCTTGGTATGATAGGCGGCACCCACGGGGCACACCTGGTTGCACACCGACTTCTCACAGTGGTTGCACATCTTGGGGACGAAGAACGCCTTCACCGCACGCACCGAACTCGGTGCGAAGACGAAGTTCTCGTTGGTGGCCGAATCGACGTAAACGTGGTCCTCGGCATCGATCTGGTAGCGCTCGACCCAGGTGCGGTACACCCCCTTGGGTACGTTGTTTTCGGCGCGGCACGCGCGCATGCAGGCATTGCAGCCGATGCATTTGGTGGTGTCGATGGCGTAGGCCCACTGGTGCTTGGTCCAGTCGTAGTCGGACTTTTGCCCCGCTGGCGGCTTGATGGGACCGCAGTGAACGAGGAGCAGTCCCCCTCCTCCGGCGGCTAGCATGCGCATCGCCTCGCGGCGGCTCAGCTTGCGTTGTTCGCTCATGGGCTCACCTCTTCGGCGGAGGGGACGACGTGGATGCGGTTCTGGTGGCAATCGATGCAGCGCTTTTCCGCGTCCTTGCCCGTGGCCTTCACTTCGGCCAAGTGTCCGGGCCAGTCAATCAGCGGCCTGACTTTGGGATCGCGGAACGCCGTGCGGCGGTGGCAGAGCAGGCAGAAGCGCGGATCGGCGTCGCGGATGATCCGGCCGGCAAAGTCCGACACCTTGGTGAAGAGGTGGCAGGTAGTGCACTGGATGCCGGCGTGCTTGCGAGTGGCTGCGTCCTTGACGATCTTGCCGTGGCAGTAGTTGCACTCGAAGACGGCGGGATGGTTGGCCGGGCGCGCCGTCTTCTCATCCATGCCGCCTTGGTGGCAGTCCCGGCAGCGCTGGATCAGCGGGTGCAGCCGCGCCGTGCGTATATCCCTATCCATGAACAGCGGCTCGTGCGGGCTGTGGCAGGCGATACACTCGGTGCCGGGATCCTTCACCCCGACGAACTTGTAGTGATCCCTCCACGCGATCTGGGGGAATGCCCCGGGGCGAGCCGAGAGAACCTGGTGGCAGATTAGACAGAATTGTTTGGTCTTGGGTTTGAGGGGATGAACATCTTCCGGTTTGTCCGCGTGCTCCGCGCCCGGGCCGTGGCAGTCCTCGCACGGCACCGTCGCGTGCGCGTCCTTGTCGTGCAAGGCCAGCTCGTCGGGGTGACAATCGCCACAAGCCTCGTTACCGATGTGGCGTGGGGTGTGGTTCATCGCCGCCGCCACGGCGGCACCGCGGTAGTAACCGAACTCGCCAAACGTGGGCGGCACCGCGAGCGCCCGTGCGACCAGCGCCCCGCCCAGCACGATACCGATGACCAGAAACAACCGTCGCGTGTGACGGTAGCTGACCTCCGGCAGAAGCTCGCCTCGCGCCGCCTGCCGGGCGTCGCGTACCCGGCTGACGCCCACCGCCACCAAGATCACGGTTGCCACCACGAACGCGGTGAGGATGGCCATGGTGCCGGGAGGAGCGTCGGGTTTGTCCCCCAGGTAGGCCGTCACGCCAGCTCCGCAAGCCGTGATTGCCGCCACCGCGAAACTCGCGCCAGCACCCGCCTTGATAGCCGTCAGCCGATTCATCTTGGAGCCGCATGAGAGCTGTCCGTGCGAACCATGACTCTCCCCACTGCTGCGTTGGTTGTGAAGGAATGAACGACCGAAGAACTTTGTTGCATTGGCCGAACGAAGTCAACCGAATCCACGAGAATTCGGACTCCCGAACTCCTGATTTGGACAACGTGCGGCGAGGCCATGTGTCATGCCTCCAGGGTTGGGTGGCTCGGCCTCGCCATCACCATCGGAGATACTGCGCTCCGTTGTTGCTCGCGTTTGTCATCTGCCACCCTTGCCATATTCCGGTAGACTCCCTTTCGCGATGTGTCCCAAACGTTGCCTCGTGCTAATCGCGCTTTGCCTCGTCGCGTGCGGTGCCTGTCACAAGGGCCAGGCGCGTAAGGCCGGCAACAAGGCCGCGGTGACCGATCGCGGACCCGTGATTGATTCCCACACCCTCATCGCGCCGCTGGACGAATCGATCGAGACCGCGCTCAAGCTCTTCCAGCGTGTGGGCGTGGTGAAGTTCTGCAACAAGAATGGGGGATATTTCGGCTCGCGCGCCTTCGTGGCCACCTTGCGGGTCAAGCACAAGCTCAAGGATCGGTTCGCCTTCTTCGTCAACGTGTCGTGGAACCGGGTGGAGGAGCCAGGCTGGGGGGAGAACGAGGCCGATCGCTTCGAGCGCGAGGTCGAGTTCGGCGCCAAGGGCATGAAGTTCTTCAAGGCCATGGGGCTCGGCGCCCGCGACGCCGACGGCAAGCTCATCCCCATCGACGATGCGCGCTTCGATCCCATCATGGATCGAGCGGCCAAGCTCAACGCCGTGATTGCCATCCACGTCGGCGATCCCAAGGCATTCTTCGAGCCGCCCACCCCGCAGAACGAACGCTACGACGAGCTCAAGTTGGCGCCTGACTGGAGCTTCTACGGTCAGGACTACCCGCCGCTCGCGGAGCTGTGGAAGCAGACCGAGCGCCTTGTCGGCCGACACCCCAAGACCACCTTTCTCTTCATTCACCTGGGCATGGCCGAAGATCTCGGCTACATGGAGAAGTTTCTCGACGCACACCCCAACGCCTACGTGGACACGTCGGCACGCGTGCCCGAGTTCGGCCGCCATCCCGTCGACCAGGTCCGCCGCTTCTTTCTCAAGTTCCAGGACCGCATTCTCTTCGGGACCGATCTCTCTATCGGCCCGGACTACTGGCAGCTCGGCTCGGTGTCCGAGACGCCGGTGGGCTTCGAGGACGCGGTCAAGTTCTACCAAGCGCACTTCCGTTTCTTCGAGACCGACCTCAAAAACATCGATCATCCCACGCCTATTCAGGGACGCTGGAAGGTCAACGCCATCAGCTTGCCGCCTGCGGTGCTGCACAAGCTGTACTACGCCAATGCCGAGAAGCTCATCTTCGCGCGCAAGGTTACCGTGGCGGTCGTGGATCCCATCGAAGACGAGCCGCCGCCTGCGCGCTGAACTTGGCCGCTGCTCGCCCGCGAGCCGCCAAGGTGCGCCCCCCTCGGTTCGAGCCGAGAATCCACGGCCGCTCGCTGCCGCGTCCAGAGCCCGCGAGGACTTGCACAGCCTCCAGCATTTCCCCCACGCCTTACGTACGTTGCCCCGGATCCTTGCGCATGGCTTCCTGCAAAAGCGCTTCGACCTCCTCAGGCATGTCCATGAAAGGCAATGTGCGACCTTCCGTGGCGGTGTTTCCGCCGACGATGGCTGTTGCTATCTTCGCCCCATGCGCGCAGCCGCCAGCCGGGTTTTGAGCATTGCCGGCGCTATTGCGATCCTGACCTCGGCATGCACCGGTTCGTGCAGGCGCACGTCCCCTGGCAAAGATCCGGGCCCGGGCCTCTTCGGCGCGGGCCCGGGCAAGGTGAGCCTCGACTACGCAGACTTCATGAAAGCGAGCGGCGAGGCGATCGTGGCCGATGTCGCTCGGCACCTCGGTGTCGCGCCGTCGACGTGGTCCAAGCAAGGTGGCGGATCTCCTCGGAACGGCGGTGACGGATTCGATGTCTACGCGCTTGCGAACGGAGGAAAGATCGATCTTCACTTCGACCGGAGCCATTTGCCCCTGTCGGTCCAATACCGTGCGCCTACCGGGTGCCTGAGCAAGAGCGGGAAGGGTGGCGAGCCCATTGCGCCGGCGGATGCCAACCTAGCGGTGCTCTCGCTGTTGCGGCAGATGGGGCTCGCGGTCGACAACACGGTCCACGTCGAGAGTCAGCTTCACCGCGAAGGCCTGATTTGGATCGGCGTCTATGTTTGGCAAACCTACCGGGGCGAACCGATCGCGCGCCCGTCGGTCTTTGTCATCGTCGACGGCATCACCGGCCGGATATGCGAAATGAGGCTGCCACGCTGGTACAAAGGCCTGGACGTCCTGGGGCCGCCGCTGGCGAAAGATGCGCTCCTGCTACGTGCGCGGGCTGCGGGCGCGCGCTTCGGGAGCGGGCAACCGTTGGGGACGTCCAGGTCGGAATCGCTCAAGGTTGTCCGGGACAGATTGTGCAGGGAGGTGAAGTTCTCCAGCCAGCCCGAGCTCGTACTGTGCGTGGACGTTCTGACCGGGCAGGCAACGGCCGACCGGTGGTGACCGTCGCTACCAAGGCTTGGCTCATGGGCTGGCTGAGGCAGTGACAGTCGATGGAACGCCGGAGCGCGTGCTGGGCCGCGACCAGGCGTGCAATCGCCGCGTCAGGGCGACAACTGCCGGCTACCCGCGTTCAGCCAACGGTGTTATGAGAAGGCCATGGACGGGCTCAAGCTGCGATATGGTTGCAATCCCCACCAGGCCCCGGCGCGCATCTTCACCCGCGACCGCCCCCTGCCGTTGCGCGTGCTATCGGGGGCGCCCGGCTACATCAACTTGCTCGATGCGCTCAATGCCTGGCAGCTCGTGCGTGAGCTTCGATCCGCGCTGAAGCTGCCGGCGGCCACGTCATTCAAGCACGTCAGTCCGGCGGGCGCGGCGGTGGCGGTGCCGATGAGCAAGGAAGTTCGCCGTGCCTCCTTCGTGGACGATCTCGATCTGTCCCCGCTGGCCACCGCGTACGCCCGCGCGCGCGGTGCGGACCGGCTGTGCTCGTTCGGCGATTTCGCAGCGCTGTCGGACGTGGTGGATGTGGCGACGGCGAACGTGCTCAAGCGTGAAGTCTCCGACGGCGTCATCGCACCCGGTTACGAACCGGCCGCTCTCGAAATCTTGCGCAGCAAGCGCAACGGCACCTACTGCGTGCTGGAGATCGATCCTTCCTTCGAAGCACCTGACACCGAAACCCGGGAGGTGTTCGGCATCGGTTTCGAACAACGGCGCAACCACATCGTCCCGGGCGTCGAGCAGCTGGTCAACATCGTCACCAAGAATCGCGAATTGCCAGACATGGCGGCGCGCGATCTCATCCTCGCGCTCATCACCCTCAAGTACACGCAGTCGAACTCGGTGTGTTTCGCTTACGATGGCCAGGCCATCGGCATCGGGGCCGGCCAGCAGTCGCGTATCCACTGCACGCGCCTGGCGGGCTCGAAGGCCGACCGATGGTTCCTGCGCCAGCACGCCAGCACCCTGGATTTGCCCTTCCGCGCCGGTCTGGGCCGGCCCGAGCAGAACAACGCCATCGACCTGTTCCTCGAAGATGATCTCTCAGCCGCCGAGGAATCGGCTTGGCTGGGCTACTTCACCACAGCCCCCGTGCGACTGACCCGCGACGAGAAGCGTGCCTGGCTCGCCCGCCAGCAAGGGGTCAGCCTGGCCTCGGACGCGTTCTTCCCCTTCCGCGACAACGTGGATCGGGCCTCGCAAAGCGGCGTGAAGTACATCTCACAACCCGGAGGCTCGGTTCGCGACGACGTCGTCATCCAAGCAGCCAACGACTACGACATGGTGATGGCCATGTCGAAGCTGCGCCTCTTTCACCACTAGTCGTCCAGTCCCTTTCCGTCGAGGATACGCGGGATATGCTTCGCGATCCGCGACTCGCGGGTCTTGGGTTGTTTGGCCGAGCCAAAGTAGAGCAAGTAGGCCCTTTGCCGCCCCGGAGTCAACGCATCGAACGCCTTTCTCAGCGCGGGGGATCCATCGAGCCGGGACCGGAATTCCTCCGGGACTGCAAACTCGCCGGTCTTCCTGAACGCCACCTTCAAACCGGTCTTCTCCACCTCGATCGCTTCTTGGATGTAGGTCTTCAAGGTGGGTCTCAGCTTCACGATTTCCCGGATGTGCGTGAAGCGGATCTGCCGCGCCGCCTGTACGTTGTCCGTCTGGATGATCAAGATGCTCTGCGGATCCTTCAACAGCACCCCCTTGAAGAATAGGTAGGCGCAGTACTTCTTGAATCCGTGGATGAGGACGATGTTTTTGCCGTCCAACGTGTAGCACGGCTGCCCCCACTTCAGCTCCTCGGACAGTTCGCACGAAAGGGCGATCTTCCGTAGCTCCGCCATCTCGTCCGACCAGCGCTTCTCCCTCCTCAGGAAAGCGTCGACCTTGGGATTCGGCTTACCCATGCATCCAGGCTCCTTTCTAAAGCACGTTTGTACGAAGCGCAGTCGAGGCAGGTACGGTTTTCGAGTCGAGCTTGGACTGCGGATAGGCGGTGTGCAAATGGCGCTTCGACGGACCGAGCACCGTCGAAACCACCAGGTCCGCGAAGGCGCCTGCATCTCGAAGGAAATCGTGCCGGACAGCGGAACCGCCAGGTACGTGTTGCCGTCGGCGACCGAGAGAATGACCGCTCTCGGGGGCCGAGGAAGCCTTCATCCCCGGGTTGCAGACCACCGAGACGGAGCAGGTCGCGTGGGGACCGAGGGTCGTGCAGTCAGTGTCGCTGATGGCGAAGTCCCAGGAACAGTCACCGACGATTGACGAGCTGACAGACCCCGAGGTGCTCTTGCTCACGTTCGCGACGTTCGCCGTGAACCCCATGGTCACGACCGCAACGCCGGAGGCGGCCGTGCCAACGTTGATCAACGTGAAGGCGGCCACGCCGGTCTACCCGAGAACGACCTGGTCGATGTCCATGCCGTGCTTGTCGAGATCGAGGTAGGCACCGGTGATCGTATCGCCCGAATCCCCGCGAGCCACGCGGCCAGAGGCTGCGGTGGCAGCGGGAGGGTCAGACTTGTCTTCAGCGCGTTCGCCGCAGTGGCCAATTCCCCGATCTTCAGCGGCCAGCACGCGCGACGGCCCGCTCGCAATTTCCCGGCGATGGTTGGCTTCGATACCGATGTCGGTTAGGTCCGGTAGGCCAGATCGAAGCGGTCGAGGTTCATCACCTTGGCCCAGGCGTTGACGAAGTCGCGTACGAATTTCTCCTTGCTGTCGTCCTGCGCATACAGCTCGGCGTAGGCGCGAAGGATCGAGTTGGAACCGAAGACCAGATCGACACGCGTGGCGGTCCACTTCAGCGCTCCCGCGCCGCGCTCGCGTACCTCATAAAGACCGTTCCCGACGGGCACCCACGCGTAGCGCATGTCGGTCAGGTTGACGAAGAAGTCGTTGCTGAGGATGCCCACCCGATCCGTGAACACGCCGTGCTTCGTGCCGGCGTGATTGGTGCCGAGGACACGCATGCCACCGACGAGAACCGTCATCTCAGGTGCCGTGAGGCCCATAAGCTGGGCACGATCGAGCATCAGCTCCTCAGCGCTGACGACGTAGTCCTTCTTGAGCCAGTTGCGGAACCCGTCGTGAATCGGCTCGAGCACCGCGAATGACGCCGCGTCCGTCATCGCTTCGGTCGCATCGCCACGTCCCGGCGCGAACGGCACGGTAACGTCGAAGCCAGCGGCCCGGGCCGCCTGCTCGACGCCGACGTTGCCAGCGAGGACAATCACGTCCGCGACGCTCGCGCCCGTGTCCGCGGCGATGCGCTCGAACACGCCAAGCACGCGGGTGAGTCGGGTCGGCTCGTTGCCTTCCCAGTCCTTTTGCGGGGCCAGGCGGATGCGTGCGCCGTTGGCGCCGCCACGCATGTCCGAACCACGGAAGGTGCGTGCGCTGTCCCATGCTGTGGCGACCATGTCGCCGATCGATAGACCGCTGCCCGCGATGCGCGCCTTGACGGTGTCCACGGCATACTTGGTGTTGCCGGCGGGAATCGGGTCTTGCCAGATCAGGTCTTCCTTCGGCACGTCGGGACCGAGATAGCGAGACTTCGGTCCCATATCGCGATGGGTGAGCTTGAACCAGGCACGCGCAAAGACCTCGGAGAAGTAGGCCGGATCCTTGTAGAAGCGTTCCGAGATCTTTCGATAGACAGGATCCTTGGCCATCGCCATGTCGGCGTCGGTCATGACGGGGTTGTAGCGGATCGATGGATCTTCGACGTCGACGGGCTTGTCCTCTTCCTTGATGGTCACGGGCTCCCACTGCCAGGCGCCGGCGGGACTCTTCTTCAACTCCCACTCGTGGTTGAGCAGCATGTGGAAGTAGCCATTATCCCAGCGCGTTGGATGGGTGGTCCAGGCGCCCTCGATGCCGCTCGAGACGGTGTCGCGTCCGACACCTTTGCCCTTGGGATTGCGCCACCCGAGACCCTGTTCGGCGACGTCCGCCGCCTCCGGGTTCGGGCCTAGGACGCTTGCGTCCCCGTTGCCGTGGCACTTGCCGACGGTGTGGCCGCCGGCGGTGAGGGCGACCGTCTCCTCGTCGTTCATCGCCATGCGGGCGAAGGTGAGTCGCACATCCTGCGCCGTGCGGATTGGATCCGGCTTGCCGCCCACGCCCTCGGGATTGACGTAGATGAGGCCCATTTGCACGGCGGCCAGGGGATTCTCGAGCGTCTCGCGATTCTCGCCGTCGTAGCGGGTAGAAGCGAGCCACTCCTTCTCGGAGCCCCAGTAGGCATCCTTCTCGGGATGCCAGATGTCCTCGCGACCGAACGCGAAGCCGAAGGTCCTGAGGCCCATCGATTCGTACGCGATCGTCCCCGCCAAGATGATCAAGTCGGCCCAGCTCACGCGGTTGCCGTACTTCTTCTTGATGGGCCATAGCAGCCGACGGGCCTTGTCGAGGTTGACGTTGTCCGGCCAGCTGCTGATGGGGGCGAAGCGCTGGTTGCCCGTGCCGCCGCCGCCGCGCCCATCGGCCACGCGATAGGTGCCCGCCGAATGCCAAGCCATGCGGACCATGAGGCCTCCGTAGTGTCCCCAGTCCGCGGGCCACCACGGTTGGCTGGTTGTCATCAGCGCGTGCAGGTCCTTCTTCAGTGCACCGACGTCGAGCTTTCTCAGCTCTTCGCGGTAGTTGAAATCGGCGCCCAGGGGATTGGTCTTGCGGTCGTGCTGATGGAGGATGTCGAGGTTCAGCGCCTTGGGCCACCAGTCCATGGTCGAGGTGCCTACAGATGTGTTGCCCCCATGCATGACCGGGCACTTGCCGGAGGCGTTTCCCTTCATCGGGGTGGAGATGGGCTGCGAGTTGACGGGGGTCTGCTTTGGATCCTTCATGGCATGGTCCCTTTGCGTTGGGGTTTCGCTGCGTCGGCGGGCGGTGCTTTCCGCGACTTCTGGCACCGTGCGCACAGCCCGCGCACTTCGACATGTGCCTCGACGATGCTGCCGAGGCGATTCACGGATTCCGGGATGCGAAGGGCGTTCAGATCGGTGCTCTCGAAGTCGCGAACCAGGCCGCACCCGACGCAGACGTAGTGGTGGTGCTGATCGAGGTTCGCGTCGAAGCGAACGCCATCCCCTTGCGGCCCGAGCGTCGTCGCTAGCCCCAGGTCGCGGAGCAGCCATAGCGTTCGGTAGACGGTGTCCTGCGACACGGTCGGCACGCGCGCCTGGACTGCGCGGAAGACGGTGTCGACGTCGGGGTGCTCCGCGCTCGCGGCAATTTCGCGAAAGATCTCAAACCGCTGGTGGGTGAGCTTGATGCCCGCGCCCCTTGCGGTCGCCTTCATGTGCGCGAGCCGGCGCTCGATCTCGGGATGCTTGGTCTTGCCCATTGAATCCTATGTGCGGATTATCCGCAGGTAGGAATATGGATGCGACAAAGGGTGGTGTCAAGCGCGGCGCGAACCGGGGTGTTGCCGAGAATTCTGCACGTCCACAAGGGCGGCGGTGTAGCCGCGTGGGGCAGGGGCAGGGGCTGGCAGGTCCAAGTCCCGAAGGGATAAGTTGCATCGCACTCAGGATTTCCATGATGACTTCACGGCCCTACCCCACACGCGTCCAACCGCCGCTTCCGGCCCTACAACTTGATCACGCCCAGCCTCAGCGCGAGCTTCACCAGATCCGTCCGGTTGTGGATGTCGAGCTTTGCCATCACCCGCTCGCGGTGGGACATGGCGGTCTTGACGCTGATGCCGAGAACCTGCGCGACCTCCTTGTTGGAGTTGCCCTCGGCCACCAGCTTCAAGACCTGCTTTTCTCGATCGGTGAGGCTGCCGTAGAGCTCGTCGCCATTGCCCACGCCGGGATGCTCGGCGCCGGGCGTGAGGATGCCGCGGGCGAGGGCGGGGTCGAGCACCATGCCGCCGCGGAAGACGGCGCGCACGGCGGAGGCCAGCTCGGAACCGGCGGCGTTTTTCAGGATGTAGCCCGAGGCGCCGCTCTTCAAGAAGCGCGAGACGTACTCGCGGTCGTCGTACTGGCTGAGCACCAGGATCTTCACGCGCTGGTTCTCGTGGCGAATGGCCAGGGTGGCTTCGAGGCCGCCGAGGCCCGGCATGTTGATGTCCATCAGGATCACGTCGGGGTCGATCCGCCGTGCGGCCTCGATGGCCTCTTGCCCGTCGGAGGCCTCGCCCACGACTTCGAGATCGTCACACAGGGAGAGCAAGGCGCGGATGCCTTCGCGAACCAGGGCGTGGTCATCGGCGATGAGGATGCGGATCTTAGCCACCGGGATTCTCCTCTTCGAAGGGAACGCGCAGAAGCACGCGCGTGCCGGCATCGATCGACGACATCACCTCGACCGATCCTCCGACGATGGTCAGACGCTCGCGCATGCCGAGCAAGCCCAACCCGCGTCCCGTGGGACCGGGCACGGCCACGCTGGCGGTATCGAATCCGTGGCCGTCATCCTCGATCTCGACAAGGAGCTCGCGCGCGCGCTCCTCGACCTGAATGAGCACTTGCGTGGCGCCCGAGTGGCGGGCCACGTTGCGGATGGCTTCCTGAATGGCGCGGAACAAGGTGGTTTCGCGCTCCGAGGAGAGCTTTCGCTCGGGCACGCTGACCTCGCAGCGAAACTCGATGCCCGCCGGGGTCAGATGGTGGTCGGCCAGCCAGCGGATGGCCGGGAAGAGTCCCAGGTCGTCGAGAACGGAGGGCCGCAATTCGTAGATGAGGGCGTGCACCTCGGCCAGGGTTCGGCTGGCGAAGGCACGTGCTTCTTTGAGGCGCTCGCGCGTGCCTTCCTGCGTGGGCTCGGCGGCCGCGGCGTCGAGCTTCATGCCGAGCGCGGCTACGGTCTGGCAGGTCTCGTCGTGCAGCTCGCGGGCGATGCGGCGGCGCTCGTCTTCCTGGGCGGAGACGAACTTGGTCAAGACCAGGCGCAATTCCCCCGTGCGTTCGAGCACGCGCTCTTCGAGGATCTCTCTGGTTTGCACCAGATCGTCCACGGATTTCTTGAGCGCCACGCGCATGGTCTCGAGTGATCGGCCGAGGCGGCCTACCTCGTCGTCGGGCTGGGGCGGCACGGCGGCTTCCAGGTTGCCGTCGGCGATACGGCGGGCGGCGGCCCCCAGGGCCTTGAGCGGCTCGGTCACGCTGTGGGTGGCGCCCCAGGAAAAGAGCACGGCGAATACCAGAAGGAGCGGGGCGAGGATGAACAGGCGCGTTCGTTGTGCCTCGAGCGGCGCCAGGGCCTCGGCGCGCGGCTGGCGCAGGACCAGTCGCCAAGGCACTACGGCCAATTCACCCGTGGCGACGATGTCGTCGTCTCTCGCGGGCGCCGCCGTGGCCGGTCCGAAGCTGACCACCACGCGTGCCCTGTCGTCTACCAGGCTCGCGCTACCACCGCCCAGGCCGCCCTGGTGGAGCACGGCTAGCCAGGTCGGGCTCGCCGGGTTCGCGATCGCGGCCACCAACTTCGACACTTGTCCATCCCAGTCGCGCACCGGAACGAGAAACACGAATCGATGGAGCTTGGGCTCGACGAGCGGAGCCACACCCTGGCGGCCCGAGGCAAAGGCCGAGGCGATCTCGGGGACGGCCAGGAGGGCGCCTGCGTCGAGGGTGCCATGGCGCAGTTCCTTCCACAGCACCTTCTTGGTCCCGTCCTGGTCCTGGCCGACGACCGCGATGGCGTCGAGGATGGGCGAGTGCAGCAGCGTGGCGTGCAGGGCCTGCTGCACGTGTCCGCCCTCCCAGTCTTCGGGCGTGCCGATGTCAGCCAGCAAGCTCGACTGGGTATCTCGCATGTCGTGGTTGAAGTGCAAGGCAAGGCTGCGGGCGAGAACGCGGTGCTCCTCGAGGAGATGGACGGACACGTCGTTGGAGGCCGAATGAAGCGCCCACAGAGCAACCAGCATGGGTGCCAGCGCGCCGAAGCCGACCAGCAGCGCCACGCGCCTCCGGATGCTGTACGGTCGTCGCGAATCCAGATTCACGAGCCGACCTCGACGATCCGCCGGGCAAGGCGCAGCAGTTCCACGGTTCGGCCGCTCCAGCGCAGGGCCGTGTGTTGTTCGCCGTCCGACCATTCCAGATCCTGCCAGAGTGAACCGTCTCCCATGGTGGCGGCACGCAGCGAGGCGGCCCGGCCAGGTGCCAGGGAGATCTCGATCTCGTTGAATGCGGGCAGGGCGGGACGGATAGCGGAGGGGATCTCTCCGCTTCTGCTGCGAAAGAAGGTAACGAGGGGTGCGGCTCCCTCGCCTCGGCGCAGGCTCACGGCGATGGTGGGCGCGGGTTTCGCGATGGTGCGAATGCTGCCTGCCACGACCTGGTAGGGGGCAAGGCCGCGCCGGATGGACTCGAGGTGCAGGCCAGTGCGCGATTCGGCTTCTGCCAGGGAGGCGCAAACATGCATGCCACGGGGGACCGACCCGAGGTAGCCCGGGAGCGCGTCAGCCGCCCGCAGGGCGAACGCCGTGCCGCCAAGCACGAGGACAACCGTCCAGCTCGCACGCCGCGCCCCGGTCACCTCGTCTCCCCACGGCCCAGTTCGGCCGCCGCGAAATGACGACCCAACGGGCTCGCAATCAGCCGAATGCGAAATTCCATGCACGCTCACGCAACCGTGAGAAAGAGTATGACACCGAGTCCAATCGCCGTCGCGGGCAGGGTCCATCGCGGCGCCGGGGCGTCCGGGTTGCCATCGAGCAGAGCCTGCCGGCGTTCTTCGATGGCGGCCAGGCGGAAGCCATGCCATGTGGCCACGCCGGGAAGCAGGGTGCGGTCGCGCCCAGCGTGGGTTAGCTTGCGCAGGCTGCGCGCCACCGACTCGGGTCCGGCGGCGATGCTCGCGGCAGCCTGGTCGGCCCTGCGCTCGATCTCGTGCGCCACCGCGCGTGCGCACAACTGGACCGAGGGATTGAAGAAGAAGATCGCGCGCACGACCATGAGCACCCAGCCGGCTAGGGGATCGCGACACTTGGCATGACACACCTCGTGGGCGATGGCTGCGTCCAGCTCGTCGGGAGCCAGCTTTTCGACAAGGCCAGTGGAGGTGACGATGACTGGCCGGCGCAGACCGCGGCAGACGAGGACCGGATGCTTGCTGGCGATGACGGTCAGCCTGGGTGGGGACGTGCCGAGAGCCGCGGCCGCGTCAGCTGCCGACCTCGTCATTTCCTCGGGGACAAGGGCCATCTCGCGCTTTTTGCCTCGGAGGCGGCCCATATCGAGCGCGAAGGGCAAGAGATCGCGCAAGAAGAGCAAGCTTCCGGTCAAGGCCAAGGCGAGCGCGAACACGACGCCCGCATGCACGCCGTGCCAGGCGAGAGGCGAGAAGTGACTGCCGGAGAGCAGCGACCACTCGTCGCGGAAGAGGTCGTTGGTGCGGCCGGGAAAGAGCAGCCAGAAAAGCGGCGTGAGCAGAACCGGGCAGCCCAGGGCTAGCAACCAAAAGCGAAGCCGTGTCTTGGGGTCGCGGATATTCCCCGCGCGCAGGATGAGCATGACCGCGAGGGCGGCCACCAGGCCGTGGAGGATGGTCTCGGCGGCTTGCCTAGCCATCCTTCTTCGGCGAGGGCTCCGCCGGGTGTCCCAGGACCTCGTCCGCCTCTTCCGGGAACATGCGCGCGTACTCGAGCGGGTGTTCGTGGCGCATGTGCTCGCGCGAGATCTTACCGGTGAAGATGGTGGTGCTTCCGGGGAAGACCTCCGGCGCGAAGACCACGTTGTAGATGTGCCAGAGAATGACCACCAAAAACGCCATCAGGCCCTCGCTGCCATGCGCGACCTTGGCCGCGGGGATGATCTGGCCGGGCAAAAAGCGCGTGACCTCGATGGGGTAGAGCAGGGCGAAGCCGGTGGTGATCATGATGAGACCACCAAACACGATACCCCAGTACTCGAACTTCTCCTTGTAATCGAAGCGATCGAACTGGGCACGCACGTCGGAGATACGCAGATAGTAGCGCAGGGTGGTGACCACGTCGCGGAAGTCCTTCGCCCCGGGAACCATGGACAGCTTCGAGCGCCCCGTGATGACCGCGGCCAGCACGGTCACCAGGTGGACCAGGGTCATCGCGGAAAAGAGCACGCCGGCCATGCGGTGCAGGTAGCGCACCTGCGCGATGCCGCCCAAGGCGTCGACGATGGACTTCGAGATGGCCGCGTCGTGGAACTTCTGCGGCAGCCCCGTCAGGGCAAGTCCGAAGAAGAGGAGCATGACGACCAGGTGCTCGATGCGATCGCGTGGGCCGAAGCGGACGACGTAGTCATCGCGATGGCCCGTGTGTTCGTCGGGGTGCTGGGTCATCGGTTCACCACCGTTCGCCAGAGGTGAAGGAGTATCTGCAGAATGAGTCCCCCCACGATGAAGGGGATGATGAGCTTGTAGAACAGCTTGACCATCCACACCAGCGGCGCCCGTTCGAGCGATGGCTCGTAGTGGGAAAGCCAGGCGGCGGGAAAATTCTGCGATGCACCCTGGTGGCATTTCTGGCACGTCTTGACCAGGTTGGCGCGGAAGGCGGGTGCGCTCGAACCCGTGACCTTGGCGATGTCGTGAATGCCGTGGCAATCCACGCACAGCGCAACCACCGGCTCGTCTGCGCTCTTCCCTCCCTTGGCGCCAAAGCTCGCCGTGGTGCCGTGGAAGTCGGACAGGTAGGTCGAAAGCACATTCGTCGACAGGCCGTACTTGCCCATCAACTTGCGGTCGGCGTGGCACCTGCCGCACAGGTTGGGCGTGTTCATGAGCCAGGCGCGGCTCTTCGGGTCGGCGATATCGTGCGAGCGATGGCAGTCGGTGCACACCGGCACGTCGGGGTTGTGCTCGGCCAGTAGCGCCTTGCCGTGCACGCTCTTGGCGTAGGCTTCCGAGATGGGGCGGTGGCAGGTCGCGCAGGTCTGCGAGATGCGCGAGCGCGGTTGGGCGGGGTGCCCGATATCGTGGGCGCCGTGGCACTTCACGCAATTCGGCGCAAAGACATCGCCGCGCGCCTGCAGGCCGAAGTGCACGCTGTCCAGGGTTTTGGTGTAGTTCTCGAAATGGCAGCTCTTGCACACCTCGGTGAAGCTGAAGCGAAACTGGACCAGGCTCTTGTAGTGGCGCTCGGGGTGGGGAACCTCCTTCTGGCTGGCGTGACAGTCGGTACAACGCAGGGCCTTGTGTACCGACGCTGCCAGCACTTCTTTCTTCATGAAGAGAGAGGCTTCTTCTCCACTATCGAGCGTCATCGTCAGCGAATCATCGCCATGACAGGCGAGGCACTCGTCGTTCTCTGGTGCAACCGCGACTTCGTCCGCAACCGTAATCGCCGGCGAGAGGAAGAACACGAATAGACCGAGGGCCGAGGCTTGCTTGGCTGACCACCATCTCGTCGGGAACATTCCTATCATTGCCGGTAGATCCAAAAACCGCGGCTGGAAGTTATCCTGGCTCGTCGCTACTCGGGTAGTCCTATTTGCAGCAATTGGACCCCTCTTGGTCCGAATTGGGACGCGGGGCGTCCCAATTAACCCGACAAACTAGGGTGGTTTCCCTAGTCGCCTCCGGAATCTTCCCCGAGGAAACCGGGCATCGCACGCATTGGCGATTGCCTTGCTTGCGTTTACCTTCTGATCAGAAGCGA
>Ga0210133_1000060_pt1 | contig 38756 bp, 28 predicted proteins | sample Joice_ThreeSqC_D_2_FD_184874 | JGI IMG/M metagenome (GOLD analysis project Ga0210133, IMG submission 184874) | Wetland microbial communities from San Francisco Bay, California, USA, that impact long-term carbon sequestration - Joice_ThreeSqC_D1... | ecosystem: Environmental > Aquatic > Marine >...
TGATGAGCCCCGCGCTGCGGGCCTGTTCCAGGTTCTCGCGGACCACCCCCATCCACCGGTCGAGCGAGACGTCCCGCTTGAATTGCATCTGCACGACCGCGCGCCGTGCCGCGATGGCCACGTTCGCCAGCTTCCGCGCCAGCTCGGCGGAATATGCCTGGCCGCGCGCGAGATCCGCGAAGCGAGCTTGCGTCGGCATGTCGAACCGCACTTCGATGGTGGCGACGTTGATCTTGAGCAGGGTCTTCTGCAGCAGCATGTGCATGTAGGAGAACGGCCCCTGCGCCAGATCGCTCGAGTTGAGAGAAGGCAACGGATCATTGGCCATGCCGGTAACCGAGAACGAACCTATCAGGACCACCACAAGCGCGGCGGCCAGCGATCTACCTCTCGTACTTGCCATCGTCCCTCCAAGGTGACCGGACATCAGATTCCATATCTATAGACCAGGTTGATCGACAGGAAGTGGGAACCAGAGCTGTACGTACCAGCGTTCACCGCCGGAGCCGGCTGTCCCAGATAGTTAGGGTTGCACACGGTCGCGTCCGTGTACGGGGCCATGCACGCGCTGCCGGGAACCTGCTGGTACACGCGGGCGTCGGGTTCGGACACCGAGGCGCTCGACTGGAGCTTGAGCTGGTAGGCGGCCGCCACCTCGAAGCGGCGGAAGAAGACCGAGGCGCCCAGGCCTCCACCGAATTGCGCCCCGCCGGGAAAATCCACGTTGGCGTAGGCGGGCTCTGCGACGCCGCTCTCGTAGTAGGCACCGGCACGAAAGGTGAGCCGGCCCGGGATCACCGCAATATCGCCGCCTAGCTTCACGCCGAGTGTGTCACGCCAGTGCTTCTCGATATCGATTCGGTTGATGTTCACCACCTGGCCCGCGTAGTTGGCTTGCAGCCCGTTGGTTTCGATGGAGAACCGCTTCACGCGCGACCAGGTCACGTATTCCAGGTCGAGCTCGACGTCGAAGACTTCCTGGTTGCCCGCGAGATGACGGTAGCGCGCCCCGGCCCGCGCGAGCAGCGGCAGGGGCAGGGTCAGCGAAACATCCTGGGCGGGCCTGCCGTTTCTGGTGAGGGTCAAATCGCCCAAGCTTTGGTCGAGCGGCGTGACCGTCAACTTGCTGTGCGTGACCACGTTCGCCGGCACGACCTGTCCCGCGAGGCCGAACATGAGGGACGGAACCGGTCGCCACCACGCGCCGAGAATGGCGTTGAAGGTGAAAAGCGCCGAGCCCTTCATCGATGCGACCATGTCTAGATCGCTCGACACCGGATTGGCGGCGCCGGAAAATGGGCTTCCATCGATGACAAGCGAGTAGTTGAGGCGTGGCACGTGAATCCACTCGGCCGTCGCGCCCAGCCCGAAAACCTCGTGGTACTTCCAGGCGGCGCTCGCCACGTACTTGAGAATGACGGCTTCGCGGTCGATCATCATGTACCGCTGACCTCCCCCGAGGGGGAAGGATTCCTTGCTGGTCCCGGGGGGCGCATACGCCGCCAGCGCGAATCCCCAGTCCTTGTGGCCGAGCTTCGACGCCACCCCGAGCATGGGCACGAGCGCCTGCCACGGGTTTCCGTTGCTCACCTTGTCGAAGGGCACCAAGGGAGCTTCGCCGGTTTGAGGATCCGGATGTCCGTAGTCGAGCGTGGGAGCGCGGGTGAACGTGTGGGCGTTGTACGAAATCTGGTTGCTGACTTCGACGATGGTCGTATCGATATTGACCAGCCCGGCGGGATTGTAGTCGACCGCCGAGAGATCGTCTGCCTTGGCCGCGAACGCGCCCGCCCTGCCGGTTGCATGGGCGCCCAAGGAACCCGAAAAATACCCCCCTTCCGCGAAGGCCGTGGCAGCGAGGCTCGCCGATGCGAGCATCGTCAGGGTGGCAGAAATGGGCTTCATCGCGTGAGCTGCAGCGTTCGGCAGAGGCGGGTCGTCACCAAACTAGATCGGGTTGAGTATCGAGATGGCGATCGGCGCGGGAACCTGGCAGGTACTGCACAGTAGCCCCACCGCCCACACCCCGCCGGTCTCGGCGAACCCGGGAAAGGGTTGGCCCAATGCATTCGCGGTGGTGGCGAGATCCGCGCTCCTGGCTCCATCCAGAATTTCCACCTGGTAGAGCGTCGTTGGCGAGATCCGGTCGTAGTCGAGAGCCCGCGCTTGCAGATCGGCAACCGTCATGCCGGGGTAGTAGCCCACCAGCAGGCTGTCGATCTTCTGAAAGATCACGGTGCTGCCGGCGCCATCCCGCGTGAGTTGGCTCCAATCGACGACCCACGGGCCAGCGGCCGGGATGGTCACGGGCAAGGGCGAGGTCAGATCGGCCGCGAATTGCAGGATGGGAGCACCCTCGGGGGCGTTGACCGTGGTGACGGCCGAGGTGGCCACCGGGTCGAGGAAGACCATGCTCTTGGAGCCGGTACCGGGCGTGGTGCCCGTAGCGAACAGCAGCATGTACTTCACCCCCGCATCCACGACGTAGTCCTGGGCCGGTGCAAGATAGGAAGCGCCGAGCTTGAACATGGACAGGGAAGCGCAGGTCGTTGCCGGCACTACCGTGTGGTCGACGCGATAGTCTCGAGACAAGCTGACCTTCGTGGCGGCGAACGTGCCGGCGGCGAACTGGGTGGCGATCTCGGCCTCGGTGAGATTGGGGATCTGCAGGAATGTCACGGCGTCGATGTCCGTGACAGGATCCACGGCGTGGCCCAGGAGATCGGTGGCGAGCGTCGTCCAACATACTGTCAGGTCGGCGCCCGGGGCCGTTTCCACGTGCGGGATGGTCAACGTGCTCGTGGTTGTGTAGTTGTTCTCATCCTTGATAACGGCGTTGCCCGTTGGTTCAACGCCATCCGAGCCGCTACACGCCCCGAGCAGACTCGGTAGGACAAGGGAGGCGAGAAGAAACTTTGCCGCGTGGTGCGCCGTCGAAAACCCGTTGCCGCAATTCATCCGGACATTTAACCTAAAAGCGCTTCACGAAGCCAGCGCTAAGCGCCCCACCCCGCCTGTTAAAGAATTCGTCCCTCAGCAACGGAAGGCGTACGCTGCTCAAAGACGTCGTCATGTCACCCTCCCCCGTCGCATCCGACCAGGCGCACGACGAAGCCTTGCCCGCCAGCCAGGCTCGCGCGCGCACGATCACTGCGGCGATCCGGTTTGCCGCTGGCGGCATCTTGCTCGGCATCGTCGCCGCCTTGACGGTCACAAGGAAGCTCGACACCGGCGCCATCTTCATGCCCGTGTTGGCCTACGTCGCCCTGACGGCCACCGCCTACGCCGGTCGTCGCCGGCCGCTCGCGCGTCGTCTTTCCTCCATCATGCCGTTCGTCGATGTAACCATGGCCTTCATCGTGCATCAGCAGGGGTTGCTGTTGTTCCCCCCCTTCGCGGCATCTTGGGCGGTAAGTAGCCTCGCGGTCTATACCCTCATCGTGTCCCTGGTCGGGCTTTCCATGCCCGTGCGCGCGGTGGGCGGGGTGACGGTACTGTCGGTGGCCGCACAGTGGGCCCTGCTGCGTGCTCCGGAAATCACGATCTTTCCCGTCCTGGTGGCGTCGCTCACGCTGGTATTCGTGGCCGTGGCCACCAGTGCAGTTCCCCGCATGGCCGCGGCCGCAATTCGCCGTGAGGAGCAAGCCGCCACCACGCTCGCCTCGCTCGCCAAGGAGCAAGAAAAGAACCGTCAGCTCGAGCTACTCCAGCGTGAAAAGGACACGCTGCTCGAGATCATCGTTCACGACATGCGTAGCCCCGTAGGCGCGGCCATGCTTTCGCTGGAGTACCTGGTGCTCGAGCTCAAGAAACACCCCAGCCAGGCACCACTGCTCGAAGCAACCGATGATGCCATCACCACCCTCAACAGCTTGAGCAGCATGATCAGCCAGATCCTCGACACCTCGAAGCTGGAAAGTGGTCGTTTGACCCTGCGCATGGACCGCGCGGAATTGAGGCCGCTCCTCGATCGGGCTGTACGCGAACTGGCGGCGCGCGCTGCCAGTCGATCGATCGCGGTGGACCTCGAAGCGCCCGAGGGGCTTTCGGCTGCCCTCGATCTGCGCCTCTTCCCACGCGCACTCGAGGCGCTCACCACGCACATCCTCCGTCACACCCCCGAGAACGGGCGCATGCGCCTGGTCGCAACGGGCGGCAGGGAGGAGGTGCGTATCTCTCTGCACAGCACCGCACCCGCCATCCCGGCCGCCGAGCGTGACAAGATCTTCGACAAGTTCCCGTTCATCGAGGGCGAGTCTCGCCGCACTTCCGGCTGGGGCCTGGGTCTGTACTTCTGCCGCCTGGTGACCGCCTCTCACCAAGGAAGCCTTTCCCTGGAGGATGTCGACGGCTGGCCCATGTCCTTCGTCATTCGCCTGCCCTCGTTGCAGCGTCCCTCCTGACCGGCCAAATCCCCCGGGAGACGGTAAAGGAGGCACCTGGATGTTCGGCAAACTACTGGAGCGGCTGCGCGACCAGGGTCAGGAGCTTGCGCAGTACGTGCTGGTCGAGGGGCTCGAAGTGGCGAGCGAGGGAAAGCCCACTGGCCAGGCTGGTGATGCGACGAACGTTGGCGAGGTAGTGTTCGTACAGTCGAAGACCCTCGCTGACGGATTCGGAAGACTGGCGCCAGACGCGGTCGATTTCCGCCAGTTCCTCGACGGCGCGGAACCGTGTGGCGGGCTGGCTATCGGCCCGGGCAAGCACGTTCTCGGCAATTCGCGCGTGCCGATCACGCAGTTCCCGCAACCCCTCCTGCGCACCCCGTAGGAAGAGGGATAGCTCGGTGAGGCGGCTGAAGATCGCCATGGCAGCGGACTCGAGGATCTCGCCGTCCAGCGGGCCGTACAGATCGTCCGGGCTGCGTCGCCACTGCTTGAGGGAATAGACGAGCCGCCGCCTCTCGAGATAGTCGCCAAGCAACGTAGCCATGCGCACGCGATGACCTTCGCTATTCGCACCCGCCCGGCGCAGTGCCCCGACCAGATATTCCAACCTCCCGCTTGATGCAGAGCCGGCCGTGAGCACGCGCAGCTCGGCTTCCAGCTGGCGTCGCTCGGTTTCGCTGTCCACCAGACGATTCCATGCCTCGCGCAACATGCGCGCTCCAACCTGCATGGCCTCGACGAAGTACTGCTCCGGCGACTCGACCGTGCCGGCGAGGAACAGACCCGTACGGATCTCGGGCGCGGTACCATCCGCGTTCGCAAGGTTCGTGCGGCTGGACTGCAGCACCGCCGACAGCCCGGTCTTGGTGTAGTCGACACCGAAGCCGAAAGCGTAGCGGAGACTGCCCGTGAGGTCCGACTCGACCTCGGTCGAGCTGCGCAAGGTGATGTAGCGCCAGCGAAAGGGATTCTCGCGCTTGACGAACAGACCGCCACGGGTGGTGAACGATTCCCCCTGAAAGCGACTCTCGACCGAAAGCACCCTGCGCACGGCGGCCTCGGCAAAGCTATCCCAGCCCGTGACGCGGGTGTAACGCCGCAGCCAACTTTCGCGCACCGCCGCCTCGAACACGCTGCCGGCGCTATCCACCGAGGGCCGCACTTGCTGCATCAGCCCAGCCGAGAACTCCAGCCACGGCACGCGGGCGGTCAACCCGCCGCGCAGGTTCGGCTGCAGATGGTAGCCGAGGTGGGAAAAACCGCCGTACCAGCCCACCCTGCACGCGTCGTCGTGGCAGCGCTTGATGGTCCCGGAGTTGCTGAGAGCGCCGACCTCGAAGAGCGCGCCGAGCCCGGCCACGGTCAGCGCTAGCATCCCCTGGTGTGTTGCCAGGGCATGCTTGCGCTCATCCCATTCGTTCTCGGTCTGGGGAAAGAGCGGCTGCTGCGCGAGGAGAAAGACGCCAAGGTCGAGGAACTCGCGCGCATTGAAGTAGTGAAGGAGAGCATTGGCGAGATCGCCGCCCTTCCGCTCGCCGTTGAGAAGATCCAGGTTCACCGTGATGAGGCCGACGGAATCCACGGTCAGGTTCTGAATACGACGGCTGCGGATGTCGTCGAGCCGGGTCATCTGTTGCACTTGCTGATCGAAGACCGGATAGGCCACATGCAGGGGAGCGAGGCTCAGCTTGTACGAGGTCGAATCGCTCAGCTCCCAGGGATTGCCGACCAGGCGATCGATCTCGCTCTCCACATTGAAAAGCTCGATCTTCTCGAAGAAGGAGAGCAGCTCACCGCGCGACTTGGTGCCCACTTGGTTGGCCAGCTCGGTGAGGACGCGCAAGAGATCCCCGAAATCGTTCTGCAGGCGGTGCTGCACCGACTGCGCCTGCGCCGGGCGGCTGAAAAGGAGCGTGATGCACGCGAGCATCAGGCGGGGAACCGCGGCGTGAAGGAGGCGGCCACGCGGGCGAAGGACGGAAACGGATCGACGCTTCGCGGTTGCCAAGGTTACCTGCTCCGAATCCACCTACTATAGCCGGAACAGCCTGGAGCGGCTCGTCGTCTGGTCGCATACCCCTTGATTCCTCCGCCAACCTGGCATAATCCCGTGCCGGCCCGGCCCCATCGTGCCGCGCCGCCTGCCCCGCGATGAAGACCTGCACCATTCAAGGATCCCAGATATGCCCGAGATGAACATCGTCCAGGCCATCAACGACTGCCTGCGCGTGGAAATGAAGCGCGATAGCCGTGTCGTCGTACTGGGTGAGGACGTGGGCCACTTCGGCGGCGTGTTTCGCGCCACCGTCGGCTTGCAGCAGGAATTCGGTCCCGACCGCTGCATGGACACGCCTCTCGCCGAGAACGGCATCGTGGGCGCGGCCATCGGTATGGCGCTCTACGGTTTGCGACCGGTCGCGGAGATCCAGTTCGCGGACTACGTCTACCCCGCCTTCGATCAGATCGTGAACGAGCTGGCCAAGATGCGCTACCGCTCGGGCGGCGAGTACAGCGCACCGGTGGTCATTCGCATGCCGGCGGGAGGTGGCGTGCGCGGCGGCCACTACCACTCGCAATCGCCCGAGGCCGTGTTCATCCACACACCCGGCCTGCAGGTGGTGTACCCGTCGACGCCGGCCGATACCAAGGGATTGCTCGCCTCCGCCATCCGCGGCGAGGATCCGGTCATCTTTTTCGAGCCCAAGCGCCTATACCGCACCGGCAAGGGCGAGGTACCCGCTGGCGAGTACACGGTCCCCATCGGCCAGGCCCGCATCGTCCGCCGGGCCGCCGCGCGCACGGAGCGCTCGGTCACCATCCTCGCCTGGGGCAGCATGGTGGCAACCGCGATCGAGGCCGCGGACAAGGCCGCCGCCGCCGGGTACGACATCGAGCTCATCGACCTGCGCACGCTCCTGCCCTTCGACATCGAGACCATCGTGCAATCCGTGCACAAGACCGGCCGTGTGGTCATCGTCCACGAGGCCCCGCGCACCTGCGGTTTCGGCGCCGAGCTCGCCGCATCGATCCAGGAGCGCGCCCTGCTGCACCTGGAGGCCCCCATCCTGCGCGTGACGGGCTTCGATACGCCGTTCCCCTACACGCTCGAACCGGAGTACCTGCCCGACAAGGATCGCATTCTCGACGCGCTCGAAAGAGTCACGACTGGCTAGGAGAACACATGGCCTACGAATTCAAGTTGCCCGACATTGGCGAAGGCATGGCCGAGGGCGAGATCGTCCGCTGGCTGGTCAAAGAGGGCGACACTCTGAAACAGGACCAGCCCATGGTCGAGGTGATGACCGACAAGGCCACGGTCGAGATCGCGACCCCACGAGGCGGAACCGTGCTCGAACGACGTTTCAAGGAGGGCGAGCGCTGCCCGGTCGGCCAGGTGCTTATCGTCATCGATACGGCGGGCCTGCCGGCGAAGGTGCCGGATGTGTCGAGCACGGACAAGACCCCGGGCCCGGTCCCCGTCGGCCCCTCCCCCGGGGGAGTGCTCGCCACGCCCGCCACGCGCCGGCTGGCGCGGGAGCTTGGCGTCGATCTCTCGCGCGTGAAGGGCTCGGGCCCGGGCGGGCAGATCACCGCCGCCGACGTGCGCGGCGCCAAGGTCAGCGGCGCTTCCGACGGCAGCCACGAGGACCAGCACACGCCCGGCCCCACCGCGGCATCCTCGGGCGACGTGCGCGTCCCCTTCCGCGGCGTGCGCCGCATGATCGCCGAGCACATGGTCAAGACCCAGCGCCAGGTCGCGCAGTTCACCTACGTCGAGGAGATCGACTGCACCGAGCTGGTCGAGCTTCGCGACAAGGCCGAGGCGCGTCTTGCCGGGCATGGCATCAAGCTGAGCTACCTGCCCTTCTTCGTGAAGGCCGCCGTGGAGGCCCTCAAGAAGCACCCGCAAATCAACGCCACACTCGATGAGCCGGCGGGAGAGATCGTGCAGCGCCGCGATTACCACATCGGCATCGCGGCCCAGACGCCCGAGGGCCTGATGGTGCCCGTCATCCGCAACGCGGATCGCCGTTCGCTCATCGATCTGGCGCGCGAGGTGGAGCGCCTGGGCGTCGCGGCCAAGAACGGCCGTGTATCGCAACGCGACCTCGGTGGCTCGACCTTCACCATCACCAGCCTGGGCGCACTCGGCGGTATCGTGGCCACGCCCATCGTGAACTACCCCGAGGTGGCGATCCTGGCCATCCACAAGATCGCCAAGCGACCGGTTGTAATCGACGACAAGGTCGTCATCCGCGACATGATGAACCTCTCCTTGTCGGTGGATCACCGACTGGTCGACGGTTACGATGCCGCCACCTTCGTGGCCGAGATGAAGGCCTCGCTGGAGACCCCAGGCCTCATCTTCCTGGACGTGACCTAGGCATGGCGCAAGAAGGTCCCCCGATGAAAGTCCGTTCCGGCCAGCTCATCCGCGACAGCGTGGAGATCTGGTCAGACGAGGCCTGGGCGCGCGCGACCGGACTGGTGCGCATTCTCGATGAGCAAGGACACGCGGATGCCGCGGCATTGCCCAAGCTGGCGCCCGCGGCCCTGATTCGCCTGTACGAGGGCATGCTGCAAAGCCGCCTGCTCGACGAGCAGCTTCTGCCGTTGCAACGCCAGGGCCGCATCAGCCACTACTTCGAGGCGCGAGGTCAGGAGGCCGGTCCCATGGCCGGAGCCGAGGCCATCGAGAAGACCGACTACTTCTTGCAGGGGCTGCGCGAGGGCGCGGCGGCGCTGTATCGCGGGCTACCCCTGGCCAAGTACCTCGCCCAGATCCTGGGCAACTCCCACGACGCGGGCCGCGGCCGCCAGATGCCTTGCCACGTCGGCTCGGCCGCCGTCCGACACGTCAGCACCTCCTCGTGCGTGGCCTCTCAGATCCCGCACGCCGTCGGGATCGCATGGGCGGCCAAGCTGCGCAAGGAACGGCCGGTGGCCCTGTGCTACTTCGGCGATGGCGCCACCAGCGAGGACGACTTCCACGCCGGCCTCAACTTCGCCGCCGTGTACAAGGTTCCTGTGGTGCTGGTTTGCCAAAACAACCAGTTTGCCATCTCCACGCCGGTGGCGGCGCAGACCTGCTCCCAAACCCTGGCGGCGAAGGGTTTGGCCTACGCCATTCCCTCGCTGCGGGTCGACGGCAACGACGTGCTCGCCATGTACGCGACCATCAAGGCCGCGGTGGACGCGGCCCGCGCGGGACAGGGCCCCACCTTCATCGAGGCCGTCACCTACAGGCTAGGAGCCCATGGCAGCGCAGACGATCCCACGCAGTACCGCGATGGGACCGAGCACGCGGCCTGGCGCGAGCGGGATCCCTTGCTGCGTTTCGGCCGCTGGCTCGCCGAGACGAAGGTGCTTGGAAGCGAGGCGCAGGCCGCCGCAAGCACACGCATCCGCGACGAGATCCGTGCGGCCATCGTGACTGAGGAATCGGTCGCTCCACCACCGCGTCCGAGCTTGTTCGACGACGTCTTCTCGCGCCCAACGTGGCTGCTCGAGGCACAGCGGGCGGAGCTCATGCGTTCGCGCTAGCCCGCATTTCTCACCAACGACATCTCTCGTTGAACGCCAAGCGGGCTAACAAGCGCGTGCGGAGCCTGCCGGCTTCGCCGGCAGCGCAGCGTCGCGGGAAGGCATGGAAACCCTCTTGGGGGTTCCATCGACAACGTCTAGCCCGCGCGGGCGCCGATACGGTCAACACCCTGTCCGCCGATCGCCGTCGACAGAGAAGGGTTGGTGAGAAATGCGGGCTAGCTGTCTACGCTCACTTGCCCAGGACCTCTCGGATCTTCGTCAGCAGTTCCTCGCTGGTGTAGGGCTTCTGGATGAATCCGGCGAGGCCCTTGCCAGCGAACCGGTTGACGATGTCCTGCTCATTGTACCCCGAGCTCAAAATCACCTGCACGCTGGGCTTGAGCTGGCGCAACTCGCGAAAACAGCTCTCGCCATCGAAGTGGGGCATGGTCAGATCCAGGATGACGAGATCGAAGCTCTCGACGGCGGCGGCGAACCTCTCGATGGCCTCGCGGCCATCGGCCGCTACCACGACCTCGAACCCAGCCCTCACCAACATCCTTCGGCCCAGGTTGCGAATGGTCTCCTCGTCGTCGGCGAGCAGTATCTTCGCCGTGATCTCTTGCGCGATGGCGGCCACCGGCTTGGTCTCCGGCTTGCGCGCCGCACTTTCGGTAGCCGGGAAGAGCAACTTGAAGGTCGTCCCCCGCCCGGGTTCGCTGTACACCTTGATGGCGCCATGGTGCCCCCGCACGATACCCAGCACCGCCGCGAGCCCCAGTCCGCGCCCGGTGAACTTCGTCGAGAAGAAGGGATCGAAGATCCGGTTGAGGTTGGTGCCTTGGATGCCCTGCCCGGTGTCGGCAACCTCGACGTAGACGTAGTCGCCCTCCTGCATGTAGTCCGCGCCGAGACAGCCCTTGAGGTAGCCGGCGTCGCAGTGGGCGAGCCCGATGGTAACCGAGATGACGCCGCTGCGCTCGCCGATGGCTTCCGAGGCGTTCACGATGAGGTTCATGATGACCTGGCGAATCTGCGTCGCATCGGCCTCGACCGCGGGCAGCCCTTGACTGAAATGGTACTTGAGCACCACCTTCTTGCTGATGCTGACCGACAACAGGTGCCCCATTTCCTCGACCAGCTCCTGCAGGCTGATGGGCTCGACGATGAAGCGGCCGCGCCCGCTGTAGGCGAGTAGCTGGCGGCAGAGATCGGCGGCGCGTCGGGCGGCCGTCTCGATCCCCTCCAGGCTGGCGCGAGACGGCGCGAGGGGCGACATTTCGGCCCTGGCCAGATCGGCATTGCCCAGGATTCCGGTAAGGAGATTGTTGAAGTCGTGCGCGATACCGCCCGCGAGAATTCCCAGGCTCTCCAGTTTCTGGCTGTGCAACATCTGCTGCTCCAGGCTGCGTAGCTCCGTGATGTCGCGACCGACCCCAAGGACCGCGGTTCGTCCCTCGAGCTCGAAGGGGCGGGCGGAAATCTGCATGTTGCGCACTTGCCCGTCGCTCCGACGCATCTTGAACTCGAGCCAGTCGACATTCCTTCCCTTGCCCACCTCGTTGTACATCAACTCGCGTTGCGAGGGATCGAGCCACGTCGAAAACGCCGAGGTCCTGCGCCCGATCATCTCCTGCCTCGAATACCCAACTACCCGACAGAACTCCTCGTTGCAGTTGAGAATCGTTCCATCGGTTTCGGCCAGGGTCACCGGCCCGGGAAACAGCTCGAATATGCGCCGGAAGATATCCTCCGAGCTTCGCAGCATCTGCTCCCTGGTCATGGAATCGGTCACATCCTGAATGGTGCCGATCATGAACACGGGCCGACCAGACGGATCTTTTTCCAGCTCGCCCAATCCATGAACCCAGCGAAGCGCGCCATCCATCGGCCTGAAGATGCGATAGCGTCTGTCGAAATTGGCACCTGCCCGCTGCACATCGTCGAGGATGTGACGCTGCATGGACTCACGATCTTCGGGGTGCACCAGGGAGAGCCATCCGGCCAGGTCGCGCTTGAAATCGGGCGGGAGCCCGAAGACTTCATCGAGTCCTGGCGAATTGGTCCACGTGCCGGTCGCCATGCTGAAACGATACGAGCCGATGCGGCCAACCATCTGCGATCTCTGGAGGAACCACTCGCTCTCTCTCAGCGCCTGCTCATTGCGTTTGCGTTCCGTGATGTCGAGGAAGATGGTGGCGAACTGACCCGTGCCCAGCGGGACAACACTGACGTCGTAGTGGCGATCGGTGAACTCCAAGTGACTTTCGAAATTTGCCGCTTGTCCCCCCAACGCGATGGGCGCGATCTCGGCCAAGTGCGGCGGTACGGCCGTGCCAAATACCTCGGTCGCCAGCTTTCCGACAAGGACCTGGCTCTCGATGCCGAAGTACCTGCGAAACTGTGGATTCGCGTCCAGAATGCGATAGTTGACCGGCTGTCCCCCCTGGTCGCAGACCAGCTCGTACAATGCAACCGCCTCGACCATGTGCAGGTACAGCGAGCGGAACACCTGTTGCCGGTCCAGGCTGCCATGTTGCTTGCCGTCTTCGACCATTCCTTCTCCAGCGCGGCGCCGAACCGAAACCTCCTGGCGTCACCAGCTCCGGAGGGAACCATACCAGCATCCTTGGCAGACTGTCACGCCGACTCACCGGAGGCCGGGGACCGGGACAGGGTACCGCCCCACTTCCGATTAGGGTGTGAAGGCATAGACCTGATTGTTGGCGGCCACGAACACGCGGCCATTTGCGACGATGGGTGGAATGAACTTCTGGACGGAGGACATCGTGTCCCCGCTGGCGCCGCCCGCGAAGATCGATTTGCCGGTGTCCCCATCAAGACCGTACAGCTTGTTGTCGCTGCCGACGATCCACACAACCGCATCCGTTCCCTGCGCGTCGGTCGCGCTGACAGCGGGCGAATCCTGGGTCGAGGGCCCCCCACACCACGCCATCGAGATGGTCGGCGGGTCGGAGGCGACAATCTTGATCGCGGCCAGTCCCCCGGATTGGCCACTCGGACAATTCTTGCCCGTCCCCTTGAACACCACGTAGGTGGCCAGTGGCGTGGTGTAGGCGGCGGCCGCGTTGATGATGGTGCCGCTGGCGACCGACGCAAGAACGAGCGGGCTGGTGATGCCGCCAAAGTCCGCACGGTCGAGCAGGTAAGCATTGCCGTCTTTGCCGAGGCCAATGATCAGCGCCGACGGTGTCGCGCCGGGCAGATCGAACACCACAGGCGCGGTTCCCCCGAGATCCGTATCCGCGTTGTCGAGCGCGGCCCAATTCGTGGGCGTAAAGTAGTCGGCGGCCTTTCCGCTGAAGGCGAGCGACGGCGGCATGCGAAAGATGGTTTCCCCATCCTGCCAGCTCGCAGGCGCGCTAAAAGTGTTGGACTGGTTCTCGGTGTTGCCGGTCGCGAAGTACAGAGACTGCCCATCGGAAGAGATGCCGCCAGGCGCCCACACGCCGCCGGCGATGGCTCGGGTCGCCCACGCGTTCACCTGGGTGGGGTCGGCGGTGGACACGCCGACAATCCAGCCGTGGTAGGTCGAGCAATCGCCGATGTGTCCTCCGAACGGCACGAATACCTGGCCGTCGAGTAGCGCGAGGGCGCCCCGCTGGTTTTGCACCAGGGAGTCGAACGTGGTGCTGCCGAATACGGCCGCGCTGTTGAGATCCACCGGCCAGCCCGACTTCACCGCGCCAGTGTCGGCATCGAGCGCGAAGACCTGGTGCTGCGCAGTCGCGTTCGCGCCAGCGATGATCATGGCGTCCAGGTAGATGGTTCGCGTGGCGCCGTCGATGATGGGCGTGCCGGTGATGCCCAGGGGATCGATATTCCCGCAACCATTCCTCAGCGCCTGCAACCTCGACCTGGGCAGCGGCATACCCAGGGACTGATCCCACAGGGGCTTGCCTCCCAAGGCGGCGTCGAACGCGTAGACGTGGTTCTGCTCGGTGGCCACGATGACGAGGTCAGGGCCACCTGCGGCGCCGGCCAAGTACAGCGGCTGAGCGTAGGTCGGACCGGATATCGTCGCCCCGGCAAACGCCGGATCCACGTGCAGATTCGCCACCGCGGCCCGGCTGAGGGTGGAATCCACGTAGAAGCCGTCGCGTGAGGCACTGTTATGGTGCTGCAACACCGACACGTGACTGCTCGTGCCCCCGCTGGTGTCGCGTGCTGTGTCAGCGCTGTTTGCAGGCAGATCCGCCGGTACCAGAGTGTCGGGCGTGCCATCCGGCGCGGAGTCGGCCGAGGACGAGACTGCCTGGTCGGAGGAACCGGATCCCGCGTCGGAAGCGTTGGAAGCGTCCCTTGCCACGAAAACATCGGCAGTGCCCCCCATCCCGACAGCGTCGGAAGCGTCCCCGGTCACCGGGGCCACGTCTCCCTTCCCGCCCGCGCTGTCCGGGACGCCCGCCTCGGGTAACTGCTTGCTGCTTGCGGACGACTTGCAAGCGCCAGCGAACAGCCCGAATGCCCCGACGACCAGGACCACGCCGGTGGAGGATCTCCGGGCGGGCATGCCGAATGGGGATGACCTGAGTCTCATTTAGCTTCCGATGCACCCGCGCGTGCCATCGGTGCACAAGCAGTGCCGACACGCGCATTTGCTGGCGCTACGCGCCACGCGACCCGACCAGCTTCAATACCGTGAGTCGGCACGTAGTACGCGCCCAGGGACGAATTCGATGCTAAGAATCGGCCGGTGAGCACGGAAATCCTGAAAGTCGAAGTGGTCGTCATCGGAGCTGGACCTGGCGGGTACGTGGCAGGCATCCGCCTCGGCCAGCTTCGCAAGAAGACCCTGGTCATCGAGCGGGTCGCCCCGGGCGGCGTATGCCTCAATGTAGGCTGCATCCCATCGAAGGCGCTCATCAACGCGGCCAAGCTGTACGAGAAGGTCGGTCACGGCGCGGACATGGGGATCACCGCCAGCGACCTCCGCGTCGACATCGCCCGCCTGCAGAAGTGGAAGGAGAGCGTGGTCGGCAAGCTGACGGGGGGAGTGCGCCAGCTGCTCAAAGCCAACGGCTGCGAGTACCGGCAGGGTTCGGCCGCGCTGCTCTCGCCCCGCACGGTACGGCTCTCCGTGCCAGGATCCGACGAGGAAATCCTCGTCGAGACCGAACACGTGATCATCGCAACCGGCGCGCGACCGGTCGGCATTCCCAGTCTGCCCTTCGACGGTCAGCGTGTCGTCGACTCGACCGGCGCGCTCGCTTTCGCCGAGCTACCGCGACGCCTGGTGGTCGTGGGCGCTGGCTACATCGGCATGGAGATCGGCACCCTGTACGCCAAGCTCGGCAGCAAGGTCACCTTCGTCGAGGCCTTGCCCACCATCCTGCCGGGCAGCGATCCCGAGTGCGTGCAAGTGGTGGCCAAGAAGGCCAAGAAGCTCGGCATGGAGATCCTCCTCGGAGCCAAAGCCAAGGGCCTCGTCGAGAAAGATGGCGCGGCCATCCTGGCCGTGGAGACCAAGGACGGCGCGGTCGAGATTCCGGCGGACAAGGTCCTGGTGGCGGTCGGCCGCCGGCCGAACATCGAGGATATCGGCCTGGAGATTGCGGGCGTCAAGACCGCGAACGGCTTCATCACCGTGGATCGCCAGATGCGCACAAGCGTACCCAACATCTTCGCCATCGGCGACGTGGCGGGCCAGCCCATGCTCGCGCACAAGGCCTCGCGCGAGGCCGAAGTGGCGGCCGAGGTCATCGCCGACAAACGCGCGGCCATGGATGCAGCCGTCATCCCCGCCGTGGTCTTCACCGACCCGGAGATTGCGAGCGCGGGATTGACTGCCGAGGAAGCCGAGAAGCGCGGGCAAGAGATCAAGGTGGGCAAGTTCCCTTTCGTGGCCCTCGGCCGCGCCATCGCCAATCTCGACACCGACGGCTTCGCCAAGGTCGTGATGGATACCGAGGACGGCCGGGTGCTCGGCGTGCATCTGGTCGGCCAGGGCGTGGGCGACCTCATCAGCGAGGCTGGCCTGGGCATCGAGATGGGCGCCAGCGCGGCCGACCTGGGCATGACCATCCATCCCCACCCTACCCTGTCCGAGGCCATCATGGAGGCCGCCAAGGCCGCGCAGGGCGAGGCCATCCACATTCTTAACCGGTAGCCGAGCATGCGCGTACTCGTCACCGGCGGCGCCGGCTACATCGGTTCGCACACCGCCGCGCTCCTCGCCAGCCGAGGAGACTTCGTGGTCGTGTTCGACAGCCTGGAACACGGCTACCGCCAGGCCGTCGGGATTCTTCCGCTGGTCGTGGGCAACACCCACGACGGCAAGCTGATAAAGCAAGTCATCGGCGATCACAAGATCGAAGCCGTCGTTCACTTCGCCGCGTACAAGGCCGCGGGCGAGTCCATGACCAACCCGGCGAAATACTTCGACAACAACGTGCACGGCAGCCTTCGCCTCATCGAGGCGGCGTGCCAGGCCGGCGTGCGCATGTTCGTCTTCTCGTCGACCGCGTCGGTGTACGGCACGCCCAAGACCCTGCCCGTGAAGGAGGGCGACGGGCTTCACCCGGAAAACCCCTACGGCCAAAGCAAGCTCATGGTCGAGCAGATGCTCAGATGGTTCGACACCTGCCATGGCCTGCGCAGCGTGGCCTTGCGCTACTTCAACGCCGCCGGCGCGGCACTGGACGGTGAAAATGGCGAGGACCCCCGCCACGTCGCCAACCTGATTCCGCTGGTCATGAAGGTTGCCACCCGGCGCGCCCCGGCGCTCGACGTCTTCGGCACCGACTACCCGACCAAGGATGGAACGGGCATTCGCGACTACATCCACGTCCTCGACCTGGCCCAGGCCCACGCTCACGCCCTGGACTTTCTGGCCGCGGGCAAGCCGTCCGACGTTTTCAACGTGGGCACTGGCCAGGGTGCATCGGTGCTCGAGGTGCTGGAGGCCGCTCGGCGCATCAGCGGCGCAGAGATCCCCACCAGGATTGTCGGCCGCAGGCCCGGAGACCCCGCCGCGGTCTACGCCGACAACCGCAAGGCGACCGACGTGCTCGGCTGGTCACCGCGCTTCGGCCTGGAGCAGATCATCGCCACCGCATGGCAGTGGCACCGCAAGCACCCCGACGGATTCGCCGCTACTTCTTGATCTCGAGCAACTCGATGTCGAACACCAGCATGCCGTGGGGTCGGCCGGGAGGGCCTTCGTCGCCATAGGCCATCTGGCCCGGGATCCAGAAACGCGCCTTCTCGCCCTCGACCATGAGCTGCACGCCCTCGGTCCATCCTTTGATGACGCCGGAAAGTGGGAATTCGGCGGGTTGACCGCGCACCACCGAGCTGTCGAAGCGTTTGCCGTCGGTAGTCCAGCCCGTGTAGTGAACCTTCACCATGCTCGACGCCGTGGGATGCACCTTGCCCTTGCCCTTGACGAGCACGCGGTAGGCAAGCCCCGAGGCGGTCTTCTTCGCGTTCTTGGGCACGGCGGCCACGTCGGTCGGCACGGCCGGCGCAGGCGGCGCCTTGGTGATGCCGAGCAACTCGACGTCGAAGACCAGCGTGCCGAACGGCCCGCCCGGACGCCGCGGGGTATCGCCGTAGGCGAGGTTCCCCGGGATCCAGAAGCGGCGCTTTTCACCCTGGACCATGAGCTGAAGCCCCTCGGTCCAGCCCTTGATCACGTGATCGAGAGGGAACTCGGCTGGATGGCCGCGGACCACCGAGCTGTCGAACATCTTGCCATCGGTCATCCAGCCCGTGTAGTGCACCTTCACGGTATCCTCCGCTGCGGGATGCTCCGTGCCGGTGCCCTTCTGCAGGACCTTGGAGGCGAGGCCGGACGCCGTCTTTTCGGCATCGGCCGGCGCGGCGGCCACGTCGGAGGGCGCAGGCAAACCCTTGGGTTCTTGCGGGGCCTTGGCCGCGGGCGGCGGCGGCGGCGGTGTCGCCGGCTTTTCGGGTTCCTTCTTGCAGGAGGTGCAGGCCAGCAAGGCCATGAAGATTGCGCTCGTGATGTATTGCATGGGGGGAATCTCCGCCGCTCACCGGCTTCCTGTCAACACCTACGGGGTTCGGCTAACCTCCTGCCATGGCATTGTTTCAGAAGCCGGCCAGTACTCCCGACGAGATCGCGGCCAGCCGGCCGCTCGAAATCGCGCCCTCAGAAGTCGCGACCTTCGACGAAGAAACCTGGTACCGCCGCGCCTTTCGCGGCCAGGCCGCGCCGCAACTCACCCTGCGCGCGGTGCTGCTCGGATCGCTGCTCGGCTTTCTCCTCGCCTTCACCAACCTCTATGTCGGTCTCAAGACCGGATGGGGCCTGGGTGTGGCCATCACCGCATGCATCGTATCGTACTCGTTGTGGAACCTGTGTCTTCGCGTGGGCATCGCTCGCTCACCACTTTCCATTCTGGAAAGCAACTGCATGCAATCCACGGCCTCCGCGGCGGGCTACTCGACCGGCAGCACCATGGTGTCGGCAACGCCGGCGCTCCTCTTGCTGACGGTGACGGCGCAGGATCCACGCGGCCACCACCTACCGTGGCCGGTGCTGGCGGGGTGGACCTTCTTCCTCGCGCTCCTCGGCGTGGCCCTCGCCATTCCCATGAAGCGCAACATGATCAACCAGGAGAAGCTGCGTTTCCCCTCGGGCATCGCCGCCGCGGTGACTTTGCAGTCGCTCTATAGCCAGGGCAAGGAAGCCGGGGCCAAGGCCAAGGCCCTCTTCTATGCCGCGCTGGTCGCCGCGGTTCCGCCGGTGATCATGGACATCCCTCTCCGTTCCGGCAAAGGGCTGGTCCCCGACACATCGTCGATTTTCGACTGGCTGCCCGTGCCTGGCAAGAATGCCAAGACCGGCGCGGCGTACACGGCGAGCGACTGGAATTTCGTCCTCGACAACAAGTTGGTCATGATCGCAGCCGGAGCGCTCACGGGACCGCGCATCTGCTTCTCCATGGTGGCCGGCGGCTTGCTGCTCATGTACTTCGTCGGCCCCGCTGCGCTGGCCAGCGGTGCCGCCCACACTCCGGGATCGGCCTGGCGCGAGATCGGCATCTGGGTGGGTGCGCCCATGATGATCTCCGCCGGGCTGCTCACCTTCTTCACCCAGTGGCGCACCATCGGCCGCGCCATGCGTGGCATCGGTCGCGGAGGCAGGCTCTCCTACGCGACCGCGGAGGTTCCGGTAACGTGGTTTCTTGGCCTCGGCCTCGCGGCAACCGTCGGCGTGTTGTGGCTCGGCCACACGCAATTCGGGATTCCCTGGCACCTGGGCTTCGTCGCCGTACTTCTCACCTTCTTCTTGTCCCTCGTCGCCTGCCGGGCCACGGGCGAGTCCGACATCACGCCCATCGGGGCCATGGGCAAGGTCACCCAGCTCGTGTACGGCGTGCTCATTCCCCAGAACGGCACGGCCAACCTCATGACCGCGTCGATCACCGCGAACGCCGCAGCCTCGAGCGCGGATCTGCTGACCGACCTGAAATCCGGTTACCTGCTCGGTGCACATCCGCGCCGACAATTCCTTGCGCAATTGCTCGGTGTGTTTGCCGGCACCGCCGCGAGTGTGCTTGGCTTCCACCTCCTGGTACCCGATGCCACTTCGCTCACCGGCGTGGGCGGGGGACCACCTGCATTTGCGGCCCCCGGCGCGCAGGCCTGGCTGGCGGTGGCGCGCCTCTTTCAGGAGGGCATCGACAAGCTGCACCCCATGGCCCGGCAGGGCATGGCGTGGGGTCTGCTCGCCGGTGCAGCCCTCTCGGCGCTGGAGATGGCGCTGCCCAAACGCCGCCGATTCATTCCGTCGCCGGTTGGCCTGGGACTCGGCTTCATCCTGCCCTTCTTCAATCCCTTCTCCATGCTTCTCGGCGCGATCGCAGCGTGGCTGTGGACGCGCCGCAGCCCCGGCCACGCGGAACGCTACGTCGTGCCGATTTCCTCGGGTGTCATCGCCGGCGAATCCATCGTCAGCGTGGCCATCGCGCTGGTGAACAACCTCGTCCTGCGGCGGTAGCGCAAGACACGGGTCGTTGGCTGCCCCTGGTCACGCGCTGGCGACGCGTTTGCCCATCTTCCCGTCGAGGTACCAGATGCCACCGCCTTATTCGCCCACGGCCTTGAGTTGGTCGACAATCTGACCCACGTTGGCCTCTTCCTCGATCTGCTCGGTCACGTACCACTGCAGGGCGATCTCACTCGCGTAGTCCTTTTCGGCGCGCGACAGCTCGAAAAGGGCGTTGATCTTGCCCGTGATACTCTTCTCGTGATCCAGGATCTTCTCGAATACCTGGGTCACGCTGCCAAAGTCTGCGGCTGGCGCGGCAACGGCAGCCAGCTCCAGCTTTCCACCCCGGTCGAGCACGAAGTCCACCAGCTTCATGGCGTGCTTGGTTTCCTCCTGCGCCTGCACGCGCAACCAGTGCGCGAAGCCACGAAAGCTCTTGCCCTCGCAGTGCGCGCTCATCGCCAGGTAGAGCTGCGCTGAGAACTGTTCCAGGTTGACCTGAGCGTTGAGTGCATCTTGAATCTTCTTGCCGATCATGGGGATCCTCCGATGACGTTGCGGTGAGGTTGCTACTACGATGCGCGGATGCGGTCTTCGAATGCGGTGAGCGCGGCCTTGGCCCCCTCGCCCATGGCGATGACGATCTGCTTGAAAGGTACGCTCGACACGTCGCCGGCAGCGTAGATACCGGCTTTGCTGGTGCGACAGCGCTCGTCGATGACGATCTCGCCCATGCGGTTGGTGTTCAGCAGATCCTTGAACAGTGCGCTGTTGGGCACCAGGCCAATCTGCACGAACACGCCGTCGAGCGAGACCTCGTGCACCTTTTCGGATTTCCGGTCCTGGTAGCGCAGCGCCGTCACGGTCTGGCCGTTGCCCACGACCTCGGTGGTGCGCGCGTTGCTCACGATGGTGACGTTGGGCAGCCCCTTCAGGTTGCGCACCAGCACCTCGTCGGCCTTGAGCTGCTCGGAGAACTCGACCAGGGTCACGTGGCTGCAGATGCCGGCCAGATCGATGCCGGCCTCGACGCCGGAATTGCCGCCGCCGATCACGGCCACGCGCTTGCCCTTGTAGAACGGCCCATCGCAGTGCGGGCAGAACGCCACGCCTCGCCCCAGGTAGTCCTTCTCGCCCGGCACGCCAAGCTCGCGCCATTTGGCACCGGTGGCCACGATGAGTGCATTCGCGATCAGGACCTCGCCCCCTTGCAGGCGAACCTCCTTGTGCTTGCCGTTCTCCACGATCCGTTCGACCTTGCGATTGTCCAGCAGATCGATGGTGTAGGCCCGCAGGTGCTTCTCGAGATCGGCGGCAAGCCGCCTGCCCTCCGTGTAGGGCACGGAAATGAGGTTCTCGATGCCCACGGTCTCTTGTACCTGGCCGCCCAACTTCTGCGCGACCAACGCGGTCTTGAGCCCCTTGCGCGAGCTGTAAATCGCGGCTGAGCTGCCGGCCGGGCCACCGCCCAGCACGACCACGTCGTAGTTCTGCGGTGGCTGGGGCGCTTCGTTGGCCGATGCTTCGTGCCCCAGAACACCCTCGAGCGTTTCCAGCAGCTCGGCGAAATTGGCCCGGCCAACGTGCACGATGTTGTTGCCATTCACCACCGCGGGCACGCCCTGAATGCCGAGAGATTCGATGTCCGACTCGGCCAGCTCGCCGTCGATCATCTCGTGGCGGAAGTCGGCGTGCATGAGCGCCATTTGGTTCAGCGCCTGCACCACGTCGGGGCAGTTGGTGCAACTCAAGGATACGTAGGTGCGCAAGCGTACCGGTCCCTTGAGCGCGCGCACCCGGCGCTTGACGCCCTCGTCGGGGAGCTTGCCCTTGCCGTCGGCGTTGAGCACGGCGACGATGAGCGACGTGAACTCGTGTCCGCCGGGAACGCCGCGGAACCGTATTCCGGTCGCGACGCCCTCGCGCAAGATATCGAATTGCACGCCCGGCACGGCCTCGGCGACTTCCACCAGTGCAATCTTCGGACTGCATGAGGCGACGTCCGCAAGAAGCTCGCGCAATTCTTGCTGCTTGGGGCTGTCGCCGGCGAAAAGCGACAGGGTCAGCGACGAGGAGAGTGTCGCAAAGTGCGTTGTCAGTTGGTCCTTGATGCCTTGGTCCAGCATGAGAGCCTCGAGAGGATGTTCGTCGAAATTGTTCCGCAAAAGAACGCCGACCGGGGACATGACATCCCGGGCCGGCGTCCTGTGAGGGGTCGTTCGTTGCCTAGATCTTGCCGACCAGATCCAGTCCGGGCTTGAGTGTCGCGGCGCCCGGCGTCCACTTCGCGGGGCAGACCTCGCCGTCGTGGGTGGCCACGAACTGCGCGGCCTGGATCTTGCGCACCAGCTCCTCGGCGTTGCGACCGATGCCGTTGTCGTGGATCTCGGTCACCTTGATCTTGCCCTCGGGATTGACCACGAACGTTCCACGGTAGGCAAGTCCCTCGGCATCGATGTACACGCCGAAGGCCCGGCTGAGCGCGCCGGTCGGATCGGCGAGCATGGGGAACTTGATCTTCTTGATGGTGTCCGAGGCGTCATGCCAGGCCTTGTGCACGTAATGGGTATCGGTGCTGACCGAGTACACCTCGACCCCCATTCCCTTCAATTTCTCGTACTTGTCGGCCATGTCGCCCAGCTCGGTGGGGCACACGAAAGTGAAATCGGCCGGGTAGAAGAAGAACACCGACCATTTGCCCTTCAGGTCCGCATTGCTGACCGTCTTGAACTTGCCGCCGTGAAAGGCCTGAACGCTGAATTCCGGAATCTGCGAATTGATGATGCTTGCCATGTAGTCTCCCTTTCTCTCGTGCCGCTTTTGATGCCGCAGCCTAGCTCCGGGTTGCTGGTCAGGGAAGGGATTCGTTCAGGATTTCACACCGCGCGGGGATCGCCGACGTGCACACCGCCGGTAAGTCCGATACCATCGCTTTCGTGACCGCCACTGGCACGACCCGATCGCGCCTCATACTCTTTGCCGGGCTGTACTTCGCCCAGGGGGTGCCTTGGGGATTCTTCACCATCGCCATCATGCTGCGGCTGGCGACGCTTGGCCTCGGTCCCGCAGCGCTGGGGGAGATCGGCAGCATCGCCTGGCTCCCTTGGATCGGAAAGCCCCTGCTCGGCCCCCTCGTCGATCGGGTGTCCTTCGGGCGCTTCGGCCAGCGTCGCCCCTATATCCTGATAGCCGAGACCGGCATGGCCCTATCGCTGGTGGCTTTGTCTCTCGCCGATCCCGTGTCCAATCTAACCCTGTTTGGCGCCCTTCTTTTCGTCCACAACTTCTTCGCAGCAGCCCAGGACGTGGGCACGGACGCGCTGGCCATCGACATTCTTCCCGCGAACGAGCGCGGCCGGGCCAACGGGTTCATGTCGGCGGGCAAGTTCGCCGGGGTCCTGGTCGGTGGTCAGGGCATGCTCTTCGTGGCGCGCCTCGCGGGCTGGGGCACCGCCTATCTGGTCGTCATCGCTCTGCTCCTGGTACCCGCGCTGCTGGTGCTTTCGGTGCGCGAGTCCGAAAGGCAGCAACGGCCAACGCGCCTGCTGCGCGATGTCGTTCGACTGTTCTCGCATCGCGTGGTTCTCGCGGCGGCCGTGTTCGCCATCGTCGTGGACGCCAGCGACAGCTTCATCTTCCCGCTCGTGTATCCGCTCTTCACCCGGCAATTGCACTTCTCCGAGCAGCAGGTCGCCACCCTCTCCACCCTCGGCAGCGCGGTCGCCGCCCTTGCCGCCATCGCCGGGGGAGCGCTCTCGGATCGTCTGGGCCGACGGCGCACCATCGTCCTCGGCTGCACGGGGGTGGCCGGATTCAACCTCGCCTACATGCTCGCCCACGCGTGGTGGGGTAACTACCTCTTCCAGCTCGGGTTCGCGGCCACCAGTGCGATCGCGACCGGAATCGTCTACGCATCCGTTCTGGCACTGTTCATGGATCTGGCGCATCCGCGCCTCGCTGCCACCCACTTCCAGATCTCGATGGCCTTGCTCAACGTGCGCGGCGTGTGGGGCTCGCGGTTCGGCGGCCGTCTTGCCGAACGGATGGCTCCCACCACGATGTTCGGCCTCGGCGCACTCATCGAGCTCGCGCCTCTTGTCTTGCTTCTTCTCCTTGATCCGCGACGGACACGCGAAGCCTTCGCAACCGACGCAACCCCGGCAAAACACGCCCCCACGCCCCTGGCGTAGCCGGTATCTTTCCGGTCGTGCTCGCTGCTGTGTCACAATGGATAGAACGCCCATTCGTGCGGGAGGACGGAGGTCACATGAGAAACATTGCCTGCCTGACTTTGCTCGTGCTCGCTCCGGCTTGCGGCGGCTCGTCTTCCACGCCCGATGTCCCGGACGCGGCATCCACCACCCAGCCTTGCGACCACGCCGCTGCCCTGTGCACGAAGCTTGACCAGTGCGCGCCATTCTTCCTCAAGGCCATCTATGGTGATGTCACCGGCTGCACCGATCGGCTGACCAAGACCTGCATCGCGCAATCTCTCTCCGACGGCAGCGGCATGACCGAATCCAATATCGTGGCCTGCGAGGCCGCCCTGACCACGGCGACCTGCGACGACGTCTTCGCCAACAACCTGCCCGCGTGCACCTTCCGGGGCAGCTATGCCGACGGCGCCACTTGCGGTGACAGCAGCCAGTGCGCCAGCGGTTTCTGCAGCCACGGCAGCGAGGTGTGCGGCGTGTGCACGGCCAAGGGTGCAGCCGGTGCCGCCTGTCCTTCGGGCAGCAATGACGAATGCCTGACCGGACTGGTGTGTAGCTCGGGTCACGTCTGCGTGGCTCCCGCCGCCGTCGGCGGTGCTTGCGACGACGCGACCGCGCCTTGCTTGGTCGGCTCGTTCTGCACCACCGCGAAGACCTGCGCCTTGACCGTGACCGTCGGCCAGGAATGTCCGGGGGGATACCTCAATCTTGGCGACGGAACCCTTTGCTGGGCCAAGAGCACGGCGGCCAGCCCGCAGCTCGCCGCGCAGATCGGCACCGCCGGCACTGGACACGCCTGTGGGCTAGCGCCGGGAAACGGTTTGCCTGCCACACTTTGCGCCCCCGGCGGCGTGGCTGCGTGCACGCAGACCGCCGGTGGCATCTCGCTCTTCGGCATCCCGACCACGGGGCAATGCGCAGCGCTCACCCCGGACGGTTACCAATGCAACGCAACCAGCGAGTGCTTCGCGGGTGCCCAATGCATCGCCGGAACTTGCCAGATCCCCTCGGGCAGATACTGCAATTAGCGCCACCCGGCGGAATATCGGCAAGCGAGCCCCGGGGCTTGGCGATGGTAGGCTCTTCGGCATGCGCATCAGCGTCTTCGTCGGCGTCTCGCTGGACGGATTCATCGCGGGTCAGGATGGAAGCCTCGACTTTCTCAGACCCTTCGAGGGGGAGGACCACGGCTACGAGGAATTCATGCACTCGATCGACGCCATCGTCGTGGGCCGCGCCACCTACGATGCGGTCCTCGGCTTCGCGGCGTGGCCCTGGGCCGATAAGCGCGTCGTCGTTCTCACCCATCGACCGCTGCGTGCGCTGCACGGAGAGACAAGCCATGCCGGCCTGCTCGCCCCGCTTGCGCGCCGACTGGCCGCCGAGGGTGTTCGCCGGGTCTACCTCGACGGCGGCGTCGCCATCCGGCAGGGACTCGACGAGGATCTGGTGGACGACATGACCATCGCGACCGTACCCAGGTCCATCGGCGTGGGCCGCCCGCTGTGGGGAGGAATCCCACGCATGGTCGACTGGGTGCTCGCATCGCAACGCAGCTACCCGAGTGGCCTGGTCCAGGTTCGATACAAGCGTGCGCGCTGATGCCACGCCAATCGTCGGGCGCACCGCTATCTGGCAGGCCAGCCTTCGAGTCAGCGACCTACGAGGACAGACTTGGTGACGAGGATGATCAGTGCATACAGGGGAACGAGCACGAGAATCAGGACGCCCACGTATTTCCAGAAGCTCTTCTGATTGGAAAGCGCATCTTCCAAAGCGGCCAGGCCTCCCCCGGTTTCCAGTCGGCGGATACCGCGCGCAAATCGCGAAAGAAAGATCATGGGTGGACCATAGACGAGGATCACCAGGGCAAGCGGAACAAGCAGCGAAAACAGGCTCCCAAGCTGGATGCCTCTCGGACGGGACAGGAGCAGTTTGGTCATGACCAACGCCATGAGCGCTACCCCGGCCACGGAGAATCCGACGAGCAACCGCAGCCAGGGACGCGTCGCCGTCAGGATGGCGATCACCGACGCCGGGACCTCATGGAACCGGTCTTCCGTTGACACCTCGGATGGATTCAACTCAGCCGTCGGCGGCTTGAAGGGCTCGAAAGTCATCTCCTCCTCCCTTTCCCGTGAAAGACAGGTAAGCAGCGTTTAGCGGCGTTGAGTTGCCGATCCTCCGGGAGGCTCGTGCGGATGCCAACCCGGAGGATCAGCCCCGGTCGATCTTCTTGCGCGCAGCCGCCATCTCGGCGACCTTCTGGATGAGCTGCGGGTAAGGCTCGCCGCCTTCTTCGGCGGCCCAGGCCAAATCCTCGCCGTCGGCCAGGTAAGGATTCGGGTTGGCCTCGACAATATAGATCTCTTGATCGTGCGCCAGACGCACGTCGATGCGGCCGTAGTCACGCAGACCAGCGGCCTGGTAGGTGCGTACGGCGACTTCGCTCAAACGATCGACCAGGTCGCTCGGCAGGTTGCTCGCGATGCAGTTCTCGATACCGCGCGCCTCGCGGTACTTGTGGCTCCACTTCGCCTTGAAGGTGGCGATACGACTCTCCTCGCTCGTATCCTGGGCAAACACCATCTCGATAGGTGGCAGGGCGCGCGGCGGGTCGTTGCCGATCACGCCCACGTACAACTCGCGACCGGCGATGAACTCCTCGACGATGGCCGCGGTGTTGTGGCGGGTATGGATGAAGCTCACGCGCTCCGCCAGGGCCTCGTCATCGCGAACCACCGAGCGCTGCGCGATACCCACCGATGCATCCTCGTCGAGTGGCTTGACGATGAGGGGAAAGCGCACGTCGCTCGGCCGCTGCGTGGGTTGGCCGCGTCGACACACGAAAAAATGTGGAATACGCAGGCCCTGGTAAGCCAACACCATCTTGGTCAGGGCCTTGTTCCGCGCCAGCATCAGCCCCTCGGCCGATGCACCCGTGTACGGCAGCCCAAGCATTTCCAGAACAGCGGCCACACCGTAGTCCAGGGCGGACACGTTGCGGAAGCGCTCGGTCAGGTTGAAGACAACGTCCGTGGGTTCGGCGCGCAACCCCGCCAGCAGTGCGTCCATGTCATCGCGAAAGCCGAAGAGGCGCACCTGATGGCCTAGGCCCCCAAGAGCGCGGGCCACGTCGAACTCCGCCTCCTCGCTCGATTCGAGCTGGCGCGAGTAGTCCTGCCCCGCCGGCGGTTCCATGTCGGTGTCGAACAGAATGAGAATGCGCATCGTGATCCGAGAGGGAGAATTTCACACCTGGGTCGTTCGGGTGTCCATTATTACCACACCACGTCCGCGGACAAAGCATGTCCTTGCAGGTGGGTGACGGAAAAGGATCCGGATCGCACTGCCACGCATGCATGCGACGTGAGAGCTGCCACCACCGCCTCCCGATCGAAAGTTTTCGCGCTTCGCTGTAGGCAGGAGCCGCCGCCGCACACTAGAATCTGTTGGTCGTGCACGGCCCCATCGAAGCCACGCTTGCTCAACGAGAGCTCATCGCTCCTGGCGTGCTCGACCTGCGCTTCTGCATGAAGTCGCCTCCAAGACTGGATTTCCGAGCGGGGCAATTCGTAACCCTGCACGTGCCCTCCGACGACAAGATCGGTTTCTTGCGACGCAGCTACTCCATCGCGTCGCCCACGTTTCTTGGTGATCGCTTGCGATTGATCGTTCGTCAGATCCCGGGTGGCCGGGCCAGCGAATACTTGATGAGAGTCTCGCCGGGCGAAACCATCCCGATGGCCGGCCCGTTCGGCGTCTTCACGCTCGCACAGGCGCATCCCGGCGACGTGGTGTTTGGCACGACCGGAACCGGTATCGCCACGATCATGCCGATGCTCGAAGAGCATGCGCGAGCGCCAGAGCGCCTATCGGGCAAGCGCTACGTCCACTGGGGTTTACGCCGCGAGGAGGACATCTTCGCGCGTGACGAGGTCGAGGAGTTGTGCAGACGAGCCGGCGCCGAGCTGTGCATTCACCTGAGCGCGGCGGGGCCGGGTTGGCGTGGGCGTCATGGTCGTATCAACGCCGGCGTCCTCGAGCACGTCTCGCGGCTGAGCTCGCCGGTCTTCTATCTGGTTGGCAACGGCGCCATGATCTCGGAGCTGAAGTCCTCGCTTGTGGGGCTTGGGCTGGACCGCAAACACCAAATTCGCACCGAAGCATTCTTCGACTGAAGAGGGGTTGCCGTACCGGGCGCCCGTTCCGTGTAGGCAATCGTGCAGTCGCGAGGGTCGTTCCCCACGGTTTCTTCGATCTCGACGCTTCAGTTCGCAGGCGCGGCGACAGCTGTGGCCGTACAAACCGTGCCCCCCAATGGGCTGGCGCCCGTAGCGACGCAACTGCTGGGGGCGGGTAGAAGGCAGATGATGACCGCGCAGGGCACGGGGAGCGCACAGCCCTGGTCGGTCCATTGCGCGCGAATCGCGGTCAGCTTCGTGGTGTCGTTGACATATTCCTCGCAGCCGGGGCATGAGCTGAGAGTGTTCTCGACGAGCTGCGTGCATTGATCGTCGGCACCGAGGGTACATTGCTTCGCCACCACCAAGGCGGTTGCGTAATCGGAGACGAGCTCATCGCAGGTCTCCCCGCCGTCGATGGCCTGACCACCCTGGCCGCCGCCCCCGTCATGGCCACCGACGCCGGCAATCCCACCCGAGCCGCTCGAACCGGTCGATCCACCGGTGCCCTTCGAACCTCCGCTGCCCGTCACGGCGCCCGTGCCCAGCGTGCCTCCGCTGACGGCTCTTCCGCCCGCAGCAACGACGCCGCCGCTACCGAAGCCTCCGCCGGCGCCGACGATACCGCCGGATCCCCTTGCCCCTCCTTGCTGCACGCTCGAACCAGAAGCTCCACCCCCGCCGCCCAATCCGGCGCTTCCGCCGGTAGACACCGGGCCGGCAGCGTCGAATGCGCCACCAGTCCCCACGTTTCCTCCCGTGGCCACCACTCCGCCGGCGCCGGTCGCGCCACCCCGCGCGAGGCCGCCCGTGGCACCGCCACCGCCCGCGGAGCTCGAAAGGCCCTCCTTCTGGCAGCCGACCGAGCCGACCAGACCTACAAGAAGGATCCCGCAGAACGTCGTCAGATTACGCATCTGTTCTCCTTGAGCAGACGGCATCAGCAAACTTCGTTCCATGTCTCGGCCGACCTTGGCCCGAGGAGACTCGCGGGTCACTGGCCCAGCATAGACCCCGTCGCCTCAGAAACCTGATGCCCACCGTCCTTTTTCGCCTGAATCGCGCCCTCCCCCCATGGCGAGACAGCGCCGGTCATGCGGCAGGTTCTCGACCCAATCCAGAAGGAGTCTCGTACGATGATGGACGAGGCCCTTGCGATCGAGGCGCCCTCAGAAGCTCGCGCAGGTGGCGGTACCGCCCGAGCGCAAACGTGCAAAGCGCATGGTGGTGCTCGATGCGGCGTCGAACCAGGCCCACACGATGTCGCCGTTCGTGTGAGCACGGAAGGGGTCGTCTCGCCTCCCCCACTTGACCTTAGCAGTGACGTCGATCGGTCCCTCGAGGAAGGTTCCGTCTGCGCCGAGACGGCCAAGCTTGTACGCATAGGTGCCGCCAGGCTCGGCCCAACCGACGACATACTGCTCCGTCGTGTCGTCGGAGGGGGCCCAGCGCGAGATACCGGAATCCGCCTCGTTGATGGAGGGCGTAGTGGTCAGCCAAACCGTGACGCCAGAGGTGAGGCCCGCGGCAATGCTGGCAAATCCGATATCCTGGTTCATGCTCGACGTGTCGTACGACGACTGGCCCAACGTGGCGGGGGCCTGGTGCGCATTGAAGACGATCTTCCAGCCGCTCGGCGCGACCGCGGCGCCGCCCAGCTCGCCCGCCATGTCGCCATTGCAGCCGGCGTCCACGTCGATCACCTTGTTGCGATTGTTGGTGTACACGCCGCCGATGCTGGTGGTGGCAAAATCCGACCCTGATGTCCCCGGATAGCAATCGGTCGCACAGGCTGGCATGAACTTGTTGTCGGCGCCGTTGTAGCGCAGAAGGTTGCTCATGCTGTGCGAGCAGCCCCAGGTCCAGGTGGTGGATTCGGTGCCGCTCAGATTCACGTATTTCAGCGTGTCGCCCTCGTGCCCCGACTGGGAGTGCACGTGATAGTACGCGCCGTAGCTTCCCCCACCGAATTCCATGCGGCTTTCCCCCAGGCCGAAGTCGGTGGGACAGTTGATGTTGCTACCCGTGGCGTTGCTCAGCTCGGTCGACCAGCCCGGCGCCCCCGCGGCGTCGAACCGGCTGACGAAGATGTGCCCGTTGGCAGCCGGATCGACGCAGTCCTTGGTCATCGAAGCCGTCCACAACAGCGCCGCAAAGCGTCCATCGGGCTCCGCCGCCAGTCCCCGGCACTCGTAGGCGCCGAGATCGTACGCCGTGACCAGGCGATCGTTCGCGTCCAGCTTGATGGCGTAGGCGTGCGACGTTCCCAGCGCCGTGCGTGTGTCGGCGGTGCCGGTGGTGATGCACACCAGGGTCCCGCAGTCTGCAAGCGGCACCGTATAGACCGGCGAGATGTTGAGCGATGCCGTGCCCCAGATGCGCCAGTTGCTGCGCCCGGGCTTGACCCCCTGGGGAACCGTCACATCCGAAACCACCAGGCGATCGACCAAGGATCCCGAGGTTGAACCGCCCAAGCCGACGATGCCGCCGCCACCACCAGGACCTGTCGTGGCGCCACCGGAACCGGTCGTAACCCCACCCGTGCCGTTCGTCGCACCGCCCCTGCCGGTGATGCCACCCGTGCCGTTGATTGCACCACCCGTGCCGGTGATGCCACCCGTGCCGGTGACTGCGCCACCCGTGCCGGTGGCGGCACCGCCGGTGCCGCTCCTTGCACCGCCCGTCGCGATGACACCACCAGCTCCAGCCGTCGAACCACCACTGCCGATCATGCCGCCTGTGCTGGCTTCGCCGCCACCCTGTCCCCCGGAACCGCCCCCACCCGCCGCGCCGTCGCCGGACGACTTGCCGCAACCAAGACCGATTGCCGCACAGGCCAACATCGCAACCAGGCGCTTCATGTATTCCCTCCGGGCAGAAGAATCGACATTTCCTCGAGACTGTGGGTCCATGGCCGGGTGGGTCCGATTCCATGGAATATTATCAGGGCCAGGGCCTCGACTCGCCGAAGTCGCGCAGAGGCTGGCCAGTCCTGTTGGTGCAAGTTTCGCGAAGGAGTGTTCACCGAATCCGCATCGCCTGCACCGAGCTCATCGAGAGGCGTCGGCCGCATCCAGCACCCTCCAACGGCGAGGAGAGAACAGTATCCTCGCTCCCAAACCGGCTGCGAAAGATCAACCCGCGGTTCCGTCTCCACGTCGACCGTGAACCCTCCCGAAAGGCAAGGTCAACATCCCGGTATCACGGCAGTTTCTGACGCTTGGGTGTTGGCAAGGCACGATCTTACCTCCCCGGTGAAGGCCGGCTTCGCCCAGGCTTGCCCGTTGCTTGCAATTTCCGTGCGGGTCCGGGATCATCGGTTCTGAACAGAATTCGTGGCTATTGTGCCAGGTTCGAGACCCCAAATTCAGGTATGAGAGACGTGCCAGCCGTCCGGGAGCCAGAGACGCGACACACGGGGGTCACCCGCACTTGTTCCAAGTGTGGTCAGGAAATCGCCGGGCCCCTTCATCGCTGCCCCTACGACACGACAACGCACGCATCGGCTCAGGTCATGGCCCGCGTGGGAATGCGACTCAGAGACTACGAGATCAGGGGCGTCATCGGCGAGGGCGTGATTGGCGTGGTCTACCGGGCTCACAACGTCGTCAGTGACAAGCCGGTCGCCATCAAGGTGCTGCACGACCACTGCGCCCAGCAAGGGCAGGTGGTCGAGAAGCTCTTCGTCGAGGCCAAGGCCGCTAGCCGCATCAACCACCCCAACATCACCGATGTGACCGAGTTCGGCACCGCGCCCGACGGCTCGGTCTTCCTCGCAATGGAGTATCTCGACGGCGAGAGCTTGGAGACCCGCCTGCGCCGGGTTCATCAACTGCCGCTCTTCGAGGCAATCAATATCATCAGGCAGGTAGCACATGGCCTGGGCGCGGCACACGGACACGGGATGGTCCACCGCGATCTCAAACCAGCCAACATCTTTCTGTGCAGGCGCGAGGGCAGACGTCGCATCGTCCGCCGCGGCAAGGAAACCGGGATGCGCTACGCGGTCACACCCGAGGAGAGCTTCGACCTCGTCAAGCTCCTCGACTTCGGGGCGGCGAAGTTCATCGACTTCGCCCCGAGCGCACAGACCCCCGCCGAGGTGCTCTGCGGGACGCTTCACTACCTCTCGCCCGAGCAGGTGCAGGGACGGCCGGCTGACCAGCGTAGCGACATCTACGCTCTTGGCGCCGTCTTGTACGAGATGGTCACCGGGACCGTCCCATTCAGCGGCGAGACGGTGCTCGATGTCCTCAACGGACACCTCTCGGGTGTCGTGACCGCACCCAGCCGCCGTGCCCCCAGTACCGGAATAGATCTGCGCATGGACAGCCTGATCCTGAAGTGCCTGAAGAAGAATCCGCTGATGAGGTACGCCTCCACCGAGGAGCTGTGTGAGGCACTCGATGCCTGCGTCACCGACCGAGCCTTTCTGAGGGATGCGCATCGCTTGCCCGGAATCCAATATTCGGGGATCGACCTGTCGGAGACCTCGCAGACAGCGCGGCGCGATTCGGCGCCGGTCGCAGAGCGGCCTGCACCAGCCCCAGTCGCGGAAGCTGAAGTAGCAGCAGCGGAACCAGACAAGCCCGCAACAGCGCCGATCGCAGCCAAACTCGCAGCAGCGCCTATCGCAACGAAGCCCGAGATGGCGCCCATCGCGAACAAGCTTGCTCCAGCACCGGTCGCGAATAGTCCCGCGCCAGCGCCGGTCGGGAAGAAGATCGCGACGGTGCGGCTCACGAAGCTCGCGGCAGTGCCGCTCACCGAGCCGGCGGCAGCGCCCATCGTGAAACCCGCGCCGGCAGCGGTCGCCCCAAGGCAGGCAGCAGTACATCTCGCGCACCACCCAGCAACCGATCCGATGGCGGAAAAGCCCACACCTGCACCGCTCGCGCGGGCACCCATGGAGGCGTCGATGTCGGACGATCCGGCGGCCTCTGTGGTGACGCCGCCACCCGAGGTTGCAGCACCGGCCCCAATCTCGGCGACTTCCGAACCCACTATCGACGAGCCCGGCTGGAGAACCATGGAACGCCCCGAGGCGATCACGGCCAACGTCGACGTTGGAACCGGACGTCTTGAATATGAGGAGCGCGCCTTTCCCAGGCAGATCGATTCGGTGAGCTCGCCACGGTGGAAGCTGATGGCCCTGGTGGGCGTGCTGCTGATTGGCGGTGTCGTGGTTGCTGTCAGTATCTCGCGAGATGCTTCCGCGCCGACCCCGACGATGCCCACCGTTGCTTCGAATCAGGCGCTGCCCGCACCCGCCCCGCCAGCAGCACCACCACCTACCGTACCCGCGGCCGCGCCGACGCCAGCCGCTACCGAAGCGGCGCCGCCAACGCCCGCCGAGCCAGCCAAGACCACGCGTCCAGATCCGGACAAGCTCGTCGCTATCCACCACCCTGCCCGCCCCACGCGCCGGAGCAGCTCTCGCCGACAGGCACCGGTTGTCCCCGTGCCGGCCGAGGCTGAGCCCCAGACCACCGATGAATCCGCGCCCAAGCCCGAGCCGGCCGCCCCGAGCCCGGCTGCCGCCGCGCCCGAACCTAGCCCTGAGCCTATCGCCCCTCAACCAAGCTCGGCCGCCACAGTAGCGGAAGACAAACCTGCCGACTCGGCCAGCGTCGACAAGCTGATCCGCGAGTCCCAGCAGGCCTGGATCAACGGACACCACGCGCTCGCAATCAGCAAGGCACAAGCTGCGCTCGATGCGAAGCCAAGGCGCGTGCAAGCCGCGCAGGCTTACCAGATTATCGGGATTAGCTCGTGTTCCATTGGCAAGGCCGCCGATGCCCGCGAGGCCGCCTCCCACCTCGACGAGATGAAGCGTGAGACGGTCAGGGCCGTGTGCGAGAAGAACGGGGTGACAATCGAGTAGGCCGGCCGCTTGGGGTAGTTTCACCGCCGGCACGTGGCGGGAACATTCTACCCGCACCTTCACAGGACCAGTTTGGGGCCCCCCGACGGGGATTCAACGTCCTTGTGTCGACGAGCGGGAACGCTCTTCCTTCGGTGAGAGCGGGCGGGGGTCTTCTTTGCGCGGGGAGTGGGTGGCGAAGCGACTTCGCCGATCTTCTTGCATACGTGTTGCTTCTGAGCCGTTTCGCTACGGCAGCTCCCACACGAGCGCTTGCACCTCGCCGTCGGCTGCTTGCCCGGATCCTTGTCCTCGCACGAGCAGGCCCGCGCACAGCGCGTCTTCTCGTCACCCACCCTCTGCTCGCAGCGCTGCACGAGGTTCGCACGATAGAGCACATCCTCGGCCGTCGACAGATTGGGCAGGTATTTCGCGAAGTCCAGAAGATCGCTTCTGCCATGCCTGTTGTTCGGGTGAAATGCCACGCAGGCGGTGAGGAGGTCCACCCGCGCCGCGTCAGGCGCAGATTCCGTCCTCGCCCGGCTGTGCGCGCACTGCGACTCCACCTCATCGGCGTCGCCAGATTCGCGTAGAAGCTCAAGCCGACGCCGGATGACCGCCACGGCAGCGGGGTGCGCACGAGCGTACTCGTCGATCAAGGTCTGCTCCTCCATGGAGCGGCCGGCCAGCCAGAGCAGCCGTCCTTTCGTCGCGACCACTTGGTCCATTTGCTCTGCGGGCAGCTTCGGAAGGTTCCCGAGAACCTCCAGCATGGACAGGGCATCCTCGATGATCGGCCAGTAATGGGGCTCCAGCTCCGATCTCCGCTTGTACCTCACCGCCCCCTCCCCGCAATCATCGCAATTTTCCTCGATGAGCGATGTCCGGGAGACCTCGGCCACGGCTTTGGCATAGGCGTGGACCGGTTCGAAGCTCTGCGGGGAGGCCTTCGCCGCCTGGTAAAGCGCGGCCATCTCCGGGTTGCTGAACCTAATCTTGTTCTGCCCAAGCTTCGCGGCCGGATCCGATCCCTCGTCGGAAACTTTGCGGTGGTTCAAGGCCGGCGAGCAACCAACGCCAAAGGCGAGGACAACGCCGAGGACAAGCGTCGGGCGCGCAAGCCAATGCTGCTTTGTTTCTAAGGCTGGGCGGGGCATTTCAGCGCACCTTCCTATCGGCACTCTACTGCCTTCCCTGGAGCACGGCGATACCCATCTCGACCGATGGTGGAAAGCGGGCTGGTCGCCATCGACGGTCTTTCAGAACACCTGCTGGAAACCGGCCGAGAATCGTCCCGGCATTCCGGCACGCGTGACAACGCCGTCGCCGAGAGGAACGGCCCAATCGCCGCGGATGACCGACGAGTTGAGCTGGGGGATGAGCCAGCGAAAGCCAAGGCCGACGTCGTGGTGGGGCACCAGGTCCGCGATCGAAGCTGCCGCGTGTCCGACGTCATAGAACGCCAGTCCTCCGATCCTTTGCGAGGCGATGGCCAGGGCGACCGTCCGCATCTCGAGATGGCCGACGAACACCGCGGTCCCGATGAATTCGCCGGTTTGGTAGCCGCGCAGGGCGCTCGCGCCGTTGAGCTCGCCCATCTGGTAGCCGAGCGCGGCGGGTGCCCCGCCAAGTACGTAGGGCGTGTGCGAGGTGTCGGCGCGCTTGACGTCGATCTCGGCCTCGGCAACGATGCGCAGCAAGCCAGCGATGATCGGCGTCGCCATGAAGGTTGTTGTGCCCGCCTCCTGATCGATGAGCTGACCATCGTCATGGCGCAAACGCGCCGACGCGCCGGCGGTAAGGGATAGGTAGCTGCCGCCAACCGAAGCAGCCACACCCACGTTCGCTCCGACACGCAGGGCGCGGAAATCGGCGCCAAGCTCGGGCAGCCCCTCGGACACGCGCGCCCGCAGGAAGATTCCGACCTGGCGGTTCTCACGTAGATCGAAGGTGCCAAGGTCGCGCAACATGACGTAGCGGGGCGTGAACAGCTCGTAGCCCAGGTATGGCTCCGAACGGAGCTCCGTTGCCGGCGCCCATTCTGCGAGAAACAGCCGGGATTCCGCCGGGTCGCCAGAGAAATCTGGCAGCACTTCCGCACGCCGCCGATCGACCAGGTAGCCCACGGTCGCGCGCTCGATGACGTCCGTGCCGAAGGATCGAACGATGCCCGCATCCACGGTGATGTTGCGCCGTCGATATTCGTACGGGATTTGTTCGACGACTGGCGTTTCCACCAGGTCAACCAGGCGCACCCCGTTGCCGCGAAAGGTGCGCGACACGACGTTGTCGTGGATGACGTCGACACCCGCTCCCCACCTCGACGCGAGCGAGAAGAGCGGATAGTGAAGCGACACAAGCTCGAAATCGCCCTCGTGGTGCCCCGTTTCCCGCGACGCGTAGAACGTCGCGGAGGTCCACAGGGTCAGCCGGGTTCCGTGGATGTTCGGATCGACGTAGGTGGGGCCGTAGTGGTACGCGCCCTGGTCGAAGCCAAACCCGAGCGAGAGGTACTTGCGCCAGCCGAGCAGGTTGTTTTCGGACAGCGACGTTTCGAGGAACGTCAGGGTGTTCTGCTGGAACTCGAATTTCGTGTTGAAGCGCAGACTCCACAGGTCTCGCGTCACGAGGAGGAGGTCGACCTGGCCGGGAACTGGCGATCGGACGGGGACGATCACGACCACGCTCGACAGATCCGGTGGATACAGCCTCTGGCCGGCGATGGCGAACAACAACGGCGACTGGATGTTGCGCGTGCTCTCGTCGACCAGCGCCTGGTCGTACGGCTGTCCGGGTCGAAGCAGAAGCTCGCGCTCGAGAACCACGGCGCGCGTGGTGCGGTGAAATACGTTGAGCCATTGAAAGCCTCCGTCTCGCGATGAGAAGGCCGGCTGCGTGAGAACGAAGGTGCGGCCAACGATCTTCCCTTGCGGCGCCGGATCGATGGTCAGGCCCAAGCCCGCGAGTGCCTCGTCGACCGACTGTTGCTCGAGCCGCCCCAGCGTGCGCTGATCGTCGTTGGCAGGTCCGGATTCCGCCCGTGCAGAGGGGCCGAGGCCGAGGAACAGCAGCACAAGCGCGAACCGGCAGCCGGACATTGCCGATCGGACACCACGCCGAAGGCGATCGCGGAAGCGACCACTTGCTGCACCGTCGATCGCGAGCGCGTCGGGCACCCGGCGCAGACTATCCCATGGCATCGACCCGAGACAATGGAACCGATGGCAAGTCCCCACCGAGACACGCCGCCCAAGTTGGGGGTACAATCCCCATCCGATGCTGCCTGTGTACATCGTTTGCTTGCTCGCCGGGGGTATCGTGCTCGGGGCCTCGATGCTGGGCGGTCAAGAGAGCGATACGGAGCTGGATGATCACCCTGGAGGTGATCTGAACGCACACCACGGTTGGATCGACGTCCTGCCGTTTCTGAGCCTGCGCTTCTGGACGTGGACTGCGGCCTTCTTCGGACTGACGGGGCTGGCGCTTTCGCTGACCGGCACCTCTGCCGGCAAGGCGCTGGTCCTGGCCATCCTGGTCGGTACGGGAACGGGATGGGGCGCATCGTTCATCATCTCGAAATTGACGAAATCCGAGGCGGGCCTTCTGCCCGAGGCGAGTAGCCACATCGGCAGCGAGGGGCGCTTGCTGTTGCCACTTGCCCGAGGTCAGCGGGGCAAGGTACGCCTTCGCTTGGGGGGCGGGGATGTCGACCTGGTGGCCGAGAGCGACAGCCAGGAATCCATCCCCGCGGGAACTCTGGTGTGGGTGGTGGGATTGCGCGGAACCCATGTGGTGGTCGAAACCAGTCCCGTGCCACCCCATCGCACGACACCCAGCGAAACCGACAAGGAGGAGTCATGAACGAAATAGCGAGTGGAGCGAGCGAGATTCTGGGACCATCCGTGGTCGGCGCCATCGGCCTGGGCATTGGTATCGGAGTAGCCTTCCTCATCTTCCTTGGCATCCTCAGTCGCTTCCTGTACATCTGCCGGCCCAATCAGCTTCTGGTGGTGTCGGGACGCAAGCGTCGAACCGAGGATGGCACGCCGGTCGGTTACCGGGTGGTGAATGGGGGCTGGGGGATGCGCATGCCCATCATCGAGACGGTCGAGACCATGGACATCCGAAGTATTCCCATCGACGTGCAAGTGCAGGGTGCCTACACCCGGGTGGGCATTCCCCTGCGCGTGCGCGCCATCGCCATTGTGAAGATCTCGTCCAATAGCAAGGTTCTCATGAACGCGGTGGAGCGCTTCCTCGGGCGCGGGCTCCTGGACGTGCAGAGCGTGGCCAAGGAAACCCTGGAGGGAAACCTTCGCGGGGTCTTGGCCACCCTGACCCCCGAGGAGGTGAACGAAGATCGCCTGAAGTTCGCCGAGTCGCTGTCGCAAGAGGTGGAACACGACCTGACCAAATTGGGCCTGCACCTGGATGTCCTGAAGATTCAGCACGTCACCGACGACGCCAACTACCTGGCCAGCATCGGACGCGGCCAGATCGCCCAGGTGGTCAAAGAAGCCGAGATCGCCGAATCCAACGCGCGCAACGAGGCGGCGCAAGAAGTCGCTGCGGCGGGGATGCGCGCCAAGGTCGCCGAGG
>Ga0210133_1000061_pt1 | contig 38703 bp, 37 predicted proteins | sample Joice_ThreeSqC_D_2_FD_184874 | JGI IMG/M metagenome (GOLD analysis project Ga0210133, IMG submission 184874) | Wetland microbial communities from San Francisco Bay, California, USA, that impact long-term carbon sequestration - Joice_ThreeSqC_D1... | ecosystem: Environmental > Aquatic > Marine >...
GGCACTGGGTCGTGGGCTCGGGGGACGATCAGATGGCCGCCACCATCCGACGCATGTATCAGCGCGGCCGCATCGGACCGCTTTGGGAGCAGTTGGTGCCGACGTGATGTCGCGGGGACGCACGGTTCTGGTAGCGGCCACCTTCGCCGCGCCGTTCGTCGCGGCGGGGCTGGCGTCCTCGGACGATCCCGCGCGCTGGCTGGCCTTGGCCGTCCCCGCAGCGTATCTCGCTCTACTGGTCGCCGGCGTGATGATCCCGCGACTCGCCATGTTCGCGCCCGTGCTCTGTCGGGGCGCCTCCTCGCGACCCGAGGTCGCCCTCACTTTCGACGACGGTCCAGATCCCACCTCGACCCGCAAGATCCTGTCCACGCTTGCCCACTTCCAGACCCGCGCCACCTTCTTCGTGCTCGGCGCCAAGGCCCGGCTCGCCCCCGACGTGCTGGCCGAAATCGCGGCTGCCGGTCACGACATCGGCGTCCACGGCGATACGCACGACCGCTTGTTTTCGCTCAGGCATCCGGCGGCCATCGTCACAAGCCTGCAAAGAGCCCTTCAAACCGTCGAATCCACGACGGGAACACAGCCATCCCTGTTTCGCCCGCCCATCGGCCACGTCAGCCCCCGGACCGCGGTTGCCGCGAGGAGGCTGGGCCTTGTTCTCGTGGGATGGAGCGTGCGCAGCCGCGACGGCAGGGCGAGCACCACAGCGCAGCAAGCCACGCGCCGGGTGATCGCAGGCTTGCGTCCCGGGGCCATCGTACTCATGCACGATGCCGCCGAGCGAGGCGATCGCGAGCCCGTTTCCGTGGCCGCCTTGCCCGGCATCCTGGAGGAAATCACCCACCGGGGCATGAGATGCGTGACGTTGTCCGAGCTACGACGATGAAGAACGTCGGATTCAACGGGCTGGGGCCATCGCAATGAAGCGCCTACGTTCCATCGCCACCACCGCGATCCTGTGGACCTACTTCATCGGTACGTTTCTCGCGGGCTACTGGTTGGTGTTCGTGCTGGCGGGGCTCATGCGCGGCAGCCGCGGTTTGGCCTGGGGCCTCGGCAACTACTCGCGTGGCTTTTTCGCCCTACTCGCCTTGCTCATCCCACGCTGCGGTCTTGCCGTCCCCCAGCGAGATCAACTCCGCGCCATGCGCGGCAGCGTGGTGGTCTGCAATCACATCTCGTTTCTCGATCCTCTTCTGCTCATCTCTCTGCTTCGCCGCACCATCACCATCGTGCGGCCGGATTTCTTCCGCGTGCCCATCTTCGGCTGGCTGCTACGCGGGGCTGGCTTTCTCGGCCCGGATCTCTTCGCCCAGGGGCAACCTTGGATCGAGCGGGTGGCACGGCACCTTCGCGCGGGCGGCAACCTGCTCATCTTCCCCGAAGGCACGCGCAGCCGCGATGGCAGCCTCGCGGTGTTCAAGAAGGGCGCCTTCTATCTGGCCAGGGTTCTACAAGCGCCCGTCTCGGTCTTGCGCGTGCGAGGCACCAACCACCTATTTGCACCCGGTCGTCTCACCTTCGACACCGAAACGCCCGACCCCATCGAGGTCCAGCAGCTCGCTACCCTCAGCGCCGCCGACATCGTCGCCGACACCACACACGAGCTGGCTCAACGCGTGCGTAGCCTTTATGAAAGCGCGTAAATCGATCGCCAGCATGCTATGGCAAGGCCAGTTGCGTGACATGACACACATCCGCTATTCCATGCCATTCTTCATCGGGTGCGCCGCGGTCGTCGCCCTGCAGGCTTGCGCCGCGCCCAGGCCCATCGCACGAGGTACCCCCGTGACTTCCCAAGCCAAGGCCTTTCCCTTCCCGACCGTGGTCAAGACCCTGCCCAATGGGCTGCGCGTCTTCATCGTCGCATACGATTCACCTGGAATGGTTGCCTACTACTCCATCGTCCGCACCGGCAGCCGCAACGAGGTCGAGCCGGGCAAGTCGGGCTTCGCCCACTTCTTCGAGCACATGATGTTCCGTGGGACCCCCGCCTATCCCACGGACAAGTACAACGATGTCATCAAGGCCATGGGCGCCGACTCGAACGCCTTCACCTCGGATGACATGACCGTGTACCACATCCTGGCAGGTACATCCGCGCTGCCCAGCATCGTTACCATCGAGGCCGACCGTTTCCAGAACCTGGAGTATTCCGAGGCGGAGTTCCAGAAGGAGGCGCGCGCGGTGCTCGGCGAGTACAACAAAGGCGCATCGGATCCATTGCAACCGATGAGCGAGGCGCTGTACGACAACGCCTTCTCCAAGCATACGTACAAGCACACCACCATCGGCTTTCTGCGCGACATCGAGAACATGCCGCACGAGTTCGCCTACTCGCGTCGATTCTTCGACCGCTACTACCGACCCGACAACGTCATCCTTCTCGTGGTCGGGGACGTCACGGCGGACAAGGTGATGCCGCTCATCGAGAAACACTACAGCGGCTGGCAGCCGGGCTCCGGCAGGCCGCCCGTCCCGGTCGAGCCGGCGCAGACGCACGAGAATCGCGTCACGGTGCCCTGGAAGGCGGCCGGGATGCCCATGCTGCTCGTAGGCTTTCACACCCCCGCCTTTTCGACCACAAACATCGACAGTGTCGCGCTCGAGGTTCTGTCCGAGCTGGTCTTCGCCGAACGCTCACCCCTGTTCCGACGCCTCGTGCTCGAGGAGCAAAAGGTCGAGCACCTCGACGGCTCCGATGAGCGGCACGTCGATCCGAACCTCTTCACGATACTGGCCAGGGTCAAGGACGCCAAGGACGTGCCCTACGTCGAGGACGTGGTGTACAAGGAGCTCGCGCGCATTGCGGCCGAGGGCACCGACGACAAGACCTTGGCCGAGGTGGTTTCGCACACGCGTTACGCCTTCGCCGCCCAGCTCTCGACTGCGGACCGTGTCGCCCTGGTCGGCTCGGAGTTCCTCGCCCTCGACGGTACGCTGGCGGCCATCGACCAGACCTTCGACCTGCTCTCGCACGTGACCGTCGACGACGTGAAACGCGTCGCCGCCAAGTACTTCACGCCTCAGAACCGGACCGTGGTCGTGCTCAAGCCCGAGGCACAATGATCACATTTCGATTGTACCGACCTTCGCTATCCCTTTTCCGGAGCTGCCTTGCCATGATGCTCGCCGCCTTCGTTGCCACGACTGCGTCCTCGGCTTCGGCCGCCGACAGCCCCACTCGACTGGTTCGACTGCCCTTGCCGTCGAGCCCGCTCGTCACCCTCCGGTTGGTTTTCCAGGTAGGAACCTCCGACGAGAAGCCGGGGAAGGAGGGTCTGGCAGAGCTCACGGCCAGCATGCTTGGCGAGGCCGGCACCACGAAACGAACCTGGTCCGAGGTGCTGGATGCGCTCTATCCCATGGCCGCCGAGATCCACTTCTACGGCGACAAGGACGCCTTCGTCTTCAGCGGCACGGTCCACCGCGACAATCTCGACGCCTTCGCGGGCCTGCTTGCCGATCAGATCCTGTCGCCGCGCTTTTCCGTCGAGGACTTCACGCGCGTCAAGCAGGACGCCCTGGACGCCATCACCAAGACCCTGCGAGGCAACGACGACGAGAACCTGGGCAAGCAAGCCCTGGCCACCATGCTCTATGCTGGACACCCCTACGGCTATCCCACGCGCGGCACCGTGGCGGGCCTCGAGGCCGCGACCCTGGACGACGTCAAGCGCTTCTACGCCGATCATTTCACGCGCGATCGGCTCATCCTCGGCGTGGCCGGCGGCTATCCCGAGGGGTTTCCCGCCGCCTTCGCCGCCCGCTTCTCGGCCCTGCCCGCCAGGGGCGAAGCGCGGGTGTCGCTTGCCCCCCCACAGAGCCACAAGGGTTTGCGATTCCTCATGGTGGAAAAGCCCTCACGCGGCAACGCCATCTCCATGGGCCACCCCCTCGATGTCACCCGCCGCGACGACGACTTCTACCCGCTCTTCGTTGCCGCCTCGTACCTCGGCGAGCACCGGACCTTCAACGGCGTCCTCATGCTCGCCATCCGGCAGAAGCGCGGGCTCAACTACGGCGACTACGCCTACGTCGAGAACTTCATTCAAAGCGGTTGGTCCACCTTCCCCCTGACCAACATTCCCCGTCGGCAACAGCACTTCGAGATCTGGCTACGCCCGGTGCCGCCGAAGAGCGCCGGTTTCGCCATCCGCGAGGCCATCTACGAGACGGACAAGCTCATCCGCGAGGGTATCCCGCAGAAGGGATTCGAGGCCACGCGCGAGTTCCTGCTCAACTATGTCAACCTGTGGGCACAGGACGGCTCGCGACGCCTGGGCTACGCCATCGACGCCGAAATCAATGGCAAGGACATCATCGCCGAGCTCAAGGCCCGCCTGCCGGCCATGTCCAAAGCGGACGTGGATCGGGCCGTACGCAAGCATTTGTCGACTGCGAATCTCGATATCGTGGTCGTGGGCGCCCATGTGAAGGAGCTGGCAGCGACCATCGCCGCCGGCAAGCCGACCCCCGTGGTGTACGACACCAAGGACACGCCCGCCGAGGTGCTCGCGGAGGACCAGATCATCGAAAAATACCCCCTGCCAGTTTCTCCGGGTGACATCAATATCGTCTCGGCGAATACCCTGTTCGAGAAGTAATATAGCGGCCGCATGCCGACGGGTGGCCGCTACCATATCGCTCGCAAGATTGCCGACGGCGGGATGGCCGAGATCTTTCTTGGCACCCAGCACGGGGCCGAGGGATTCGAACGCCCGGTCGTTCTCAAGCGCATTTTAGCCCCTCTGGTCGCGGATCCTCAGTTCCGCAACATGCTCATCGACGAGGCCCACGTGGCCATGGGCCTCAACCACAGCAACATCGTCCAGGTGCTCGACCTCGGGCACGTGCACGGCCGCTACTTCCTGGTGATGGAATTCGTGGACGGCTGGGATCTCTTCCAGATCCTGGCGCGCTCGACCAACGCGCGGTTTCCCCTGCCACCGGAGATCGTCCTTTACATCGCCGCCGAGATCTGTCGTGCCCTGGACTATGCCCACTCGCGCGCGCGAGGCGGCCAGCCCTTGGCCATCGTCCATCGCGATGTCAGCCCGCAGAACGTGCTCGTCAGCGAACAGGGCGAGGTCAAGCTCACCGACTTTGGCATCGCCAAGGCCATGGGGCGCCGCGAGCACACCAGCCAGGGCGTCATCAAGGGCAAGCTGGCCTTCATGTCGCCCGAGCAAGCCTCGGGCGCGGTGCTCGACGGCCGCTCGGATCTCTTCGCGCTCGGCACCATGCTCTACCAGTTCTTCACCGGCCGGCGCCCATTCGACGCGCCCACGGACCTCGAATCGATCATGCGGATACGCGAGTGCCGCTTCACCCCTCCCGAGGAGGTGAAGCCAGGCCTCAACCCGGAGTTGGTGGGCATCATCAAGCGCGCGATGCAGGCCAACCCGGCCGATCGGTTCCAAAGCGCCGACGAGATGCTCTTTGCCATCGAGAACGTGCAGCGCACGGCCTACAAGCCCGCGGGCCAGACCGAGCTCAAGCGGTGGCTGGCGGCGCTCCAGGAGCGCGATGGTGTGAGGAGTATCGCACGTACCGCCCCGGCCAAGTCCACGCCGTCCCTCGAGGAGGAACTCGACGTCGGTGAGGGGGCGGACGTGGTGTTCGATCAGTCCGACGTCATGGAAGTCTCCGAGATCATGCGCGGCATGCAGGCCACCGTCGCCGCCGTGCCGCCCAAGCCCGATTCCGAGGGCGAAACAGCCACGGCCAAGACAACGGTGGCCCCGCCGCCGATCCCCGAGCCCGAGACCAAGCCGCAGCCGGCGCCCATGCCCATGCCTCGGAGATTTCCCTTTCGCGCCGTGAGCATCCTGTTCCTGCTGGCCGCGCTCGGCGCCGGAGCGTGGCTGATACTGGCAGGCAAGGCCCCCGATGCGGTCAAGCACAGGCACGAACCGCGAGCCAAGCGAGCCGCGCCCACGCACGCTGAAGAACCCAGGAAACCGGAGACAAAGCCCGCTCTGGCGGCCGCAATCGACGGTGGCCAGGCCGACGCGGATCTGGCCGTCCCCACCCCCACCACGGCGTCCGAGAAGCAAGCCGCCGAACCCGCGGTCGCCGAGGAAGAGGAGGATCTGCTCAAGAACGCCGAACCCGAATCGAACGACCGGGTCATCGACGAGGACGAGGGCGTGGCCGAACGCAAGCCGAAGACATCCTCCCATCCGGGTCAAAGCGCCGTGGCGCCGGTATCGGTACGTATCGTTTCTTCCCCCGTCGGAGCGGTCGTCAGCTTGGGCAGGCGCGTGTTCGGCCGCGCGCCACTGAGTCTGCGTTTCCGACCCGGCATCACCTTCGAGCTCACCTTCGTGAAGAAGGGTTACCAGACCACGACCAGGCGCTTCAAAGTGAAAGCAAAGAACAACCAGACCGTCAGGGTCTCGCTTCGGAAGAAGCCCAAACCCCACAAATCGCTGTTCCGGCGCATCTTCGGCAGATAGCGTCCCGCGAGTCTAGTCGCCGCCGGGATTGTAGACGCCGGGCAAGCGCGGCCCACGAGAACGGTCTTCCTGCTCACGGCGGTTGCCTCGCCGCCGACGGCGCCTTCTCTTGCCCTTGCCGTCGTCTCCGTGCTGCCCACCCTGCTGCTGTGCCTGGTGGTGATTTCTGCCCGGCTGCTGTTTACGCTGCTGCTGGCCCCCCCCATTGCCGCCGCCACGATTCACGGCGATGACCGGCAGGGACACGGCCGGGGGAATGACCCACTCCACGAAGGGCCGGATATTGGCGTCTCGTACCGCTGCCCAGGCAACGGCAAAGGCATCGGACTCGCCGGTATCCTCGGCCAACTCCGTCGCGCGCGTGCCACCGTCTCGCCAAGCTTCCTGTTCGCCCTGTTCGAGGACGATTTCCCCCGGCACTGGCATGCCCTCGCCGGAAACGCCATCCCAGACTGCGGGATCCACCGAAGCGTCGCTCTCGGGCGGGGGAACCCACGGCGGCGGAACCGTTGCCGGCATGACCTCGGGAATGGCAGTTGGAAAGACGGGACGCTGGCGCTGCGGCTGGGGTTGCCCGGCGGCGGCCTTGTCGCCTCCCCGACGGCGGCGGCGGCGCGCGCGCCCGTGAAAGTCGGTCGCGGCATGCAGACCGTGACGTTCATCGGCGTCGCCGGGATCGAAGACCTCGCTATCGAGCCCGGCGCACGAGTCGCACAAGCCGCACTCGGGGCCCGGGTCTTCGCCGAAATAGGTGCGCAGCATCTGCACGCGACAACGCTGCAGATTCATGTACTTGAGCAACTCGGCCAACCGCCGGCGATCGGAGATGCGCCGCGACTCGAAAACTCCCGCGGCCTTGTCGATGGCCTGCCGTGTGGGGCGCGGCTCGACCCCGGCCCAGCGCGCGGCCTTCACTTCCTTGGCCACGCCCATGGCCTCTAGCACCGAGAGCACCACGCGCACGCGACGTTCGGGCAGCGCCATGGAAAGGGCCAGGTCGCGCACCGAGACTTCCTTGCCTTCGTCGCTCCACGCGTAGAGCCCCTCGGCGACCAGGCGGGCCTGGGTCTTGGTCGGGTGCGCCTCCTTGAGGAAGTGCTCCTGGATGGCGATGTCGTCGGGCTGGAAGAGCAGCACGCAGCGCGCGGGCTTGCCGTCCCGGCCGGCGCGTCCGGCCTCCTGCACGTAGGACTCCGGCGAGCCCGGCATCTGGTAGTGGATGATGTAGCGGATGTCGGGCTTGTCCACGCCCAGACCGAAGGCGTTGGTGGCAATCATGACGACCTTGCGGCCGGAGGACATGAACGAGGCCTGCGAGGCCTCCCGCTCCTCGGTGGTCATCCTGCCGTTGTAGCGCTCGACCGGTATCTTGCCGTGGCGCAGAGCCACGTACAGATCGTCGACCGCGCGCACCGTCGCGCAGTAGACGATACCAGGCCGGCGCAGTCGCTGGATGAGCTTGCCCAGCACGCGCAGCTTGTCGGCCTCGCCAGCCACCTTGCGCACGTCGAAGGCAAGGTTGGGCCGGTGGAAGGACACGCGACATACGTGCGAGTCCTTCATGCCGAGCTGAACCAGCACATCCTCGGCAATGGCCGGCGTGGCCGTGGCCGTCAATCCGAGAATCGGAGGCCGCCCGAGCACCTCGGCGGCACGGCGAAGGCCCAAATAGGATGGCCGGAAGTCGTGTCCCCATTGCGACACGCAGTGCGCCTCGTCGACGCAAAAGAGGGAGAACTTCACTCCTTCCAGGGACTCCTGCACGGCGGGCGAGCACACCGACTCTGGCGTGATGAGCACCAAACGGATCTTGCCCTCGCCCACCGCCTTGAGGTCCGCGGCGCGCTCCTTGGCCGTGCGCGTGGAATCGATGCGCGCGACCGGCACCCCTGCCGCCTTCATCTTGCCGACCTGGTCTTCGATCAATGCGAGAAGGGGCGATACCACCAGGGTTGGTCCGGGGAGCCACAGCGAAGGGAGCTGATAAGTCAGCGACTTGCCACTTCCGGTCGGCATGACAGCCAGCGTGTCGCGGCCGGACAATACCGACTCAATGACCTCCGCCTGTCCGGGACGCAGGTCGCGTATCTTCAGGATCGCGCGGGCACGGGCGAGTGCCTCCTGCAAAGCAGGCGAATACTCAGGCACGGGCTCCGCCGCAACAGGCGCCACCACAGACGTGTAAGCCGGCGGCCGCGCGATCGGTGCCGACGTTGGCGCAGCATCATCCTCTCCATCGGAGAGATGGATTACGAGCGTAGGCTCGGAATCGTCTCCGTCCGGCTCGGACCCGAAGGCGCCATTTCCGTCGTTCACACGCGAAATCTCATCGGCAGCGGCTTCTTCGGCCGGCTTGCCATCTGGTGAGGTACTCAGTCTCGACTCCTCTCCGAACTTTCTCAGGGTAAATGGGTTGCGTTTCGCCGTCCCGATCTTCGCCTCGCCGAAACAACCCCTATAGGAGGGCTGCCCGGGGGTCGGCCTCAGAAGCCCTCGACCCAATCGCGCTCGGGCAAGTACCAAGCTCGCCTGGCGAAAACGCACCCCGACAGTAGCACGTTTCTTTGGGAACACAAGCAAAGGAACTCGGGGAGGGTCTCGCCCGAGCCAAAACAGGCGGCACGAAGTGTGCTTTGCGCTTGGGCATGCCCGCTCTCGCCGCCCTCGCCGTCGAAGATCGCCCACGTGAACGGCTGCTGTCACGGGGCGCCGCCAGCCTGTCCGACGCCGAGCTTGTCGCCATCCTCCTCGGGTCCGGACGACAAGGCCAAAATGTGGTTGAAATCGCTCATGAATTGCTCGCCCGTGCAGGTGACTTGCGCGGCCTCGCAGCAAGCCCAGAGGCTGAGCTACGCGCTTCGCCAGGGGTCGGGCCGGCACGCGCGGCCGTCGTTCAGGCCGCGGTCGAGCTCGGGCGGCGCGTGACCGGAAATCGTCCGGAGCGCGGCCGATTCCTCGGCAACGCGGCCGATGTCTGGACGCACTACCGGGCACGACTGGCCGGCTCGCCGGTCGAGGAGTTCTGGATGCTAGCCCTCGACATTCGCCATCGCGTGCTGCTCGAATCCTGCGTGGCCAAAGGCTCGCTCACCGGGGTCGAGGTGCACCCGCGCGACGTCTTCCGCACGCTCATCCGAAGCGCTGCCGCTTCGGTCATCTTCTGCCACAACCACCCGTCCGGCGACCCGACGCCATCTCGCCAGGATCTCGAGCTGACCGCGAGACTGCGCCAGGTCGGCGAGCTATGCGGCATCGCCGTTCTCGACCACGTGGTGGTGGCAAGCGATGGCTTCGTCAGCCTGGCCAGCCGCGGATGGGTTTGAAAGACGCCTCGAACCTTTTTTTGTGTGGGCGGCGCGCAGCCCTATTATCAACCCATGGTTCGTCGAAACGTTGCCAGTTGGCTTGCTTGTTCCACGTGCCTCCTCGCCTTCGGTACGCCGGCATGGGCGGATGGCCTAGCCTTCCCCGGCACGCGTCCCCTCGGGGCTGGTGGGGCCATGCGCGCGGTTGCTACGGGCGATGCTGGGCCGATGCTCAACCCATCGGGGATCTCCCTCATTCGCTCCTACGCGGTCGAGGCGGGATACCAGTATGGCAAGTCGCTCGGTTCGCACGACGTGCGCCTTTCCGCCGTGGACTCCACCTCGGGCTTCAACCTCGGCGGGGCGCTTTACTACACCTACCATCGCGATTCTCCCGTCGACGGCGTGACCCAGACCGGGCACCTCGTGGGAGGCTCGCTTTCCTTCCCCGTCATCGACAAGATCTTCCTCGGCGCCAATATCAAATATGTGCGCTTCCAGGACGCCACAGACACCCGACATTCCGGCTTCACCTTCGACGGCGGTCTGACCGTGCGGCCTGTGCCCCAGATTTCCGTTGGCGCAGTCGCCTATAACCTGCTCGATTTGGACACGCCCTGGGTGCCCCGTGGCTACGGCGGCGGTGTCGCTGTCCTGCCCATACCCGCTTTGCTCTTCGCCTTCGACATGGTGTGGACCAACGTGTATGGCGATGCCACGCGTGAACACGCCCTGCAGTTCATGGGCGGGGGCGAGTTTTCCTTCGCCGCATCCGCCGCCCTTCGGGCGGGCGGCGGCCGCGACGGGCTGACCGAGAACGGATTCGCGACCGTGGGCATCACCGGGCTGTCGGCCGAGATTGGCGCGGTCGACCTGGGAGTGCGCCAGGACTTATCGGGCCAGGACAAGTCGACGGTCGTCTCCGTCAGCATGCGCCTCTTCGTTCCCAGCATGTGATTCGTCTAAACTAGCCTCCCTTGCCATTCCCCAGGAACTTCTTGCCCGCCGAGGTGTCTGTAGCCGTGTGGAGGCTTCACTGCCACGGACCGTCCAGGCGGGTCTTCCCGCCGAGCCAGAGCGCAAGTCGGTTCTGCGCGGCAGGCGACAGCGGGTGGAGTACAAGATGAGCATCGGGGAGCGGCTCCTGCTCGGTCGCCTGGTCAAGCGCGACGAGGAGGCCTTCAACGAGATCGTGCGCAGCTACAGCGATCGCGTCTACAACCTGGTGCTGCGGCTGGTGGGCTCGCCCTCCGAGGCCGAGGACATCGCGCAGGAGGTCTTCGTCACCGTGTTCAAGAGCATCGAGAGCTACCGGGGCGAAGCCAAGCTCTCGACGTGGATCCTGCGCATCGCCGCCAACCACTCCAAGAATCGCATCAAGTACCTGTCCCGCCGACGCACCAGCGGGCAGGAGCTGCGCGACGGATCGGATGCGACCGAAATGGCGGACGAGGGCAAGGCGCCGGCACAATCGCACTTCGCCGCCCCGGACGTCATGTACGAAGCGGCCGAGACCGAGCGCATCATGCAAGCCGCCATCGCGCAACTCGAAGAGGAACAGCGTCTGCTCGTCGTCCTGCGCGACGTCGAGGAGCTATCCTACGACGAGATCGTCGAAATCACCTCCCTGCCCGAGGGAACCGTGAAATCGCGCCTGCACCGCGCCCGTATGGCTCTCAAGGACTTGCTCGAAGGGAAATTCAAGTGACGGCGCCCGATAGCCACCAGCGAACCACCGAATCCTTTTCCGCGTACCTCGAGGGCGACCTCGCACCCGCCGAGCGCACCCGCGTGGAAGAGCACCTGGCCACCTGCATGCAATGCCGGGTATCCCTCGAACGCTTCCGCCGCACCGTCGGCCGACTGGGCACGCTCAAGCGGACCGCACCTGGGGATTTTCTGGCCTCGGTGCAGGCACAAATCAATCGTCGCTCGCGCGGCCGTTTCTTCGGCAAGCGCTACCTCCTCTTCGGCCGCATCCCCTTCGAGTGGCTCTCCCTCGCCATGATCGTGGCCATGCTGGTCTACTACATCGTGGTCCTGCAGACCTCGCCGACCGGGGTCGTTCCCGGCAAGTAGGACTGGCTAGACCACGTAGACGAAGAGAACCTTCAGATACTGCCCCTCGCCGAAGCCCGGCGGCAACGGGTGATCGGGGCCTGCGCCGCCTTGCTCGACGATGCGCACCTCGCGGCCGGCCGCTCTGGCCGCCGCGGCGACGATACGCTCGAAATCGACGGGACCGATGTTTTGCGAGCAGGAGCAGGTGACGAGGATGGCTCCCGGCGCGCACACGGCCAGGGCCAGGGCGTTCAGCCGCTCGTAGCCCTTGGTGGCTGCCTCGAGGTCCTTGCGCGCGCGGGCAAACTTGGGCGGATCGATGACCACCAGATCGTACGAATGTGGCGTGGCGGTTTCGAGGAAGCGAAAGGTGTCCGCCTCCACGGCGCGAATACGGCTGCCATTGGCCGCGGCGTGGGCCTCGATGCGGGCCACGGCGCGCGCCGAGCTGTCGACGGCCGTGATCTCCCCTGCCCCGGCGCGCGCGGCCTGCAGGGAGAAGCCGCCGGCATAGGCGTAGCAATCGAGCACGCGTGAGAATTTCGCGGGCGCGGCTCCGACGATCTGTCCGACACGGATGCGAGTCGCTCGCTGGTCGAGGAACAGGCCCGTCTTTTGGCCCTGCAGCGGCTCCGCCTCCAGACGAATGCCGTCCTCCAGACAAGCAACCTGCGCTCGGGGCTCACCCGCCGCGACGCGCGTTTCGGCCGCAAATCCCTCCACGTCGGCAAACCCGCCAGCCGCCACCTCGTAGGTCGTGCGAGGCGAGAGCACCTCGGCGATGGCACCGACGATCTCCGGGCGCCACAGCGCCATGCCCAGCGTGCTGACCTGGAAGGCCGCCGCGTCCCCGAACACGTCCACGACCAGGCCAGGCAAGCCGTCTCCTTCGCTGTTGACCAGGCGAAAGGCCGTGGTCTTGGCATCGGGCAAGGCGAGCGCCAGGCGCAAAGCCTGCGCCGCGCGCAGGCGCCGCAAAAAGAAACCGGCATCGATGGCTTCATCGATGCGCGTCAGCAGCCGGACCGGGATCTGCGAGCGCGAGTTGTACACACCACGGCCGATGAAGCGACCGTCGTGATCGAGCAGGGAAACCACGCAGCCCGGCTGTGCCGAGCCCTCGACCCGATCGACGGCATTGGCATAGACCCAGGGATGACCGAACCACAGCGGCCTCGCGCGTCCCCGGCGCAGCACGACCTTGGCGGACGAGTCGCGCCCCGGACCTTCCCCGGCGCTGGAATCGGTGGGGAAAGTACTCGCCGGCGTTGCTCGTTTGCGGGACATCGAAGCATTATAGACGTAGCCGACCATGATGCTCGCAAGACCCTTCACGGCGCTGCTCGCCCATGCCGGGATGCCGGCATGAAGAACCTGCTCGACAGGCGACTGCTGCTCGTCGTCGGCAAGGGCGGCGTGGGTCGCACCACCGTGGCGGCAGCGATTGCCCGCCTGGCCACGCGCATGGGCAAGCGGGTCCTGCTTGCGCAGACCAACTCGCCGGAACGGCTGGGCCGCCTGCTCGGCTTCAAGACGACCATCGGCCCCACGATGACCGTCATCGACGACCACCTCTCGGCCGTCAACATGACCCCCAAGGACGCGCTCCACGAGTACGGCGTATTGTTGCTCCGGTACGAGCCGCTGTATCGCGCGGTCTTCGAGAACAAACCCATGCGCAGCTTTCTCGGCGCTTTCCCCGGTCTCGACTACTGGACCATGCTCGGCAAGACCTGCTACCACACCTCCGAGACCGAAAATGGCCAGCCCAAATACGATCTCGTCGTGCTCGACGGACCGGCATCCGGGCACGCGGTGGCCATGCTGCGAATCCCCGACGCCGTTTCGAGCGCGATGCCCAAGGGGCCACTGGCGCGAGATGCATTGCAGGCCCGCGCCCTGCTCTCCGACAGCCGACAGACCGCCGCGGTCCTCGTCTCCCTGCCCGAGGAGCTGCCGGCCAGGGAAACCACAACCCTGGCGCACGACCTACGGGATCTGCGCATCCCGCTGGGCTCGCTGGTGGTCAATGCCATGCCGCCAGCCGAGGCCACGGATGTCAGCGTCGCCAAGGTGCTTGACGCAGCCGGAGAGGGCGGGCCGCCCGCGCCACTGGCAGGCGTTCTGGCCGGCACGGCGATCCTGGCCGCGCGCAGGCGCGACGCCGACCGCATCGTCGAGGGGTTGGCCGCCGACCCCGGGCTGCCCATGCTGCTGCTGCCGCGACTACCCACGAGTGACCTTGGTCCGGCGGAGATTGAACACCTCGCCGGGCTTCTCGCGAAGGACTAGGCTCCCGGGTGGATTCCCCTGGCCAGGCCCGAGGAATCTATCGAACTGTTCAAGCAACACTTTAATCTTAGCCAAGCCTTATTCTCGGTCTTCCGCCAGCTGGACGAAATCGACGAGCACACCGCGCTCGATCTCGCAACCGTGTTCGGGACCGGTAGCGACTATCATCTGACCTCAGGGCGACAAAGGAGAATCGGAATGAAGAAGCTCGACCTGCGCAAGAAGTGGAAGCACCTCTACCAGCCATCCGCCCGCAACATCGAAGTGGTGGACGTTCCCGACCTATCCTTTCTGATGGTGGACGGGCGCATCGAGAAGGGCAGATCGCCAGGCGACTCGCCCGCCTTTCTCGAGGCGGTGCAGGCCCTTTTCGGCGCCTCGTACGCCCTGAAGTTCCGGTCCAAGCTGCGCAAGAGAAACCCGATCGACTACCCTGTCATGCCTCTCGAAGCCCATTGGTGGGTCGAGGACGGCCGGTTCGAAATCAGCAAAGCCGACAACTGGTGCTGGCGCGCGATGATGATGCAACCCGAGCACATCACGGCCAAGATGTTCGCCGAGGCGCTGGACCAGCTCCACGAGAAGAAACCCGGACCGGGCCTTGACCGCCTGCGCCTGGCTCGCTTCCACGAGGGGCTTTGCCTCCAGACCCTGCATATCGGCCCGTACAGCGCCGAACCCGCCACCGTCGCCCGTATGCGCGCTTTCGCCGACGCCAACGGCTACACCCTCGCCGACCAACACCACGAGATTTACCTGAGCGATCCCCGCCGCTGCGTCCCGGCCAAGATGAAGACGGTGCTCAGGCACGGCATCGCTTCGGCCCCGTAGGAGGCGAATAGGCCTACTGCGGACTAACTCTCCATGAAGCTCTTCAGCCGCTTGCTGCGCGATGGGTGCCGCAACTTGCGCAGGGCCTTGGCTTCGATCTGCCGGATACGCTCGCGCGTGACCTCGAAGTCCTGCCCGACCTCCTCCAACGTGTGGTCCGACTTCTCGCCGATGCCAAAGCGCATGCGCAGAACCTTCTCTTCGCGCGGGGTCAGGGTGGCCAGCACCTTGCGGGTCTGTTCGGCCAGGTTCATCGAGATGACCGCGTCGGCCGGCGAGACGATGCTCTTGTCCTCGATGAAGTCGCCCAGATGCGAATCTTCCTCCTCGCCGATGGGCGTTTCGAGCGAGATGGGCTCCTTGGCGATCTTCAAGACCTTGCGGACCTTGTCGAGCGGCAATTCCATCTTCTCGGCGATCTCTTCCGGCGTGGCCTCACGCCCCAGCTCCTGGACCAAATAGCGGCTGGTACGAATGAGCTTGTTGATGGTCTCGATCATGTGCACCGGAATGCGGATGGTACGGGCCTGGTCCGCAATGGCGCGCGTGATGGCCTGGCGAATCCACCAGGTGGCGTAGGTCGAGAACTTGTACCCTCGGCGGTACTCGAACTTGTCGACCGCCTTCATGAGGCCAATGTTGCCTTCCTGGATGAGATCGAGGAACTGCAGACCGCGGTTGGTGTACTTCTTGGCGATGGACACGACCAGGCGCAGGTTGGCCTCGACCAGCTCGGCCTTGGCCTGTTCGGCCTGACGCTCGCCATCCTGGATGTCGCGCACGGTATCGCGCACCTTCGCCTCGGGTAGGCCGGCCTCGTCCTCCACCTTCTTCATGCGCTTGCGCGCCTCGCTGATGCCTTCGAGGGCGGTTTCCAGATCCTCGACGCGCAGCCCAAGACGCCTCAGATCGAGATGCTTCTTGCGGTGGCGCAGCGCCGAGCCCCGCGCCTCGCGCAGGTTCTTGCGCATCTCCTTCTCGCTCATCCCCGTGCGATGCTCGTTGTCCAACATCTCCCGGCGGGCGGACTCGATGCGCGAGACAAGACCCTTGAGGCGTATGACGACCCGGTCGATCTGCTTCTTGTTGAGCCGCAGATCGTGAAGGGCGTCGAGCAGGTCCTCCATGAGGGCGTCGGCCTGCGACCTCGCCTTGCGCTTGGTGCTCTCCGACAGTCCGCGCTTGTTCTTCTTCGCCTCGACCTTCTCCAGATCCTTGGAGACGCGGCGGACCTTGTCGATGATCTTGCAAACGCGATCGACGTGGAAGGCCTCGTCGAACTCCTCGTCGTCCTCGTCGGTGTCCTTGACGACCTCCTTGACCCGGATCTTCCCTTTGCGCAGCTTGTCACCGAGGTCCAGAATCTCCTCGATGGCCACCGGCGAATCGAGGACGACCTTGAGCACGCGCCGCTCGCCGTCCTCGATGCGCTTGGCGATCTCTACCTCGCCCTCGCGGGTGAGCAGCGACACCGACCCCATCTTGCGCAGATACATGCGCACGGGATCGTTGGTCTTCGAGAAACCGTCGTCCTCTTCCTCCTCCTCGACCTCGGCGGGACGAGCCGGCGTCTCGACCTCGGCCTCTTCCTCGGCTTCGGCTTCGGCGGCGGGCGCCTTCTCCTCGACCTTGACTTGCGTCGAGGCGTCGACGATCTCGATGCCCTCCCCACCCAGGGTCGACAGCCAATCGTCGATCTGGTCGGAGGACACGATGCTCTCCGGCATGTGGTCGTTGACCTCGTCGTAAGTCAGAAAGCCCTTGGCCTTGCCCATGGTGATGAGCTCGCGCTTCTTGCGCTCGCTCTCCTTGATGGACCCGCCCTTCTTGGACGCAAGTTGTTTGCTCACTTCTTCCAGCTCGTCCTCATCCTGATTGTCGTCGTTCAATCGGTCCTCGGCATCTTCGATCATGTCGTCATGCCCTTGCTTTGGTTGGCAAGCCCTAGCTTGGTCCTTATCAATTCCATCTCCCGCATGGAGATGGCGCGTGCCTCTTCCTCGTTCCCGCGGGCGAGAGCCTCGCGGTGCTGGCGTTGCGCCAGTGCCAATTCTTCGTCGACGCGCAGGCGGTCGAGCCGAAGCGCAAGAACGCGCATGGCTTCCTCGGGCGCCTCGACCGTGGTCCAGCGTCCATCCATGAGCGCGACGCCGACCTGCTGCCGAATCTCGGCCGGTCCGCTGTCGAGCCATGCGGGAACATCCGGGCGACTTCCTGCGCGAAGCGCCTCGAGCGCGGTGGCGTAGATCTGCTGGATTCCCGGGTCGCGCAGAAGGCCGAGGACCTGTCCCGCGTGCTCGGTCGCTGCCACCTCGGGACGGCTCACCAGCAGGACAAGGGCGTCGAGCTCGTCGGGCTGCGGCGCGCGCAGAGGCGCCTCATCGGCAACCGTGGTCACCGGGCTGGCGGACGCCATCGGCCGCCCCGCTGCCTCGCGTACCATGCGTGAAATCTGGTAGATGGGCACCGACAACTTGGCCGAGAGGTCGCGCACGTACAAATCGCGAACCAGCGGGTTCCGCACCTTGGCCAGCACCTCGGCCACGCGTTTCGCGGTGTTGGCCTTGCCTGGGATGGTCGCGTCGTCCGAAGCGCGCTGGATGAGGTGATCGAGCATGGGCCGCGCCTGTTCGACCAACGATCGAAAGGCCGCCGCGCCCTGGTCACGAACGAAGTCGTCGGGATCGACGCCAGCAGGCAACTCGGCCACCCGCCCATCGGCGTCGGCCTCTGCGAAGAAGAGGCCTGCCTCCACGGCCACGGGCACGGACTTCTCGGCCGCCTTCCTCCCTGCGTTGTCCCCGTCGAAGACCACCACGATGCGCTTGGCCATGCGGCCAAGCAGGGTGATCTGTTCCACGGTCAGGGCCGTGCCCATGGGCGCGACCGCCTCCTCGATGCCTGCCTCGTGCAAGGATAGGACGTCGAAATTACCCTCCACCACGACAGCTGTGCCCCCACGACGAATCGAATCGATGGCTGCGTGCAGGCCGTAGAGATTCTCCTTCTTGTGGAAGAGCGGCGAATCCGGCGAGTTGACGTACTTGCGCTCCTTGGCGTCGGGATCGAGCAAACGCGAGGAGAAGCCGATGGGGCGCTTCTGCCGGTCGAGCACGGGCAGCATGATGCGGTCGCGAAAGAAATCGTAACGGCCCCGGTCATTGCTGCCGATCAAGCCCAGGCGCTCTGCCACCTGTTGCTGAACGTGCGCGGACGACAGGTGCTTGCCCAGGGCGTCCCAAGCGGCGGGGGCGTAGCCAAGGCGAAACCGCTCCGCGGTGGCCTTGGTGATGCCCCGCTTGTCGAGGTAGGCTCGCGCCTGGTTCGCAGCAGGGCTCGCGAGCTGCGCCTCGTAGAAGCGGGTCGCCTCCTCCATCGCGCGCAGCATGCGCTCGCGCTCCGACTCCGCCTCCTCGGCGGCCTTGCGCTCGGCCGGGGTCAGAGTGGCCTCTGGCATATCGACGCCGGCCTGCCCGGCCAGATCGCGCAGCACATCCATGAAGGAGCGCGATTCGATCATCTGCAGGAAGTGGAACACGTCGCCCTTCTCGCCGCACCCGAAGCAATGGAAGAACTGGCGCTGTTCATGCACGTGGAACGATGGCGTCTTCTCGGCGTGAAATGGGCAAAGGCCTTTCCAACTCCCAGTACCGGCTCGCTTGAGCTCCACGTACCGCCTTACGACGTCGACGATATTCGTCCTTTCGCGGACATCGTCAATTTTCTCGCGTGGCAGCAAAGGCAAATGAAACCCGCCCCCAACAAAATTGGGTGGTTGTTAATAACCCACACGGGAGCCGAGTCAAGAAGAACCTTTACCCGGCGATTCTCGGTGAAAAGCCCCTCGGGAGCCTTCTTCTATCCCCTGCGTCGTGGACCGCCAGGGCAAGCCGGACGGCCCGAGATCGCGATGCAACGACGTTACTGGCCGGCGTCGTCCATCAAGACCGGTTCGTCCACCCGCTTCAAGATGATGAACTCGACGCGGCGATTCTTGCTCCAGCAATCCTCGTTGTGCTGGGTGCAGACCGGGCGGGTCTCGCCGTAACCGCGGGCGCGCAGACGGCCGAGCTCAACGCCACGATCCTCCAGCGCGCGCATGACCGAGTGGGCACGGCGATCCGTCAGGTCGAGGTTGTGCTCGTCGTCGCCACGCTCGTCGGCATGGCCCTGGATCTCGATGAGCGCGATTTCGGGGTGCCCCTTGATCGTCGCCGCAATGGCATCGAGCAGCGGGAAGGACTTCTCCATGATGATGTCCTTGTCCGTCTCGAAGTAGACCTTGTCGAGAATTTCGAGCTTGCTCCGTTGAACGATGACCATGCCCTTGTCGGGGCAGCCGTCCTCGTCCTCGAACCCATTGTAGGTTTCCGGTTCGTTGGGGCACTTGTCATTCACGTCCAGGATGCGGTCGTGATCGTTGTCCGGGTCGGGACAGCCGTCCTCGTCCTCGAACCCGTCCTTGTCCTCCGGATCGTTCGGGCATAGGTCGAGCTTGTCGGGGATGCCGTCCTTGTCGTTGTCCAGATCCGGGCAGCCGTCCTCGTCTTCGAACTTGTCGAAGTCTTCCGGCTGGTCGGGACACTTGTCGAGGTCGTCGGGGATGCCGTCGCCGTCGCGGTCGTTGACCTTCTTGAACGGACAACCGTCGTTTTCACGCGGCCCGGGCTCGTTCGGGCACTTGTCCATGGTATCCGGGATGCCGTCCTGGTCGTTGTCGGGGTCCGGACAACCATCCTCGTCCTCGAATTGATCGAAGTCCTCGGGATCATCCGGACACTTGTCCACGTCGTCCTTGTAGCCGTCGCCGTCGCGATCGCCGGCGCCTGGCTCGAATACGATGCCCGCGAAAATACGGCCACGCGTGGTGCCGTAGGCTGTGGGCAAAATGCCGTAGCCTCCGCCCGCCGTGAAGAACGAGTTGGGTGCCAGGTAGGCCTTGAAACCCACCACTGCCTCGCCGCCGGGGCCCATGTTCGACTGGCTGCCATCGGCGTTGATCTTCTTCGAGTTGAGGCCGGTGAAGGTGTACACCTCGCCGACCAGATCGAAGATGAAGGGCACCACGCCCCACGAGGCACCAAGTCCGGCCAGGAACTCGTTGCCCACCGTGAGGCCCATGTTGGTGTTCTCGTTGCCCACCGAGGTGTCAGGTGCGGGCACCGCCGGATTCCCACCGAGCGTCCTGACCGGGCGATTGAAGCTGGCCTGATCATCCACGAACTGTGACGAGTGACTGCGAATGCGCATGCCTACGTTCAGCGCGGTGCGGAACACGCCGTAACGGCCCCAGTTCACTTCCAGCACACCTTGCGGCTGGAAGATGGTCTGCCCCTCGCCGAGGAACTTGGCCTTGTCGCCAGTCGGCAAGATGAGACCGGGGATGATGGAAATGCCGATCGCCCCGCGGCTGGGGTTGAGGATGCGCAACTTGGGCAAAAGGGCGAGATCGCCCACCCCCTGGGCATTCATCTGGTGGTGGATGTCGTCGTTCGTGCCGTTGGTGTTCACGCCGTTGTAGATGTAGCGAAGGCCGTTAGCGGCCCCCGGGTCGTAGGGGAGCCCCTCGCCGCTGGTGATGCCGATGGGCAGGGCGAGTCCGACCTGCAGGCCGAGGTGGTCGGTGCTGAGGAGGCCAACGGCCCCCTGCAGGGTGGTGGTGAACAGGAACTTCATGGTCAGCGTGTTCGGCTGGTCCGTTCCGTTGTAGGTCTTGATCCCGGCGTCGAGATTCAGCGGTTTCCACGCCCCGGTGATCACCATGCCAAAGGACACATCGAGGGGTGCCAGGATCTGGGCGCCGTTCAGCGTGATGTACCCCTTGGTATCAGCGGCGGGACGGAAGACCTGGAGATCGATCGGAGCATTGCTGAGCTGCGCGTTCGCCGGAGAAGCTGCGGCAATCGCAAGGACCAGCAGGGTCAGACCGATGGCGGTTTGTCGGGCATGCATGTTTTTCTCCGTCGGGAATGGAGCGGAAGAAGCGTGCGCTCGGACTGCTTGGCGAGCGAGTGCCTTTATAGCAGCGGATGGCGGGAATGGGAACCCTAAGAGGTCCCCATTGCTTTGGCCCGCCCTTACGGCCATGACCCCGCTCGACTCTCTTGGCCCCGGCGCCTAGGCGACCTCGGGCCCCAGGCCTGAGCGACACGTAGGGGGCCGGTGGGGGATGGTTCGCAAGGACCCGACCGAGCGGGCTGGCAGACAGGCACCGTCTAGCGCCTAGGCCAAGATGCCGGTGAGCTGCTTGGCGATGCCGTCCCGGATGCTGCCTGCGAAGGGGCGCATGAGCATTCCAAGCTCCAGGTTGACGTGCACCCGGTCGTCCCCGATGTCCAGGCAGGCGTACAAGCCCTTGCGCTTGACCACCAACCGATCACCCCCGTCCCAGTTGCACACGGCACTGAAATCGCGGGCCAGCTTCTCTGTGACGCGGTCAATCCGCGCGCGCGCCTCGTCGCGCGTGAGCCGGTGGGGGATATCCACTTCCATCTTGTTCATCGGATCGAAGTCTAGCACGCGGGTGTCCCAAATCGGGCGTGCGCTGAGCCGGCCCGCCTGGGCCATAGCGCAAACATTCTTGCCCGTTGTCGTTTTCTGCCCCCTCGGTCTATAAGTCGGCTCATGCCACTTGCGTTCGAAGAAATCCACGCTTCTGCCGACAAGAAGAAGGCCAACGAGGAGTACTTCGTGCTGGCCAACAACGGCGCTTCCGCGGTCAGCACGGCGGGCCTGCAGGTCATCGTCAGCCGCCCGGGCAAGCGCGGTTCGGTCATGGGGCAGATTGATCCCGGCTTCGTGCTGCAGCCGGGGGAGAAGATACTCATTCTGAGCGGCATTCCCGGCAAGCAATCGCAGGGACAACCGCCCGTGCGCGAGGGTATGCGCACTTACTTCCTCTTCCAGCGCGAGGGGCTCCTGAAGGGCAGCGGCACGACCCTTCGCTTCGCCATGAATCAGGTAGACATCGCCCGCGGCACCTACGACAAGAACGCGCCCAACGGCCTGGCGGCGAAGAGCGGCTAGACTTCGAGGATTTCCTTCTCTTTCTTGGCGACGATTTCGTCGACCTTGGCCACGGAAGCATCGGTGGCGTCTTGCACCCGCTTCAGGCCCTGCTTCTCCTCGTCCTCGGTGATGTCCTTGTCCTTCTGGAATTCCTTGAGCATTTCGTTGGCGTCACGCCGGGCCCCGCGCAATGCGACCTTGGCTTCCTCGGCCATCTTCTTGACCATCTTCACCAGCTCCTTGCGACGCTCTTCCGTCAGCGGCGGCATGGGCAGGCGAACGATCTCGCCGTCGGAGGACGGATTGAGGCCGAGTTGCGCCGAGCGAATGGTCTTCTCGATCTCCGGAATGAGCGACTTCTCCCAAGGCTTGATGGTGATCAGCCGCGGGTCTGGCACGTTGAGCGACGCAACCTGGTTGAGCGGCGTCGGGGTGCCGTAGTAGTCGACGCGAATTCCGTCGAGGACCGACACACTGGCGCGACCGGTCCGCACCTTGCCGAGATCCTTCTTGAGGGCCTCGATGCCCTTGTCGAGATTGCCCTGCAGTTCCTTCATCACGTCGTTGATCACGTCATTTGCCATGGGAGTGCTCCTCGTAGGAAGGGGCCTGCTCGTCGGTCCCGCGCGGTTCGCGCCGCTCGTCGACCACCAACGTGCCCAGCGGTTCGCCGAGCACGACGCGCCGGATGTTTCCCGGCCTGGTCATGTTGAAAACCAAGATCGGCAACTTGTTGTCCTGGCACAGCGAGATTGCCGTCGAGTCCATCACCGCCAGGTGGCGAGTGAGCACGTCCAAGTACGACAGCCGGCGAAACATGCGGGCGTCCTTGAACTTCTTCGGATCCTTGTCGTACACACCGTCGACGCGCGTGGCCTTCATCACGATGTCCGCGCCGATCTCCATGGCGCGCAGGGAGGCCGCCGTGTCAGTGGTGAAGAAGGGGTTGCCGGTGCCCGCGCCGAAGATCACCAAGCGGCCCTTTTCCAGGTGGCGAATGGCGCGGCGGCGGATGTAGGGCTCGGCCAGACGCGCGATCTCGATGGCGGTCATCACGCGCGTCTTGGCCCCGCGCGACTCCAGGGCGTCCTGCAAGGCCAGCGAGTTGATCACCGTGGCCAGCATGCCCATGTAGTCCGCGCCCGCGCGATCCATGCCCGCGGTGCTTCCCTTGATGCCGCGAAAGATGTTGCCGCCTCCTATGACCAGCGCAATCTCGACGCCCAGGCTGTGCACGTCGATGATCTCATCGGCGATGCCGGCCAAGACGGAAGGCTCGATACCGAAGCCCTGGTCGCCCATCAAGGCTTCGCCCGATAGCTTGAGCAGGATGCGCCGGTACTTCACCCCGGGAGCAAGAGGCATGCGCACGTAGGTGGCGATGGGCGGAGCCGCGTGGGCCGCCGCCGCGCGGACGCTCACATCGAGCAGGGCCTCGGCCGCCGGTGCCGTTGGTTGAAACGGATCCCGGGTAGGTCTCGAGGAGCTGCCGCGAAGGGGTGTCTGCGCTACGCGGGTTCGCCCCCCCTGACCCGGCCCTCGGGCCACAACCTTGCCGTCAAGCGAGGCTCGCCGGGTATCACGTGATGGGGCCTTCGAGCGTCTGCTGGTCACGTGCGCCTACCGACTAGGACTGGCCAGCCTGGCGCTTCACTTCCTCGACAAAATCGTCGGCGCGCTTGGCCAAGCCCTCACCCACTTCGTAGCGAATGAAACGGCGAACCTTGATGTTCTCGCCAATCTTTCCGATGAGGTCCGTGAGCAGGCTCTTGATGTCCTTCTTGCCGTCTGGATCCTTGACCCAGATCTGCTCCAGCAAGCAAACCTCCTTGAACCACTTGGCCATCTGACCATCGACGATCTTCTGCAGGACCGGTTCAGGCTTGTTTTGCTTGCGAGCCAGCTCCATGCGGATGGACTTCTCTTGATCGATGACCGAGGCCGGGATCTCGTCTTGGGACAGATACTGCGGGCTCATGGCCGCGATCTGCATCGCCACCTCGCGTCCGAACTGCTGAAAATCCGGATTGCGCGACACGAAGTCAGTCTCGCAGTTGACCTCGAGCATGACGCCGATGCGCGAGCCGTGCATGTAATTCGCGATCACTCCCTCGGAGGCGATGCGCGTAGCCTTCTTGGCGGCCTGGGCGATGCCCTTCTTGCGCAGGTACTCGACGGCCTTCTCCATGTCGGCGTCGCACTCGGTGAGAGCCTTCTTGCAGTCGGACATCCCCGCCTGCGTGCGCTCGCGCAAATCCTTGATCATCTGGGTCGTAACTTCGGCCATGACTAACGTCTCCTCGGAAAAACCAAAGAACTAGATCTTCTCGCCTTCGTCCCCGGGCGAAGCGGCCGCCTCGGGCGTGGGCATCTCGCCGCGCCGACGTGACACCACCTCGACCCGCGGTCCCTCGCCGCCAGACGACACCCGGATGGTCTGGACCGCGCCCTCGCCGTCGGTGTCGGCCGAGGCGCGCGCAGAGGCTGCGCGCTCGCGCGCGACTCTCTGTCCGATGATGCAAGCGTCGGCCACCTTGCTGGCAAAGAGCCGGATGGCGCGGATGGCGTCGTCGTTGCCGGGAATGGCGTAGTCGATCAGATCGGGATCGCAGTTGGTGTCCACGATGGCCACGATGGGAATCTCCAGCTTGCGCGCCTCGCTGACCGCGATGTGCTCCTTCACCACGTCGACGACGAAGACCGCGCCGGGCAACTCGCCCATGGACTTGATACCGCCAAAGGCCTTTTCCAGTTTCTCCTGTTCGCGCGTGATGCGGATGACTTCCTTTTTGGTCAGGCGCTCGAAGGTGCCATCGGTCGACATCTTCTCGATCGACTGGAGGCGCTCGATGGACTGCTTGACGGTGTGGAAGTTGGTCAGGGTGCCGCCCAGCCAGCGGTTGGTGACGTAGAACTGACCGCTGCGCGTGGATTCCTCGCGAACCACGTCCTGAGCTTGCTTCTTGGTGCCGACGAAGAGAACCGGCTTGCCCTCGCCGACGACACGCACCAGGAAGTCGAAGGCCCGCTTGAATGCCTTGACCGAATGCTGGAGGTCGACGATGTGGATGCCGTTGCGCGCGCCAAAGATGAATGGCTTCATCTTGGGGTTCCAGCGCGTGGTCTGGTGACCGAAGTGGACCCCGGCCTCCATCATCTCGCGCATGGAAAGCGGCGTATCGATGACGGCCATGGGATTGGCGGCCATCGGGTTCTCGGTCGGGGTCGGCTCAGGGACGGCGGTGGCCGGAAGGCCGCTATCGTTGGATTCCATGTTTTCCTTTCGCGTTGGTTGCCTCCGCTTCCGTCTGCGAAGGCCGAAACCAGGGAGAACCCCGGCACGCGCAGCCTTCTCGGTCAGCGTGTGGTGTCAAATGGAGTCAGGTTCTTACCACATTTCCCCCGGCAAGGAAGCACAATGACGGGCAATGATGCGAATTCACGGGGCACCGGACTCGGCTCAATCCTTGCTATTGCTGGCCTCAACATAGTAAGGAGCCACTCCATGCCACTCACCAAGCCAGTCGAGATCAAACCAGCCACCGGAAGACTAGGAATCCTCACGCCAGGAATGGGCGCGGTCGCCACGACATTCATGGCCGGCGTCGATGCCATCCGTCGCGGACTGGCCAAGCCCATCGGCTCGCTCACCCAGATGGGAACCATCCGACTGGGCAAGCGCACGGAGAATCGTTCGCCGCGCATCAAGGACTTCGTCCCGCTGGCCGGTCTCGACGACATTGTCTTCGGGGGCTGGGATCTGTTCCCTGACGACGCCTTCCAGGCCGCGAGCAAGGCCGGCGTTCTCACCAAGGACCACCTCGCGCAGAGCAAGGACTTTCTGTCCTCGATCAAGCCCATGCCCGCAGTGTTCGAGCAGTCCTACGTCAAGCGCCTGACCGCAACCCACGCCAAGAAAGGCAAGTCGAAGGCGGACCTCGCCGAGCAGGTCGTCGCGGACATCGAAAATTTCCGCAAGACAAACCGCCTCGACCGACTGGTCATGGTGTGGTGCGGATCGACCGAGGCCTTCCACGAAGTAGCGCCCGTGCACGCCTCGCTCGCCAGCTTCGAGAAGGGGCTGGCCGCGAGCGACCCCGAGATTGCGCCGTCGCAAATCTACGCCTATGCGGCTCTGAAGTGCCGCGTCCCCTACGCCAACGGCGCGCCCAACCTCACGCTCGACACCCCTGCCCTGCTGGAGCTGGCCAAGAAGAACGATGTCCCCGTCGCGGGGAAGGACTTCAAGACCGGCCAGACCTTCATGAAGACCATCGTCTCCCCGGGGTTGAAGGCGCGCCTGCTCGGCGTCGATGGCTGGTATTCGACCAACATCCTCGGCAACCGCGACGGCGAGGTGCTCGACGATCCCGAATCGCACAAGACCAAGGAGATGTCCAAGCTCGGCGCGCTCGATCACATCATGCAACCGTCGCTGTACCCCGACCTGTACGGCAAGATGCACCACGTGGTGCGCATCAATTACTACCCGCCCCGCGGCGACAACAAGGAAGGCTGGGACAACATCGACATCTTCGGGTGGATGGGCTACCCGATGCAGATCAAGATCAACTTCCTCTGCCGCGATTCCATCCTGGCTGCTCCGGTGGTGCTCGACCTGGCACTCTTCATGGATCTCGCCCAGCGCAGCGGCCTGTCGGGCGTGCAAGAGTGGCTGTCCTTCTACTGGAAGAGCCCGATGACCGCGCCGGGGCTCTACCCCGAGCACGACACTTTCATCCAGTTGATGAAGCTCAAGAACACCCTGCGCTACCTGCACGGTGATGAGCTGATCACCCACCTCGGCGCCGAGTACTACGACTAGAGGAATCTCGGGGTGCGTGGGCGATTCCTCCGTGCTATGAGCAAGGAACTCGCATCGTCGAGTCTCGCGGCCAGCGGACAGTGATCCCCGAGCCCGGCGAGGTGCCAAGTGGCACCGACCCGGGCTCGCGCCATTTCGGGGCTCTCGGCCCAGGAAGGATCACACCATGAGACGTGCCGCTGTTTCCCTTGCCTTGCTCGCCGCAGCTTCGGCCCTGGCCGGCGAGGCCCGCGCCGACCGCCGCATCTTCGCTTTCACCTATCCCTACATGACCTTGCCCGGGGACTCGTTCGAGATGGAGCACTATCTCGACCTCGGCCTCAACAACTGGGACGACCCGGCGACGGCCGAGGTCGAGCACGACTGGACGAAGCCAGCCTGGCAGCACCAGGTCGAATTCGAGTACGGCGTCACCGACCGACTCGACTTCGGCCTGTACAACGTGTTCAAGCAGGATCCCTTCGGGCCCCTGCAATTCGACGGCGTCAAACTGCGCTCGCGCTACCGATTCGCGGATCCCGGTGTCCATCCCATCGACATCGGCACTTACCTGGAGATCACCTACGCGGGAGACGAGATCGAGATCGAACAGAAGCTGATCCTGTCCAAGATCTTGGGCCGGGTGGAAATCGCTTTCAACGGAACCATCGAAGAAGGGTACGAGCTCGGGGCAAAGGAATGGGAGTACCTCATCACGCCGTCGCTGGGCGTGGGCTACCATTTCTTTCCACAGCTCGCCTTGGCCCTGGAATACGTCGGCCGCCTCAAGATCGCCGAGGAGGAGGTGATGTACTACGCGAGCTACCTCGGTCCCGGGCTCAGCGTCGCGGCGGGTCCGTTCTACTGGACTCTGGCCGGCGAATGGCAACTTGGCCGCCGAGCCGAGCTGGCCGCCATCCAGGTGCGTTCCATCGTGGGAATCGTGTTCTAGACCATGCCGAGACTCTCGATTCTGGCGATTCTCGGGCTGGTCCTCGCTGGCTGCTCGCAAACGCAGCCTGCGCGTACCAGCGCGGCGAACGGCCCGACCGCCCCAGCCAAGTGCTCGTCCTGCCACCTGGCACCGCGCCAGCACGGCCTGGCGAGCACGAAGTGGCAGACCTTCCTGAAACATCACCGCCGTCGCATTCGGCTCACTGACGAGGAAAAGGCATTCCTGCACGACTTCCTCGTCGGCAGCGACATGCCGTAGCCTTACTTGCCGCGCTTGCGCAGGCCGGCCAAGTACTCGCCGATATCGCGTTCGCGGCCCGACTTCGACGGCTCGTAGTAACGCCGGCCGCGAAGTTCTTCGGGCAGGTAGTCTTCCACGACGTAGTGGCCCTCGACGTTGTGCGGGTACTGGTAGCCCTGGCCGAATCCAAGCGACTTGCCGAGGGCGGTACTTGCGTTGCGCAGGTGCATGGGCACGGCCAGGGCGCCGTGCTCCTCGACGTCAGCCCTGGCCGCCGCGTAGGTGGTCAGCGATGTGTTGCTCTTGGGCGCCACCGCGAGGTAGATGGCGGCCTGGCTCATGGGCAGATAGCCTTCGGGCAGGCCGACGAAGCGAACCGCGTCGGTGGCGGCCATGGCCACGCGCAGGGCGTTGGGGTCTGCGTTGCCGATGTCCTCGGCCGCGAAGATCACCATCCGGCGCAGGACGAACAGCGGCTCCTCTCCGGCTTCGAGCATGCGCGCCATCCAATACACCGCCGCATCCGGGTCGCTGCCACGCATGCTCTTGATGAAGGCACTGACCACCATGTAGTGCTCGTCGCCGCCCTTGTCGTAGACCAAGGTCTTCTTCTGCAAGGCCTCTTCCAGCGCCTTGCGATCCACGTGGCGAGTGCCGTCCTCCCCCGCGGAAGCGATCGATGCCGCGGATTCGAGCGTGGACAGTGCGCGACGGGCATCGCCCCGCGCCTCGGTGGCGAGCTGATCCCGAATCTCGTCCGGACAATCGATGGGCTCGCGACCGAGTCCACGCTCGGGATCGCCGAGTGCGCGGTCGATGATGGCGCGCAGGTGCTCCCGAGAAAGGGGCTTCAGCACCACGACCTTGGCTCGTGAAAGCAGGGGGGCGTTGACCTCGAAGGATGGATTCTCGGTGGTCGCCCCGACGAGGATGACCGTGCCCGCTTCCACGTGGGGCAACAGCGCGTCCTGCTGGGCCTTGTTGAAGCGATGGATTTCGTCGATGAAGAGCAGGGTCCGCTCGCCACGCGTATCCCGCCGGATCCCCGCCTCGGCCATCGCCTCGCGCAGTTCCTTGACACCCGACATGACCGCCGAGAGCGCGACGAAGGATGCGCCAATTTCGGCCGCGAGAAGCCGGCCCAGCGTCGTCTTGCCGGTCCCCGGAGGGCCCCACAGGATCAGCGACGTCAACGTCTTGCTCTCGAGCGCCCGCCGCAGCCAACGCCCCTGACCGAGCAGGTGCTCCTGGCCGACATACTCGGCCAGGCTATCGGGACGCATGCGCTCAGCGAGGGGCTGCCCTCGCCTGTCCTTGCTCGCCGCGCGCGCGAAGAGATCCACGGCGTGCATTATGATTGCTCGCCAGGCGCGACAGGAAGCAATTTCACCACCGCTGCGGTTGCATATTTGACGTCCGCCCTCGGTCGATGGACGCTGTGGGAACATGCGCTGCCGAGAGACCATCCTTGCCCCTGTCGCCCTGGCCGCCTTGATCGGCTGGCCCTTGCCGGGCCTGGCCCAGCCCAACCCTGCCGTCGACAATGGGAGTGCATCTGTACAAGCTCCGCCGCCAAAGGACTTGGAGGCAAGGCGAGCCTGGCTCAGAGCACGCATCGACGAGATCCTCGCCAGCCCCTCGCTGGGACACACCAAAATGTCGGTCGCCGTGATGGACCCAGAAACTGGCAAGCTGATCTACGGAAGAAATGAACGGACCGGGCTCAACGCCGCGTCGAACGTGAAGATCGCGACCGAGGCCGCGGCCTTGGCCCTGCTCGGACCAGAATTTCGCTGGAAGACCACCGTGCTGGGGAACCGGCCTGCCGAGGGTGGCAGGGCGGTGAACGGGGGAGAGCTGCACGGCGACCTCTACGTGAAGACCTCGGGCGATCCCACGCTCTCGACGGAGGATCTGAATGCCCTGGCATCCTCGCTCTGGGCGGTGGGTCTGCGCAGGGTTCGTGGCGGACTGGTCATCGACGCCAGCGCTTTCGATTCCACGACCAGTCCCCCGGCCTTCGATCAGAAGGACGACTCCGCAGCCTTTCGTGCGCCATCCTCGGCGGCATCGTTGAACGAGAATGCCGTGACCGTCACCATTACCCCGGCGGTGACCGCCGGCGCCGCGGCCCGGGTGGAACTGGATCCACCTTCAACGGCTCTTGTTCTCGCGGGCAAGGTCATCACCGCCTCCCGGGGGCCTGCCTGGCCCGTGGTCGAAACTTCAGACGCGGGGGGCGGAAAGACCACGGTCAAGGTGCGCGGACGCATCCTTCGGGGGGCCGAGCCATGCGCGATCGAGCGGCGGGTGGTCACGCCAGAAACCTACTTCGGCCAGACCTTCAAGCAGATCCTCGCAAAACGCGGCATCTCGGTGGACAGACCGCTGCGGATTCAGGCGGCCCCCAAGGACGGCCTGCGCGTTCTCGCCACGCGGGAGTCGCCCAATCTGGCGGTGGTCGTGCGCGAGATGGGCAAGCGTTCCAGCAATTTCACGGCGGAACAAACCCTGCGCACCCTCGGCGGCGAGACCCAAGGCCGCCCTGGCACCTGGGGCAAGGGCCTCGAGGCGGTCGCCAAGTACCTGGAAGGCGCCGGCGTCCCACGTGGCAGCTACGTGATGAAGAACGGGTCGGGCCTGTACGATTCCAACCGATTCTCCGCCGAACAGATCTCGCTGGTTTTGCGCGCGGCGATGCGCGACTTCCGCATCGCGAGCGAATTTCTCGCCTCGCTGGCCGTGGGTGGCGCCGACGGGACGCTGGCCCATCGCATGAACGGCTCGGCCGCCGAGCGATTCGTTCGCGCCAAGACCGGCACCCTGGCCAACGTGAGCTGCCTGTCCGGCATCGTCGGCGCGCCTGGAAGCAAGCCCCTTGTCTTCTCCATCCTGATGAACGACACGCCCTCGTCCACCGTTGCTCGAGCAGCGCAAGATCGCATTACCGAGACACTGGTCACCTACCTCGATCCTACCCTGGCCAAGTAGTGGCAGCCGGACGAGCGATGTGCGAAATACTCGGTATTCCATGCCACGCTTGCCCCAAGTCCGACCCAACGTAAGCCAGATGGCGCCCTACGTGCCAGGCGAACAACCTTTGCCGGGCGAGAAGGTCGTCAAGCTCAACACCAACGAAAACCCATTTCCGCCAAGCCCGCGCGTGCTCGAAGCCATCCGAAACATCGATGGCGAACAGCTTCGTCGCTACCCCAGCCCCAAGGCGGACGCGTTCCGCGACACCGCCGCTTCGGTGCATGGCGTTTCAGCGGACATGATCTTGGCGGGTAACGGTAGCGACGAGATCCTGGCCATCGCGATGCGGACCTTCCTCGGCCCGGGCGAGACCCTCGCCTACCCGGACCCGACCTACTCGCTCTACCCCGTACTCGCGGAAAGCTGCGAGACCCGCGTGGTCACCGTGCCCTGGGAGACCGACTGGACATTGCCCGTCGACGCGCTCCTCGGAACTTCGGCGCGAGCCATCTTCTTCGCCAACCCGAACGCGCCCAGCGGCACGCTGGTCCCCAGGTCGCGCGTACGCGATCTGGCCCTCGCCTTCGACGGCCTGGTCCTGGTGGACGAAGCCTACGTGGATTTCGCCGACGACAACTGCATCGACCTCGTGCGCGAGTTGCCCAACGTGGCGGTCTGCCGGACCTTCAGCAAAGGCTACTCGCTGGCCGGCCTGCGCTTCGGCTACGCCATCGCCGCACCCGCGCTGGTCGCCGAGATGAACAAGGTCAAGGACAGCTACAACTGCGACGCCATCGCCATTGTCGCCGCAACCGCCGCCCTCGCGGACCAAGACTACGCACGCGGGACATGGTCGGCCGTGCGCGCCGAGCGCAAGCGTCTGTCCGTCGAGCTAACCCGGCGTGGCTTTGCTGTCATTGCTAGCCAGACCAACTTCTTGCTGGTGAGCTGCCCGGGCGGCAAGGCCGCCGAGCAATACCAGGCGCTCAAGCGCAAGGGCATCCTCGTGCGCTACTTCGACAAGCCCGGCCTGGCCGACAAGCTGCGCATCACCGTCGGTACCGCCGAACAGAACGATGCTCTGCTGGGAGCCCTGCCGGGGTAGCAACTTGAGGCGACCAAGGGGCAAGAAGGCGGAAAGTCCAGCGCCGCCGCCGGCGCGCGCGGAGGAATCCCCGACCCAGGATTCCGGCGACGAGTCCGAAGAAGATGATGTCCTGACCGTCGCCGACGAAACACCTGCCCCGGCAGATGAAACGGCTCTCGAGCGCATTCTGACAGAACCAGAGAAAAACCTCGTCCCCGCGCGCGATCCGGTCCGCCGCTTCCTCGACGAGGCTCGGCGCTATCGCCGCCTCGACGCCACCGAGGAGCGCGACCTTGGCCGGGCCGCGCGCGACAAGGGTGACCTCGACGCCGCCCGTAAGCTGGTGGTGCACAACCTGCGATTGGTCGTCGCCCTCGCCTACCAGTACCGGCAAGCCTGGCTCAACGTCCTCGACCTCTTTCAAGAAGGCTCGGTGGGCCTCATGGAGGCGGTCCGCCGATGGGATCCCGAGGTCGGAACGCGCTTCGGCACCTACGCGGCGTACTGGATTCGCGCCTACGTGCTGCGCTTCCTCATGACCAACGCACGCCTCATCCACGTCGGCAACACGCGCGCGGGCCGCAAACTGTTCTTCCGTCTGGAACGCGAGCGGCAAAAACTCCTCGCCGCGGGTTTCGATCCCACGCCCAAGCTGCTGGCGGCCAAGCTGGACGTCGACGAGGCCGACGTCATCGAGGTGTCGGGCCACCTGGCCTCACGCGAGATCTCCTTCGAGCCTCGCCCCGATGAGGAAGGCGTCCCGCTCACGGAGCGCGTCTCCCGGCACGAGGCATCGCCCGAAGACCAGGCCGCGCGCAACGAGCTGGCCGAGGGGGTCCGCCGATTGATGACTGAATTCGAGAGCAGCCTCACCGACGAGCGGGAAGCGGCCATCTGGCGAGAGCACCTGGCGGCCTCGGTCGGCGAACCCGTCTCCCTGGCGGCGCTCGGTGCGCGCTATGGAGTTTCGAAGCAGCGCATGGGGCAGATCGCCGAGAAGTTGAAGAAGCAATTTCGCGAGCGCGTGCTGGCCGATCTCGGCGCCGACATCCAAATGTCCTGGCAGGCGGACGAAGGGTAGATGGAGCCGAGGGCTGGATAGAGAAACGGCCGGCCTCCCCCTCGGAGTGCCGGCCGTTCCACTGTTGCAGCCGCAGAGCGCTGTTCAACTTCCCAAGCTCTGAAGCTCGGCCTCCTGCCTCTTTACATTCGTGGCTTGGAGACCCTTGGGCCCCTTGGTGATTTCGAATTCCACCGTCTGGCCCTGGCTCAGCGACCGGTATCCCTCAGCCTCGATCGCGGAGTAATGAACGAAGACATCGTCTTCCCCATCCCTCGCGATGAAACCATACCCCTTGGCGTCACTGAACCATTTCACCTTGCCAGTTGCCATGCACTACCTCCTGCTTCTAACTGTCCTTTTCTGAAGCGCCTCAACGGAATTGTCTGGGGCGCTCCGACGCCAGGGTACGAGTCTTCCGGCTGGTGTCAAGCGGCAGCTCGTGCTGGGGATCGGCCGACTGTCAGTCTCTTGACGCATCGCAATCCATCTTCATTTCAAGGCATTTCCTCTGAATGCGACGGAGATCACACTTCCCAAGAAAGCAATTTGGTAATCGAGTTTACCTACTGCATCGGTGTCGTTGACAGTGCGTCGTGCCTTCGATTTTGACCCAGCGAAGCACAGTACCCGCGCGCATTTCCAAAAGGCTGGTGATAGAAAGCTGGCGAGCTCTCTCGTCATGCGCTGCCCATTCTGCTCCACCACCGAAGACAAGGTCGTCGACACGCGGCCGTCCGAGGACGAGCAGATGATCCGCCGCCGTCGCGAATGTCTCGGCTGCAGCCGACGATTCACCACCTACGAGCGCGTCGAGGAGGCGTTGCCCATGGTGGTGAAGAAGGATTCGCGGCGAGAACCCTACGATCGGGCCAAGCTTCTCGGGGGCCTTCACAAGGCCTGCGAAAAGCGTCCGGTTTCCGCCGAACGCATCGACCTGGTGGCCGACGAGATCGAGCGCAGCCTGCGCGACCTCGGAGACAAGGAGGTCCCCTCGTCCAATCTCGGTGATGCCGTGCTGTCTCGCCTGCGCGAGATCGACGATGTTGCCTACCTGCGCTTCGCCTCGGTCTACCTGCCGTTCAAGAATGCCGGTGAGATCATGGACGAAGTCCAGCGGCTGATTCGCTCGAAGGCCGAGGGGGCATGATGCCCGCCTGGAGCAAGGACGATCTGCGCTTCATGCGCGAGGCCCTCGATCTCGCCGAACGTGGCCGAGGATCGACCAAGCCCAATCCCGTGGTCGGCGCGGTCCTGGTCAAGAACGGCAAGGTGCTATCGCACGGTTTCCATCGCCGCGCCGGCCTTCCCCACGCGGAGATCGAGGCACTGGCCAAGCTCGACATGCGTGCGCCGGGCGCCACGCTGTATGTGACGCTGGAACCATGTTGCCACCACGGCCGCACCGGGCCGTGCACCGAAGCCATCCTTCGCTCGCACGTCCAGCGCGTGGTGGTGGGGTGCTGCGACGAGAATCCACTGGTCAGCGGACGCGGCATCGCAGCCCTGCGACGGGCCGGCCTGCGCGTGGACGCCGGGTGCCTGAAAGAGGAATGTCAGCGACAGAACCGTGCCTTCTTCACCTGGATCCGCGGCAAGCGCCCCTGGGTGACCATGAAGGTGGCGACCACGCTCGACGGCTGCATCGGCGATCGACTGGAGAAACGCCGGCGCGGAGCCATGCGCTGGATCACCGGCACGCCAGCTCGCGCCGCTGCGCACCTTCTGCGCGCGGATCACGACGCCGTCCTGGTAGGCGTGGGCACGGTCTGTGCCGACAATCCGCGCATGACCGTTCGACTTCCGCCGCCTGCATCGGCGTCCACGCCAAAGCCCCTGCGCGTGGTGCTCGACAGCCATCTGCGCACCCCACCCGCCGCAGCCATCCTCCGGGCTTCCCCTGGCTGTCCTGCCCTGATTGTTGCGGCCACGCCGGCGAAAGCCGATCGCGGGATGGAGATCCGGCGGCGCAGGCTGAAGGCCGCCGGGGCCGAGGTGGTTCTCGTCGCGGCCGATCGGCAAGGCCACGTCGCCTTGCGCGCGCTTTTGCGCCTGCTCGCAGGCCGCGACGTGCAGTCACTTCTCGTCGAGGGCGGCAGTCGCATCCACGGCGCGTTCGTGAGCGCTGGGCTGGTGGATTCGGTTGCGGTATTTCTCGCGCCACGCCTGGTGGGAAGCGGCGTGCCCATCGTCGAAGGCCGCGGGCTCGACTGGCGCAAGCCCGCTGTGCTTGGCCCTTTCTCGCTGTGCGGGCTGGGAACAGACATCCTGCTCACCGCGGATGTCGTCAACCGCGGACAGCGCCGCCGTCGATAGTTGAAATGAAATCAATCAACAACACCAGGCATCCTTCGTGTTTACCGGAATTGTCGAGAGCATAGGCAAGGTCGAATCCTTGCGCGCCAGCCCGGGCGGCACCCGCCGACTCACGGTCAAGACGGACTTGGAGGTGGGCAAGCTGCCCATCGGGGCCAGCATCGCGGTCAATGGAGCGTGCCTGACCATCGTGGCGAGGCGAAGTGGCCGGCCGTCGAGCTTTCAGGCGGACGTCGGCCCCGAAACCCTCGCCTGCTCGACGCTCGGAACGCTGACCGCGGGCGGCAGGGTACACCTCGAACGCGCCCTCGCTCTGGGAGATCCCCTGGGCGGCCACATGGTTAGCGGCCACGTGGACGGCACCGGCCGCGTGGAGTACGCAAGAAAGCAAGGTGGCACCCTCGCCCTTCGCGTGACGGCGCCCGACGATCTCGCGCCCTATCTATTCAAGAAGGGCTCGATCGCCATCGACGGCGTGAGCCTGACCGTCAACCAGATCGAGAATGCCACCTTCGAAGTCCTGCTCGTCCCCCACACCCTCGCGGTGACCCTGCTCGGCGATCTTCGAGCCGGCGCGCGTGTCAACCTCGAGGCCGACATGATTGCCAAACAGGTGGCTCGTTTCATCGAAAGGTACCATGCCCGCTAGTTCCCACCTCTCGGTCGCGCAGGCCATTGCGGACATCCGCGCGGGTAAGATGGTCATCGTGGTCGACGACCAGGATCGCGAGAACGAAGGCGACCTCACCATGGCGGCGGATCTGGTCACGGCCGAAGCCATCAATTTCATGGCCAGCCACGGACGTGGGCTGATCTGTCTTACCCTGACCGAGGAGTGGGTTGAGAAGCTTCGCCTGCCCATGATGACCTACGACAACCGCTCGCCGCACGGGACGGCGTTCACGGTGAGCGTCGACGCCCGCAGCGGCATCAGCACTGGCATCTCGGCCCGCGAGCGCGCCCACACCATCGCGGTCGCGGTCTCGCCAGACGCCAAGCCGGACGATCTCGTGACCCCCGGACACATCTTCCCCCTGCGCGCGAAGCGCGGCGGCGTCCTGGTACGATCCGGGCACACCGAGGGGGCCGTGGACCTGGCGCGCATGGCCGGCTGCACCCCCGCCGGCGTGATCTGCGAGATCATGCGCGAGGATGGCGAAATGGCGCGCATGGCGGATCTGGAGACCTTCGCCACCCAGCACAACCTCGGCATCGTTCAAATCGCAGATTTGATCCAATACCGCATGACGCAGGAACACCTGGTGCGCCGGCTGAGCGAAAGCGAGATCCTGCCGCACGGAATCAGCCAAGGCAGGGCGTACAGGGCCCATCTTTTCGTCAGCGAGGTCGAGGACGCCGAGTACCTGGCGCTGGTGGTGGGTGATGTTCGAAACGGGGAACCGGTGCTGGTGCGCGTTCAACTCGCCAACCTCGTGCGCGACATCTTCCAGGTCGTCCAAGCCGGGGATACGGTGCCCGCCACGCAATGGTTGCGCCGCATCGAGCAAGAAGGACGGGGCGTGATGCTGTACATCCTGCCGCGCGCGAATCGCACCTTCGCTTCGGAATTGGTGCCGGCCACCCCGAGCGAGCCGGCGGGCGCTCCCCTGCGCGACATCGGGCTCGGCTCGCAGGTACTGGTCGAGTTGGGCATCAAGTCGATCCGCCTGCTCACCAACAACCCGAGAAGACTAGCGGGATTCGAGGGTTACGGTATACACCTTGTCGAATGCGTACCCAGCGGCCCGCCCCATGAGGTGGTTCCGCGCCAAGAAAGAGAGGCCAAATAATGCCGCACATGCATCAGGGTAACTGGAGCGCCAAGGGGAAACGTTTCGCCCTTCTCGCCTCGCGCTGGAACGAATTCATCTCGGACAAGCTCATCGCGGGCGCGCTCGATGCGCTGACCAAGAGCGGGGCGGACGACTCGGCGGTCGAGATCTTCCGCTGCCCGGGCGCCTTCGAGTTGCCGGGGCTCGCCCGCCGGGTGGCAGACTCGGGCAAGTTCGACGCGGTCATCTGTCTCGGCGTGGTCATCCGCGGCGCGACGCCGCATTTCGATGTCATCGTCAACCAAGTCACGCGCGGCATCGCGGGAATCGCGGCCGAGGCCAAGCTGGCCATCGGTTTCGGCGTGCTGACCTGCGACAGCATCGAACAGGCCATCGAGCGCTCCGGCAGCAAGGGTGGCAACCGCGGCTCGGATGCCGTGATGGCCGCGATCGAGATGGCCAACCTCTACGCCGCGCTCGCCGGCGATAGCCGGGGCGAAGCGCCAGCACTCGCGAAACCACGACGGAAATGACGCCCCGCCGCCGCGCCCGTTGCGTTGCCTTGCAGGTGCTCTACGCCCTGGACGGCAGCGATGTTCTCGATCCGAGCGCGGCGCTCGCCTTCCACCTGCATCAATTCGGTGTGCCCGAGGAAGAAACCACACTGACGCCCGAGCCGGTTTCGGGCCAGGCCGCGGAGAACGACGCCGCGCCCATCGCGCCCTTCGACGAAGAGCTGACCATCGACCTGATCCGTGGCGTGTGTGCCCATCGTGTCGAGATCGACGAGACGCTGGCGAAGCTGTCGCGCAAATGGCGCGTCGAGCGGCTGGCGCGGGTGGACCGCACGATCTTGCGCATGGGCATCTACGAGCTGGCTCACAGAAAGTCGACGCCTGCACGCGTGGCTTTGAGCGAGTCGATCGAGCTGGCCAAGCGCTTCGGCGCGGAAGAGGCCCCGGCCTTCGTTAACGGTTTGCTGGATTCGGCGCTGGAGCTTCTCGGTCAGCACCCGTAAGTCCATCTGCAACCGCCCCGCATGCCGACCACGACCTTCCTTCCAATCGACCTTCACCGCTGGGATCACGGCCCAGGCGGCGACGTGCTGGTCGTGCCGGTGTGGAGCGACGTTCGGCCTCTGCGTGGAGCGGCCGGGTTGCTCGATTGGCGACTGTGCGGGCGCCTGTCGCAAATGCTGCGTGAGGGGCACTTCTCCGGCACGGCGGGGGAAAAGCTCCTGCTCGCTACGGGACGCATACCCTGGCAGCGCGTGTTGGCGCTCGGCGTGGGCGAAAGCGTCGCCTTCGACAACGAGGCTTTTCGTTCCGCCATCGACTGCGCCTTGGAGGCACTACGCAAGCTCGGAGCCAGCTCCCTGGCCATTGCCCTTCCCGGCCGCGACATCGACCTCGTCCGGCCCGACCGCGCCATGCGCGGCTTCCTCGATGCCCTCACGCGGAGCGAGCTCGCCGACAGTCCCTGGCTCGATCGACTGACCGTCATCGATGCGGCTCCGGCGGCCAAGGCTTCCG
>Ga0210133_1000062_pt1 | contig 38636 bp, 36 predicted proteins | sample Joice_ThreeSqC_D_2_FD_184874 | JGI IMG/M metagenome (GOLD analysis project Ga0210133, IMG submission 184874) | Wetland microbial communities from San Francisco Bay, California, USA, that impact long-term carbon sequestration - Joice_ThreeSqC_D1... | ecosystem: Environmental > Aquatic > Marine >...
CGCCACGTCGCGCTCGTTCTGGGCGAGAACAAGGCGGCTCGCACGCTGGAGGCCTTCGTGGACCTGCACCCGGAGCGGGCCCTGAAGATCGTGCAGACCGAGGGGCCGGCCGTCGGCGTCATCTACGCTCTGGCGCCTCCGGGCGAGGTACTCCGGGATCCGGAGGCCGGTACCTCCGTCCCGGAGAATCGTACCGAACTCGACGCGGCGGATTCGGTGCCCCCAGCGGGCGCAGCGACAGAGGATTCGGCGCTCCCGTGACGTAGTGCCGGGCCTACCCTTCTCCTTCGACGATCGGCGTGACCCGCAGCATCACGATTCCGTGCCCCGGGACCGGACGACGGAACCGTGACGCGATGGTCCCGTCATCCACGTGCACGCCGGAGTCTTCGTGCCGCCACAAGTCTCGCACGGTGGCCGGCCCGGGATCCAGGCCGATCTCGTGCCAGGAGAACGACCCCTCCATTTCTGCCTCCCGCTGGTTGAGCAGGGCGACCGCCACGGCTCCGTCCGCCAGGGGCTTCGCCCACACCTGGAAGCCGTACCCACGGTCCAGCACGACCTTGCCCTGCACGCCGAGCGGGTCCTGGTCCACCGCGATCACCTCGGCGTTCGTCAGGATCGCGCGGATCTCGTCCGACATCTCGCGCAGATCGTTCCCGGCCATCAGGGGGGCCGCCATCATGGCCCACAGTGAGAAGTGCGCCCGGTACTCCTCGAGCGCCATTCCGCCGTTCCCGACCTCCAGCATGTCCGGGTCGTTCCAGTGGCCGGGCCCTGCAGCCGCGTGGTGCCGGTTGTTGGCCTCCAGAATCCACTTCACGCTCTCCCAGTCGTCGGAAATGTCGGCCGTAGTGCGCCACAGCTGTCCGCTCTCGGCCGCCCACTCCCACGGCAGATTCCTGCCCCATTCGCAGATACTGAGGACCATGTCCCGGCCCGACGCGTCGAACGCCTCCCGGAACCTGGCGTATCGCTCCGGAGCGTTCAGCGAGTCCGCGTGGCACCAGTCCACCTTCACGTAATCCACGCCCCACTCCGCGTAGGTCACGGCATCGATCTCCTCGAAACCGTACGACCCGGGACGCCCCTGGCACGTCTGCGGTCCGGCGTCCGTGTACACCCCGAACTTCAGCCCCCTGTCGTGCACGTAGTCGGCCAGCGCCTTCATCCCTGACGGGAAGCGCTCGGGATCGGGCATGATGAGGTCGTCCGTGCCGCGCTCAACCTGCCAGCAGTCGTCGATCACCACGTACTCGTAGCCCGCATCGCGCATCCCGCTGGCCACCATCGCGTCGGCGATCCCGCGGACCAGTTCCTCGCTCACGTCGCAGGCGAAGCGGTTCCACGTGTTGAAGCCCATCGGCGGGGTCGCCGCGAGGGTGACGGACCCGGCCGGCGCTCCGGGCGTCTCCTCCGGTGCGCCGCCCGTGCCCGCGTCGCCTCCCACGCACGCCGCGAGGCAGAGAGCGAGGGACGCCTGCAGCCAGCCGGTCTTCTTCATCGGGTCCTCCGGTCAGGGGACGAGAACAGCGTGACGCGCGTCTCGCCCGGAAAATCGTAGCGTTTCGCCTTTCCCTCCAGGCGATGCTCCCGCTGGTGCTCCACGCCCAGGATCCGAGCGAAGGGCACCAGATGCCAGCGGTCCACCACCCGATCCAGCTTCTTCGACCCGTAGGGAGGATCGGCGAACGCGATGTCGTAGGCTCCCGGGGGAAGAGCCTCCACGAACGGGATCGCGTCGCGCTTGAACACCCGGGAGCGCTTCCGCGCCCCGAGCGCCGCGACGTTGGCCTTCAGGGAGTGCAAGCTGGCGGTCCCGTTCTCCACGAAGTCCACGCTCGCCGCTCCACGCGACAGGGCTTCCAGGCCCAGGGCGCCCGATCCCGCGAACAGATCCAGCACGCGCGATCCCTCGAGGTCTCCCTCCAGCAGATCGAGCCAGCGGCCGCGGACGGCTTCCGACGTGGGCCGTATTCGCGGGCCGGGCGAGACCAGATCCCGCCCGGCCCACACGCCACCTACGATTCGCATGCGCCGCTCACCCGGCGTCCTGGCCCCGGCGTGCCGCCAGGACGTGGATCACCCACGGCGAGATGCTGGTCTCGCTCACCCACGCGAACGGTTCCTCCGGCCGTCCGAGCGGCTGGTGCACCTCGAGCAGGACCAGATCCGCACCGTCGAACGCCGAGAGGTACGCGCCTTCCGTGCACAGCACGTCGTCCACCGGCCGCCGGTCGGCGACGTCCAGCATCACGATCCTCACCGTATCTCCGTCCACTGCCTCGCTGTTCTCGGGAAAGTCCTTCGTGGAGAAAGAGGCCCACTCGTTCAGGTAGATGTCGGGCGAGGAGACCAGGTTCAGGATCCGGCCGTTCGGAGCGAGGAGCCTCCGGAGGGCCGCCAGGATCGAGACCTTCTTCCCCAGGTCGGGGATGTTGTCGAACGTGAACGCCGAGAAGACGAGGTCGAACGATCCCGGCTCGAGGCCCGGAAGCTCGCCGTCCGGCACGAGTCGGTAGTCGCCCTGCGGGTCGATGAGATGCGCCCGCTCCAGCATGCTCGCGGCGATGTCGACGCCGGTGACCGCGAACCCCAGGTCGCGCAGGAACCGGGTCGATCTTCCCGTCCCGCACCCGAAGTCGAGGGCCCGGTTGCCCCGCACGTGCGATTCGATCAGTGCGGGGATGTCGCGGAAGGCGAGCCAGTACGTCCCCGGGAACTCCAGCCCCGCGTAGGCTTCGGCCCGCTCATCGTCGTCGTAGACGTTGGAGAAAGCCCCGGTCGCGATCACCGGTCCTTCACCTGTTCGCGCAGCTCTTCGAGCTCCTTCTCGAGCGCCAGGACCCGGGCCCGAGTGTCGCCCAGCTTCCGCGTCAGCGCGATGCTCTTCATGTGCTCGGCGAGCGGGATCGCCGGGGTTCCCGCGTAGGCGCCCGGCTTCGTGAGGTCCCGTGTCACGCCCGCCCGGTGAACCAGCGCCACGTCGTTGCAGACTCTCAGATGGTCGCTGATCCAGGACGTGCCCGTTGCGAGCACCCGGTCGCCGATATCCACCGAGCCCGCGATGATGAAGCCGGCGGTGAACAGGCAGTCCCGGCCGACGGTCACGTTGTGGGCCACGTGGCAAAGGTTGTCCATCTTGGTGCCGGCGCCGATGCGGGTCTCACCGAAGGCCGCCCGGTCGATGCAGTTGTTCGCGCCCACCCGGACCCTCTCCTCGATGACCACCCTGCCGGTCTGCGGCACCCGGTGGCTCCGACCCTGCGCGTCCTGCGCGAAGCTGTAGCCCTCGCTTCCGATGACGCTCCCGGAGTGCACGATGGCCTCGTCCCCGATCTCGCACTCGTAGCCGACCGTCACGTTGGGGTGGATCACGACGCCGTTCCCCAGAACGGCTCCGCTTTCGATCACCGACCCGGCCAGGATCACGCAGTCTTCGCCGATCCGGACGCCGGCGCCGACCACGACCGCGGGACCGATGACCGTCCCTTCGCCGACCGAAGCGGTCTCGTGGATCACGGCGGAAGGATGCACGCCCGGCCATCCGGTGTCGCGCAGATCACGGTCGGCGTAGCGCTGTCTGAGCAAGGCCTGCGCGAGCTTCACGTTGGGAGCGACGAGCACCGAGAGCCCTTCGGGCGCCCCCAGGTCCGCCCGGAGCGCGTCACTCGTCACGACTGCCGACGGACGGCGGTCCATCACGTGCGGAATCGACGCGGCCCGGTCCACGAACACCAGATCGCCGGGTCCGCACTCATCGACCGGCGCGATCCCCGTCAGGTTCGAGTCTTCTCCGTGCATCGCCGTCAGGACGCCTAGCGGGTGGAAGATCTCGAATACTTGCGATGCTGTCTGTTTCATGCGTGACCTTCTCTCGACGGTTCGGGATCCGGAACCTTGACCGGATTGTTACCTATGTAGTGAACGAGCGTGGCGCTCCCGGCGAGCCCTGCAACCGAACCTGACGATGAGGGTGCTGTCGTGTCCATAAGGCCCGTGAAGAGAATCGTGCAAGCGCAACCCGTGCTGGAAGGAGCCGGGGTGCAGCTTCGCCGTGCCTTCGGCTTCGGCGTGACGGATGACTTCGACCCGTTCCTCCTTCTGGACGACTTCCGGAACGAGGATCCGTCCGCCTACGAGGCCGGCTTCCCGTGGCATCCGCACCGGGGAATCGAGACGATCACCTACGTGCTCGCGGGCACCGTAGAGCACGGCGACAGCCTGGGCAATAGCGGCAGGCTGGGAGCCGGTGACATCCAGTGGATGACGGCGGGCCGGGGCATCCTGCACCAGGAGATGCCGAAGGGAGACCCGGACGGGAGGATGCACGGGTTCCAGCTGTGGGCCAACCTGCCGGCCTCCCGGAAGATGACCGCTCCCCGGTACCAGGACGTGACGGCGACCGAGATCCCGGTGGTGACCGAAGACGACGGCACGAAGGTCCGGGTGATCTGCGGCAGCTTCTGGGGAGAGACCGGTCCGGTGGACGGGATCGCGGCGGACCCGCGCTACCTGGACGTCTGGGTGCCGCCCGGTCTCCGGCGCACCCTGCAGGTCGAGACCGACCGACAGGGGTTCGCCTACGTGTTCGAGGGCTCCGGCACGTTCCGCGACGCGTCCGAGCCGCGGACCGTTCGGGACGAGGACGGAAACGTCGTCACGCGGCCCCTGGACCAGACCGGAAACCGCTCGCTCGTCCTGTTCGACAGGGGCGACGAAGTCACGGTGCAGGCCGGCGACGAGGGAATTCGATTCCTGCTCGTCTCGGGCAAGCCGATCCAGGAACCCGTGGCGTGGGCCGGCCCGATCGTGATGAACACGCAGGACGAGTTGCGTCAGGCCTACTCCGAGCTGCGGAACGGCACCTTCATCCAGCCCGGATGATGTCGATCCCGCGTTGCCGGCGTCAGTCGAGGTCGAGCACCAGGTGGCGCTCGGTCACGAACTGACCTTCCTCTCCCAGGGAACGCGGCTCGACCCCCCATTCCCGGAATCCGGCCCGCTCGTACAGCCGACGAGCCTCCGGGGCCGCATCGGTGACGGAAAGCTGGACCTGGAGAACCCCCGTCCACGAGCGCGCCCGATTCACCGCCGCCTGCAGGAGGTCGAGACCGAGCCCGCGGCCGCGGGCGGGCGGTGAGACGTACATTCCCCACACGATCGCCCGGTGCCTCTGCTTTCGCTTCGACAGCCGGCCGACGCCCGCGATTCCCACGAGCCGATCACCCTCGAACGCCCCCAGCACCGCAGCGCTGTCGGGATCGGAAAGAGACTCGCGCATGAACTCGGCGGAGAGTCCGCGATCGTCCTCCGGGGAGGCGGCGAACGCGAGGGGCGCTTCGGCCAGGGCCTCGCGCCTCAGCTCGACGAACAGGGGCGCCTCATCTGGCCGCAGCGCGCGGATTCCGGTAGTGTCCGGGCTCACCGGACCACGGCCGGAAGGATGAAGCGGCGGAGGATCTCCTCGGGCTCGCGGGTCTTTCCGTTGCGGAAGTTGCCCGACGTAATGACGACCACGAGGTCGACCGAGGGCGCGACGAAGATGTATTGCCCGCCGTTTCCGCGGGCCTCGACGGTCTCGATCGTCCGGTCGCCGACTTCATATTGGTGGTGCCACCACAGATAGCCGTACTCGTGCCCGTTGCGGTCCAGGGGTCTCAGTCGGCCGTAGCGGCCCCAGGATTCCTCGATCCAGGCTTCATCCAGCACGCGTCTTCCCTGCCACATGCCGCCATCCAGGTACATCTGGCCGAACTTGGCCATGTCACGCGGCCTCAGATACAGACCGCCGCCCATGTACGGTATGCCCGTGGGGTCCAGAAAGAACCTGTAACTCTCGATTCCGAGAGGCTCGAACAGGTTCAGGTGGGCGAACCACTCCACCGGTTCGTCGACGACACCCGCCAGTACGCCTCCGAGTATCATCGGATTGGCGCTTCCGTACAGCGGCTGGGTCCCGGGGTCCTCGAGCATCGGCGCATCGAGCGCCAGCTTGATCCAGTCCGGCCGTCGGGTCTGGGACTGGTAGGTGCCCTCTGCGGCCGTGGACGCAGGATCCGAGTCGTTGGCGTCCAGGCCGGAGCTCATGGTCAGAAGGTGACGCACCGTGATGTCGGCCTTCCGCGGATCCCAGTTGTCGTACCGACGGTAGTTCGGAAAGAAGGAAAGGGCCCTCGCGTCCGAGCTCTCGATTCGTCCGTCCTGGATCGCCAGTCCTATCAGGGTCGAGGTTACGGTCTTCGAGGCCGAGCGCATGTCGTGCAAGGTCTCGCGGTCGAACCCGTAGAAGTACTCCTCCACCGCGAGCCTGCCGCCGCGCGTCACGAGCACGCTGTGTGTGTAAGCCAGTTCTCCCTCCGCCACCGCCCGGACCAGGTCGCCAATCAAGCCCGGTACGATCCCGACCTCGGACGGGGCCGCGGTCGGCCAGCCGTCTTCGAGGGAGGCTGGCGCCAGACCGTCATACTCGATCCGCGCCGAATCGCGGGCCGGAAGCACGGACGCATCGGGCTGTGCGGGAACGCTGTCCTGCGGCACGCGCTGGAACACGACGGGCATCGAGCCCGTCGGACCCGTGGCGGTGAGCTCCAGGTCGCCGGCTTCACCGATCCCGCCGGTGAACCAGAGGCCGAGGTTCTTCTCGCCCAGCTGCACGCTCCCCGCCGAGCACTCGAGCCCGTAACCCCACAGGGCCGGAAGTCGCTGGTCCCGGAAGAAGAAGAAGCCGCCCCGGCCGTCCCGGTCGTCCTGCACGTAGAGGTCGAAGCGCGCCGTATCCCCCGTCCGCCCGAGGGGCGACCAGCGCATCGTCCAGGCCGCGTCGGCGGCGCCGTCCGCTCTCGGCAGGCTCACCCGGGTGACGTGGGAACTGGACTGGACGAAACCGCCGATGCTGCTTCCATCGACCGAGACCAGTCCATCGAAGGCCAGGGCCGCGAGCACAGACTGAAACCGCAGGTGCTGTCCGTCCAGCCAGACCGGCACGACTTCGCGCCCCTGCCCCGATTCGATCTCCGCGACGAAGCCGCCCGCCTGCTCACGCACCGTGACGCGCACCTCGAACAGATCGCGGACCGGCAATCCGGTCGTCCAGGTGCCGACGAACTCCGCGCATCCCTGTCCGTGCGCCGGCTGCAGCAATCCTCCCGCTGCCAGCCAGATCAGTCCCAGGCCGAGGATCCTCATCGCGCCCACCTCCTCATCTTCCCGCCGTGCGCTGTCGTGCCGGCAGCGCGGCGCGCCAGCCAGCCCGTCGCACGGCCTCCAGTTCCCCCAGCGTTTCCTCGTATTCGGGACTTCCGGCGAGATTCACGTCCTCGTCCGGATCGATCCGGTGATCGTACAGCTCGCGGGCCGCCACCTCGCCGGTCGCGCGCTTCACCCAGGTCACGTAGCGGTAACGATCCGTGCGCACGGCATACCCCATGTACTCGATTCCATCGGGGGCGATCCAGATTCCCTCTCGCAGGAACTGGCTGAACACGGCCGGCTTCCACTCGAGGCCGGGATCGAGCATCAGCGGAACGGCGCTCACTCCCTGCAGGTGTTCCGGGAGCGGAAGGCCGGCCAGCTCCGACAGCGTCGGGTAGATGTCCACGAACTCGACCAGTCGCTCGACCCTGGCGCCGCGGCCCCTGCCGTCGGGCGCGCGCACGATGAGCGGTGCGCGAGTGTCGATCTCGTAATTCGTCATCTTCGCCCAGCTGCCGTGCTCGCCGAGCTTCCAGCCGTGATCCCCCCACAGGACGACGATCGTACTGTCGGCCAGTCCCAATCCATCAAGCGCGTCGAGCAATCGCCCGATCTGCGCGTCCACGTAGCTCACCGACGCGTAGTAGCCGTGCTTCAATCGCCGCGCGTCGTCCTCCGCCAGGCCGCCGTCGAACGGGTGCGGCGCATCGCGAAAGTCCGAGTATCCTCGCAGCTCGCGCATGTTGTTGATCGCCATCGGCGGCCCGCCACGCGGCACGGTCGGGTTCCGGGCAGGGGGGATGCTGTCCGGATCGTACAGGTCCCAGTACTTCCGGGGCGCGTTGAAGGGCAGGTGCGGCCGGTAGTAGCCGACGGCGAAGAAGAAGGGCCTGCCCGCCTCGACCAGCTCTCCCATCTTCCGGATCGCCGCGTCCGTCTGTGCCCCGTCGTAGTACAGGTCGTCGCCGCCCTCGACCGCCTCCGTGGCGCCGGCCTTGAGGTACCACTGGCCGTAGCGGTCGATGTACCGGTCCTGCTGACCGGCCTCGATGATCCGGGCTTTCCGAGCCTCCTGGATCGCGAGGTTCGTCGGGTCGCGATACACCGCGTCGGGATCGAACGGGTAGCCGTCGATGTGAAGCTTCGGCTCGCTCCACGACAGGGAGTCCGGAATCACGTTGTGGTAGATCTTGCCGATCGCGACCGCGTGGTACCCGTTCCGCATGAAGTGCTGCGGCAGGGTCGTCACGTCCGGCACCGTCTGGCGGAAGTCGGTCTGCAGGTCCCAGACACGAAGCGAATCGGGGCGCAGTCCCGTCATCACGCTGGCCCGCGACGGATTGCACACCGCCTGCTGCACGTGCGCCTGCAGGAAGGTCGTTCCCTCCCTCGCCAGTCGATCGATGTTCGGCGTCCGGACATACTGGTTCCCGTAAGCGCCGAGCTCCGGCCTCAGATCGTCCACCGCGATGAAAAGCACGTTGGGGTGGGGCGACGTCTGGGGAGACTCACCCTGACCGCAGCCCTGCAGACAGGAGAGCACGCACAACGAAAGCAGTAGACCGCGAAGACCGCTCATTCGCCCTCCGATCCCGCCAGGGAATCGCACCCGTCCTCGGCCTTCTCCCCGGATGACGCCTCGAACAGACCGACGCGGGAAAGGGCGGGCTGTGCCAGGGAGCGCTCGATCGAGATCCGGACCCGGTCCGCTCGCACACCGGGCACCCGCAGGAGGCGCTTGTAGCCGATCGTGGTGCCGCGGGCGATCGGCGTCCAGTCGCCTTCGAGCCGCGCTTCGACGGAGAACGCGGCGATTCGCTGGCCGAGGCGGATCGGCTCCTGCAGCAGGACCCGGTCGAAGCACGTCGGGCGCCCGAGGTCGATCTCGATGGAAGCTGTCGGCTCTCCGCTCTTCGCGGCCCAGTACGTATCCGGATCGCCGTCGACCAGGTTACCGGGAGCGAAGGCCCCCCTTCGGCCACGGTGACTCGGCCCGCTGACCGGACGACCGGCGGCGAGGTCCTCGTGGAAGGTCTCGTCCAGGATCCGACGGAATTCCCGCAGCACGGAGACGTCCGTCTCGTGCAGCAGACCGCGCCTGTCCGGCGGAACGTTGAGGAGCAGGACGCAGTTGCGGCCCACTGAGCGGTAGTAGATGTCGATCAGCTCCTGAGGCGACTTCACCAGGGAGTCCTGCGATGCGTGATAGAACCAGCCTGGCCGGATCGACGTGTCGCACAGCGGGACGACCCATCGAGATCCTCGCGGATCGCCCGTGTTCAGATATTCCGTGTCGGCCGCTCCGATCACGATTCCCCCCACATCGATCGTGGACCAGTTGGTCTCCCCGGCGGCTCCGCTCTCGTTTCCGATCCACCGGATGTCGGGGCCAGCGTCCGAGAAGATGAGTGTCCTCGGCTGCAGGGACTTCACCAGGGCGAAGGTGCGGGGCCAGTCGTAGTAGGACTTCCTGTCGATACGGCGCTCCTCGTCGGCGCCGCCGTACCACCCCGTGCCGCCGTTTGCCCCGTCCACCCACAGTTCGTCGATCGGCCCGTACCCGGTGAGGAGCTCGCGCAGCTCGCCTCGATAGTACTCCAGGTATTCGGGCTCGCCGTAGTCGACGCGATTGCGATCCCACGGCGATACGTAGAGCCCCACCTCGAGCCCCTGGTCCCGGACGGCGTCGACGAACTCCCTGACGAGGTCGCCCCTGCCCTCGCGCCACGGGCTGTTGCGGACGGAGTGCTCCGTGAGCGCCGACGGCCACAGCGTGAAGCCGTCGTGATGCTTGGCGGTAAGGATCAGCTCGCCCATTCCGGCATCCGCCGCGACGGAAGCCCACTGTCCGGCGTCCAGCGCCGTCGGGTTGAACACGGCGGGCGACTCGTCTCCGTAGCCCCACTCACGATCGGTGAACGTGTTCACGGAAAGGTGCACGAAACCGATCATCTCCATGCGCTGGTACTCGACCTGGCGCGCGGATGGGACCACGGCGGTGGGAGGGATGTCGGAATCGCCGTGCATGCCGAGGTACATTCCGCTGAGGTACGGAATCAGCCAGATCAGCCACACGACGACGCTGTAGCGATGAAACCCGACGCGCGCCTGTTCGCTTCCCGAGCGCACCACCCGGGTGGCCCAGATCGCGTGCACCAGCATCAGCCACAGCGCGATCTGCCCGCTGAGCGTGTGCGGGGCCAGAATGTCGAACGGCCCCTCCGCCATCTTGTGCATGGCCCACGTGCCCGACACGTCGAAAGCGAGTCCCGTCCAGAAGGACGCCACGTGCCACGGCTTCAGATAGCGCGCGATCCGTTCCGCCCACACTCCGATGGAGTAGAAGACCAGCGCGAGGCTGATCAGAATGGCTGAGCCGGTCACGGTGTTTCCCTTCGAGCGTGTTTGCCTACTGTAGAAAACTCGGCGCCGAGAGTCCGGCCAGCGAGCGCTGGGGCCGGCGGCTGATCAGGACGAGCGGCACTTCAGTTCGATGGGCCATGGCCATGGCGAGGTCGCCGAGCGGCCGTTGACCCCGGCTTCGCCGCTCCATCCCCATCACTACGAGGTCGGCCTCCGTCGTCCGCTCGATGATCGTCTCCAGGGGCTGGTCGCTGATCTCGACTTTCACCTCGTAAGGGCCTGCGGCCTCATCGCGGGCCAGCGCGCGCATCTCCCGCTCCACGCGATGTCTCTCGTCCGAGGTGGCGGCGGGTGACATGACGTGAAGGAACGTCAGCAACCGGTCGCCCGATCGGGAAAGGCTGGCGAGCAGCCGGGCCCTCAGGTGACTGTGCTCCCGCCTTCCGCCGAGGGGTACCAGGACACGTCGCGCCTCGTCCATTCGCCATCTGTGCGGCGCCCGGACGATGACCGCATCGGTGTCCAGTCCGGCCAGCAGGCCTTCCAGATTCACTTCCATGCCGGGTTCCCGCAGGTCCGGCAGCCCGACGAGCACCGTCTCGCACGCCCGGTCCCGTGCGACACGTCGGATCTCCTTCCATGCATCGGGCGCGATCGTGAACAGCGTCTCCGGAACGAGCGCACTCTCGAAGCTCCGCTGCAGTGATTCCCCCAGCACCGCTTCCGCATCTCTGAGCGCCGGGTGATCCCTTCCCTCGACACTCGGATCCGGTCGAACCACCGCGAGGAGGAGAACGCGGCCCGTACCGGGCGTCCGCAGCGTACCGGCCACGTCTACCAGGCTGGCCGCCCGCTCCGGGTTGGCGATCGGGACCAGAACCAGCGGGCTCCGCCCGCGCAGCCGCGCCAGGTCCGGATCACGTGCCTCGGCGGACGCGTCAGCCATCCGCGCACCGGAGGCGAACAGCGTCAGGTAGAGCGCGGCTCCGAGCGCCAGCCAGGACAGCACCACGGTCCCGGCCTCTGGAACCGCGAAGGCCTGGAACAGCGCGAGACCAATGCACGACACGGCGCCGATCACGGGGACGATCGCCGGCCGGGACCGGTCGGTTCGGCTGCCCGCCAATACCGCGGCCCAGTGCACCATCGCGAACGACACCAGGAAGATGAGACTCGAAGCGGCGCCGGCGGCGGCGACATCCCCGACAGCCACGGCGATCGCCGCGACCATGACACCCGTGACCGCGATCGCGACGGCCGGCGTGCCGCTCGCCCCGCGAACGCTTCCGAAGCGCCGCGGCAGTGTCCGATCCCTCGCCATCGCGAAGGCCACCCGGGAGGCTCCCACGAGATTGGCGCGCAGGGCCGAGAGCATGGAGAGCACACCGGCCCCGATCACGAGCCAGTATCCACCGACCCCCATGAACCGCTCGGCCGCCAGCGCGACCAGGCCCTCCGGGTTGGCCGCCGCCACCGCCGTGATCCCCCCCGGCGGGGCGCCCACGGTGGCCATGAGGAACAGCAGGGGAAGGTAGATCGCGAGGGCGATGCCGAGCGACAGGTACATGGCGCGCGGCAGGTTTCGCTCCGGATCCTTGACCTCGCCACCCACGGCCGCGATGAGGTCGAAGCCCTGCAGCGCAATGAAGGTATAGCCCATTGCCCGCACGACGCCGAACGGCCCCGCCGAGAGAAACGGATCCAGTCTCCCGAGCACCGCGGCCGGCGTCTTGCCGATCCACGCGATGGCGCCGGCCACGATGAGGATCGCGAACACGATGACCTTGCCGATCGTCGCGGCGTGACCGCCTCCGCCCGCCCGCCGCACCAGAGTGAAGGCGTACAGCCCGATCGCCGCCAGCGCGAGCGCCGCCCGCAGCGGCTCGCCCTGCGTCCAGTCGCCGGTCATCCCCATCAGCGGAAGCGCCCGGCTCAGCCCCTCGCCGGCGAAAGCAGCGAAACCCAGCGAGTAGAGCACGCCCGCCAGGATCGACGCGAACCACACCACCCACCCCACGACGAAGGCGACCTCGATCGAGAGGACCTTCTTCGCGTAGGCGTAGATCCCGCCGGACTCCGGGAAGCGCCGGGCGAGGTACGCGAAGCTCGCCGCCGTGAGGAACGCGATCACGCCGTTCAGGGCGAACGCGACGATCGCCCCCGGCCCCGCGGTGGCGAAGGCCACGCCTGCCAGGGCGAGTATGCCGCCCCCCACGATCGCGCCCACTCCGAGGGAGATGGCGCCGAAGAGTCCTATATTGCGGTGGTCTTCCAGAAGTCGCTCGCGCGCGTCGGTTGTCGGTCGTTCGCCCAGGAGGTCAATCTACGGCGCGGCCGATCCATCCTGCGAGGTGAGGCTCACTGTTCGGACCTCCCGAACGACCGCGCTCGCTCCACCCGCGCAACACGGATCTCGTAAGCCTCGTACCAGTCTTGCCTACCCCGGCGTTGCGCCTCCCGGTGCTCGACGTGCCGACTCCACAGCTCGATCGCTTCCAGCGAGTCCCAGTAGGAGACCGTGATGCCGATCGCGCCTTCCCTTACCGACTCGACCCCCAGAAATCCGGGCTGGAGGTGCGCCAGCTGCATCATCCGATCGGCCATGTCCGCGTAGCCTTCGTGATCGGATGCCCGCCGCGAGGTGAAGATCGCGGCGTAGTAGGGAGGCGCGGGAGTGATCGAGAGCTCAGCCATCGCTCGACAACGAACTCACTGATCGTCAGCCGACATGATCGAGTCCTCTCTCGCCCGTCTCGCCGTGGCCGAGTCCGACACGGCGAGTGCCTTCTTCACGCCGGCGGCGCCGGGAAGCCCCGACTCCGCGATCGCCGTGTCCCTGGCTCCCTCCGTCTGTGCCGGCGGCGAGTCCGCCGGGCCGCACGCGATCAGCGGAACGAGGGCGAGTCCGACGATGATCGCGATGTCACGCACACGCATCTCCACGGGTTCCTCCTCCTACTCCCCGATGTCCTCGTTCCACACTTCCGGCCGGGCCTCGATGAACTCCTTCATCAACTCCCGGCATTCCGAATCGTCCACCACAAGGATGTCCACGCCGCGCGATCGCAGGTAGTCCTCCGGGCCCCGGAACGTCCGATTCTCGCCCGCCACCACCCTCGGAATCCCGTACAGGAGCACCGTGCCGCTGCACATGTCGCACGGAGAGAGGGTGGAATACAGGGTCGCGCGCCGGTAGTCCGCCGCCTTCAGCCGGCCGGCGTTCTCCAGGCAGTCCATCTCGGCGTGCAGCACGGCGCTCCCCCGCTGTACGCGCCGGTTGTGTCCGCGTCCGACGATCCGGCCGTCGATGACGAGGACCGAGCCGATGGGAATTCCCCCCTCGGACAGCCCGAGCCTCGCTTCCTCGATCGCGACATCCAGAAACGCGTCCCGCGTCATGAGCCCTTCTTCATTCGGGTCGCCTGCTCGAGGAACGCCTCCGGCCTCTCGAGGCTGAGCAGCAGCGAGTACCCCTCATCGGTCGGAACGTAGAGGACCCGGTCCCGGGCGCTCATCGCGACCAGCGCCTTCTCGCCACTGGTCAATCTGAACCAGCCGATCCCCAGGCCGGGAAGCCCGATGCCGTTGGTCCGGATCTTCGGACGCAGCTCGGTACCGGACTCGAGGTTGACCACGCGGGCTTCCTCGAGCCGAACGCGGGACAGTTCGATGGAGCGACCGTACAGAGGGGCCTTCAGCGTGAGGGCCGAGTCGCCCAGGACTACGCTGGGCCGCGTGGCGGAAACGGCCAGCCAGGCGAAGCCGATCGCCAGCACGGCCATCAGGAGGGCCAGCCCGAGCATGAACACGGTTGCGCCCGGCGAGGCGGGCGTGATCTGAAACTCCATGGTTCCTCCGGTCGTGGCTATTCGATCACCGGCGTCATTCCCCGCGCCCGCAGGGCCTGGTACAGGCGCACGTTGAGCATCGCGCCCGTGATCCCGGTGTGCTCCACGGCGACGTGCGGTTCGTCCGGCACCCCGAGCCGCCGCGCCAGTTCCGTCCCCGTGAGGTCGCGATACCCCATGGCCCACGCCATCGAGGGGATGTCCAGCACGAAGTAGTAGTAGAGAGAACGCCAGCTCGAGTTCTGCGAGCGGAAGAGGTGGTCTAGAAACGCCGCGTCGAACCAGCTGTTGAACGCGACGAGCAGCACCGAGCGGTCCCCCGCCACGCGACGGTGGAAGCGCACGAGGCTGTCGACCGCCGCCGCCGGGGTCAACGCCCCGAGCTCCCGCCAGCGCTCCGCATCGAACGCGTTCACGTCCCGGGCACCCTCGGACAGGCGCTCGGGATGGTCCGGTTGGATCCTCAGGAACAGGCTGTCCAGCGGGACGCCCTCCACGTCCGTCATGACGAGCCCGAGGTCGATCATCTCGTGGTAGCCCGGAATCAACCCGGTCGTCTCCACGTCCACGAAGGCGAGCAGCCACTGATCGGGCGCCGTGGCCGGCGACGTGTCCTGGGCGGCGGCCGGTGCAGCGAAGGCGACCGCCACGCAGGCCAGCGTCGCGAGTCGCCGGCCGATCCGGGCCCGTCCGGACGGCCTACTCACGCGCCGCCGGGCCTTTCTCGACCTTCTTCAACGACACCGCGTTGATGCAGTAGCGAAGACCGCTCGGCGGGGGGCCATCCGGAAACACGTGCCCGAGATGCGCGTCGCACGTGTTGCAGGTCGTCTCGACCCGCCGCATTCCGAGCGAGTCGTCTACGTGATACGCTACCACGTTCCGTTCGACCGGCTGGGTGAACGAAGGCCATCCCGTCCCCGACTCGAATTTCTCGGCCGAGTCGAACAGCAGGGTGTCGCAGCACAGACAGGCATAGAGGCCCGGCTCGAACAGACTGCACAGCTCGGAGCTGAACGGACGCTCGGTTCCTCTCCCGCGAGTCACCCTGAACTGCTCCGGCGTGAGGATCGCCCGCCATTCCCCGTCCGTCCGCTCGACACGCCGGTCCGGCGCCGGGTTTCCCTCCCGGGCGATTTCCAGCACGTCCGTCCAGGTCAGCATTGCCATTCCGTCCCCCTCCTATCTGGCCGTCTCGATGCGGAAGACCCAGGCGTGCCTGCCGCGGCCCTCCTGCACCGGAGACAAATCGATGCGGAGTCCGTCGTCGTCCTGGATCCACGCCAGCGCCCGGTCATCCCCGAGCAGCACGATCTCGCTGCCTTTCCTGGCCCGCACGGTGCGCAGATGGAGAACGTCGCCCGGCCATTCGAGGGCGAAGGCGAAGATCGTCGCGCCGTCCTTTGTCCGGGTGAAGCGCACGTTCTCGCCTTCGCCGAACGGCTCGCGGGATCTGGTCCCGTAGATCGCTCCGCCGTTTACGCTCATCCACTGACCGATCTCGGCGAGCGCTGCGTACGCCTCGTCCTCGAACGTCCCGTCCGGCGTCGGCGCCACGTCGAGCAGGTAGTTGCCTCCCCTGGAGACCACCTCGACCAGCGTTTGGATGATCTGCTCCGGGGTCTTGTAGACGGGGTCGAAGTTGTGACCCCAGCTCTGCGTCAGGGTCATGTTGGTCTCCCAGGGATACGGCAGGGCCTCATCGGGCACCCGCTGCTCCGGCGTTCGGTAGTTCTCGAACTCGCCGTGCACCGTGCGGTCGACGATCAGCAGCCCGGGCTGGTGTCCACGGGCCATGGCGGCGATGCGCGGCATGTCGATGTCCTGCTCCCACGGAGCGATGTCGAACCCCCACGACCGGACTTCGTCGTTGATCGTCGAATCGGGGCGGACCCAGCCACCGTCGAGCCACAGGATGTCCACGCGCCCCAGCGTCGTCATCAGCTCCTCGATCTGCGCGTACGTGAAGTCCCTGAATCTCTGCCATTTCTCCGGGTACTTCCGGGTGTCGTAGTTGTTGTTCCGGTTCGGCGTCGCCCACAGCGGCGACCAATAGTCGGGGTGGTGCCAATCGGGCTTCGAGAAGTACGCCCCGATCATGAAGTCCTCGGCCCGAAAAGCGTCGAACACCTCTTTCGCCACGTTGGCGCGGGGATCGTCCCGGAACGGGCTCTCGGGACCCGTGATACGGAAGTCGGTCTGGCGGGTGTCCCACATGCAGAAGCCGTCGTGGTGCTTGGTCGTGAACACCACGTAGCGCATTCCCGCTTCACGGGCGGCCCGGGCCCAGGGAGCGGGGTCGAACCGCCGCGGATTGAACTCCCGGATCAGCCCGAAGTACATCTCCTTGAATTCGGTGTAGGGCATGCCGCCGCGGTCCTGGAACGGCTGGTCTTCGGAGACCAGGGCCCACGACTCCACGATCCCGAGCTGCGCGTATAGCCCCCAGTGCATCAGGAGGCCGAACTTGAGGTCCTGCCATTCCTGCAGCTTCTCGCGCACCTGCGGATCGGATGGAAGCACGTAAGGGTCCTCCTGCGCGGCGAGCCGGCCCGGGACCGCCATGGCTACGACAAGAAACGCGACCGCCACGCGCCGGGAAGAGCGGCCCCCGTCAGGCATCGGACGAACCGTTCGCGCCGGCGTCCGGCCCGCGGCCCCAAGGCCGCCAGCGCCGCACGCGCCTTCGATAGAGCTCGTAGTCTGCGCCGAACATCCTGGTCAGCGCGGGCTCTTCGTACGCCACCACGAACACGTGCGTGACCGCGACGAAGAGGAGCGTGTACGCCAGGAGCGGCGGCGAACGGTAGAACAGCGACGCCCCGGCGAGCGCCAGCGTGGCGCCGATGTACATCGGATTCCGGACGAAACGGTACGGTCCCCTGACGACCAGACGACGGGGGGGATCGAAGGGTGCCGGAGTGCCGCGGCCCACGAAGGCGAAGGTCAGGACGCACCACAGGGCCAGCGCAGCGCCGCCGATAACGGCCGCGGCGCCCACCATCCCGACGGCGCCGATGGACTCCGGCCGGGCGATTCCCGACCACGAGATCAACCGGGCGGGAACGAACACGAGGACGAGGCCGACGAAGATCGAAGCGTAGGTCAGGGCCCGCAGGACGACGAAAATGGACTTCATCCGATGCTGCCTCCGCCGCCAGGACACGGCCTTGTTCCGAATCCAACGATGGGACGAGACCGACGTCGGCGCCAGAATGAGGAACCCCCGAATGGCCTCGAGCCGGTCGACACCGGCCTCCGGCTCGCCTATCCTTCTCTCTCCACCGATTCGAGAGAGGCTCGAGCCATGAAGACCGTCCTCCGCAACGTCCTGGCCGGCATCGCCGTATCCGCATTCACTCTCCTCTGGGCCTGTGCGCCGGCGCCGACCGATGACGCCTCCGCTTCCGGACGGGAATCCCGAAACGCCGATCGGCAGGGAGAGGACCTGTGGCAGGCCCTCAACGAGATCGCGATCGTCGATGAGATGGTGATGATGCCAATGCGCGACGGGGTGCGGCTGGCGACTCACATCTACCGGCCGAAGACCTCCGCGACCGAGCCAGTGCCCACGATATTCGTGAAGACGCCTTACAACATGAACCTGTGGGGCGACGGCGAAATGAGGACACGCGCCCTGCGCGGTCCGCTCGAGGCGGTCCGGCGTGGCTACGCGTACGTGAACCAGAACGAGCGGGGCAAGTTCTTCTCCGAGGGCGAGTGGGACATCCTGGGTCCACCGAAGACCGACGGCTACGACGCCCTCACCTGGATCTCCGAACAGACGTGGTCGAACGGCAAGGTCGGCACCTACGGCTGTTCGTCCACCGCGGAGTGGCAGATGGGCCTCGCTTCCCTGGATCATCCGGCCCACGCCGCGATGGTGCCGCAGGGGTTCGGGGCCGGCGTCGGACGGATCGGAGACTGGTACGAGCAGGGCAACTGGTACCGGGGCGGAGCCGAGCAAATGCTGTTCTTCTCCTGGCTGTACGGCGTGCAGAACACGCAGCGCCCGCAGTTCCCCCCGAACCTGGATGCGGACGACCGGACCCGGGTGTCGCATTACTTCGACCTGGCGCCGGAAATGCCCAGGGTGGACTGGCCGGAAGCGTTCTGGCACCTGCCCCTGGAAGACCTGATGAGGAGTGTGGACGGCCCGGAAGGCATCTACGCCGACCCGGCTCCGGTGGCCACGGGCGGCCGAATGATCCAGCGCACTCCCAACGACCCGGCGTGGTACCGCGGGGGGCTGTACCACGACGACGAGCCGTTCGGCGTCCCCAGCCTGTGGTTCATGTCGTGGTACGACGTGTCGATCGGCCCGAACCTGGCTCTGTTCAACCACGTCAGGCGGAACGGGGTCGACGCCGAGACCCGGGACAATCAGTTCGCCATGGTGGCGCCGGTCACGCACTGCGCCTACACCCGGGCGGAGGAGAACACGGTCGTGGGCGAGCGGAGCGTCGGAGATGCCCGCTGGGACTACGACGACTTGATCTATGCCTGGTTCGACTACTGGCTGAAGGGGGAGCAGAACGGGATCACCGACTCGCTGCCACGCGTGCGCTACTACACGATGGGAGCGAACGAGTGGAACACCTCGGCGTCCTGGCCGCCCGATGAAGTCGAGCCGATCACCCTGTACCTCGGCTCATCTGCCGGCGCCAACACCCTCGAGGGAGACGGCGTGCTGACGACGGATCCGCCAGCCGAGGACGGTGGACTCGACTCCTTCACCTACGACCCGATGGACCCCGTCGTCTCCCACGGCGGGAACGTGTGCTGCACCGGCGGCGCGATCGAGGCCGGCTCGTTCGATCAGCGTGAGGTCGAGACCGGGCGGGAGGACGTGCTCGTGTACACCTCCCGGCCGTTCGCCGATGGCCTTGAGGTCACCGGCACGATCGGCGTCACGCTGTACGTCTCGTCCGACGCCCGGGACACCGACTTCACGGTGAAGTTGATCGATGTGTATCCGGACGGCCGGGCCTTCAACCTGGACGAGACCATCCAGCGGGCCCGCTACCGGGTGGGGTACGACCGACAGGTGTTCATGGAGCCGGGTCAGGTGTACGAGGTGGACGTGAGCCCCATGTCCACGTCCAACTACTTCGCTCCCGGGCACCGCCTGCGAATCGAAGTGTCGAGCTCCAACTTCCCGCGCTTCACCCGGAATCTGAACACCGGAGGGAGGAACTACGACGAGACGGAAGGCGTTGTGGCCAACAACCGGATCCATCACTCGTCCGAGTACCCTTCGCAGATCCGCGTCCCGGTGATGAAGCGCTGATGCGCGCGCAGATCCGCGGGCCGCTTCTTCCGATCGTGGCTGAGGGGCGAGATCGGGCAACCCGAGTGGATCAGAGGTGATCTGAGCCCTGTGTGGAATCGCCTCTACTCGGACGTGCCGGACCACGCGGCTTGCGATCAAGGGGGATGTGGTGCGGGGGCTGCGCTGACGCCGCCTGTTCCTTCAACTCACCGGTCACCCGCCAGCAGGTCTGACGCTACCTGCTCGTAAGTGGCGGCGTCCGTCTCCGAATAGCAGCAGAACACGACTCGGCGAGGGAGCCGCGATGGCTCCAGGACTCGCTTCGTGGTCTCGATCGCGATCCTCGCGGCCCGGGTGATCGGATACCCGTACGCTCCAGTCGAGATCGCCGGGAAGGCGATCGACTCCGCGGCCACTCCCGCCGCGAGCTCCAGCGCGCCCGCGTAGCACGAAGCCAGCAGCTCCGCCTCTCCCCGGTCGCCTCCATGCCACACCGGGCCCACGGCGTGGGCCACGTGGCCCGCCGGGAGACGGTATCCCTTCGTCAGCTTCACCTCGCCCGTCCGGGCGCCGCCCAGCGTCCGGCATTCGGCAAGGAGCTCCGGCCCGGCCGCCCGGTGGATGGCCCCGTCGACCCCTCCGCCGCCGAGGAGCGACTCGTTGGCGGCATTGACGATCACGTCCACGTCGAGGGTCGTGATGTCCGCTGTCACGATCTCGATCCGGCCGTGGACGGTCATCGGTGCGGCTCCGACCCCCGAGCCGACGCTGGAGTAACCGAACCGTTGTCGGGTAGCTGATCCGTCACCTCCCAGGCACGGACGGAGGCCTCGCGGAACGACCCCAATACGTTCTCCTCGCCGAAGCGGTCGAGGGCCCCGGACCTGACCATGGCCGCGAGAGGCTGCGCCCGCACCCCCGAGAGGAGCATGACCACACCGTGCTTCGCGAGACGCTGGTGAACCTTCTCCAGGGCGTGCAGGCCCGTCGCATCCATCGCGAACACCTCCCGCATCCGGAGAATGACGATCCGCGGCTTTCGGTGGATCTCGCCGAGCACCTCGCTGAAGCGTTGCGCCGCACCGAAGAAGAACGAGCCGGCGATCTCGAACACCTCGGTGCCATCGGGCAGAACCACGTCGGGGTTCTCCGCCTCGAAGCCGATTCGCTCCACGTCCTTCAACTGATCGGTCACTGCCCGCACTTCGGTGACCTCGGCCATCCGCCTCATGAATAGCAGCGCCGCCAGAACCACTCCGACCTGGATCGCCACCGTCAGGTCCACGAGAACCGTGAGGCCGAAAGTGGTCAGGAGCACGAGCACGTCGCTGCGGGGACCGCGAAGCAGTCCCAGGAAGACGCGCAACTCGCTCATGTGGTAGGCAACGACGAACAGGATCCCCGCCAGGGCCGCCATTGGAACGAGCCCCACCCAGTGGCCCGCCGTCGTGAGGATCAGCAACAAAGTGAGGGCGTGCACGATCCCCGCGATCGGAGTCCGTCCTCCGTTCTTCACGTTCGTGGCCGTGCGGGCGATGGCGCCGGTGGCCGGAATTCCACCGAACAGCGGCGACGCGATGTTGGACACGCCCTGCGCGATCAGCTCCGCGTTGGCGCGGTGGCGACGCCCCGTCATGCCGTCCGCCACCACGGCGCTCAACAGAGACTCGATGCCAGCGAGCAGGGCTATGGCGACCGCCGGCGATACGAGTTCCGGCAGCACGTCGACGGGTACCCGCGGAAGCCGGAACGACGGAAGACTGGTGGGAACCCCTCCGAAGCGGCTTCCGATCGTCTCCACGTTGATCCCGAAAAGCTGCACGGTGAGCGTCACCAGGAGGATGGCGACCAGTGGGCCCGGAATGCGCTTCGTCACCCGTGGCCAGACCGCGAGGATCACCACGGTGCCGGCGCAGGTGGCGAGCGCGGCAGGCGACAGGCTCTGGAGGCCATCCGCGTAGGCCGCGATGCGCGGGAAGAACGCGGTGGGCGTGGCGGAGAGACTGAGTCCGAGCGCGTCGGGAACCTGACTGACGCCGATGATGATGGCGATGCCCGTGGTAAACCCTACCGTGACCGGATAGGGGATGAAGCGGATGACGGCACCCAGGCGCGCGAGGCCCATGGCCACCAGCAGACCACCGGCCATCAGCGTGGCGACCGCCAGGCCGTCATAGCCGAATCGGGCCACGATCGAGAAGACCAGGACGACGAAAGCTCCCGTCGGTCCACCTATCTGCACTCGGCTGCCCGAAAGGAGCGAGATGAGGAGACCGGCTACGATCGCCGTGTACAGACCCTGCTCGGGTCGCACGCCCGAAGCGATGCCGAACGCGATCGCGAGCGGCAGTGCAACGACGCCGACCACGATCCCGGCCTGGAGGTCGTGGACGAGGTCGGACCGGGAATAGCCCTCGCGCACGACGGTGATGAGCTTGGGCTCGAGATCGGTCGGGAGCCTGATCACTCGACGACGTCTCCGCGAGAGAGACGAGGCAGACTGACGCCTTGCCGCGTGCTCATTCGTCCCCGGCGACTTCCGCGAGAAGAGCGTCGAGGTCGAGCGGCAGGGTGACCATCTGCAACGAGCCGTTCGCGGCTCGCGGCCACTCCTCCGTCGGGCGGTCCCGGTACAGCTCGATCCCGTTGCCGTCGGGGTCTCTCAGGTACAGGGCCTCGCTGACTCCGTGATCCGACGCGCCGTCGAGCCGGATCGAGTGCCGCATCAGCCTCCGGAGGGCACGCGCCAGAGAAGCCCGATCGGGATACCGGAACGCGACGTGGTACAGCCCGGTCGCACCGGGAGGGGGCGGCTCGCCGCCCCGCGAATGCCAGGTGTTCACCCCCACGTGGTGATGGTAGCCGCCCGCGCTGAGGAAGGCTGCCTGGTCACCCATGAGCTGGGTCACCTCGAATCCGAGCGCCTCCGTGTAGAAGCTGACGGCCCGTTCCAGGTCGGCGACTTTCAGGTGGACGTGGCCGACCACCACAGCCGGATCGATGGGACCGCTCACGAATCGCAGCCCTTGTCGAACACCACCTTCCATTCCCCGTCCGGCTCGAGGCGCCAAACGGAGTTGAAGGTGCCGATCCGGTTTCCTTCCGGATCGAGCACCGGCCCGCTGCTCAGAGCGAGCGTCCCGGAATCGAGCACCTGCACGCTCTCCGGCTCCCAGGAGAACGGCGCCGACTCGCCCTCGAAGAACGGGCTCCAGGCCTCCTTGATCGCGGCGACGCCTCGAAGGACCTTGCCGGTGAAGAACACCGCTTCGTCCGCGATGTGGGAGGCGAACGCTTCGATGTCTCGCTCGGCCATGCTCGACGCGAAGGCTCGCTCGGCGGCTCGCACTTCGGCCGCCAGCTCGTCGGTCCCCTGTCCGGCGGCGGGGCCCGGCGCAACGACCGACAGAGCCACGAGCGAGACGAAACCGATCCTCTTCATCCTCTCAACCTCCTGCCGTGCGGCGTGACCAATCAGCGCCCCGGATCCACGACCATCACGCTCGACGCGAGGTCCTCCGAGACCCTCTGCTCCAGTCCATCTTCCTGAGATCGAAGTCGTCGGAGCTCGGACGGTGCGGTTCCCTTCGGGAGCCTGCCGAGATTGCAGACCGGTTCGCCGGGACTGATCGCCGGCAGGCTGGTCATGCCGATCACCACCGCGTCGAACGGAGCGTGGACGGTGTTTCGCTCACCCCCGAGAAGCGTCGTGTTCGTCGCCAGCGGCTGGCCTTCTTCCACGATGTCGCCCGGACTGATGTGGAACTGCAGGAACCCGCCTTTCTTCGCCCGGATCCACTTCGTCTTCTCAATCACGATCTGGAAATCGGGCCTCTCCAGCTCACAGTCGAGCATCTCGAGTCCCCGGAGCACGTTGCGTATTCCGCGCGTCGCCGATTCCACGATGCTCGGTTCCACCTTCCAGACCTCGCCTCCTTCCATGATGATCGTCGGACAGCCCGCGCCGCACGCGGCCCTGCGGAAGGCCCCCTTCGGCCCCTTCGCGTCGATGGTGATCTCCGATCCGAACGACTCGGCGAGCCGGCGGACCCCGGGGATCGCCAGATCGGCTCGCACGTTGGGGTAGTTCGTGCGGCGCACGGCGGCCGTGTGCAGGTCGATGCCGTAGTCGCTTCGCGAGACGATCTCGTCGAAGATGATGCGGGCCATCCGACTGGCGAGACTCCCCGTCGCCGAACCCGGAAAAGACCGATTCAGGTCCCGGCGATCAGGCAGGTAGCGGGAATGCCGGTCGAAAGCGAGCAGGTTGAGCACCGGGACGAGAATCACCGACCCGCGGAGCAGCTGGAAGGCCTCGTCCTGGATCAGCTGCCGGATGGCCCCCGTCCCGTTGATCTCGTCGCCGTGCAGGGCCGCGGTGACGAACACGACGGGCCCGTCCTCCATGGCGCGGCGAATGTGAATCGGAATCCGGACCGTCATGCTGCTGTAGCTCTCGCTCACCGCGAGCTTGACGTTGCGTGACTCGCCCGCCGGGATCTCGTGCCCGAACCACTCGCCGATGCCTTTCTTCTCGCGAGCCTTCCCGACCAGCCCCTGTGTGGTCATCGGGCTCTCTCCGGCACGGCCGTCGGGTCGACGTGCTCCCTGTGCACCTCGTCGGCCACCGGCAGGTCGGGCAGTTCCTGGATCGCCGGCCGGCGCGTGCGACGGACCCGGGCCGGGATGAGATCACGCATCAGCTCGAGCTTGCCGAAGCAGAGGAGCCGATCGCCAGGTTCCAGTACCCGCTGGGACCGAGGGTTCGGAATGACGGTCGTGCCCCGATACAGCGTCAGCACGTTGATGTCTCTCTCGCGCAATCCGGAGTCCCTGATCGACTTGCCGACATACTCCGATCCGGCTGGAACGTGGATCTCGGCGACTCCGTAACCCCGGCTCACGGTCAGTCTCTGACGCAGGTCGATCTCCGGGAAATCCACCTGGGCGGCGATGTAATCGATGATCGCGCCCGCCACATCGAGCTGGGTGCACCCCTCGATTCCCTCCAGCCCCGGAGACGAGTTCACCTCCACGACCTGCGGCCCGTCGCTCCCCTCGAGCAGGTCTACGCCCGCCACCCGGAGGCCCATGATCTGTGCCGCCCGCACGGCGGTCTCTCGATACCTCTCATCGAGGGTGATCGGCTCCGTGAGGCCGCCCCGGTGAACGTTGCTGCGGAATTCCTGGCCCTGCGCGACGCGGCGCATCGAGGCGACCACCTGATCCCCGACCACGAACGCCCGGATGTCCCGTCCCTTGCTCTCGGCCACGAACTTCTGGATCAGTACGTTCTGCTTCTGGCTCTGCAGCAGCTCGACGATGGCTTCGGCCGACTTCACGGATTCGGCGAGGAGCACCCCGATCCCCTGCGTGCCTTCGAGAAGCTTGATGATGACGGGGGCTCCACCCACCCTCTCGATCGCCGGCAACACGTCCTTCTTGTCACGCACGAAGGTGGTCTGCGGTATGCCGATGTGGTGCCGGCTGAGGATCTGCAGGCTGCGGAGCTTGTCGCGCGAGTTGCCGATCCCAGCGGACGAGTTCGCGCACCAGATGTCCATCTGCTCGAACTGCCGCACCACGGCCGTGCCGAAGTAGGTGATCGACGCGCCGATCCGCGGCAGCACCGCGTCGTAGTGCGAGAGACGCTTCTGCCGGAAATAGAGGTCGGGTTCCCCTTCCTCCAGGTCGATCGCGAACTTGACCGTGTCGAGGACTTTGACTTTCTGTCCGCGTTGCTCAGCCGCTTCGCGCAGTCGCCTCGTGCTGTAGCACCTGGGGCTGCAGGAGAGAATCGCGAGTTTCATGTCTTCGGCTTCTTCTTTCGCTGCGGCTTCCCGCCGCAATACGACCTGCCCGCGTCCACCAGGAATCGCCTGCGGAACGCCTCACGACCGAGCAGCATCCTGAAGCCCATCTCGTCACGGCTCGCGAGTGTCAGCTCGACCGGCCAGGAGCTGCCCAGGAGGGTGATGCTCGTCACGATCACGGGCCTCGTCGTGGCCTTGCCACTCGAACTGCGCACTGATCTGAACTCGAGCACCCTCGCCTCGACCGTCACCGTCCGGTCGCGCTTCCGCTGGACCGGGTGGACCTCGAAGCGAACCCAATCTTCGCCGTCCCGCTCGAACACGCGCAGATCGAACGCGTGAAGGGACGACGAGCGGGCCCCGGTATCGACCTTGGCCTTGATCGCCTCTATCCCGAAGTCCGGGAGACCGACCCATTCCCTCCACCCGATGATCGGAAGCGGGGGTCTGCCGCGCTTCACCATGGCGGGATCAGATCCCGGCGTCGTCGAAGAACTCGACGAGGCCCGATTCCAGCGAGTACTCGGCACCGACCACACGGAGACCCTCAAGCCTGATCAGCTCCTCCAGGATGTCAGATCCGTGGCGCAGGTGGTCCACCGAGACTCCTATGTTCGCCCGTACGGCCTGGCGCACCAGCGCTTCGCGATCGTGGCGCAGCTCGGTCCTCAGCAACCCCTCGACCGATGGCCGGACCCGATCGACGATCGATCGCAGATTCGGCGACTGCTCTTCCGCCGGCTGCTGGAGCTCGTCCAGGGTGGCGAGAACGGCTCCGCACCGGGTATGTCCCAGCACCACGACCAGGCGCGTGCCGAAGCTGGCGGCCGCGAATTCCACGCTTCCGACCTGCGAAGGCGCTACGATGTTTCCGGCCACCCGGATGACGAACAGGTCGCCCAGTCCCTGGCCGAACACGATCTCGGCGGGTACGCGGGAGTCCGAACAACCGAGCACGATCGCGAACGGGGCCTGCTCCGCCGAAGCGGCGACCTTCGGATGGCTGGGACGTGTCTCGCGACTCAGCTCGCCGGTGGCGAACTGGCGGTTTCCCTCGCGAAGGCGTTGGAGCGCCTCGTGCGCCGACATCGTCGATCGATTCCCTATCGGCATCGGATCACGAGAGATTCTCCGGGTTCGTAAGTCGAACGGCCAGGGCCACGTTACGGTTCACTGCGGCGGGATCGCCCCCGCGGCAGGCCAGTCCGTGTCACCCACGCGCTTCAGGGTCACCTCGATGAATCGGATCGGGTCCTGGCCGGGAACGATACGATCGCCGACTTCGGTCCACGTACCGTCCTTGACGACCGCTTCGTAGCGTATCGTCATGGGACCGGCCGGGATCTCCCACTGAAAACCGTCGTCCGTCGGAGTGACCACAAAGTCCCCGGTCCGCCCCTGGGCGTACGAACGCATGCTGTACTGGCCGGCGGCTGGATCGTAGGAGATGACGGCCAGAGCGTTGAATTCGAGGTCGCCGCTCTCCCCGTATCCCCGACCCTCGATGACTTTCACAGCCCCATCCAGAAAGGGACCGATCCGTTCCGTCTGTTCGATGTTGTGCTTCTCACCGGAAGGAGACAGGATCCACGCCGTGCCCGTCCACTCGCCATCCATGAAGTTCAGCCGACTCATGGCTTCCCGCTGGGCCGCTGTCAGGGCGGCCGGATCCGGACGTCCTTGAGCCGTAGCGATCGACGGCGCCACGGGCAGGGCCAGTGCCAGTCCGATCACGACAATTCGGTGTCCACGCATCCGGTCTGCCTCCAGGGTCGTTGTGCCAACCAGCTCTCTCGGTGACTTCACCATGCCGACGAACGGTGTCATAGTGCAAGGAGAAACCGATGGAGCCGTGCGGTTTAGGAATCAGGGATTCATTACGGATCGGTCTAACATATCAGGAGGACACGTGAAATCGATCATCGCCCGGACGGCAGCGCACTTGACGCTCGTCACGCTGCTCGCCTCGACGCTGTCCTGCGGCGAGGACGGCATGACGGCCACTCTTCCGATGGCCGACGACATAGTCCTGACCGAAGTCACCGCCGGTCTCGAGCGACCCGTCTTTCTGACGGGTATTCCTGGTGACCCGCGCCTGTTCATCGTGGAGCAGCGGGGCCGCATACGGGTTCTGCAAAACGGAGTGCTGCGGCCTGAGCCCTACCTCGACATCGGCGGCCTCCTCTCGAGCGGCAACGAACAGGGTCTCCTCGGCCTGGCGTTCCACCCGGACTTCGGAAGCAACGGCTTCGCGTACGTCGACTACACGGACGGGTCGGGCGACACGCGGGTGATGCGCTACACGGAGCGGGCCGATGGCTTCGTCCTCGATCCGGCGAGCGCAACGCAAATCCTGTTCGTCGATCAGCCGTACGGGAACCACAACGGGGGTCAGGTCCAATTCGGACCCGACGGCATGCTCTACGTGGCGCTGGGGGATGGCGGGTCGGGCGGTGACCCCCAGGGCAACGGACAGAACCTGGACACGCTGCTCGGTTCCATCCTCCGGATCGATGTGGACGGGGGCGATCCGTACGCGATTCCGGAGGACAACCCGTTCGCGTCGGGCGGGGGCCGACCGGAAATCTGGGCCTATGGCGTGCGAAATCCCTGGCGCAGCGACATCGACGCCGAGGGAGGCCTGATCTTCATCGCCGACGTGGGCCAGAACGATTGGGAGGAAGTCAACGTCGCCCCGATGGCCGAGGCCGGAATCAACTACGGCTGGAACACCGTGGAGGGGCCTGAGTGCTACCGGACCCCCGGCTGCGACGGGACGGGCCTCCGGTACCCGGTCCTGTGGTACGATCACGACGAGGGCTGCTCGATCACGGGTGGATACGTGTATCGCGGCGAGGCGATCCCCGATCTCGCGGGAACCTACTTCTATTCGGACTACTGTTCCGGGTGGCTGCGGAGCTTCCGGTGGGACCCGGCGGGCGGCGAGGTGATCGAGCAACGCGAATGGTCGATTCCGGACATCGGAAGCGTGTATTCGTTCGGAAAGGACCCTGCGGGCGAGCTTTACGTCCTGGCGGGAAGCAAGGTCTGGCGCATCGATCCGGCGCCCTGAGAGAAGCGACGCGCGGTCCCGGCCCGGAATTCGAGGATCAACAGCCTCTCACCCCGAGGTCAAGCGCCTTGAGGGCGGCCGGCAGGCTGTCGCCTGGCACGTAGAGCGTGACACCGCGCACCGAAGAGCCGGAATGGCCCGGCCCGAAGATACCGACCGCGTCGTGCCGGTCGATCCGTGACGGGATCCCGACGGACTCGAGCCGCCCTGCCGCGATTTCCGCCTCGTAACCGGCCGCGTACTCCGCGAGCGCAACCCAATCGGCGGTCGAACGGTCCGCCACGGGGCTCAGGCGACCTCGGAATTCGGTTCCGACGCCGATCGCGGCCCATCCGCCGGCCTCGGCTCGCCGTTGGCGCCACCATCGGTGAGCATTCGGGTCACCGGTGCGGTCGTCCCGCGCGTGAGAACCTCGTCGATGCCGTCGATCGTGATGGCGTACTGTCCGCTCTGCAGGATCTCTATCCAGCCCCGCTTCTTCATGTACCAAAAGGGGAATTCGAGATGCTCACGGGGGACGCCGAGCTTCCTCTCGAGATCGATCGAGCCGACCCCGCCGGATTCCGGGTTTCGCCGGCGCGCCGCGTACAGGAGTGCCAGCACTCCGCTGAAGATCCGCTGATCCTCCTCGTGTCCGCCGCGCGTCGTGTCCTGGTCGAATACCTGCCACTGCATGCTCTTGTGCTTGTCGTACTGGACATCGTACGCCGCCCGGCGGGTCGGATCCGTCAAAATTTCGTAGGCCTCGTGGACTTCACGGAAGCTCGCCTCGTTTCCCGACTCCGGGTTGTCCGGGTGATAGCGCTTGGCGAGCAGCCGGAAGACACGCTCCAGAGTCTCCTGGTCGGCGCCCTGGCTGAGCTGCAGGATCTCGTAATGGTCGACAAACGGTTCGTCTTTCACCGCTGGACCCCCTCGGCGGTCGGTGTGCATTCCCCCAGAACCCGCAGTCCTGTGGGCAGATGCCGTGCCACTATGACTCGAAGGCCGGGAACGGTGCAAGGTGGGGTCCGCCCGGCCGTCACTCCACGAGTCGCATTCGAACCTGCTGAATGCGGGGCTCCCGTTCCGGCGTGAGCGTGAAGAACACGGCCATATCGCGCCGCTCTCCGTGCAGCACGAACGTGCCGCGCAACTGATTCAGGGCTTGCATTTCGCCCACCGACTGGATCGGCCCGGCCTCGGCGTACATCTCGCGCGTTTGCCGCACTAGATCGCTCAGCCGGTTGTCGAGAAAGAAGTTCTCGGCGAACACGTCCGAATCCTCTGCACCCGCCCAGTCCGGGAAGAACGAGACCAGGTCGTCCCGTCTCCGTTCGAGAATGGCTGAAGGCGGCAGGCGACGCGGCTCGAGGCCGGCGAGCACGATGATCGTGTCGAGCACCGCGGTGTTGAGCTCGCTGGTCCCACCGTAGGTGATGTTGTCGAACGACATCACGGCGAGCCCGTACTCCGGCATCATCGTCCAATTGCTGCCGAAGCCGGGGAGTCCGCCGCTGTGCCCGACCATCACTCTCCCGTCGCAATCCTCCACCCAGCGCAGGCCGTAGGCATAAGCCCGCGCTGATGGACACTCCCGACCATTCGGGTAGCGGAAATCGGGCATGACGCCCGCGAACCGCCACGGTTGGTGCATTTCACGCAGCGAGCTGCGCCTGAGGGGACCGGTGTCAGGTCCGCTGCGCGGGGGCCAGGCGGAAAGGTGCAACGCGACGTACGCCGTGAAGTCCTCGATCGAGGTGATCAGGCCGCCCATCGCCCCGAAAGCGCCGTGATGCTCGAGCGGAATGTCCACCCAGCCATCGTCCATCCAGCCGTAACCAAGCGCGAGCCTGTCCCGCGGAGCGTTCTCGTACTCGTACAGGGTGTGGCTCATGCCGAGCGGGGCGAAGACGTGAGTCCTCATGTAGTCCCGGAACTCCATTCCGGAGACGACCTGGACGACCTGCCCGAGCAGTGCGAACCCGAGGTTGCTGTACTCGTACTCGATGCCGGGCACGTTCGAGAACGACACGCCGTCCGCGATCAGCTCCCGCAGTTCCTCGTCGGAGTCGGCCAGCTGGCGATCTCCCCACGGATTGTCCTCGGGGAAGCCGGCCGAGTGGGTCAACAGGTGCCGGATCGTAATCACGGGAGCGTCCGTCGTGAGGAGCTCCAGCCCATCGGCCTCCGGCACATAGTCCGATATGGGGTCGTCCAGGCTGAGCCGGCCATCGTCCCGCAGCTGCAGGATGGCCATGGCGGTGAAGCTCTTGCTCATCGACGCGATGCGGAACAGGGACCTCGGGTCCGCCGGAATGTCCCTCTCCAGGTCGGCGAACCCGAAGCCGCCGGAATACAGCAGGTTCCCGTCGAGCACGACGCCGTATGACATCCCGGGCATGTGCTCCCTCTCCGCGTAGTCCCGGAACATCTGCTCGACGGCGCCTTCCGTCGCGCCGACCTTCTCCGCCCGGTCGGGATCGGTGAACTGCGGGGTGGTCTGTGCTTGAACGGGTACGGCCAGGAGCAGGCTCAGGACGAAGAAGCGCATCGGGAAGACCTCCGCTCAGTCGATCCGCGGGAACAGGCACGAAGGCTCATACTGCACCCTCGATGCCCTCCTCGCCAACCGACTGAACGGAATCAGGCGACCCGCCTCAGCGGGCGCGGCGCCGGCTCCCGGGCCGAAAGCCCGCGTTGCGCCGACCTGGCCTCGACGGCTGTTCGCTGCGCTGCGTTCCGTCGGTCTGGGGGTGTCCGTCCCTCCGCGATCTTCCGTTTCCTCCGTTGCCCCGCGGCTTGCCTCCGTTCCGCGGGTTGCCGTTTCCGCGGGACGAACGCCCGGCAACGTGGTATCCCGGCTGCTCGTCGTGGTCCGAGTCGAAGCCGCTGACCTTACGACGCGGAATGGGCGATCCGATCATGCGTTCGGTCGACTGCACCCAGGCGCGATCGTCGCTCGTGACGAACGTGCAGGCCACGCCCTCCAGCTCCGCCCGGCCCGTGCGGCCGATGCGGTGCGTGTAGGCCTCGGGCGTGTTCGGCACGTCGAAGTTGATCACGTGCGAGACCCCACTCACGTCGATTCCGCGTGCCGCGATGTCCGTGGCGACCAGAATGTCGTACGAGCGTGATCGAAAACCGCGCATGGCCCGATCTCTCTGGCTCTGCGACATGTTACCCTGCAGCCCGATGGCTCGATGACCGGCCCGGCTCAGCTGGTCCGCCAGCCGTTTGGCCCGCCGCTTCGTGCGGGTGAACACGATCGCCGAGTCACAGTCGGCGCCGGACAGCAGGTGCTCGAGCAGCGCCCACTTGCGCGGCTCCGAGACCATGTACAGCGCGTGGTCGATCGTGCCCGCGGGTGCGGCATCAGCCAGCTCGACGACGTGCGGATCGTTCAGCAGATCGTCGGCCAGTCGACGGATGTCTTTCGGCATGGTCGCCGAGAACAGCAGGTTCTGGCGGCGCGCCGGAAGCGCGGCGAGGATCCTGCGAATGTCGGGCAGGAATCCCATGTCGAACATGTGGTCGGCCTCGTCGAGCACGAGCGTCTCCACCTGTCCGAGGCGAAGCAGCCCACGGTTCAGCAGGTCGAGTATGCGGCCCGGGCAACCGACCACGATCTCCGGACCCCGCGCCAGCGTGTTGACCTGGCCCTGGATCGAGACTCCTCCGTAGATCGTGACGGATTTCACGCCGGTGAATTTCGAGAGCGTCCGTATTTCGGCCGCGATCTGGGTGGCCAGCTCCCGCGTGGGTGCGATCACCAGTGCACGAGGGCCCTTGCGGCGTACCTCGAGCAGCCGGTCGAGCAGGGGCAGCGCGTACGCCGCCGTCTTGCCGGTACCGGTCTGAGCCAGTCCCAGGACGTCGCGGCCGGCGAGGCCGGCCGGAATGGTTTCGAGCTGGATCTGTCGGGGGTTCGCGAAGCCGGCGGCCCGTACTCCGCGCACGAGGGCTTCTTTGAGCCCGAACCGGTCGAATCCGGTCGAGTTCTTGGATACTGCTGCTATCATTTAGGTGCATCTTTCCTGGACGTACGTGCAGGCTGGGCCTGTACGGCACGGCCGTACTCTCAGACCCACACAACAGTGAAGGGCAAGAATGGTGTTGGGAGGCGCGACCTCGGAGGGATGAACCTGAGGACCTGTTGTTCGCCGGTGTCGGGAACACCCCGACTGGTATTAGCTCAATAGTATAATGCGATTACTGAAGTTACGCCACCCCTTCACGCTCGGTCGCGTAGAATGGACTGGATCACCTGGTCCAGCGCCTGGAGAAAGCGCGATCGGTCTCGCTTCTCGAGCGGGGCGGGACCGCCGGTGATTTCTCCTGCGCCGCGCAGGACGGCCGAGGGTAACGGGCAGCCTGTACCGACGTGCCACCCGGTACACTTCCTGCTTGACCGGACAGGCGTCGGCATCGACGTAGATGTGGAACACGAGGCCCTCACCCACCTTCAACGGAACTATCGTCCACGAACGAGCCATCCCGCAGAAAATGAAGCACCTGATCGGCGACATCGCGCCGGTTCATGATGAACGTGTGCGTCGCCGGCACGACCAGGAAGTCTGCCGCCCCGTCGAGGCGCGCACGCGCGACACTCACCTTGCCGTCATCCGGTCCCGGGATGAGCCAGGAGCCAATCGGATTGATGCTCCGATTTTATGATCCCGAGGTCGAAATCGACGGGCTCAAGCTCGGTGCGTACCTTCGATGCCGGCCGGGCGCGAGGCATCGCGTCCCCGGGGGGAACTCCGCGTCCGGCAGTCTGGTAGACCCGTAGATGAGCGCGCATGATGCGCCGCCCGGCAGACCCGGGATCGAGCCCCGCTGGACGTCCAGCGCGAAGAGCGGCGTCGGGACGGCGCTCGCGGCCCGGAGCCGCGTCTGGTTTACTCTCTCACACGGCATCGTCAACGAGGTCTACTACCCCCGCGTGGATCAGGCCAACACGCGGGACCTGGGCCTGCTGGTCACGGCATCCGACGGCTTCTTTTCCGAAGAGAAGCGTCACGCCTCGCACGAGGTCGAGCTCCTGGGCCCGGGCGTGCCCGGGTACCGTCTCACCAGTCGCTGCGACCGGGGTCGCTACCGGATCGTGAAAACGGTCGTCACGGATCCGAGCCGCGACGTGTTGCTGCAGCGCGTCCTCTTCGAGCCCGGATCCGACGGCCTCAGCGGATTGCGCCTCTTCGTCCTCCTCGCCCCCCATATCGGCAACCAGGGGTGTGAGAACCACGGTTGGGTCGGTTCGTTCAAGGGCGACCCGATGCTGTTCGCCTCCCGGGGCTCCCGGGCGCTCGCGCTCGCCTGCTCGATCCCCTTCGGCGACATGAGCTGCGGTTACGTCGGACCAGGGGACTCCTGGCACGACATCAAGCGGCATGGACGCCTCACGCGGTGCTTCACGGACGCACCGGACGGCAACGTGGCGCTGGCCGCGGAGATTCCGTTGCAGGAGTCAAAGGGACGGTGCGTGTTGGCGCTCGGATTCGGCGAGACACCCGAGGAAGCCGGGGAAGGCGCTCGCGCTTCGCTGCTCGAGCCGTTCGACGAGCTCTGCGCGGAGTACGTGCGAGCCTGGACGGCCTACCACGAGGAGTGTCGCGAGGCCTCGGACCGGAGCGACGGGCTGGACCTGTACCGGGTGAGCATCGCGGTACTGAAGACCCACCAGGACAAGACGCACGCCGGGGCCGCGATCGCGAGCCTTTCGGTGCCGTGGGGTTTTGCGCGCGGGGACCACGACCTGGGTGGATATCACCTCGTCTGGCCCCGCGACCTGGTGGAAGCCGCAGGCGCTCTGCTGGCCGCCGGACGGGCGAACTCCGCACGCGATACGCTGACCTTCCTCGCCGCCACGCAGGAGGAGGACGGTCACTGGCCGCAGAACATGTGGCTCGACGGGAGCCCCTACTGGAGCGGCATACAGCTCGACGAGACGGGCTTTCCGATCCTGCTGGCCGATCTTCTTCGGCGCTTCGATGCGCTCGCCGGCTTTGATCCGTGGCCCATGGTGCGCCGGGCCGCTGCCTACCTCGCCCTCACCGGTCCGGTGACGCCGCAGGATCGCTGGGAGGAAGACGCGGGCTATTCGCCGTTCACGCTCGCCGTCACGGTGGCGGCGCTGCTCGCGGCTGCCGATTTCGCGGACGAAGCGGGAGAGAAGACGGCGGCCGAGTACCTGCTGGACACGGCGGACTCGTGGCACGACGGGATCGATCGGTGGACCTACGTGACCGACTCGACGCTCGCCCGACGGCTGGGCGTGCAGGGATACTACGCGCGGATCGCTCCCCCCGACGTGGCGGATGGGGCGTCTCCGTTCACCGGATTCGTGCCCGTCAAGAACAGGCCGGTGGATCAGAGCCGTGCGCCCTACGCGGAACTGGTCAGCGCCGACGCGCTCGCCCTCGTGCGGTTCGGACTGCGGCAAGCGGACGACCCGCGCATCCTGAACACGATTCGGGCCATCGACGCTCTCCTGCGGACGGAGACAGCGACAGGCCCGGTCTGGCACCGGTACAACGAAGATGGATACGGAGAGCACGAGGACGGGGCTCCGTTCGACGGGACCGGGATCGGGCGAGGCTGGCCTCTGCTCACCGGGGAGAGAGCGCACTACGAGCTGGCGGCCGGCGAAATCGAAGCCGCCTGGGGATTGCTCGGTGTCATGCGGGCCCAGGCAAGCCCCGGCGGCTTCCTGCCCGAGCAGGTGTGGGACGCCCCGGACGTCCCCGGACGCGAGTTGCGCAACGGCCGTCCATCCGGCTCTGCCATGCCGCTCGTATGGGCCCACGCCGAGTACGTGAAGCTCGTGCGATCGCTGGCCGACGGGCGTGTGTTCGACGCGCCGCCGCAGCCCGCTCGCAGATACCTGGAGGAAGGACGAAGATCACGTCTCTCGGTCTGGCGGTTCAACAACAAGATCCGCACGATGGCCCGGGGGCGGATCCTGCGCATCGAGGTCCTGGCGCCCGCCGTCGTCCGCTGGAGCACGGATGGCTGGACGACGGTCCGGGACACCGGGACGGTTGACACGGGTCTCGGCGTGCATCGTGCGGATCTGCCGACGAGCGAGCTCGCCGTCGGTTCGGTGGTGCGGTTCACGCTCCGGTGGCCCGGGTCGGACCGATGGGAAGATACGGACTTCGAGGTCACCGTCGGCGCGGACTGACGGAGAGGGAGCTGACTCGGGCGAGGATCGCCAGGAGAGATATGCCATGCAGATCGGAATGATCGGACTGGGGAGGATGGGCGGGAACATGGTGCGGCGGCTGCTCGATGCCGGACACGAGGTCGTCGCCTACGACCTCGACGCGGCACAGGTGCGAGAGGCCGCCGCGGCCGGAGCGAAGCCAGCGGAATCGCTGGACCGGCTCGTCGGCACGCTGGCTGCGCCCCGCGCCGTGTGGGTGATGGTGCCGCACGGCGACCCGACGCGGCGCACGATCGACGCGCTGCTGCCCCTGCTGGAGGAGAACGACATCCTGGTTGACGGCGGCAACTCCCGGTATCTCGATTCGATCGAGGCGGGAGAACGTGCTGCCGCCCGAGGGGTGCACTTCCTCGATGCCGGAGTGAGCGGCGGCGTGTGGGGGCTGGCCGAGGGCTACTGCATCATGGTCGGAGGACCGGGCCCGGCGGTCGACCGACTGTCGTCGATCTGGGAAGCGCTCGCCCCGCCCGACGGGTTCGCCCACGTAGGTCCCGGTGGTGCCGGTCACTTCGTCAAGATGGTCCACAACGCGATCGAATACGGGATGCTCGAGGCCGTTGGAGAGGGTTTCGCCTGCCTGCAGCGATCGGACTTCGACCTCGATCTGACGCAGGTCGCGGACCTGTGGCAGCACGGGTCCGTGATCCGGTCGTGGCTCATCGAGTTGCTCGTCCGCGCCTTCCGGGAAGAAGGGCAGGGCCTCGAGCGGATCGCCGGCTACATCGACGACTCCGGTACCGGACGCTGGACCATCGAATACGCGGTCGAGAAGGGACTGCCGCTGCCCGCGATCACCGACGCCGTTTACGCCCGGTTCGCTTCCCGCGCCGAGGATCCCTTCGCGGCACGCGTCATCGCGGCACTGCGTAACCAGTTCGGAGGGCACGCGGTGCGTTCCGAGGGGGACACGTGAGGCACTCTCTCACCGCCGATGCGCAGGGCCTGCACGGTGGGACGCCGCCCGAGCCGTGCGTCGTGGTCATCTTCGGCGCCTCGGGGGACCTGGCTGGCCGTGAGCTGATCCCGGCGCTGTTCGAGCTGGAGCGATACGGGCTGCTGCCCGAACAGTTCGCGGTGGTCGGGTTCTCCAACGCCGATTGGGACGACGACGGCTTCCGAGACGAGATGCGCGAGAAGGTGAAGCGGCACTGCGCGTTCGACGAAGCGCTGTGGCGGAGCTTCGGGCCGCGGCTCTACTACTTGCAGGGCGATTTCCGCTCACCCCCCGACCAGGACTACGCAAGGCTGAGCCGGAAGCTCGTCGACGTGCGCACCGAGAATCGGATTGGACACAACGCCCTGTTTCACCTCGCCACGCCTCCCTCCTTCTTCGGGGTGATCACGGCGCGGCTGGCCGGTGCCGAGCTTGCGAGGTCCGACGATGGATGGCGTCGCATAGTGATCGAGAAGCCGTTCGGCGTCGACGAGCGATCGAGCCGCGAGCTCAATGCCGAGATCGCTCGGGTGTTCGACGAAGACCAGGTGTACAGGATCGATCACTTCCTGGGCAAGGAGACGGTGCAGAACATGCTCGTGTTCCGGTTCGCCAATCCGAGCTTCGAGCCGATCTGGAACCGAAACTACATCGATCACGTGCAGGTCACGGTGGCCGAGGACATCGGGATCGGTACCCGTGCCCGATTCTACGAGGCCACCGGTGTGGTGCGGGACATGTTGCAGAACCACCTGCTTCAGCTGGTCAGCATGACGGCCATCGAGCCGCCGGGCCGGTTCGAGGGCACCTCGCTGCGCAACGAGACCGCGAAGGTGCTGGAGGCGATCTGTGCCGTCGATGTCGATGCCGACTGCGTCAGCGGACAGTACGGAGCGGGACGGATAGGCGGGTCCCGGGTTCCGGCGTACCGCTCGGAGGACGGCGTGGCCGACGGTTCGATCACGCCGACCTACGCCGCGGTGCGGCTGACGATCGACAACTGGCGCTGGGCCGGCGTTCCGTTCTACCTGCGGACCGGCAAGCGTCTGGCATCGCGCCTCACCGAAGTCGCCATTCAGTTCAAGCCGACCCCTCACCTGATGTTTCCGGTGGATCACTCGTCGCTCGCCAGCAACACGCTGGTGTTCCGCCTGCAGCCACGCGAGGGGATCGTGCAGCGGTTTCTGGCCAAGCAGCCCGGGCCGGGGCTCGAGATGCGCTCGGTGGACATGAGCTTCGGCTACGCGACGACCTTCGGCATGACGGAGCTGCCGCCGGCCTACGCCTGGCTGCTCCTCGACGCGATGCAGGGCGACCAGACCCTGTTCGCGCGCGCGGACTGGATCGATCGCGCGTGGCAGATCGTGGACCCGATCGTGAGCCGATGGGAGGAAGACGCGGGCGGCGATCCATCCTTCTACCCGGCGGGCAGCGAGGGACCGGAGGCGGCCGCCGCCCTTCTGGCGCGCGACGGAAGGACTTGGCGCACCATCGCTCAGGCCGAAGAGTGAGCTCACCCCTCATCACCATCGTCGACACCGAACGGGTCCCGGAAGCGGCGGCGGCCACGATCGAGGAGATCCTGCGCGATGCTGTCCGGCGACGTGGCCGGGCCAGCCTGGCGCTCGCCGGAGGCCGGACGCCGCAGCCGGTGTACAGACGTCTGGCCGAGCTGCCCGTGCCCTGGGAGCGGGTGTCGCTGTACTTCGGGGACGAGCGTGCCGTGCCTCCGGACGATCCGCGAAGCAACTTCCGGATGGTCCGCGAGACATTGCTGGATCGGCTCCCCTCTCCCCCGGAAGCCGTCCACCGCATGGAAGCAGAGCGCGGGGACCGGGACCGAGCCGCCGAAGACTACGCCGTCCTGCTTCCGGAGAAGCTGGACCTCCTGTTGCTCGGCATCGGAGAGGACGGGCATACGGCCTCCCTCTT
>Ga0210133_1000065_pt1 | contig 36039 bp, 36 predicted proteins | sample Joice_ThreeSqC_D_2_FD_184874 | JGI IMG/M metagenome (GOLD analysis project Ga0210133, IMG submission 184874) | Wetland microbial communities from San Francisco Bay, California, USA, that impact long-term carbon sequestration - Joice_ThreeSqC_D1... | ecosystem: Environmental > Aquatic > Marine >...
CGGGTGTCGCGTGCCACGGAGCAAGGCTGAGATCGTCGACGCCGAAGGCATCCTTGTAGTAGTCGTCAAGGGTTGCCGGGCGCAGTCCGCCGAAGTCCTTCTTGCAGTTCGTGAGCGCAGCCGGCCGACCGGTGTCCTTGTGGTTCCGCGTTGCCTTGCCCTGCTCGATGGCCCACGCGACGTAACGCCGCGATCGCGTGAACTGCGGGTCGTAGTCGGCCGGATCGATCTCCGAGAAGTCGGGCGGCAACTCGTCGAACGTCCAGTCGACGCGCAGCGGTCCCACCGCCACCCGCATGGCGTCGAGCAGCTTCACGGCGTCCGCGTCGGTGCCGATAGGGTCCGGTTCGTCGTACAAGCCCTTGGTGCGGCTCAGAAGGGGCAGGTGCACGCGCATGGGCAACCATGGGCGCGCGACCGACTCTTCGTCGCGCGTGACCGCCGCGTCGCCGATGTTGAACTTGCCTCGGTAGTTCTTGAGGCCGAAGGACTGGGCTGCTGTGTTGCCCGTGACGAAGTCGGCGTTGCTGTCGTCCTTGGCCGCTGCCTGGGTGTAGTACTGGCGCCCGTCGACCCAGGCGATGATGCCAGCCTGGGGATCGCGCAGCAGCGCGGTGGCGGCGTCGTTGGTCAGGTCGACGGCATCGGCGTTGGCGCGCACCTGATTGCGATCGCCGAACCAGGCGCGCTTGTCGCTGGCGCGGATGGTCTTGATGGCAGTCTTGGTAGCGGCGTTCTCGGAGTCGTCGATCTCCAGGCGCGTGAAGTTGTCCCCGGTGGCCGTTCCGTCGGCGGGCACCGAGCGCTTGAACTCCCTCAAAGCCAGCTTGTACTCGTCGTTGGTCGAGCCGGTGACCGGTCCGGCGTGAAAACCATACTCGCCGAGCTTGTACTGGTACCACTTCGTGCCGTCCCCCTCGGCGGGCAGCTTGCCGGGCACCAGCGGCGCCACGCCGAGTGCCAGGCTCGGCTTGTCCCGCCATGGGTCGAACAATATGTCTGCGGGTGCGCGCGACTTGGGGTGCACCGCCAGGCGAACCTCCGTCTGCATGGCGCCAAGCGCGAGGCCCTCGGCCGCGCTTGCGTCGCGGTGGACCTGAATCTGCACGCGGTAGGGCATGTCCGCCGGAATGATGGTGTCGCCGTCCAGGCTGTTCTTCACGCCGGCGCCGTACTTGCCGTCCCAGCTAAGCTCGTGGTCGCCTTCGCCACACAGCGCCTCCTTCAGCGCCTTGTGGTACACGAGCTTACCGCTCCCGTCGGTGATCTGGACTGTCCCAAGGGCGAGCTTGCTGGCCTTCTTCACCTTCCAGGAGATCTTCATCGGCGTCGTCTCGATCTCGCGCTTGAACGTCGTGATGGTCGCCTTGTAGGGCTTGTCCTCCGACTTTGCGTCGGCCAGCATGACGGTGCCGAATTTGCTGTTCATCGCGCCCGGACGGTAGGCGCCGTCCCAGGCGAGCTCGCGCGCGCCGGATTTCAGCAGGTCGCCGGTGAGCTCCACCAGGAACACCGATTGGCCGTTCTTGTCCTCGATGGCGAGAGCGCCGCGGTCGGCGTCCGCGGCGTTGGTCCAGGCGGCCTTCTTGGTCGCGTCGTCCACGGCGACGGTCTGCGTGGTGGGTGTCTCTTTCCATGTGGGCCAGAAAGGGTCGAGCACAATGCGCGCGTCCTTATCGCCGCCGGCCTTGAAGTAGCGCAAGTGCATCGTGTAGGGCGAGAACGCGACGTTCACGTAGCGGTGGGCCGCATCTCCGGTCTTGCGGCCGAGCATGCCGGTGGTCGCCGAGACTTCGCCTTTCCAGGGCGCGTCGTCGGGCAGTCCGTAGTCGTGGCGCGCCTCGGCCTGCTTGGCCAGGTCTTGGGTGAAAAGCGGGATGTCGACGAAATCCGCGGGGGCGCCGTAACTGCCGTTGCCCTTGTTCCAGTCCGTGCACTCGCAGTAGTTGCTGCCGAACACGTCGAGCAGAACCTTGTCCGCGCACGCGGCATCGCCCTCCAGGCCGTACTCGACGGTGCACGCCTCATGCTGCGGAATGAACCAGCGATCGAGTTCCAGGATGGACAGCGCCGTCGCCGCATGGATGGCCTTGAGCTTCAGCTTGTGCGTCTTGTCGACGGGCAGATCCTTCTTCTTGAGCGGCACCGGGATCTTCACCTTCGCGGGCAGATCCGCATCCGGGGCCAGGGGCATCGACTCCGGGTTGGCGAGGAGCCCGGGTTTGGCCAGGTCGCCGGTAGCCACGCCGATGGTCTCGACCAGCGCCCGCACCACCTCCCGCGGACGCGTCGTGCCCCAATTGAAAGTGGCGAGGGCCGTCCAACCGCCGAGGTCCGGGCATTCTGCCGCGGCAATCGAGGTCAGCGTGTCGCCCGCCTTGACGAGGTACTCGCGGGCCTTGCTGCGTTCATCCCAAACGATTGCCATGGTGTCTACCTTGCCTCACGTCGTCTCGTGGGCAACCAACTCCCACGCCTGGTCGTCATCGACACCCTCCAGGCTGAACGTTCCGGCGGGAACATCCGGCAGGTCGACCAGCCCGTCCTTGTCGGTGTCGTGCGACGACGGCGTGGTCGCGTCCGGCAGCTTCAGCTGCAGCGACGCGCCCTCGATGGCCGTGCCCTTGTCGGCGTCCACCAGATGTATCTTGATCCACGCGTCCTTCTTCTGCGGATCCTTCAGCTTGGCGAGCTGCGACGGCGTGATGGCCGGTGCTTCATCCTTCGCCACCGCCTGGGCCACGGGGATGCCGCGCAGAAGAATCAGCCCGTCGGGCTCGGAAACGGGTGGGCGCCAGTCGGGCGTGAGCTTCGCGCTGGCCTGGCCAAGCAAGGCGCCCAGCTCCCCCGAGGGGCCTGACTGCTTCGCCAAGCCATCGAGAACGCGGGTGGCGGCTTCGCGGCCGACCACCTCGTAGTTGTTTCGGCCCGGGACTTTTCCAAGATCCACGTCCACGACCAGCTTGTACTTGCGTCCGGCAAAGCTCAGGCGTCCACGCGTCTGTTCCTCGATGAGTCTGACCAGCCGGCGCAGATCGGCGCTCCGCTTCGCAGATGCATCGCCGCCGTCGCCTTTGCGAAGTGCGATCAGGCGGCCTGCCTTGATGGCCGCGCGAACCATTTCGCGCAACGCCGAATCGCTGACTTCGCGCAGAGGAAGATTGCTCAAGCGGGCTTCCTCGACGAAGCGGCGAACCCCCGAAGTCGCCAGTCGGTCCAGTGCCTGAAAGAGGCACAGGGCCCGATTCGCCGGCAGCTCCTGGCAGCCTTCCTCACCTCGAAGGCGATTCGCCTCCATAATCGGCACCAAGAGCACGGGGTCGTCCATGCTCAGGGAGGGGCTGAGGAGAAGAGCGGCGCGACCCAACAAGATCAGCCAATGCTAGGCGGGAAAATCACGGTGGGAAAGGGGAAAGGCTGGGCTTCTCGCGCACACGCGCACAGGAAATTCAAGCGCCCCCTTTGCGTCGCCGCATTGCATCTCAGGGTGTCCGGCAACATTTCTTACGTTAAACACGCCCCTTGTGTCCGAGAGGAAGCAAGCGTGATTCCTCTTGCTGCGGACGGCGGAAGACAGACTTGCTCGTCAGCTCCGCAGCCTGGCCGCAAAGCCACCAATCCGGACAGGCGGGTCTGCGTAGCAGTCCTCTGCTTCCGCCAGCGCCCTCTCCCTCTCCCGCTCCATCTCCATCTCCGGCGGAGGCTGCCCGGGATGAAGCTCCGACGCTTCGCTTGGCAGGCCGAGGTGCTCGAGGATCCGGCGCACGCTCGCGGGCCTGGTCACTGCGGCGATGATTCTCATCCGGCCGCCGCGCTTGGGACGCGCCAGGACGTCTGCGAGAGAAACCCGCTACAACAGGACAGCCCAGGGAAGGCGGTTGAGCCTCGGCAGGCGGCTTGGGTCTGGCTCGCTCGCTTCGGCTGCCCTGACGGGTTTGAGGCCGGCGAGACCTACGGGCCCGGTCCGCGGCACCACTGTGGTGTGGTCATTGACTGCAGGACCGGGGAGGCTAGATACCGCGCGCCGGAATTGCCCCGTGATCGAGCGAAGCGGGAGTAAGGCATGGACCCATTGGCGCTTCATCACCCCTCCGTTCAGGCAGGATGACGGCTTGGCGAGGGAGAGGTCTCAGAACGGAAACCCTCCGATTGGGATCGGGGGCCAAGACGGAATCGGAACGCTCGGGCCACTGCACTAAAGATGGGGTCTATTTGCAGAGCAGCCATGAGCAGATTTGGTGCGCCTGCGTCGAAATTGGCATTCGACGAGGGGTGCGCAGAGCACTCCATTCAGAGCACGATGGCTTCAGCCTGGAGGTTTGCATGCGCGTAGCACGATTCAATGTGGTCGCTCTCCCACTCATTCTCGGAGTCCTCGGATGCACCATCGGAACCGGAGGTACTGCCGGCCAAGGAGGCGCCAGCGCCAGTGGTGGCACCTCGGGCAGAGGCGGTGCGACCGGCACGGGCGGTGCGACCGGCTCAGGCGGTGCGACTGGCACGGGCGGTGCGACTGGCACGGGCGGTGCGACCGGTAGTGGTGGACGCGGCTCGGGCGGCGCGAGCGGTTCGGGCGGCACGACCAGCTCAGGTGGCACGGCCAACTCGGGCGGCACGACCAGCCTGGGTGGCGCGACTGGCGGTGGCGGCTCGACCGGTTCGGGTGGCGCGACACCTTTGGGCGGCGCGACTGGCAGTGGCGGTGGGACCGGTTCGGGTGGTGCGACGGGCTCGGGAGGTGCGACTGGCGGTGGCGGTGCGACCGGGTCGGGTGGCACGACCGGCTTGGGCGGCAGTACCGGAGGCCTCTCCGATGCGGTTCCGAGCAAAGGCTGCAGCGTCAGCGATGGTGTGAAAACGCTGACGACCGGCGGCTCGTCGGTTGCGGGCGGCCTTCCCACGTCGACCAGACTCAAGACCACGAGCGGCGGTGCGAGTCACGAATACATCATCGACATTCCAGCGGATTACGATCCGACGCACCCGTATCGCCTGATCTTTTCCTGGTACCAGGCGTACGGTTCGGACACCGGCAATGCGACTGGCCTGCATCCCGCGAATGATGGTCCCAACTTCGACGCAACCAACTATGCCTATTACGGGCTCCGCCGCGAAGCGAACGCGGCGAAGGATCCCGCCATCTTCGTAGCGCCCGCAGGGAGCGGCAACTTGCCATGGGACTTCACGCGGGACAGTGTCTTCTTCGACGACCTGCTCGCCCTCATTGATGCGAACCTGTGCATCGACGACAGCCGGGTCTTTTCTACGGGCTTCAGCTTCGGAGCGATGATGACCTACGCCTTGTCGATCACGCGTCAGACGAAGCTACGCGGGGTGGTTGCCATGGCGGCGGCCAACTACAACCTTCCAGGTGAGCCGACGGATTCCAACGCGGCGCCCATCGCATACATGGGCACGGTCGGCATGAGTGATGGGACCTGTCCTTACGTCAATTCAGATGCGAACAAGACGGGCGGAAAATGGTGCGCAATTACTCACGCCCAGGACAATGGGTGCACGGTTCCTGCGACCATCCCGACGACAACGGCCGGCAGCAAGAAATATCTCTGCTACGACTTCGAAGGGTGCAAGGCGGGTTATCCCGTCAAGATCTGCACGTTCGATGGCGGGCATACCCCGTCGAGCGTGGATGACGGGTCCTCGACCGGGGATGATGGACTGAAGGCCTTCATTCCACCGCTGGCCTGGAAGTTCATCGCGCAGTTCTAATTTCGCGCCCTTCTTCTGGTCCAGGCGCAGCTTGCGTCACCGCCCTTCGGACGAAACACAATCAAACCTATCCTTCAGGAGATCGATCGAGATCCTCTCCCCTTCGTCCTGTCGATCTAGAGCGAGTGTCTCGACCGCATCGTGGCATAGGGTAGAGCCCACCTTCGACGTGGTGCGCTTGCATCCCCAAAGGTCCCCCACGTCCTGATCCGCAGCTGGGCGCGGCACTCTCTGTCCTGACAAAGAGGTTTGAACCCAAATACGGAAAGCCCCTGCGCATAGGAAGTTCACGCGCCCTTTTGGCATCGCCGTGCCGCAGCTCAGATGTCAAGGCAGAGTAGAATGTCCGCTTTGTCGTCCTGAGGGTTGGGAGCGAATCCGGTGCCGCTTCCGCCCATCCCGCTCGAATGCGATCCCTCTCTCGTCTACATCCACGAGACCGGCGCGTCGGGTCCTGCCGTGGCAACTAGGGACGCGGTCGATGCAACGCCGGAGCAGGTTTCGACGTTGGTCGATGCCGGACGTGCCGCCACCTGGCGCATGCAGCGTGCATTGTCCGAGTGTCCCGAGCAGAGCTAGGTCTTTGCCGACGGTGCTGCCAGCGCACCAAGTATCACCGTGACCGGCGGCCAGCAGTTGCTGGCCATCGGCGTATCCAATGTCCGCTGCGCCACCTCGAAACACAGCGCCCATTTCGCTTCACCGTATCGCGGCTCAGGTTGTCCGGTAGCGTCTGCTATGTCAACTCGGCCCGAAGGCCCGGCGCTCTGCGGTCCGGTCATCACCGAGCTGCGGACTTCTGACCGGGGCCGCGGGATGAGCCCCTTGTCGCTACTCGCCCTTGCCTTGCTGGGCCAGGGCTCGCTCGATGCGGCGATCGGGAACGAGCCACAGCAGGGCTACGCCGAGGTAGATGGCGTTGGCGATCCACACGCTGACGAAGGACAGGCCGATGGCGGCGAGATAGGACACGGGCGACAGCTTGCCCTTGAGGTCGCGGCCCACGGCGGCGGCGAGTACGGATCCCGCGCCTTGCCGGGCCATGATGGTCCGCTGGAGGACGTAGTAGGCGATGGCGGCCATGAACAGGACGAAGCCGTAGACCGCGGTCGGGGTGGCGGCGAGGTGGTTCTCGCCCATCCAGCCGGTGGTGAACGGGAACAACGAAAGCCAGAATAGCAAGTGCAAATTGGCCCACAGGATGCCGCCGGTAACGTGGTGGACGGAGTGGAGCAGGTGGTGGTGATTGTTCCAATAGATCCCGACGTACAGGAAGCTCAGCACGTAGCTGGCGAAGATCGGCAGCAAGGGCCGCAGTACGCTCGTGTCCGTGCCGTGCGGCACCTTCAGCTCGAGCACCATGATGGTGATGATGATGGCCAGCACGCCATCGCTGAACGCCTCGAGCCGGTTACTCTTCATGCGCAAGCACGCTAGCACGCGCCGGCGCCCGGGCCAGCGTGGACGGAGCCAGGGGCTGCGAGGGTGCGAGCGCAGCAGGCGGAGTTGATCATGGCCCCGACGGGGCAGTGCGCCCTCGCGGGCATAGGAACTTGAAGCGCCCATTTCACTTCACCGCATCGCGGCTCAGGTGGTCCAATATCGCCTGTCATTTCAACCGGGACCACATGCCCGGCTTCATTCTAACTCTTCCTTTCCCTCGCTCGACTGCATCTTCCACTGCGATGTCCGGTGGCATTCACTCGTTGGGTGTTCTCTTGATAACTACCCTTGGTTGGGGACTACACAGGTCGGGGTCTTCAGATTGTCAGTCATTCTTTCGCCCGCTCTTCCTGCTGGGGCCGTTCCCGCGCATGGTCGTCCGGAGCTATGGACTTGACACTGGCTGGCTCATGGTCCTTGTTTCTGCGTGAACTTGAGCCATCGCCATCAGAGCGTTTCTCTGCTTTCTTCAATTCCTTCCCGAGCTCCTTCAGATCCGGCCATTGAGTTCCCTTCGCAATTGACCACTTGTGGCCGCGTTTGATGAGCACGCCTCCCCCTCCGCTCCACATCCTACGCCAGCGGCGAGGCCGGTTTGAGGCTCAAGCACATCAAGGTGCGCATAGAACTCGTGGCGATTGTGCCCCTTCTCCGTTAGTTCGACAACCACCGCACCTGTCCATCGGTCACTGTTCTTGGCTCGCCTCACCCGACGAACCACAACGAGCTGCCCCCTGCATACAGTCCCTTCTGGAAGAAGGGCAGTCTCCTTGCCGTCACGTTGCACCACCACAGGATCAATGAAGACGCGCGTTCCCTCGCCGGCTTCGCTGCGCACACACTCCTCCGAATGAAGGATTCCATAGGCGCTCTGAATTGCTACCTGGACCACCTGACATTGCTCCGCCCACCGGTTGTTTCCTGCAGGCCGAATCACTGGTGCCAGAAACAGAAGTACCATCCGCATGGTCATCTGTCCTTCCATGTCATTCGAGGCATGGCATCACAAATTCCCACGAGATATGGCTGGCTCTTTCTACGTCTTGACCTGTTCGAGCTTGAGGGGCGACAACTCCTTGGTCTGCACATCCTGCAGTCGTACCGGGTGCCCGCCTCCCATTGGGCTTTCATAAATCTTCTTCGCGACGGAGATCCCAAACACGTTCAAGTCCGGTCGCAGCCGTTTCACGTCTTCGGCGAATGGCATCGAGTAGCATCCACCAATGTACGTCCTCTTCACATGCTCTGACAGATTGGCGACGAACGCTTTGGGGGACACAAACCTGGCGAGTTCATCGGCGTACAGTACCTGGAGAAGGTGCAGCTCGCCTACCTGACCGCCTTTCCGCTCCGAAGTTGAGGCTTCTCACACGAACTTCAAGTCGATACGCCTGTGCGATGCGGCGATGCGAACAAGGCGCCTGAAACTGCCACACGCCGGACGAGCGGACCGGTGGCGATCGAGTAAATCGAATCACCGGAACGGCTGCGCCTGCTACCGGCAAGAGCCAAGGAGCACGTTCACGCTGTTCGAGCCTCGGTCCGTTGCCACGATGTCCACCTGGCCGTCGCGGTTCAGGTCGGCCACTGCCACCGAGTCGGGGCCGCCACCGTAGGGCGGGGGTATGGAGGCGGCTGCGTAGTCCAGCGCCGCCCGGAAGGTCCCGTCGCCCTTGCCGAGAAACAGGCTCACGGTGCCGTTGCGGTTTGCCGTGACCAGATCCATCGTGCCGTCGCCATTCAAGTCGTCCACCGCCACGGACTTCGGGCCCAAGGGGGATAGGGTCGGGTAGTCATTCTTGGCGGTGAGGGTGCCGTCGCCGCTGCCCAGCAGGATGCCCAGGGCGGAGCCGTAGCCGTTCGTGGCAAGCACGTCCAGGTGGCCATCGCTGTTCAGGTCGGCGAGCAGGACGGAGGTCGGCAGGTTCGGGGTCGGGTAGTCCACGCGCGCGGGGAAGGTGCCATCGCCCTTGCCCAGCAGCACGCTCACGGTTTGGGTGGCGTAGCCCGTCGCAACGATGTCCAGTCTGCCATCGCCGTTCAAGTCACCCAGGGCCAGCCCTCTTGCGGAGTCGCTGGCTGGGTAGTCCGTGCTCGGAGCGAAGGTGCCGTCGCCCTGGCCCAGCCGCACGCTCAGCGCGGCCGAGTTGGGCGCGAGAACGAGATCGAGCTTGCCGTCGCCGTTCAGGTCGCCCAGAGCCAGGCCATTGGCCCAGGTGTCGTAGTCCGCCTTGGCGACGAAAGTGCCGTCGCCCTGTCCCAACGACGCCCGCAGCGCGCTGGGATTGGTGGCCGTTGCGACGAGGTCCAGCCGGCCATCGCCGTCGAGGTCGCCCAAAACGGCCGTCCTGCCGTCCAGGGTGCGGTCGAACGTCGTGGTAGCGAAGGTTCCATCTCCCTTGCCAAGCAACACCGCCAGCCAGGATCCCGTCCCGACCAAGTCTACGTTGCCGTCGTTGTTCAAGTCGCCCGGTAAGACCCCAGTCGGCAGCCACGCTGGGCAGTCTGCGATGTCGGCAAAGGTTCCGTCGCCCTTCCCGAATTTCACGTTGAGGGTGCCAGAGGCGTTCGTCGCGGCAAGGTCCAGGTTGCCGTCGCCGTCGAAGTCGCCCACGGCCACCGAGGTCGGGTCGCCCCCGGTCGCATAGTCCGTGTGGACGGCAAAGGTTCCGTCGCCGTGCCCGAGCAGCAAGCTCACGCTGCCCGTGATGTTGTTCGCCGCGAAGAGGTCGAGCGCGCCGTCGCCGTCGAAGTCGCCCAGCGCCAGCGAGGCAGGGAGACCTTCGGTAAAGGCGACATCGATCTCCATGCCCCCGGTGTCGTAGTCCACCTTGGCGCCGAAGGTTCCGTCGCCCTTGCCAAGCAGGACGCTCACGGAGACCGAGAAGTAGCTGGTGGTGACGATGTCGAGCCGATTGTCGCCGTTCAAGTCACCCAGAATTACCGAATACGCGTAGCGGCCAGCGGCGTAGTCCACGTAGCCGGCGAAGCTCCCGTCGCCCTTCCCAAGCAGAACGCTCACCGTGCTCGCGTTGAAGTTCGCCGTCACCAGGTCGAGCTTGCCGTCGCCGTTTACGTCGCCCAAGGCCACGGATTCCGGCAAAGAGCCGGTCGGGTAGTCGACCTTGGCGACGAAGGTTCCATCACCCCTGCCAAACAGCACGCTCACCGTGCTCGCGTCGGCGTTCGCCACCACCAGGTCGAGAGCGCCCTCGCCGTCGAGGTCGCCCAGTGCGAGGGCCATGGGTCCCGTCCCCGCGGGGTAGTCCACCTTGGCGGCGAAGGCCCCCGCGCCTTGGCCGAGCAGCACGCTCACCGTGTTGGCGCTTCGGTTGGCGGTGGCCAGATCGGGGTTGCCGTCGCCGTTGAAATCTCCAATCGCCACCGAGGTCGGGGAATCCCCGGTTGCATACTCGACCTTGGCGGCGAAGGTCCCGTCGCCTTGCCCAAGCAGTACGCTCGCCGTGTTGGCGCGCAGGTTCGCCGTAGCTAGATCCGGCTTGCCGTCGCCGTTCAAATCGCCCGTGGCCAGCGCATTCGGGGAAGACCCGATTTCCACCAAGGGGAACGAACCGAACCAGAGCGTCCCCATGCATGCCGGTGGCCCGCCGCCGTCTGGGGCAGCATCTTGCTTGGACGCGGCGTCCTGCTTGGGAAGATCAACGTCGGGGAGGGCAGTGTCCGGGAGGGAAGTGTCGCGGATCGAGAGGGGCGCGTCGGCAGCAGTGTCGAGGGGAACGGCACCGACATCGGCCGCATCCTTGAGGGCGGGATGGTCGTCGACCGGCAGGTCGGGCGCGATGTCCGGTGCGCTCGTACCCGCGTCGTTGCCTTGATGGGTCTTGAGGCTCGAACTTCCGCACGCAGCGAGGGCAAGTGTGGAGGCAACCGCGAAACCAATCCACCTGGCAGTACCTGAAACCATGGGCCCTCCAATGGCCGCGTTGTGCCCGACCGAAGAGCCTCTTTCTACCATGCTTGCGAAACCCGTGAGCTGTCCAGGTGAAGAGCACCTGCGAAAAGCGCCACATGGCGTTCACAACGAGCGCGGTGCTATCTCCAGGCGCGTCCCTGATGCTCTTGGTTTCGACCCTACGGCCGATCGCGCTCACCACCAGCGGAAAGCCGCGTTCCCGCCAGATCCTCTCCACCAAGTGACAACCATCCGCGGTGGGCGTGGCGGCGGCCGCCTCGGGTGGCGGCGGCAAGACCACCACGCGGCCACCTCTCGTTCGAGGCACGGTGGCCACCTCGTGCTCCTGGCAGTCGCCCTGCTGCTCGCGCGCCGGCAACGCTGACTCCGGTGGAGGCAGACGCAGCCGCCATTGGGGGCTATCGGCGCGAGGCCTACTGTGCATAGGAGGAACAAGCGCCGTCTTCCCTTCGCCAAATCGCATCCTGAAGCGTCCGACAATCGCTGATTGGGTCAACTTGACCCCTATACCCGGTGGCGGTTTCCGGAAGCATTGGGGTCGTACTGGTAGAAGTCGCCCGAGTCGCCCCAGCCCATGTCGTCGACCAGCACGAACAGAATGTTGGGTCTCGGCGCCGTGGGTTTCTTGCCGGAAGCGGAGCACCCGAAAAGCACGCTTGAGACGAGCACCATCGGCAGGGAACACTGGCTGCGCACGGTGTTCGCATCGTGGTCGGGGGAGCCGAGATTGACGAAATGGTTGAGGCTCTCCGCTGGGCGCGCCCCGCGCGGTGGGTGGTCGCGAGGCGAGCCCGGGCCGGATTGGCCAAATCGACATGGCTTTTCTCGCGCCGTCGTTTCTGCCAATCTCGTCGGTGCGCATGAACACCGACATCTTCGCGGCCCGGCCGCCGTATCGCGGGACGTACTTCACTGCCTACGAGACTTCCTCAAGCGGGCTCTTCACGGATCCGCGCGCGTGCGCCGAGTGGACCTACCACCACCACCCGAACGGTTACTACGCCATCCCGGTCTGGGAGCGGGTCCGGATCATCGGCAGGGGTCCCCTGATGCCCGACCAGCCCGAGGAAGTGACGCGGCGGATCTGGGGCATGCCACTCATCCAAGGAATCAACCGAGACCTCGCCAAAGGTGTGTTCGGGTGCATCGCTCGCGGCGCCACCGGGCACTTCTTCCAGGTCTACGGCTTTCCGACCCGACGGCCGTCCCAGGAATTCGCGAAAGTGATGGGCGGCGTCTGGATCGTGGCCACGATGTTCGATTGGGTCTCGATGTATTGAGTCCGCGCTCTTGGTCCACCATGGGCACGCGCGAACACGCCACCCCGGCATCATCCCCCCGCGACTTGGATTTCCTCCGCGCCTGCCGCCGGTCCGGAGCCCGGCTCGCGCGCGGCTATCTCCAGTTCCTGCCGGGCATCGCCGCGACCTGGTTTTTCGCGGAAGGCGCCGCGCCCGCCGTACCGGCGCCTCTCCCCATCACCCGACCCGTGCTCGGCCTGCTCGCGTCCGTCTTCATCAGCGCGGCCGCCGCGCGCGCCGCCGGCCGCCACGCCCGTCGCAACGTCGTCATGCTCGGCCTGGAGCGCGCCAGCAGTTTCCTCTCGCTGTTCTTGCTGTGGCTCGCGGCGCTGCTCCTCGGTGCCCTGCTGGTCGGCGGCGCGATTGCCATCGGTGGCAGCGCTCACCCGGCCTGGGTGCGCTGGTCCCTGGCCGCGTGGGGCGCCCTGCTGCTCCTCGGCGGCCTGCGCCTCTGGCCCGCCCCAGCGATCGCCTTCCATTTCCGCGGCGAGATCCGTTGGTCGCCCGCCATGCGCGGCTCGGCCTGGGTTGGCCCAGGTCTGGGGATGGCCTGGCGCCTCACCGAGGCGCCGGGGGTGATTCGCCGCGCGTCCCTGCCGTTCATGCTCGTGGCCCTGCCCGGCGTGGGCGGCTTCGTCGCGCTCCGCAACCTCGTGGCCCTGCCCGGGCCGGTCCTGCACGCGACCAATCTTCTCTTCTATGCCGTCGCTCTCCCCTTCTTGCTCACTCTCGTCGACGAGCTAACTGCCCAAATCCTGAAGGGCAGGCCCTTGCTCACGGAACCGATGTCGGCCGAGCCGGACCCGTGATCCCGGGCGCCCTCCGCCAGGCAGGCGCGCGACTCGCATTTCCGCCCGCACCGTCCCATCCTCGCGGCCATGAAGTGGCCCCTGCTCGCCTAGGGCACGGTCTGCCTCGCCGGATGCGCAACGGTTGCCGAATCCCGAAGTGTTCGATAATCGCTGATTTTGTCAACTTGGCCCCTATATCCGGCCGCCCTTTCGTGTTGATCGCTCCATCGAGAAGCTGAAGTGCAGCAGCCGGCATCAGAGTGAAGGGAGAGTCGCTGCCTTGCCGAACAAGCCAAAGACCATCGATGGATACCTGGCGACCATCGGGCGCGACCGCCGACAGCAACTGGAGGATCTTCGCCGGACGATCCGACGTGCGGTCCCGGACGCCGAGGAGTGCATCAGCTACGGCATACCCGCGTTTCGCGTCGACGGGGGAGTCCTGGCCGGTTTTGGTGCGACCAGGGATGGGTGTTCGTACTACCCATTCAGTGGGCAAACCCTGCCCGAGCTGGCGAGTGAGCTGGTGGGCTACCAGAGAACGAAGTCGGCACTTCACATCTCGGTGGAGCAATCCCTGCCAGTGCGCTTGCTACGCCGCCTTCTCGCTACCCGGTTGGCGGAGATCCGCCGCACGGGCGCCGTTCGAGGCAAACCCCAAGCCAGGCGAACGCGTCGTCGGGCTAATGGGGGGCGAACGGGCACGCCCGCCGCTCGGCATGTAGCCTCGGGCGGGAGGCGACCATGACGTCCCACCAGACGATCTACGTCGACGGCGCGTGGAGCTCCGCGAACGGCAACGGGTCCGTCCAGGTGACCAACGCCTCCACCGAGGAGATCATCAGTTCGATTCCGGCCGGAAGCGCGACCGACGCCTGTCTCGTGAAGCTTGCCGGCCGCTGGTCCACGCTCCGTCCGGCCTCCCCGATCCATCTGCGAATTCGCGTGTGTTGAAGTTGCCCGAGGAAATGTCTGGAATGTTGTGATTCACAGCTGTGCAACGTCTTCGACTCCTCGATTTCACTCGCCTGTGCCAAACCGCTCGATGTCGGTGAGCTCACTCACCCCGACATCGAAAGGAGCCTTCTGGTCGTCTCGCCAGCACTTGATCGACACGGCCCCCGTGACCGCGCGCATCTCCCCCTCGCCAGCGGCAGCAACGGCCTTGACGCCCGATTGATCTTTGACTGATGTTGCACCTCCCCTGTTCCTCGACTTCAGCGCGCTGCCGGTGGATGACTCGAGCCGAGGGCTCCAGGTCGGTTCGGACTACTGGCACTTCAACGGACTCACTGTCACCCATGCCGGTGAATCACCGTCGACCAGAGTGTCGCGCACCACAACGAGGACGCGGGGATCGTCATCGGTGTGAACTCCGACGTGACGGGATCGGGAAGCAACAACCTGATCCTGAATTGCGACTCGTACCAGAACAGCGACACGCAGACCAACGGGGAGAGCGCAGACTACTTCGGCGCCAAGGAGAACCCCGGGGGAGGGAATGTCTTCCAGCTCCCGGGCCACCCCGGGAGTCTCGCTCACTCGGTGGGATAGCCAGCGGCGGTCCAGGCGGTGATGCCGCCCTCAAGATCCCTGACCCGCAGGTAGCCCTTGGCGATCAGTTGTTCGCCCACGGTCTGACTGGTGTTGCCCGACCTGCAATACAGGATGATGTCGGCACAAAGGTTGCCACCGACGAGAGATTCGATCCCCGGGACGTCGCTCGCCAGCACGGCGTCCGTGCCGGGGATGTTGGGGATGGAGGTGCCCTTGACGTTGATGAGGTACGGATCGTCCGGGCCGTCCAGGATCGTCTTGAGCTCGAGTGGCGTCAGGTGCACCAGCGTCGCGGGAGCCGTGGCGGTCTGGCAGGGCAGGGACTCCGCATCGTGGTCCAGGTCCAAGGAGTCGGCAACCACGGCGTCGGCTCGCGGCGCGACATCGGTCGGGGCGGTCGCGTCGGCAGGTGGTCGGGCATCGTCCGCAGGCGCAGCATCGCGCCCGCCGGAAGCAGCCTCAGGACCGGCGTCTTCCCTGCCGGTCGAATTCGAATCCTGACCATGGGCATCGGTTGGCGTCCCTGCCGCATCGGCGACAGCGTCGACGTGTTCGGGAAGCGAATCCTCGGCAAGCGCATCCGCCGTGATCGGGGACACGTCGGGCGTTCGGGCGTCCGCGCCGGGCGATAATGCGTCGGGCGCCGCGTCGGGGGCGCCACTGGGTACGGCGAGGTCTGGTTTCGATTGACCGTCGGCATCGGCAGCCGCGCCATCGACGGAGCCGCTGGCAGAGGTGCCGCAACCCGACAGCGCCAGCAGCAAGGCCGCGCCCCACGCCGCGAACGAGGAAAGATCGACCAGCGGTCTCGGCGTTGCGTACTTCATGGCGCTCCAGAGATTCAGAGTGGTTGCCGTGAGTCTACCGGCTTCCCAGCGCCTCTCAAGCCCGCTGATTCCGGCGACCGAACCGCGTCTGGAGGTACTCGCTCGAGCTTTCCGGCCAGCGAGACCCTGGCGAGATTGGGCTCGGTACCGATTCTAAGCCAGTGCTGGTAGGCAGCGTTGAGCGGCTCGTCGGGAAGCTGGTTGATCACCGTGGTGGCGGCACCCTTACACATGGCATTGCGTTGATGATTGTGATTCAGGTTGATTCCGCGATCTTGTTGCACCTGGGCGAGTTGCAAGTGCCCTTTCTCGTCGCGCAGCCAATCCGAGCACGGCCGTGATGCTGATCGCTGCCTTGGTGATTGGCATGGCGTTGGGTTGCCCGGTTTGGAAATGACCGTCCCCGGTGCCGAGGTAGATCAGGACTTGCCTGTCGTCCCGGTGTCCAAGCACGAAATCCAACTTGCCGTCGTGGTCGAAGTCGCCGAGGGCCGCTGACCAAGGGTTGGCCTGGGTGGTCGTGACGAGGCCGGTCGGCTGACTGAATCCGCCTTGCCCATCGCCTAACCAATTGGTCCAACGCTCGAAAGCCCAGGCATGGAGCCTAGTTGAATCGAATGGGGCATTTCCGCGGGGGAGAACCCTCCGCCCACCACGTTCGTCCCAACCTGCGCATAAGAAATCCAAGCGCCCTTTTTCGCATCGCCGTCTCGCATGAGGTTCGTCCGATAACGGCTCTTACGTCAACTTGGCCCTATACCCGGCAATCCACCGGCAACCTGCCGAAGTCGATCACCCTGGATCTCGGCCAAGTACAACCCGATGTCGGGAGGTTGGGTTGTGTCCCCCGCTACCACCACGAGAAGAGCAGCAAGGACGGCAACGTCACCTGGTACCGGATTCTCACCGGCGCCGACGGCAACAACTTCACCTAGGCCGCCGCCCGCGCGTGGGCCGCCGATGGCAGAATGAAGGCCGTCGCCTTCCGCCCGACGCCCGCACGCTACGTGCGCTTCGAGATTCGCGCCGCCAACGGCAGCCCCGCAGTCACCGAGTTCACGGTGGGTGGCCGGTCTTCTAGCCCGCCGCTGCCATTTCCCGATTGACAGAATGTTTTCACTCACCCGTCGACAGACTGAGGCTGGTGAGAAATGTGGGCTAGTTGAACGTCGCCGAGAAGAGTAACGAGATGCCCGTCGCCGTCATCCTGGCGTCGTAGTCCTTCATCGCCATGGAGGCGAAGCGCGCCAGCGCGGCCGCGCCAAGCCCCCAGTTGCTCGATACCCACCACTCCTTGCCGACCATCAGGCCGGCGCCAAAGCCGAAGTCAGTGAGGTCGCCGCCGCCGGTCGAGTTCATCGATGTGTCGCTCAGCGAGACGTTGGAAAGGCTCACGGTACCCGAAAAATACAGGTTCAACCTTTCGAGGTAGTACGCGACGCCCGGTCCGATACCCCACAGGCTCAGCTCGGAGCTGGTCAAGGTCTGGGACGTCCCAGCGTACGTGCGCGTGGGATCCGTTGCGCTGGTCATCGTGAGATTGCCGAAGATGAGCAGGTTTCGCGCCACGGCGGCACCCAGCGCGAAATCCATTCCCACGCCCGCGCCGGAAATGGTTTCCGTCGTTCCCAGGCGCCCATCGCTCGCGCGCAGGTAGCCGAGCCCAAAGCCGAGACGCATGTACAGGCCGTCGTGCTGGTGGTGTCCAGGGGGTGGGCCGGGCGGTGGTGGCGGCGGTGAAGTTGTCGCCGGCGGAGGATAGTAGCCGGGTGGTGGGTAGTACGCGGCCGGCGGAGGATAGTAGCCGGGTGGCGGGTAGTACGCGGCCGGTGGAGGATAGTAGCCGGGCGGATAGCCGTAGCCCGGAGGCGGAGCGTAAGCTGGCGGAGGAGCGGCGGTCGGTTCGCTGCGTTGCGAGGATTGCGCCTGGGCCGGGGCAGCGGCGAGCCAAAGCACCAACGATCCCGCTACGAAAGAGCCGAGGGAAGACCTCTTCGTCTGTACGGGCATGGCGGATTCTCCTGATGTCAAACGGTCAAGGCAGATTCGACAGCGTCAAGTCAACACTCCAATTGCCGCTGGCGTCGCAGGCACCATCGCCCTCGGCACTCGCAACCCTGCCACTCGTACCAAGACCGTTGTCCCGTACCAGCTTCGCAATGGCGGTAATCGCACCGCCACCGGAGATCTTCGCGCTCTTGCCGCACGTCACGAACATGCTCTGCAGAGGCGTGAGCGACTGCAAATCGTTCTCGGCAAGCTGGAAGGCGTAGATGCTGAATGGAAGGGTCTGCGGTTGCTCGCATCGCGTATGACCCATTTCCGGCCAGGTCTCGAAGGTCAGCGGCGTGTCGGTCGGATCGCACAAAAGGACGAGTGCGTAGTCGTCGAGCATCACCAGCCCCGGCTTGGCCGCCGAGAAGGAGGCCTGAACATCCACCGGAACGTTGACGGTCATCTTCACGCCATAGGGAGCGGGACAGGCCGAAAGAAAGAGCGCCAATACCGCGAGCCATCGACTCATGTGCCCCATGGTACTAGCAGTTGATCGTTTCTTACAGTCAGGGTCCTGCTGCGGGTGAGGTCGAGGTGATTCTCCTCACGCGGCAGAAGCTCCCCGGGCCGGCACCTTCCCGCGACGGAGTCGCGACCACAGCGTCGTACACAGCATTCCCACGCCGGCCTGCGCATAAGAAATCCAAGCACCCTTCTTCGCATCGCCGTCTCGCATGATTGTGTGTCCGATGACGGTTCTTATGTCGACTTGGCCCGAGAAGACCACGACCCGGCTATGCCCACAGTCCCTGCATCGCACCCGCAAGAAGCTGTGGGCCAGGATCCCGCGGCGAAAGTACACCTCGAGCTCGTCGCGCACGAAGGCTGGCAACTTGCCACCGCCTACCTCGATGTCGTTTACAAACCCCAGCCAGTGCGCCTGCAGCGTGCAGAACAGCAGCGTCGTTTCCGGGCTGCGACGCCCGTAGTCCACCTGTCCATGTCCCGGTGGCCGACGGGTTGTGGTTGCGGCTTGCAGAAGCAGCCCCGGTTGCGATCGGCCCCCCCTATCCCGATCCCTGCTGCGCGGGAGGTTTCATGGCAGGCGGCGAGCGAAGGTGCCTGAAGGTTTCCGCATCGGCTACGCAGCCGCGGGCTCGGTTACGGCCGCCACCGGCGCGCCCAATCGCGCGTTTTCGGCTTTGCGGAGCGCGACCAGCTTGCCGCGCAGCTCCTCGAACAGCTCGGGGTGCTCGACCATGTACTGGCAGGCCTTGTCGCGCCCCTGGGCGATGCGCTCGCCGTTCCAGCCGTAGTACGCCCCCGACTTCTCGATCAGACCAGCCTCGCTGGCCAGGTCGACGATCTCACCGGCCGCGGATACGCCCGCGCCGTAGAGGATTTCGAACTCGCACTCGCGGAAGGGCGGTGCGACCTTGTTCTTGACCACCTTCACGCGCGTCTTGTTGCCCACCGCCTGATCGCCGTTCTTGACCACGCCAATCTTGCGGATGTCGAGGCGCACGCTGGCGTAGAACTTCAGCGCGTTGCCGCCGGTGGTGGTCTCGGGATTGCCGTAGACCACGCCGATCTTCTGCCTCAATTGATTGCAGCTCCAAACGTGGACAAACGGTGCTCCGGGTCTCGTTTGTGGTCGGGGCGTAGATGTGGATACTGGGATCCCATCCCCAGATGGGTGAGCCCGGGAATGCCATGCGCCAAGGGATCCGGTTCATGCCCTCCGGGAGGGAGTGAGGTCATGCAGAATCCATTGAAGCTGCTCGCCCACGCGCTTGCCCTTTGGATGCACGCCCGGGTGACATTCGAGCGAGGTCTCGATCGGATTGGAATCGACGACCAGGGTGAGAGATTTCGCGCATTCAGAAAGGTCCGGGTTGGACCCAAGAACCAGCGGTCCTCCGCACCGGGCGCGGTGTTCCGGGTGCGGTTTCGCTTTCGCAACCTGTCGCAAGCCGCGAACCGGCGTCTGTCCTGCATACCGATCCCCTTCATCCTGGCCCAGCCAGGATTTCTCTCGAAGACGTGGCTTCTCGGCGAATCTTCCGGTGACTTCATGGGCTACTACGAGTTCGAAACCGAGGCCACCGCCCGGGCGTATTGGGATTCACTGCCGCTCAAGATGATGCGTCGTCGTGCCGCGCCCGGTTCGTTGAGCCATGAGGTTCTCGTCGGGGACTTGGCTCTTCCATTGAACCCCGTATCGAGAGGTCAGTAGCAATGTCCCACGGCACGAGGCTGCTGGTGTTCTTGTTCTTGCTGGTCGCGCCGACGTCAGCGAACGCACGGGAAGGTCTGTTTCTACGGTTCAGCCTCGGTCCGGGTGTCACGATGGAGACGTCCGCTATCGACGGACCGGGGCTCGCGCTGCCTGCCAAGGATCACGCGATTGGCTATGGCGTGACCGAGAGCTTCGCGGTGCAATTCGCCGACTTTGGGGCGCTCGTCCACAAGCAGGTCGGAGAGTTCAGCTACATGAACCTCGACGGACTGGGGCTGGGCGGTGTCTTGTTCCTGCCGAGGAGCACGCAGGTGAGCCTTTCGGCAGGCTATGGTCAGGTGACGTTCGCCCGCAACTGGTGGGAGGCCACGGGCACCAACAAGGACGACGGCTTGGCCGTCAGCGCCACTCTTCGAAGAGAATGGCCATTTGCGAGCAGATGGGCGCTTGGAGTCGGGGCTCTGGCATCCTTCTTCCGGACGTTTGGAGAGGACTACACGTTCTTCGATCTCAGCGTCGTCGGCTCCCTGAGCTTCTATCTGACGCCCGTCACTTGACCGCGACACCGTAGTACTCGAGGCCACGTTTGTCGGGTGAGCCGGCAAGATCGGGAGCGCTGCTCCAACCTGCGTCGGCCAGGAAGGGAGCGAGAGCTTCCGGTCGAATGCTCCACAGCCATGGTTCGCCTCCGACCTTGAGCAGCCAGAGGACGAGGCTGGTCCAACGCCCAGCCTCCGGTCGCCCGTCGGCGCCGCGGCCGAGGTAGGTGAAGGCGACTCTGCTGCCGGCGCCCGTGACCTCGGCACACTGCCTGAGGAGATCGGACGGGGCCGGTGGGGGCAGGTACATCAGCAACCCTTCGGCCACGATGATGCTTGGGGCACGCTGGTCCCACGTTTCATTCGCGCCGAGAACCGCCGATGGGCTGCGTTTGCCCAGATCCTCCGCGATCAAATGAAGGTTGTCCCGACCGCCCAAGCTATCGACCGCCTTGCGCTTGAGGCTCGAGGTGTCGAGGCGATCGATCTCGAAGAAGTCGACCTGCGGGAATTCGGGGGCCAGGCGGTACCCGAGCGTGTCGTAGCCGGCGCCGAGGACGAGCACCTGCTTCGCGCCGGCCGCGATGCCGTCCCTGACCTGGCGCTCGCAGAACGCCTTGCGGTGAGCGAACGCCTCGAACTGTCCCGGCAGCATCCAGTCGAACGCCTCGTACACGGGAACCATCTTGGCCGAGCGGAACCACCGGACGGCCGTCGCGCCCATCGCTCCCGAGGCGACGAGCATCTCTGCCGTGGCCTCGACGATTCCGGGAGGCAGGACGCTCTCCATGCCTCGCTTCGCGCCAAGCGTGAGGATGTTGAGAGCAACTTTGCGTGCGGTCTTGCTCGGACGGTTCTGATGCATTTCATCCACCTTCGCGCCAAGAGCGCGGTCTTGGGTTCACGAAACCGTGATGACCAGCTTGCCTCGGACGTGACCCTGCTCGGCGTACCGCATGGCCTCGGGCAGCTCGCCAAGCGGATACGTGCGCTCGATGGCGGGGTTGAGCTTGCCCGCCTCGATCAGCTCCTTGAGGGTCAGCAGGTCCTCGCGATTCGAGTTGGAGATGAACAGCTTCCCGTGCTGGCGCCTGAACAGGGAAAGCACGAGAGACTTGAGGACGTAGCTCATGCCGCCGTGGCCGGTGTTGGGCTGGATTCGGCCGGTGGGTGTCAACACGCGCCGCAGATGCGAGAGCCGGCGGTTGCCCACCTGATCCATGATGATGTCGTAGCGCGCCTGCCCCGTGGTGAAGTCCTCGCTGGTGTAGTCGATCACATGGTCCGCGCCGAGAGATCGCACCAGATCCACGTTCTTCGCGCTGCACACGCCGGTGACCTCCGCGCCGAGGGCCTTGGCGATCTGGACGATGAAGGAGCCCACGCCGCCCGAGGCACCGTTGACCAGAACCCTTTGCCCTGGCCGAACCCCTCCCGCGTTGCGCAGCCCCTGGAGCGCCGTCAGCGCGCCGATGGGCACCGCGGCCGCCTGCTCAAAGGAGAGGTTCGCGGGCTTGGGGGCGAGCCTGCCCTCCGAAGCTGCGACGTAGTCCGCGAAGGCGGCGTCCACCCCGCCGAAGACCTCGTCTCCGGGTTTGAGCCGAGTCACGCCACTACCCACCGCCTCGACCGTCCCGGCAACGTCCCAGCCAAGGATGTGGTTCTTCGGCCGGAACAGCCCGACGGTGAGGCGGAGGAGCCACGGGTTGCCCCTCATGGTGAAGTAGTCGCCCGCATTGATCGACGTGGCGCGCACGCGCACGAGCACCTCGCCGTCCTTGATGGCCGGCTTCTCGACCTCCGCGAGCGTCAGCACCTCTGGGGAGCCGTAGGCGTTTTGAACGATGGCTTTCATCCCGTTGGCCACTGGTCTACAGGGACTGGATGAACTTGCCAACGAGATTGAGGCTGGCTTGCTCGTGCCGCCAGGCAACGTCGTCGTGTTGTCCGTAGAACGGCTCGGACAGGGCGACGACGATGATGTCCAGCGGCTCGTACAGAACAATGAGCTGCCCACCATGGCCCCAGGCGAACTTGATCCGCTTGTCGCCAATGTCGGCGGACCACCACTGGTAGCCGTACCCGAGCTTCTGGAAGTAGCGACCCGCGTAAGTCTGCGGCGGATCGGCGATCCACGCGTCCGTCGAATGCGACTGCAGCGACTCGGCGACCCAGGTCGCGGGCACGATCTGCTGGCCGCCGTACACGCCACCCCGCGAATAGAGCAGTCCAAAGCGCGCCATATCTCTCGCGGCAAGGTGCAACTCGGCCATCCCGATGTAGTACCCGTCCGCATCCTTGAGCCATGCGCCAGGTTCGATTCCGAGTGGACCGAAGAGATACCGCTGGCCGAAGGAGAGGAGGTCGGTGTCGCAGGCGCGCGTCGTGATCACGCCGAGCCAGTGCGACGAGCCGTTGCTGTAGTTGAATGCCGTGCCCGGATCGGCGACCAGCGGAAGATCCGCGATCAACCGCACCAGGTGTCCGTCGAGGATCCCTTGCCAGAACGCGGGATCCGTTTCCTCCCATGGGAAACCGCCACGCATTTGCAATAGGTGGCGCACGGTCACGGCGCCCTTCCTGGCGTCCGTGATGCCGGATGCAAGCTCGGGGAAGTAGGACAACACGGGCTGGTCGACGCTCGACAGGCAACCACGGTCGAGCGCGATACCCACGAGCGCCGAGGTCACGCTCTTGGTCACCGACTGCAACAGCTCCTTCCGGTCGATCGCGCCACCGTGGTAATAGCCCTCGGCGACCAACTGCCCGTTTTGAACGACCAGCAGCCCGAGCAGCTTCTCGACCGCGGGAGCGTCTACGAACAGCTCCGCGACCAGCGTGGGATCCAATCCTTGAGCCGCCGGGCTCGAAACCGACCACCCGTCGTCGCGAGCCACGGGCGCATAGGTCGCGGTTGCCAGCTCCTGCGGTTGCGCCCGCAGCAGGTTGGCGAGCACCGGCCGGCTGGCCTCGATCTGCTGGTAGTCGAGCACCAACCCCAAGGGCGCGAGCTGCGCGAGGACTTCGTCGTAGGTCGCCTTGTCGAAGGCGAACGGCACCGCGACGATGTCGTACGCAGTCGCCCCGGAGGCGTTTCTCAGGCGTCGCTTCGCCCCCCGCGCCAGCAAGTCCGTCGCGATGTCGACGCGACCGAAGAACGCCGCGATGTGCAGGGGCGCCGAGCCGTTGCCATCCGCAAGATCGAGATCCGCGCCGGCGTCCATGAGCGTCCGAGCCACATCCGCGTGACCGAACGTGACCGCCAACGAAAGAGGCGTGCCGCCGTAGGCATCCGCCTGGTCGAGGTCCGTGCCCGCAGCAATGTGCTGCTGGACGGCCGCGAGGTCGCCCTCGAGCGCTGCCAGGTGGAGGCTGACCGCAGGCGGATCGACCGGTGGTTGGCTGGGCTCGCTGTCTTGACCGCAGGCCGTTAGGCTGAGCAGGGCCATGGACACGCCCATGGCGGTGATGGTTGGGCATCGCCCGCGGCAACCTGTCGCGCGGCGTGGATGGGACGTGGAAGAAAAGGCTGACATCATGGTGCTACTCCTTGAATGAGCGAACGTGGATGATTTCCAGAATGGCCATGCGCCTCCGCGGTGTGTCCTACCGGTTCTCGTAGGCGCCGGCAGGCGCGAAGCCGGCGCGGTAGAAGTTGAAATCACAGCAGTGGCCGCCCTTGGCCAGCGTGCAGGGGCGCCTGAAGACTGCGTATACCCGCGGCTCGACATGCGGGTAGCTCGCGAGGTCGTGATCGCAGCCGAGCTGGGCGATCTCGGGGCAATCGAACATGCGCCCGGCGTCGACGTTCAGGCAGCGATCCACCACGATGCGCAGGTGATTGGGCTCGTCCTCCATGGCCTGCACGTGGAAATCCCGATCGCCGGCCTCGAACATGGCGATGTTGAACTTCTTGAAATTGTCGAAGACGTCACCGTCGCACCGCACGAGCTGGTCCAACTGGTAGAGCGCCGGCAGGCTTTGCTGGGCCACACGTTCGAAGATACCCTTGACGAACGCGTAGGCTTGCTCCCGGGATTCCCGCTGGGCGACGACGTTGAACATGGCGATCAGCATGGTGATCTCGTCAGCTCCCTTTACAGTGCGTTGTCTCAGCTCCGCATATTGGGTCTGGTAGCGCTTGCGCAGTCGGCGTCGTTCGACCAGAACCCGCCATAGAAACGGCATGAGGCCGAGCAGGCCGAACTTCCTTCTGAGGGCGGCGAAGATGATGCTGCCTTGTCCCGCGAAGGCCTCCTTGGGCATGTCGGAAATTGGCTTGCTGTATCGTTCCAGATCTTCGACCTGCAACCGGGTTGTGTTGTTTGCTGTTGCCATGGTGTCTTTCTCCTTTTCAAGCCACGCTCGACGAATCGGTCGCCCGGCTGCATGCTCACCACCGAGTGTCGAAGGTCAGGGTGCCGTAGATCGGGAACAGCGGGGACTCGCCGCTCGAGTTGCGCAGCAAGCCGGCGCGCAGCACGAGATCGTACCTGGCGAACGAACCGCCAATCTGGACACCGCCCCGGAGGTTCCCACCGGGAAGCCCGTACCAGCCGTCGCGAGCCTCGGCGTAGACCACTTGGCGATAGCGATCGCTATGAGATACGTGGGTCGTGACGACCCAGTCGAACCCGACCTCGCCCGCGGCGAACCAGTGCCGGGCGTAGTAGCCACCTAGCAGACCGAAATCGATCCCCACGCCGGTCATGCGGGCGACGTCGTTGCGCGTGCTGCGCATGGTGGGCGCGAGCGTGCCCGCCAGACGCCAGTGTCGTTGGCCGACGATTGGCGCGAGCCCGCCGATGCGCACCCGATAGTCCGAGATGTCGGGCGTGGCCCACGGGAAGGTGATGTCGCCAGTCAGCATGATGTGCCGATCCACCAGCGGAAGGGCGCGCGCATAGCCCACGCCGACGACGAATCCGTACTCGGCCCCGGTTCGGAGGTGCGCCCGGTTCACCGGCCCCTCGTCGAGGGTCGAGAGGTTCAGCTCCTGCGCCCGGCCCGGGCGCGGCACCACCAGCAGCAGGCTGACGACCAAGATCCCGAGCAGCTTGCGCGAATTCATTGCACACCTTCCACGAAGCCAATCGACTGGAAGTAGGCGCGCGTATGGGCGAGGTACTCGTCGGGACGCTCCCAGATCATCTCGTGCCCGACGTTGGCCAGGGTGACCATCTCGGCATTGGGATAACTGGCGGCCAGCATCTGTTGATGTTCCAGCGTCGCCGCCTCGTTGAGATCTCCGCGCAGGAACAGCACTTTGTGGGTGAAGGTAGCGAGGTTGGTCGTCCAGTCGAAGCCCTGCTCGTCGGCCAGGTTCAGCAACTTGGACTTGACCACGGCGCCAACGCGCCAGAACGGTGCCGGATTGGCCCGGTCGATGTGATCGGAAGGCGTAGCCGGCAGGGCAAAGAACGCGGACATGTAGTCGGCGCGCGCATGATCGCCGGCGGACATGAACTGGTCCGCCCAAAGGGCGTCGTTGAAATCTTCCCCTGTGAGGTCGACAGACCCCATCAGACGATCGAGGTAGTCGTCGAGCTGCGCCTTGGTGAAGGCGCCGGGCTCGCTGAGGATGGCCCCGCGCAAACGCCCGCCGTAGTCGCCGTGCTCGTTGATGAACCAGGTGGCGTACATGGCGCCCCACGAGTGTCCGATGATCACGAAGGGCTGCGCCGGCGGCACCGTCTGCTCGATGACCAGGCGCAGGTCCTCCAGGTAGCCGGGTAGGGTGTACTCAGCGGAATCGAAGCGTTGGGATAGTCCCGTCCCTCGCTGATCCCAGAACACCACACGGTAGCCGTCGTCGGCCAGCGCCTTGAGCGGCAGCAGGCCGCGATAGTCGGCGCCAGGTCCTCCGTGCAGCACCATCACCGTCGGCGCTTCGGGGGCACCGAAGCTCTGGCAGTGGAAGAGCGCCCCGGCGACCTCGATTCGGGGCAGGGAGGGATCCTCATCCACGGTCGCCGGGACCAAGTTCCCGGGCTCGTCGGGGTCAAGGCAGCCTGCCAGCGCGAGTCCCGCGAGCAAGTAGTGCAGAGAATGTCGTTTCATAGGTTTCTCTCCTCTTCGTTGGGTAAACGAGGGCGTCGCTAGAAGCGGTAGCCGGTGACGAAATTGGCGTGCAGCGGAGAGCCGTTGTAGCTGGCGAACCGCTCGGTGAAGGGCATCTTCACCTCCAGGTGAAGGTCGAGCCGCTCGAGAAGGGTGACGCCGCCCTCGATGCCGAACTGCACCGTGCCGCCGGCGCCGCGGTACCAGCCGTCCTCGGCATCTTCGTAGAAGGTCGTTCGGTAATGGTCGGTGTGGTCGATCCTATTGATGACGTTGTGTTCGTACTCGACCGTGCCGGCGACGAACCAGATCCTGTCGTAGAAGCCGGCAGCGATCGCATCCCCGACGGCGAAGCGCTTGGAGTCGAAGTTGATGGTCTCCACGGCGCCGGCTGTGACGAACAGCCTGTTGACGAGCTTGAGCCGACCGTACTCGACCGCGACCATGGTAGCGCCGACCGTCAGCTCGGAGTTGCCCCAACCGGGGCGAACGACCGACGTTCCCCACTCGATGTACGGCATGATGTCGCGATCGAGCGGCGCCAGTCGGAAGCTACGCTGAACGCCGACCGTCAGCATTGTCGTCGGTTCGACGCCGGTCCGCAGGTAGGCTTTGTTGCTAGTCTCGTCGGTGCGGGTAACGGTGTGGGCCTGCGCAGACCCAGCGAGCGCGAGCATCGTGAGAGTCATGGTGATGAGGCGTTGCATGGGATTCTCCTCGAGAAGGTGGTGAGTGAGCGCTCGGGCTAGCGGGAAAGGAAGCGGCGGATCTCAGCCGCGACGTCGTCGGCCTTTTCCCAGGGGCCGGTGTGGCCGACGTCGGCGATCTCGACGTACTGGAACCCCGGGTAGTGCGGCCGGAGGAGGTCGATGTATCCGGGCAGCTCGCCCACGGTGAGCGCGCCGGCCATCACCAGCACACCCCCTTCGAACGCGTCGAGGTTTTGGGTGATGTCGAAGTCGACCGACGGACCGTAGTCGAGGCCCATCGTGGAGACGACCGCACCGATCCGCCAGAAGGGCGTGTTTGGGTCTTCATGAAACTCGGGAAAGGCGCGTCCTGCGCCGAGCGTCATCTGGTAGTCGAAGCGGCTGTGCGTGTCCGGTGTGATGTGGTCGTGCGACAGCAGGTATTCGTCGAGCCAGTCTTTGTCGAGCTGGCCAAAGACCGACGTCATGTTGTCGGCCAGGTAGTCCCACATCGCGGGGTCGATGGGCCCCGGTTCGTAGAACGCGACATCGCGGACTCGTTCCGGATGCGCGTTGATGTAGGTGGTCGCCAACACACCGCCGTACGACCAGGCGAACAGGGTCACCTGGTCGTCGAGCACGCCGGTTTCCTCCTTCTTGCGGTGCAGGTAGTAGTCGATCACCGCATCCAGGTCATCGACGTAAAGGTCGACGTCGATGTCGTTCGAATCGAACCGCGGCGACAGTCCAGCACCGCGCTGATCGTAGAAGACACAATAGTATTCGTCTTGGAGCTGACTCAGGCCGACACCGGTGACGGTCCGCTCATCCGGGTAGCGCGAAGCATTGGGCTGGCCCTTCTGACTGATCAGCGCGCGGTAGTCGCTGCCCGGTCCGCCGTGCAGAAAGACGACGATCGGGTTGTGGATGTCGCCAAAGGCCTCGGAGTGCAGGCGGGTGCCATTGACCTCGATGGCGGGCAGCAGCGGATCTTCGGCGACGGTCTCGGGCACCAGGTTGCCGGCCTCGTCGGGATCGAGGCAGGCTGCGAGCGTCAGCAGTGACGCCATGGTGCCGACGATCTGAAGAGTGCGGTTCATCATTGGCTCCTTTTTGAGTTGCGATGACCGCGACCAGTGCAGGGTCGGTGCCAATCCAAAGCAGCCGCCAAAAACGCGCTGCAAAGGGGCGATTTCGAGTTTCTCCTGCCTGCCGGACCAAAATGGTATAGGTCGTTTTGGTACCCTTGACCGATAAGGAGCAGCCGTGGAAACCGCATTGTTGGTCGTCGACGACGAGCAGGACTTTCTCGACAGCATGACGCGCATGCTGCGCCTCGAGGGTTACGAGCAGACGACAGCCGTCGCCGACCCGACACGCATCGTCGACCTGCTGGCCGAGCAAACGTTTGCGGTGGCCTTCCTCGACATCACCATGCCGGAGATGGATGGGCTCGAGCTGCTCGCGGCCATCAAGGAGCGGTCGCCTGCCACGGAGTGCGTGATGGTCACCGCGGATGACCGCATCTCGGCGGTCGTCGAAGCGGTCAAGCTCGGTGCGTACGACTATCTGGTCAAGCCGATCACGCCCGACCTACTCGCCCAGTCGCTCGATCGGGCCCTCGAGCACAAACGTTTGGTGGAGTCGTTGCGGTTGCGCTCGTCACGGCTTGTCGCGGAGGAGCTCGACAACCCGGAGGCGTTCGACGAGATCGTCACCACCAATGAGGCGATGTTGCGCATGCTCCGCGAGGCTGAGCTCCACGCAGCCTCCGAGATCCCGATTCTCATCACCGGCGAGACCGGGGTCGGCAAGGAGTTGCTCGCCCGCGCGGTCCACCGGGCCAGCCACCGTGCTCGCGGGCCGTTCGTGCCGGTCAACATGTTGGCCTTATCCCCGACGTTGTTCGAATCGGAGTTCTTCGGTCACGTCCGCGGCGCCTTCACCGGGGCGGACAAGAACAAGGTGGGCTATCTGGGCAAGGCGGCCGGCGGCACCCTGTTTCTCGACGAGATCGGGGATCTGTCCAAAGAGCTGCAGGGCAAGCTGTTGCGCATCCTGCAGGAAGGCGAGTACGCGCCGGTCGGCGATACCAAGACCGTGCGCGCCAACGCCCGCTTCGTCGCCGCCACCAACCAGGATCTGCAGGAGTTGGTGGAGAAGGGTGAGTTTCGCAAGGACTTGTTCTATCGCCTGCAGTTTGCGCATCTCGAAATCCCGCCGTTGCGCGAGCGGCTCGACGATTTGGCGGTACTCGGCGACCACTTCCTGCGCGGCTCCGCCACGGTCAGTGATGCGGCGTGGGATCTGCTGACCGCCTACGAGTGGCCCGGTAACGTACGCGAGCTCGAAGGGGTGCTGCAGGCCGCGGCCAACCTGAGCAGCGGCGGCCCGATCACGACAGATCACTTCAAGCTTCCCAACATGAAAGGCGAGAAGGCAGGTGCGACGGCAGCCGGCGGGTGTGGCGAGCTGGAGCCGATGCGCGACGTGGAGCGCCGCCACATCATTGCCGTCTACCGGGCGGTCGACAACAACAAGAGCCTGGCGGCCAGGGTGCTGGGGATTGGCCTGCAAACGCTGCACCGCAAGCTCAAAGCATACGGAGTGAAGTAGCGCCGCATCTCGTGGGGTCGCTGCGGAAGACAGAGAGACGAAGGGGGCATTGACATGGCTCATTCTCGAAAAGGCGTCGTACGCTCTCCCAGTCTCTTCTACGTCTTCGGTCGAGATGGCACCCTCATCCGTTGGAACGCGCTGTTCGAACAGGTCACCGGGTACTCCCACGATGAGGTGGCCGCCCGCAAAGCCACCGATTTCTTCACCGGCGATGATCTCGCTACGGCGATGGAAGCCATTGAAGCCGTGTTCAACGATGGGGAATCCTCGGTGGAGGTGGCGCTCACCCGCAAGGACGGCGAGCGGCTGCCTTATTTGTTCACCAGTGTCCGGGAGCGCATCGGTGATGATCTGTGCTGTGTCGGAATCGGCATCGACGTTGCCGCGCGCAAAGCGGCCGAAGAGAAGGTGGCCCGGAGCGAAGAGCGGTTGAAGGAGGCCCAGGAGATCGCTCATGTGGGGCATTGGGAATACGATCTCGTCAGCGACACGCTCTTCTGGTCCGATGAGGTCTACCGGATTTTGGGCTTCGAGCCCGGGCAGGTGGTACCAACCTTCGAGGTATTCCAATCGATCCTCCACCCGGATGATCGGGATCGGGTGTTGGCGGCGTTTGCCGCTCACGTCGAGCAGGGTGCGCCCTACGACGTGCTTCATCGCTGCGTGCGTCCCAGCGGCGAGATCCGGTACATCCAGGAGCGCGGCCGTTCCGTTCGCGATGAGACGGGCAAGGCGTTGAGCTCCATCGGCACGGCACAGGACATCACCGAGCACGAACTGGCCCAGCAGGAGCTCGCCAAGAACGAGGAGCGCTATCGCACGGTCTTTGATATCGCCGGCACAGGGATGGTCAGTTTCGGCGATGACATGGTGATCACCATGGCCAACGAGGAGTGGTTACAACTAACGGGGTACTCCCGGGATGAGACGATCGGCAAGCTCACCTGGGTGCCATTCTTCTCTGAGGCGTCCCTCACCAAGATGAAGAAGTATCATCAAATGCGATCCGAGGATCCCATCTCCGTGCCTCGGTCCTACGAGGCTCAGCTCGTCGATCGCCAGGGCAGAGTCCACGAAGGCATGACCAACATTCAGGTTGTACCCGGCACGCAGCAGCGGGTTGCCTCGTTTCAGGACTTGACCGAGCTCAAACGCGCCCAGAGCGAAATGTATCGCGCCGACAAGATGGCGGCCTTGGGTCAGATCATCGCGGGTGTAGCCCACGAGATCAACAACCCAAACAACTTCATCTACTTCAATCTGCCCATCCTGCGAAAGTACATCGAGGCCATTGCACCCTTGCTCGAACAGCACCTCGAGAAGGATCCGGGTCTCACGATTCTGAACATGCCGTTCGAGGTATTTCGCGAGGACGTCTTCAAGCTCCTCGAGAACATGGAGCACGGCTCCAAACGCATCACAGCCATCGTCGCGGATCTGAAGTCCTATGTTCGCGGTGACGAAGAAAAATCCTGGAAGTCCGAACACGTGGAACAAGCGATCGAACGGGTCATGACTCTGGTCGGCAAACAGGTTCGAAAGATGGTGAGACGCTTTGACGTGGATATTGCCGACGGGTTGCCAGCGGTTCCGATGAACGTGGGAAGGATCGAGCAGGTTCTGGTCAATCTCTTGATCAATGCGGGTCAAGCGGCCGACAAGGAACAGTCCTGGGTGAAGCTCACGGCACGACTCGCTGGCGAGAGAGAGCGTTGGGTCGAGCTTCGAGTGGAGGACAACGGCGCTGGGATACCCGAAGACAAGCTCGAGCAGATATTCGAGCCTTTCTTCACTTCAAAGGGCCGGGAGCAAGGCACGGGCTTGGGGCTTTCGATATCGCAGCGTATCGTGGAAGAGCATGGAGGCAGGCTCCAGGTGGAGAGCAAGCTGGGCCAAGGCACCTGTTTCACCGTGTTGTTGCCGCCTGCTCGCGAGGGCTGATGCTCTCCCCCTCGTTTGTCGTCGGGTGACTGTCACCGGAGAGAATCCAGATGGGCAATCCGTATCCCCGAATCCTCGTGGTCGATGATGAGCAACACCAGCTCGACACAATCTGTCGTGGGCTCAACCTCTACGGCTACCGCTGCGAGGGCGTACTGAGTGTGGAAGCGGCATTGGAATCTCTCACCGGTGAGAACGGGGAGCGGTTCGACCTCTTGCTCACCGATCTGACGATGCCCGGTCGGTCGGGACTCGACCTGATCGAGCAGGTGCAACATCAGTGGCCTGGGCTTCCGATCGTGGTCATCACGGGTCTCGCTCAAACCGTGGAGGTCGATGTCGTCCGCGGATTGGGAGTACCGCTTTTGACCAAGCCGTTCGCCCCCGACACGCTCGATGTCACGATTCGGCGAGTATTGGAGAGGACCCGCGGCGCCGACTGAGCGGACCTGACCGCCTATACCAATTTGGTATGGGCCGCTTTGGTATGGGCCACCTGGATCCTATTGGGAGATCCCCTATCCAAAGGTGATTTCAGCCAACGGGTCACTGGCATGCCTCCTGCAAACACGATGGGTAGGAGGCGCTGCGTGAGCACCACGACAAGACAACGACGCAGGATCCTGCTGGTCGACGATGAGCTTCACCAACGCGACACGGTGGCGCGTGGGTTGCGACTGCAGGGTTATCGCTGCCTGCCCACCCGCAGCGCAGCGGAGGCGCTCGCCGTGCTCGAACGGGAAGGCAGTGAGGCGTTCGACCTGTTGCTCACCGACCTGACCATGCCCGGATGCTCTGGGGCTGAGCTGATCGCGCAGAGCCTCAAGCGGTGGCCGGAGCTCGGCATCGTCGCGATCACCGGCGCGGCAGAGACCGCCGCGGCGGAATGCGCCCGCGCGTACGGCATCGCGGTGCTCGAGAAACCGTTCGATCTGGACGATCTCGATCGGGCCCTGACGCGCGTGCTCGACGGACGTCGCGAGGGTCCGGCTCGCGGGTGACATGCCTGCGGTACGTCGAGGCGCACACACTTGGCAAGGGAGAGTGAGATGACATGCCCAAAGCAGAGCGGGGTAAAGGGAGCCTTGCCCGGCAATTGCCATCAGCTCGGCAATCCCCGCGACCATCTCCAGCGCTCATCGCGCCAACTTCGAATTGTCGGGCAAAGCCCGTCAGCTGGTAGCGTCCCTGCCTCGAAGGAGGTGCCCCTTGGACAGGACTGATGCGACGAACGCGTTGCCACCTTCGGCCTACGTGCGCGTTGCCGGCGCTTCGTACTTGTTCGTCATCCTCGTCGGGATGATGAGCGTCTCGCTCGTCGATTCCAGGTTGGTCATCCCCAGCGATGCAGCCTCGACGGCGCGCAACATCCTGGCGTACGAGCTTCTCTTCCGAGTCGGCGTCGTTGGCGTGCTCGCCATGTACGCCGCCGTGGTCGTGCTCTCCTCTTCGCTGTTCGTCGTGCTCAAGGCGGTCGGCGAGAATCTCGCCCGACTGGCGATGCTCCTGCGCGTCTCGGAAGCCATCCTCGGCGCCGCGACCGCCCTTCTCAGTCTCACAGCTCTAGCCCTCCTCACCGGTGACGCGCAGGCGAACGCTATTGGCGTCGAGCGCGCTCAAGCGCTCGCCACGCTCTTCCTGGAGGTACGAACCGCCGGTCTCGACGTCATCCTCGTCTTCGCTGGCTCGGGCGGCGCCGCGTTCTGCTACCTCTTCTACAAGTCCCGGTACGTCCCGCGCCTGCTCGCCGCCTGGGGCATCTTCACCTACCTTTCGATGTTGCTCCTCGCATTCGTCAGCATCACCTTCCCTCGGCACCCCGTTCTCGTGGAGACCATCCTCTACTCGAGTGGCGCCCTCTTCGAAGTTGTCTTCGGAGCCTGGCTCCTCTTCAAGCCGCTGCGTCGCGCCCCCGCGAGCTGACCGCCCCCGGGGCGCGTAGAATCCGTGACGCTTGCACGAGAAGCCCACGAGCCGGCTGTGCCAAGGGTTCCTGCACCGCACCCGCAAGAAGCCATGGGCCAGGACCCCGCAGCGAAAGTACGCATCGAGCTCGTCCCCCACGAAGGCCGGAAGCTCGCCGGCGTCGGTTTCGATCTCGGCCTGGAGTCCGAGCCAATGCGCATGCAGGGTCTTGCAAAGCGGCATCTTTTCTGGCTGACGGCGCGTGTACGTCACTGGGCTGTGCGCAGACGCGTGACAGACCGTAGTTGCGGCTTGCGATTGCATCCGCGGGAGCTATCGGTCTGGCGTGAGAAGATTTTGCTCGGCCCGTGTCCGAGCTTTCCCGGGTCAGCGGGCTGAAGGTCCCTGAAGCTACGCGGCCGCGCTCTCCCCGTTGGCGGCGGGCGCAGGTGCGCCAAGGCGGGCGTTCTCGGCTTTTCTTAGGGCGATCAGCTTGTCGCGTAGCACGTCAGCCAAGTCGGGGTGCTCGGTCATGTACTGGCAGGCCTTGTCCCGTCCCTGGGCGATGCGCTCGCTGTTCCACGAATAGTACGCCCCCGACTTCTCGATCAGACCAGCCTCGCTGGCCAGGTCGACGATCTCACCGGCCGCCGACACGCCCGTGCCGTAGAGGATTTCGAATTCGCACTCGCGGAAGGGCGGTGCGACCTTGTTCTTGACCACCTTCACGCGCGTCTTGTTGCCCACCGCCTGATCGCCGTTCTTGACCACGCCGATCTTGCGGATGTCGAGGCGCACGCTGGCGTAGAACTTCAGCGCGTTGCCGCCGGTGGTGGTCTCGGGATTGCCGTAGACCACGCCGATCTTCTGGCGAAGCTGGTTGATGAACATCACGCAGGTGCTTGTGCGACAGGTGGCCGCGGTCAGCTTGCGCAGGGCCTGGCTCATCAGGCGCGCCTGCAGGCCCATGTGGGCATCGCCCATCTCGCCCTCGATTTCCGCCCTGGGCACCAGCGCGGCCACCGAGTCGACGACAACCAGATCGATGGCGCCGGTTCCCACCAGCTTGTCCGCGATCTCGAGGGCTTGCTCGCCACAATCGGGTTGCGAGACCAGCAGATCCTCGACGCGCACGCCAAGCTTGCGCGCGTAGGTGATGTCCAGCGCGTGCTCGGCATCGATGAAGGCGCACACGCCACCTGCCTTCTGCGCCTGCGCGATGGCCTGTAGGGAAAGCGTGGTCTTGCCCGAGGACTCGGGTCCGAAGATTTCGACCACGCGCCCGCGCGGCAAACCGCCCACGCCGAGCGCCAGGTCGAGGCCGACCGAGCCGGTGGGAATGACGGCGACATCCTCGGCCTCGCCGCCCAGGGACATGATGGCGCCCTTGCCGAATTGCTTTTCGATGGCGGTGACGGCGGTGGCAACGGCTTTCAGCTTCTCTTTCAATGTGGACATGTTGTTCTCCTTGGTTTGGGTTGGTTGAGCGCACTGGGGCGAAGACCGCACGAATGCTCGGAGGCGGTGCACATCTAGGCCCCCTCCTTGTCGAGAAACCGGTACTGCAACGCCTCGGCAACGTGCTGCCCGCGCACGCTTTCGCTGCCTTCCATATCGGCGATGGTGCGGGCCAGGCGGCGCACGCGCTCGATGGCTCGCGCCGACAGGGCCAGGCGGGTGACGGCGCGTTCGAGAATACGGTGGCCGTCGCTGTCGAGCGCGGCGACGGCGCACAGCTCGGGGCTCGACAGACGGGCGTTCGAGCGGGGGCCACGCCGGCGCTGTCGCTCCCGCGTTTTCTCCACGCGTTCGCGTACCGCCGCGGTGCTCTCGCCGGGCTCGCTCAGCGCCAGCTCGCGGTAGGCCAGCGCCGGGACCTCGACGTGCATGTCGATGCGGTCGAGCAGCGGCCCGGAGAGCTTGGCCAGGTAAGTGTTGATGGCGAGCTGCGAACAGGTGCAGGTGCGCAAGCGGTTGCCGAAGTGGCCGCACGGGCAGGGATTGAGCGCGGCCACCAGCATGAAGTCGGCGGGGAAGACGACCGTGCGCCGCGCCCGCACCACCGCGATCGAGCGCTCTTCGAGAGGCTGCCGCAGGGCCTCCAGCGCCGATCGGCCGAATTCCAACAGCTCGTCGAGAAAGAGCACGCCGTTGTGCGCGAGCGAGATCTCGCCTGGCCGCACCGCGGGTCCGCCGCCCGCCAGCCCCGCCACGCTCACCGTGTGGTGGGGCGCGCGGAAGGGCCGCTCGGTGACCAGGGATCGTCCGGCCAGCAGCCCGGCCACGGAATACACCATGGTGGTCTCCAGCGACTCGTCGAAGGAGAGCGCAGGGAGGATCCCGGGCAGGCGCCGCGCGAGCATGGTCTTGCCCGAGCCGGGCGGGCCCACGAAGACAATGTTGTGCCCTCCCGATGCGGCGATCTCCAGCGCCCGGCGCGCGACCTCCTGACCGCGAATGTCCGACAGG
>Ga0210133_1000069_pt1 | contig 35686 bp, 31 predicted proteins | sample Joice_ThreeSqC_D_2_FD_184874 | JGI IMG/M metagenome (GOLD analysis project Ga0210133, IMG submission 184874) | Wetland microbial communities from San Francisco Bay, California, USA, that impact long-term carbon sequestration - Joice_ThreeSqC_D1... | ecosystem: Environmental > Aquatic > Marine >...
TATATATATTAATATAGATCCGGAATTGCTTTAGCGAGGCAACCGGCGTAAAATCTGTTTTGCTCTTTATCGATTTCTGAATACAGTGATTAAATTCGAATATCGAAATTCGAAATTTGAAACAGGCACAAATTACCAAAATTCAAATGACTCAAACAAGATCATGAGCAGATTTCGCTGAAAGCGGCCCTGTTTTGGCCATTGGAGGATTCGAATTTGGAATTTGTTTCGGATTTCGTGCTTCGTATTTCGGGTTTTTATCATTGCAATAAATAAATTGAATTATATGGAATTGAGGACCTGAATGCCTGCGAAACCAAAAACGAGCGTCGCTTTAATCCCTGCGCGATCCGGCTCCAAGCGGGTGCCGGACAAAAATATCCGCGCTCTGGCAGGGCACCCGCTGATTGCTTACAGCATAGCGGCCGCTCTGCAGAGCAATATATTTAAGGCGGTGATCGTATCGACGGACTCCGATCGCTATGCCGACATTGCCAGACATTACGGCGCCGGAGTCCCCTTTTTGCGCCCGGCCAAAATTGCCGGCGACACCTCTCCGGATATTGAATGGGTGACGTATACACTCCGCCAGCTGCGCAACAACGGACAGGACTATGAAAACTTCAGCATTCTGCGGCCGACCAGTCCGTTTCGAATGCCGGAAACCATCCGGCGGGCATGGAAGGAATTTCTGGCCCAGGAAGGGGTCGATTCCCTGCGTGCGGTGGAAAAATGCCAGCAGCATCCCGGCAAGATGTGGGTCGTGCGGGGAAACCGCATGATGCCGCTTCTGCCCATGGGGCCTGCCGAACAGCCCTGGCACAGCAGCCAGTACCCGACGCTGCCTGAGGTGTATGTGCAGAACGCCAGCCTGGAAATTGCGAAAACACGTATTGTTTTTGAAGAGAAAACAATTGCCGGGAACGTCCTGATGCCTTTTTTTACAAAAGATTTTGAAGGCTTTGATGTCAACAATGAATATGACTGGCAGCTGGCAGAAAACATGGTTGCAAAGGGCGAGGCAAAATTGCCCGAAATCAGTCAACCGGCATACTTTAACTAAGCACAGCTGTTCGTAACAGCGGAGACGTATATCGGCTAAGTTATTTCACCACAGAGGCACGAAGGGCACAGTCCGCCGCAGGCGGATTCTTTTCGCCCATCGCGAGACGGCGATCGGCAAAAAAAAAGCTTGTACTTTCGGTAATAGTAGCACTGTTTATTAGAACTAAGATTTTCTTTAGGCTTCAGCATTGATCCTTTTCGTTTGCCGTCGTCTCACGGCAAACAAAAAAAATCATCTCAGTGCTCTCTGTGCCTCTGTGGTGAGATCAAATTATCGATAGGACCTCAAGAGGCAATATGTAACCGGCTGTGCAAAACTAGGTACGAAGTTGAGTGTATTAAATTAAAAAGGGACATTGGATACAATAATGATTGAGATTAGGTTAATTTCTGAAAATGAATTCAAGCGGGTCCGCGCAGCGACCATCGACAAATATAAACGGCTGGCCTTGCTCGCCGACATGTGCTGTGCCAATGCGCTGGCCACCGTAAAGCGCGCCGGGTCCGGACATCTGGGATCGAGCTTCAGTTCCCTGGACATCGTCACCTATCTATACCATTTTGAAATGAACATTGCCGAATTGGGTGTCGATCACCCTGACCGCGATATATACTTTTCATCCAAAGGCCATGATGTCCCCGGACACTATGCGGTCCTGCATTCTCTGGGGCTGCTTTCCGAAGAGCGCTTCCAGCATTTGCGACGGCTTGAAGGCACCCACGGCCATCCGGATGTCAGCATCCCTGGAATTGAAGCCAATTCAGGGTCTCTGGGAATGGGTATTTCAAAGGCCAAAGGGATGGCCCTCGCGAAAAAATTGAGCGGCGCCAAGGGCCGCGTGATCGTGATGACCGGAGACGGAGAGCTCCAGGAGGGCCAGATCTGGGAATCGCTGCAGACCGCTGCCTATCAAAAAGCAAACAATCTCATCGCCATTGTTGATTTTAACAAAATTCAGACCGACAAAGCTGTCAAAGAGATTATCGATTTAGGCGATCTGGCCAGAAAATTCGAAGTGTTCGGCTGGCATGCGCAAACCTGTAACGGTCATGATTTTGCAGATCTGGAAAAGGCCTTCACCCGGCTCAAGCAAGTCAACGACAGGCCCAAGGTGTTGATTGCCGATACCATCAAAGGCAAAGGTGTCTCCTTTATGGAAGGACCCCGGGCCCTGCAGGACGGCAACGGGCTTTACCCCTGGCATTCCGGGGCACCGGACGACGCCACCTTTGAAGCCGGGTACAGTGAAATTGTTCACCGCATCAATGCCCGGCTCGAAGAGTTGGACCTGGCGCCGCTGGATACACGGGTCATGGCAACCCGGGAGAAAAATCGCGTTTCGCTGAAAGCCACCGCCGAGAAGGTTGTCAGCGCCTACGGCGAGGCCCTGGTAAAAATCGGGGCCCACCGAAAAGACATTGTCGTCCTGGATGCGGACCTGTCGGCCGACTGCGGTTTAAGGCCTTTTGAAAAAGCCTACCCGGACAGATTTATTGAAAATGGTATTGCCGAGCAGGATATGGTATCTACGGCAGGGGGCCTGGCGCTGCATGGGTTTTTGCCGATTGTCAATTCTTTCGGTGTATTTCTGGCATCCCGCGCCAATGAACAAATTTACAATAACGCCACCGAAAAAACAAAAATCATCTATGTTTGTCATTACGCCGGTCTCATTCCGGCCGGTCCCGGCAAATCCCATCAAAGCCTGCGGGATATCTCTTTATTTGGTGCCCTGCCCAACTGCACGATCATCGAACCGTGCAACGGTGCCGAAACTGAACAGGCTCTGCAATGGTGCGTAAATCATGCTGAACAAAACTGTATGCTGCGGCTGATAATTTCGCCGTCACCCCGTAACATAGCACTGCCGGATGACTATCGATTTACGTTTGGCCGGGGTGCGGTTGTCAATGAGGGCCGGGATGCGATCCTGTTTTCCTATGGACCGGTGATGATCAATGAAGCCCTGACGGCAGCCGAATTTTTGCAGCCAAAAGGCATCTCCCTTAAAATTATCAATCTGCCCTGGCTCAACAAGGTTGATCTCGACTGGCTGGAGGAGGTCAGTGGGAATTGCGAGTTTCTTTTCTCCCTGGACAATCATTCCGGGTACGGAGGCCTGGGTGATCTCCTGCTGAATGGGCTGATGTCGTCACCCGCATTGCGGGCCCGGCGCCTGAAAAAATATGCCGTCGATGAATTTCCGGCCTGCGGCACCCCCCAGGAAACACTTGGATACCATAAACTGGACGGCCGCAGCCTGGCCAAGCGAATTGCCGGCGAAATCAACAAAGCATAGAAGTTCAATATGCGAGGGAGCGACAGGAAAATGTCAACGCGTAAGAGACTGCTGCTGATACCGGTGGAAAACCAGGTGCGGGAGCTCGACCCCAAGCTGCTGCTGGCCTGCGTTGCGGCCCGGCGCGGATTCTCGTCGGTCATCGGATCGCGACGTGAACTGGAGTTTCGAATTGATTCGTATCCAAAAAGCATCTATCTCTCCAAAAGTATGACGCGTCGCAGTCTTATCTTTTTCCGTCTGGCAAAACAATTTGATCATGAAATTGTGACCTGGGATGAAGAGGCCCTGGTGCATTTGCCGCCGGAGACTTATTTTTCCCGACGTTTGCATCCCGGGGCAATCCGACAGGTATCGCACCTGTTTGCGTGGGGCCAGGGCAATGTCGATTTGTGGCGCCAGTACCCGCATTTACCGGATAAATTGCCGATCCACAGCGTTGGCAACCCCCGCACCGATATGCTGCGCCCTGAAATGCATTCATTTTACGAAGATGAAGTCCAGGTGCTGCGTGACACCTATGGGGATTTCGTGCTGATTAATACCAATTTCAATCACGTCAATGCCTTTGGCCCGGACATGAATTTGTTTCAACCGGTAAATAATTCCAACGAGATCCCCAAATTCGGCAGGGCCGCCAAGGGCATGAGCCGGGAGTACGCCGAAGGCTTATGGAACCACAAACAGGCTGTATTCAAGGATTTTCAGGATCTGATCCCCAGACTCGAACAGGCCTTCCCGCAGCTGAACATTGTGGTCCGCCCTCACCCGACAGAACGGCACGATGTGTATAACGATATCGCCGCTAAATGCTCGCGCGTGCACGTAACCAACCAGGGCAATGTTGTGCCCTGGATATTGGCTGCCAGGGCTGTTCTGCACAATGGGTGTACCACCGGCATTGAAGCCTTTATGATGGGCGTGCCGGCCATCAGCTACCGGGCATCCATCAGCGAAAAAATTGACAGCGGCTTTTACCGCCTGCCCAACGCCGTCAGCGACCATTGTTTTAATTTTGATCAACTGCAGGATATGCTGAATCGAATATTAGCCGGCAAACCGCTGACAGCCAACGGCAAAGAGCGCAGAGCGGTGGTCGACCATTACCTGGCTTCCCAATCCGGTCCTTTGGCCTGTGAGCGGATGGTAGATGTTCTTGAATCCCTGTCAAGCGGCGGAAGCGAAAATTCCGGGCCTTCTGCGGTGAAACGTCTGCAACGCCGGATGATTGCCGGGGGCTACCACTTATACAAGCGGCTGAAACCGAAATTGCCCGGTTCTCATAATAAACCGGAATTCCAGAGCCATCGCTACCCTGGCATATCCCTCGAGGCCTTGAACGAAAAAATCAGGCGCATACAAAATATCCTAAAAGATACCAGCAGGTTAAAAGTTGAGCGGCTCAGCGATGTGATCTTTCGAATATCTGTCTGAAAAGAGAAAAGCATTCCGAGGCCCTGGGGCCGCTTGCGGTCGGGAATCCTTCCGGTAATGACAGGGCCGGGTAAGGAAAAAGGAAAAACCCATGAACACAAAAGGCGCCAGAGCGTCGATTATCATACCGGTTGAAAACCAGGTGCGGGAGCTTGACCCCAAGCTACTGTTAGCCTGCATCGCAGTGCAGCGCGGGTTTGATGTCATTATCGGTTCTCATCGCGAGATAGATTTCCGTATTACCTCTTTCCCCAGGAGTCTGTATCTCAACAAAAGTATGACGGAACGCAATCTCAAAATGTTTCGGATTATGAAGAAAAGCGGCCACGAAATCCTGACGTGGGATGAAGAGGCCCTGGTTCATCTCCCGGCAGAAACTTACTACTCCCGCAGACTCTCCCCGGTTGCAATTCGATATAACTCGCACCTGTTTGCCTGGGGCGAAGACAATGCCGAATTATGGCGGCAGTATCCGGATCTTCCGCCTGACATGCCGATTCATGTTACCGGCAACCCGCGCAGCGATATGCTGCGCCCGGAGTTGCGGTCCTTTTACGAGCCGGAAGCAGAAGAAATACGAAAAGCCAATGGAAATTTTATTCTGGTAAATACAAATTTTAACCATGTGAATGCTTTTTACCCGGCCCAAAATCTATTCCGGCCGGTAAAAAAAGCGGGTGCAGAGCCTCAATTCGGCAAAGCGGCGGTGGGTATGAGCCGTGAGTATGCTGAAGGATTGCGGGATCACAAGCTGGCCGTTTTTAAGACCTTCAAAGAGCTGATTCCGACCCTTGACCAGGCTTTTGCGGATCACACCATAATTGTTCGCCCGCACCCGACGGAAAACCAGCAGGTTTACAAAGACATCGCCAGTGACTGCCGGCGCGTTAAAGTTACCAACGAAGGAAATGTGGTACCCTGGTTAATGGCTACCGACGCTGTCATTCACAACGGCTGTACCACCGGTGTGGAAGCCTATATGATGAACGTTCCGGCAGTATCTTACCGGGCAGAGATCGATGAAACTTACGACATGGGATTCTACCGGCTGCCCAATTTAATCAGTCATCAGTGTTTCGATGTTGACCACCTGCTGGAAACGCTTACAAAGATAATAAAGGGAGAAATTGGTGCCGCCGATGGTGACGAGCGCCAGGCGCTTGTCAAACAATATCTGGCAGCCCAGGACGGCCCGCTGGCGTGTGAGCGGATTGTTGACGTTCTCGAGAAGAAGATAGAACATCAACCGGTTCTGCCGAAACCACCTCTAAGCGATCGGTTTTTAGGACAAGGCTTTGCCGATTGGCGGCGTCTGGTTAAATATGTTCGCAAACATCTACCGGGCAAGCATGCGCCGCTGGAGTTTCATCGCCATCGTTATCCAGGTATTTCGCTTCAAGAGCTAAAAAACCGGATATCCATATTTCAACAGGTGCTCGGCGACACCCGCTGCATAAAAGCCGAAAAAATTTCCGATCAGATATTCCAGATGGGCCCTTAGCTAAACCCAAAGGGCCCTTTATCTGACAAAATTCTAGAAAAGATTGAGTTTCGAAATTAGTTGTCGAATTTCGAAATTGGAGGCATTAAATGAAAGTTTTGATTTTAGGAACAGGAAAAACAGGAACCACGGTCATGGTCTATAAAGTCTCCGGGGGGCTGCCAAACTGCCATGCCTTTTCGGGCGGGCGCCCGGGCAAATATGTCGGTGACTATGAAAACGCGGTATACAAGCATACCTATGAAGAACGCAAAGGTAAAAACTTTGAGGTATTCAGGGAACATTTAAGTAAAGAACATTACGATCGTAAAATCTGGATGGCCCGTGATCCCCGGGATGCCGCCGTCAGCCGAATGTTATATCGATGGCATAAGGGCTTTGAGGGAAACAAAAAGCAATACGAAGCCCATCTTAATCTGGTCCTGAATAAAGAAAAAGACCCCAGCTCCGTTCCTTTTTCCGAAATTTGCCGCTATACCGGATACACCGGTTGGCCCCGGACCATCGATCAAGTGCTTGAAGAGGAAGAGTATCGTTATCAAGAAATGGTTAAATTTGTAAAAGATTTGGGAAGTGATTGGTTTCTGTTCACTTTTGAGAAAATGGTCGAAAAAAGATTTGATGCGCTCAATGATTATCTGGGATTTGAAGTCCAGGCCGATGCCAGCGTTCCCAGTGCGTCGGGCAAAGCCAAAGTGATTCGGAAAAAATCCACCGGAGACTGGCGGCACTGGTTCACCAAAGAAGATGTGGAAGTTTTCAATCCGGTGTTTACTCCCTACATGGAGTTCATCGGCTATGACTGCAATGACTGGAAGCTCGACCCCAATCCGGTGATTGAACCCGAGTTCTCTTCGGTCTACATGCAGAGCCTGCCCCGCAAGGCTGCTAAAAATAAGATCCTGCGGTATATCGATCCGGTAATTCAGAAACTGGTAAAGCGGGGCTGAGCAACGAGTATAAAAGAGATTATACGATTGGGCACCACTTTGCACAGCAAAATCGAACAGGATTTACCGGCATACTAAACCCGGGAGTCAACCATGACTGAGAATCTAAAAATAGGTGATCAACTTGTTGCACCGGGCAAGCCGTGCCTGATTATAGCCGAAGTCGCTCAGGCACACGACGGCAGCCTTGGAACCGCCCATGCTTTCATTGATGCCATTGCCGGTGCCGGTGCCGATGCCGTCAAATTTCAGACCCATATCGCTGCGGCCGAAAGCACAGCGGGCGAACCATGGCGCGTCAAATTCAGCCTCCAGGACGCCACTCGTTTCGACTACTGGAAGCGCATGGAGTTTACCGAGGCACAGTGGAACGGCCTCAAGCGCCATGCCGATGAATGCGGGCTCATTTTTCTCAGTTCTCCCTTTTCCTTCGAAGCAGTCGATCTGCTAACACGGGTGGGGGTGTCCGCCTGGAAGGTACCTTCGGGCGAAACCGCCAACATGCCAATGCTTGATCGGATGCTGGCAACCGGCCTGCCGGTGATTCTGTCTACGGGGATGAGCCCGCTGGGTGAGATCGATTCCGCCGTGGAGCAAATCAGGTCCCGGAAAGTTCCTCTGGCAGTGCTGCAGTGCACAACAGAGTACCCCTGCCCACCGGAGAAGATCGGCCTTAATTTGATAGCCGACTTTCGCAAGCGCTACGGCTGTGCGGTGGGATTATCGGACCACTCGGGCACCATTTATCCAGGCCTGGCAGCGGCAAGCTTAGGCATTGAAATACTGGAGTTACACGTTACGTTTAGCCGTAAAATGTTCGGACCCGACGTACCGGCCTCGATCACCATCGACGAATTAGGAAGCTTGGTTAAGGGTATCCGCTTTATTGAGACGATGAACAGCCATCCGGTCAACAAAGAGAACATGGCCAGGGATTTAAGGCCGTTGCGGGATATGTTCACCAAAAGTGTCGTGGCTCAAAAAAGCCTCAAAGCCGGCACGGTTTTGAAATTAGAGGATTTGACGCTCAAAAAGCCGGGTACCGGATTACCCGCCGCCCGGCTGGGGGAGCTTGTCGGCCGCCGGCTGAAGCGTGCGGTGGCTGCCGATGCCATGATCTCCGAGGATGATCTGGATTAAATTATGAAAACAACCCCATCAACACTTCTGATACCGGTGGAACTTCAGGTACGCGAGCTTGAACCCAAGCTCTTGCTCGCCTGTGCCGCCGCCATGCGCGGTTTTACGGCTATGATCGGACCCCGCCGGGAAATGCACTTTCACTTGCATACCTTTCCAAAAAGCATATATCTTTCCAAGAGTACCACCAAGGCCAGCAGAAACGTCTTTCGAAACTTGGAAAAAATGGGATCTAAAATTGCTGTCTGGGACGAGGAAGCGCTGGTTGCACTGCCGCCCAGGCTTTACTACCGCCACCGACTGTCGCCTAAGTCTATCAACTATGTCTCGCACCTGTTTGCCTGGGGCGAACAAAATGCGGAGTTGTGGCGTCAGTATCCCAATTTGCCCAATGGCATTCCGATCCATGTCACCGGTAACCCGCGGGGCGACATGCTGCGTTCAGAATTGCGAGGCTATTACGAGGATGATGTCCGGGCGCTGCGTGAGGAGTATGGCGATTTCGTGCTCGTCAACTCCAATTTTCATCTGGTAAACGCTTACCATGCTGACATGAATCTCTTAATGCCGGGCCCGAATCCCGGCGATGGGCTGGTTCTTTCCCGACGTTCAAAGAGTCTGGGGTTAGACCGGGAATATGCCGAAGGTTTTAGCGCTTATAAGAAAACCATTCTCCAAAGCTTTGAAGAGCTTGTACCGGCCCTGGCCCGGGAGTTCCCGAATTATACCATTGTGCTTCGACCCCATCCGGCTGAAAATCAGGAAGTGTATCGTCGCCTGGGAGAAACGAGTAAAAACGTGCGCGTTATCAACAAGGGCAACGTTGTCCCCTGGCTGCTGGCAGCCAAGGCCTTGATTCACAACGGCTGCACAACCGGGATAGAGGCTTATGCACTGGACATCCCTGCCCTGGCATACAGAACGAGCGTTCAGGAACAATACGACCGTGATTTTCATCAACTACCGAATGCCTTGAGTCACGAGTGTTTCAGTTTCGAGGAGCTTAGAAACACCCTGCAAAAAATTCTTGACGGCCAGCTAGGCGTCGTAAATAGTGATGACCGCAAAGCCTTAATGAATCGCAATCTATCAGCCCAGAGCGGTCCGCTGGCCTGTGAGCGCATCATTGATGTGCTTGAAAAAATAATCCAGGACATGTCCCGGGCACCCGGGCCCACAATGCTTGACAGGCTAAAAACCCGAGTGTGGTCCCACCGGCGGCGGTTGAAAAAACGCTTGAGAGGATACCGCCCCAACATGTCCCATAACAGGGCGGATTTTTTAAAACACCGTTACCCAAATATCTCTCTGGCAGAAATGCGCCGGCGTGTCGCCCGATTTCAGCAGCTGTTGGGTCACCATGAAGAATTAAAAGTAACCCAATTTGCGAACCAGTTCTTTCGGATCAGCCGGCAGGGCAAATAGCCGTTACCAGTTATTTGTTGTTATACACAGCGCCACAATTAATTGATTAGTCTAAAGGATGAAATCATAATGAAAATTCTAATATTGGGAACCGGAAAATCGGGAACAACGGCCCTTGTTTACAAACTGGCCGGTGGTTTACCGAATTGCAAGGCGTTTTCCGGAGGCCACCCCGGGAAATACATCGGGGATTATGAGAATGCCGTCTACAAGCACACCTATGAAGAAAGCAAAGGCAAAAGCTTCGAGCTTTATCGGGAGCATCTGAAAAAAGAGCACTATGACCGCAAGGTCTGGATCGCGCGCGACCCCCGGGATGTTGCCGTCAGCCGCATGCTCTATCGCTGGCAAAAAGGGTTTAAAGGCGAGAAAAAGCATTATCAGGCCCATCTGCAGTTGATCCTGGAGAAGGAAAAGGATCCTGGCTCCGTGTCCTTTGCCGAGATATGCCGCTATGCCGGCTATAACGAGTGGCCCCGGCCTGTCGAAGCGATCATCGAAGAAGAGCGCGTGCGGTACCGTCACATGAGCGATTTTGTAAAGAGTCTGACAGACGATTGGTTTTTGTTTACCTATGAGGACATGATCGCCAAGAACTACCAGGCCCTTGACACTTATCTTGGATTCAATGTTCGTGACGAAGCAGAGGTCCCGGTGTCCACCGGTAAAGCCAAAGTCATCCGCAAAAAGGCGACCGGAGACTGGCGCCACTGGTTTACAGAGACCGATATTGAGCTGTATAAACCGGCCTTCCTGCCTTACATGGAAGTTATCGGCTACGATTGCAATGACTGGTCTTTGAATCCCAATCCCTTTATCGAACCCCAGTTTTCATCGAGATACATGCAGCAACTGGCCCAGAGAAAGAAAAAATCGCTGCGAGCCATCACAAATTTGAAAGACCGACTCATCCAGCAACTGACAGGTCATCATTGAGCGGGAACCGCTCAATGGATGTCCATTCAATTGCGCAGGAGAAGAAATTAATGAAAAAACGCAAGATATGCGTGGTCGTCAACAGCCGCGCAAATTATGGTAGAATAAAGTCCGTCTTGAGGGCGGTTCAGAATCATCCGGATCTCGAGCTGAAACTAATAGCCGGCGCATCGGCACTGCTGTGGCGTTTTGGCAACGTTGCCGAACAGATCAAAACAGATGGTTTTCAGGTTGACGCCGTGGTCTATTCCATTGTCGAGGGCGAGAACCCGACCACCATGGCCAAATCCACCGGCATGGGTATAATGGAACTGGCCACCCAGTTTGAAAACATCAAACCGGATATCGTCATCACCGTGGCCGACCGGTTTGAAACCATGGCCACCGCCATTGCCGCCAGCTACATGAACATCCCCCTGGCCCACACCCAGGGCGGCGAGGTGACTGGCTCCATTGATGAGAGTGTGCGCCATGCCATCACCAAACTGGCGCATATTCATTTCCCGGCCACGGCCAGGGCCAGGGAAAATGTTATTCGAATGGGTGAAGACCCGCAAAAGGTGTTCCTTACCGGCTGTCCGTCCATTGATATTGTAGCCGATCTGGATTTAACACTTCCCGATGATCTTCTGTTGCGCTACGGGGGTGTCGGCCCGGATCTGGATATCCACAAACCCTACCTGGTTGTAATGCAGCATCCGGTGACCACAGAGTTCGGCGGCGGCATGGCCCAGATCAATGAGACCCTGCAGGCCATCAAAGCACTGCACATGCAGACTATCTGGCTGTGGCCCAATGTCGATGCCGGATCCGATGATATATCCAAAGGCCTGCGCATGTTTCGGGAAAACGAGAATCCGGATTTCGTTCATTTTTACCGGAATTTCTCCGTCGAACACTATGCCCAATTGATCGGCAACTGTGCCTGCCTGATCGGCAACTCCAGCTCAGGCATCCGGGAAGGCTCGTTTCTGGGTGTGCCGGCTGTTAATACCGGCACGCGCCAGGCCGGCCGCGAACAGGCGAATAATTGCATCAACACCGGCTACAACCACCAGGAGATAGAAGATGCGATTCGTCATCACATCAACAATGGGCGCTATCCGTCAGACACCCTTTATGGAGACGGCCAGGCCGGTGAGCGGATTGCTGATATACTGGCGGATGTGGATATGAACATTCAAAAAAAGCTGATGTACTCATGAAAAATTCGGAAAATACTCAGGTGTGCGAAATTTGCAGTTCGAGTGACTGGACAGCGGTCTACGACGGCCCGGTAAGGGATGGATCCTTCGGCAGTGTAACATCTGCTGCACACCGGATATATGAGTGCCGGCATTGCGGGGTGCAACGCCTGGAGGAATCGGCCTGCAAAGATGACAGTTTTTATGCCGGTAAAAAATATCGAGAGCTGCTGGGAGAATCATCCGACGCCGAGGGATTTTGGGCCAAGCACGATATTCACCAGCTGCGAAATCTGAACGTGCTGTGGCCCCATTCCCTTCGCAACCGGATAGTGGCCGATGTGGGCTGTGCCGCCGGCAGCTTCCTGGATCATATCAGCGGATTGGCCGCTACTTCGCTGGCGGTTGAACCTTGCCGGGAATATCATCCCTCCCTTCGCCGGCGCGGCTACGAGGTATATGATTCAGTCCCCAGGGCCCACTCAGATTACAGGGATCGGGTGGATGTCGCTTTCAGCCTGGCAACGATTGAACACGTAGAACACCCCCGGGATTTTTTTTCACAGGTCCGTCAACTGCTCAAACCGGGAGGTCTTTTTCTGGTCAGCACCCCCAATCGTCAGGATATATTGATGGATTTGCTGGGCGATGAATATAAAAAATTTTTTTACCGCACGGTTCACCGCTGGTATTTTGACATGCCATCACTCTCCGGCCTGGCCCAACGCTGCGGTTTTGATATAGTTCAGGAAAGTTGCGTGCAGCGTTTTGGAATCTCAAATGCACTGGCCTGGCTGCGAGACCGCAAACCGACCGGTGATCAAACACTGCCGGCAATGGATGATCGGCTGCTGAATCAATTCTGGAAAAACTACCTGGAATCCAAAGGCAGTGGTGATTATTTATACCTGCTGGTTAAACGCAGCGAAGGCTAACCGTTTCAGAATTGCTATAACTTATATTCCAGCATTCCAATTGGGCAACGCCCCAACTTGAGGGCCGCTTTTATGAAAACCATTCTGTATCTGGGTGCCGAGGTGGGAGCAAAAGCTGCTGAAGAAGTTGTCGCCAACCGGGCCGAAGTCCGCAGGATTTCCGCCGATTCCGAAGAGGTCAAGGCGCATATCAAAACATGTGCCGCCCTGCTGGATGCATCCATGAAAGTGCGCATTACCGATCGCATGGTTGAATCGGCGGTCGGGCTGAAAATAATTTCATGTGCCACAACCGGTTCCGATCATATCGATCGCCAGGAACTGGACCGCAGAGGCATCCCGGTCAGAACCCTGATGGAGGACAGGGAGCTGCTGTTGAACTTGACTCCGGCGGCCGAGCTTTCCTGGGCCCTGCTGATGGCCTGTGCACGCAAACTGCCGGCTGCAGTTAAACATGTCGTATCCGGCGGCTGGAACCGGGAACAATTCCCCGGAGTCATGCTCAACGGCCGACGCATCGGAATCATCGGCTGCGGCCGCATCGGCACCTGGATGAGCCGGTATGCCCGGGCCTTCGGGATGCAGATAGTGGGCTACGACCCTCTGCTGACCGACTATCCACCGCATATCAGACCCGTATCCCTGGAAGAGCTGTCACGCACCAGTGATTTTATAACGATTCATGTGCCGCTCACCGCAGATACCACCGGTCTGTTTTCAAAAAAGCATTGCGAAATGGTAAAACCCGGGGCAATATTAATCAATACCTCCCGGGGCGCTGTTGTCGATGAACAGGGTCTGCTCAGCGCATTGCAAAACAATCAAATGGGGGCGGCCGGGTTGGATGTGCTGGCCGATGAACCTGATATTCAAAAATCACCCCTGTATCAATATGCCCGGGCCCATGACAATCTGATCATCACCCCCCATTGTGGCGGATTTTCCCACGATGCCGTAAAGGTCGTCTGCCGCCGGGCGGCTGAAAAAATCATTGAGCATTTGGATCTATGAAACACCTGACAAATTTAGCCCGACAGATCGCCGCCCGCGGCACCAAACACGTTTTTGGTATTCCGGGAAGCGGTCCCAGCCTGCACTTACTGAATGAGCTGGAACAACTGGGTGTGCGGTTTCACCTGACGCATTTTGAAGGCAGCGCCGCTTTGATGGCCGGTGCCTTTGGTAAGCTCAGCCATCAAAGCGGTGTGGCCGTCTCCATCAAGGGTCCCGGTCTGACCAATATGCTACCGGGTCTGGCGGCCTGCTGCCTGGATGCCTTCCCGGTGGTCAGTATCTCGGAAGCCTACCTGCCGGGAACACCGCCTGAGTCCTGCCACAAACGCATTGCGCATGACAAACTGCTGGCGGGCATCGCCAAAGCCCAGGCCGATCTATCGGACACCGGACCTGATTTTGAAAGCCTTTGCCAACGGGCGGAATCCGAGGTGCCCGGAGTGGTGCATTTGAATATTGCCGCATCACCCGCGGACGGCACTATTTCTCGATCTTCCCCGCAAGAAACATTTGCAAAAGGCACCGACCTTGAGCGGGTAATCACCTTGATCCAGAAATCCAGCACGCCGGTGGTTATTGCCGGCACCCTGGCTGTCCGCCAAAACTGGTGTGATTATCTCAATCGCCTGACCCTTCCCGTCTTCAGCACGGCAGCTGCCAAGGGCGTGGTCAATGAAAGCTTGCCGCAGGCGGCAGGCGTATTCACAGCTGTGGGTGGACCGTTGGCCCCTGAGACAGCCATAATGCCGCAGGCCGATCTGGTTGTATCGCTGGGTCTGCGGCACAATGAGGTACTGGCGGTAAGGCCCTTTGACTGCCCGGCAGTCCACATTGATCCTCTGGGAGAAGATCAAAGCTTCGGATTTAAATTTGGCAGCACCGTTGGGGGCACCCCCTCCCGGCTTGACCCGCTTTTTGAATCCCTGGCGCAGAAGGCCTGGGGACTTGACCTGATCGAAACCGCCGTTGAAAAACTGAATGCCAGGATGTTCGAATCTTCTTTTTTGCCGGCCCAGGTTTTTGCCGGTATTGCCCGGCATTATAAAAGGGAAGCCAGACTGGTACTGGACACCGGAAATTTTTGCACCATCGGCGAACACGCCTGGCAGGTTTCGCGCCCCGACCTCTACCTGGCCGCGGGCCAGGGGCGCTATATGGGGGTGGGAATTCCCCTGGGCGTCGGTGCCGCCCTTTACGATCCCCGGATTCCAACCATCGTGTTCACCGGGGACGGCGGTATCGGGATGTTTATCTCAGAAATGAAACTGGCCGCACAGCACAACCTGCCTTTGCTGATCGTGCTTTTGTCCGATGGCTTTCTGGGCACCATTCGCGCTGCTTCCTTAACCAAAGGTTATTCCCAGCAGCCAACCGCGATTGACCGTCCCTCCTGGCTGAAAACCATGGAAGGCCTCGGCATTGGCGGTCAACGGATCCATAATTCAGATGAACTTACCGCGGCCCTCGAGGGGTGGAACCGCAACGGTCCCCTGTATCTTGAAGTCCCCTTTGAAGCCGATGAATATCAGCGCATGACCGACGGCATTCGCTGAATCCTGATTGAGCAATAACGAATAACAGATAACTCCCGATTGATTTTTAACTCAACAGTTGTCAGGGCAACGGCCTATATCGGAGCATATTAATGTCGATGATAGAAAAGGGAAAACAGATGGGCAAACACATTTTGGTTATCGGAACGGGAAGTGCCGGAAAACGGCACGCCAAAAATTTTACGTCACTGGGTTGTTCGGTATCCTGCATGGACCCGCGCCAGGACCGACTCGACGATCTGGCCGCTGATGAAATTAAAGTGGTATCGGTTTTTACGGACCTTGAAGACGCCCTGTCGACGGCCGGCGCCTTTGATGCAGTTGTTGTGGCCTCACCGCCAAGTTTTCACGTTGACCAATGCATCGCCGCCCTGGAGCGCGGCCTGCCGGTCCTGCTGGAGAAACCGGTATCTCCGGATTTAGCCGGTTCTTTGAGACTCCAGAAAGCGGTTCGCGAAAACAAAGCCCCGCTGCTGCTGGGTTACACCTGGCGCTGGTGGGCGCCGCTGGCAAAGGTCAGGGATCTGGTCGATCAGCAGATTGTCGGCCAGCTGCGCTACGTTAAATTTACCATGTCGGCCCACCTGGCGGATTGGCATCCCTGGGAACGGTATCAGGATTTCTTCATGGCCAGCAGTGCGCTCGGAGGCGGAGCGTTGTTGGATGAAAGCCATTGGCTGGACCTGATGCTCTGGTTCTTCGGCATGCCGCAGAAGTTATTTGCCAAAATTGACAAAATCAGCAGTCTTGAAATTGAAACCGATGACAACGTGGATATGATGGTGTACTTTAAAGACAATCTGCGGGTCAACCTTCATCTCGACCTTTATGCACGCCCCCATGAAAAATCAATTCAGTTTGTTGGGGAAAACGGAACCTTGATCTGGGAACCGAACCGGATCAGGATCGGAAAACAGATGGCTGCCGAATGGGAAATAGAAAATTTTAGCTGTGACCGCAATGATATGTTTGTCGCAGTCGCCGAAGAATTTTTAACCATCATCGCGGGGCATGCGGATTATACCTGCACCATCGACGATGGCGTCCGGGTGCTGAAGCTGATCGAAGCTGCCCGCGCCAGCAGCCGCGAAGAAAAAGTGATTAGACTGGACAAAATCTAATGAGTTGCAGAGGATTTAAAATACTGGCGATAATCCCGGCGCGGGGCGGCAGCAAGGGCATTCCACGCAAAAACCTTCGCACGCTTGGCGGAGTTTCCCTGGTCGGTCATGCGGCTAAAACGGCTCTTGCCCTGGAATGGATTGACCGCACCATATTATCAACCGATGACGACGAAATTGCGGCCGAAGGTCAAAAGTACGGGGCGGCGGTGCCCTTCAGGCGCCCGGTGGAATTAGCCTCGGATCAAGCACGTTCCTCCGACATGTGGAAACATGCCTGGCTGGCGAGCGAAGACCATTTTAACGAAACCTACGACATTTCAATCCTGCTCGAACCCACCAGCCCGCTGCGCCGCCCTGAAGATATCCTGACCACGGTCGACACCCTGATTGAAAGCGGCTGCGACGCCGCCGCCACCTTCAGCCGGGCCCCGGCTCATTTTACGCCGCACAAATGCCTGACGCTGGATGAAAACGGTATCATTGGATTTTACCATGAACACGGCCGGCAGTTCAGCATCCGCCAGAAAATCCCGCACTACTATTACCGCAATGGCATTTGCTATGCTGTCAAACGACACACCTTGCTGGAAAAAGAGATGATCATCGAGGAAAACTGCAAGGCGGTTATTATCGAGCGGCCCGTCGTCAACATCGATGACCTTGATGAACTGGCGTACGCGGAGTTTTTATTTCAAAAAGATTATCGCTGACCCTGTCAGAACTCAACTGTTTGCAGCCGGATTTGTACGGTCCCAATCCCGGAGATTTGACCGCTTACCTGAACGGGAATTCGGGTCGCAGCATCGATGTAAATTTCAAAATTGCCTTTCAGCCCCAAAAATGAAAAATCTTCGGGCTGTTCATGTCGTGGAACCAGCGCCCGGGGTTTGAAAGAGATTTTAACAGTGTCAATCAGCCCTTCTCTGCGAACATCTTTTCCCGGGTTTTTTTCAATGTAGCTGACCTTCAGGCGCTGGAGCCCGTCAACATGAACCTCGACCTGGTGCAGTTGCTTTCGATCAAAGACATACAGGCTCCGGGGTGCGATGGGCTTCATAAAGTCAAGTGCTGATACAAGATATAAAAGCACGGTGGGTTCCAGCACAGCCTGGGATCCGGAGCCTTTATCCTGATAGGGGTAGAAGGATGCTTTAATTTTTGTCCAGTGCTCCGGCGCCAATTTTTTTTCGTCAACTCCGGCGGGCTTTCTTCTGAGCCGGTAAACCCCCTTCTCTGTAAAACGGTAGGTGTTCTGCCAGATATCATCGCCTTTTCGAGACCGGATGCGCTGCAAAGCAGCGGCATCTGACGGGGAAAACCATACCTGGCTTCCTGTAAGTTCATTGACGCCGAAAAGGGGCTCGACCGTGGATTGAACATCAATGACCATTACATGGGCTGTGGAAGCCTGGAGGGGATTGCCTTCCGGGATTGAGATCAATACCCCCTGTGCTTTTTTGGCCGGCAACTCTGCCAGGGACACAACGGTTTCCACTTTCCCCAGAAAGTTTTTTGACTGGTAGGAGAGATTTTGCCATAAAACTTGACCGGCCTCGGGCTGGCCGGCCGGAAAAGATTGTGCTGCTCCAGGAGCATAAAAGAAACAAAGGACCGCAAGCGACACTGCTCCGGCCATAACTATTTTTGTGAAACACACTTTCATGAGGATGGCGACTTGAAAAAATTGACAGCCGGTCCGGGGAACAGTCCCAGAGGCACTGCATGGCCGTCAGGCCCCAATGAGTTTCCCTTCAGGTCAAGCCGGCCGCATTCACTTCTCATATCAGATAAAGAGGAATTAAACCACTGAAAACCGGATCGTTTTAGGATCACAGGAGAGAAGATCAAGATCGGCAGCCAGTGATTCGATCGATCCAGCAAATAGGACCGTTGTAAAGATACATACAAACAGTGGTGCTTTGAAGCTGGAATGAAGGCCGTAATTGTATGAAAGGGTACAAAATAGCCTGATCGCCTAATTCAATAATTCACTAACCACATCCAGCAATTCCTGCAAGGCGAAAGGTTTATCAAGGGTTCGAGCCCCTAATTTCTTGGCCATGTCAAAATCAATATCGGTGCCATACCAGCCGCCTCCCGACATAGCGATGAGCTTCACCTGGGGATGCGCTTTTTTTAATTCGATAATGGTTTCGATGCCTTCTTTTTCCGGCATGATAATATCGGTTATAATCATATCGGCGGGTTCTTCATAAAAAAGGTGGATGCCTTCCACACCATTGGCCGCTTCCACTACATCATAACCGGCTCTTGTCAAAACCTGCTTGATGACGGCACGGAAAGGCTTTTCATCATCAATAAGAAGAATCACGGGAGATGCTTTAACTGGCGCGGCATGTTCTAAATCGTCGGCCTCCCATTGCTCAGAATTCAAAAATCCATTTTCCCAGGCCGCCAACGGAGTCATCCCTTTCTCCGGCAATCCGCGATTGAACGCTTCGGTTTCCAATCCTTCAACACCCTGATGCTCCCGACTGTCGGAAAGTGGGTCCGATGAAAAAACTTCCTCAAATAGTTCCATAAATTCTCCTTTTTTGCATTCCCCCAAAATTATGATTTGCCACCAACGCTGATTTTTGCTTCAATAATGAATCCCCCTTATCAAGAACAGCTACAAAATTTATGCCAACTTGGATTGCTTGAGATATTGGATTTATTTACAGATAGTTATGTCCGAATCCGTCGGAACCGGATTGTAAATTTTGACAATTATTGTCATTTCTGGTGCCTGTAAATGTCATCGGCAATTTTTTATCTTATCAAATTGAGCCGGATATGGTAAAAGAGACTGATTTTCGTGATTAAAAAAATATTATCCGTAGAATGCGACCTAATCTCATAATGACCAGCAAAACAATTTGTAGGTGAATCGTATGAATGCTTCGACACTGAAATTGACCAAATCGCCTTTAGGTCTCAGCCCGCCGACGTCAAACAGAAAACCAGGATTTGAAACCAGCGCGGGTACTGAAACCAAAGAAGGATTTCCGGATTCAATGGTGCTGGCCGTAATCTTTATTGCCTGCATTTACTGGGTGCTTGATTCCATCTTAAACATATTTTTTGGCAACAAATTTAATCTCATCGCCGAACTCATCGGTCCGGATCTCTACGATATTTATTTGCGCGTCATTGTCTTGTGTCTATTTGTTATGTTCGGCTCCCACGCCCAGTCAATTATCAATAAACTCAGAGAAGCAAAACAAAAGTTAAATGAGTCCGAAGAGTTGTGGCGCTCTCTGGTGGCAACGGCACCTGACGTGATTACCGCCGTGGACCAAAAAGGGATCATTCGTTTTGTAAACCAGGATATATTTAAACTTCCCCGGGAAAAAGCCATCGGCAAGACTATTTACCAGTTTCTGCCTGAAAAATATCGTTATCTGGCCAGGGAATGTATTGAAAGCGTATTTGAAACCGGCGAGCCGGAAAGCTTCGAAGTTCGCATGGGAACCCGGCGCAAACCTGCCTGGTATACTTACCGGATTGGTGCTTTGAGGCTGGGCCGGCAGGTCATCGCCGCCACCATAATTTCCTCCAACACCACTGAATTCAAACAGGCAGAAGAGCTGCGGAGGTTTAAGGAATTATTTGACAATGTCACTGATAGTGTCTTTCTTTTCAATCGCAAAGGAAGATTAATCGAATCCAACGACCGGGTCCACCAAAGTACCGGGTATGCCAAAGAGGAATTATTAGGGCTGAATATCAGCAAAATCGTAGAAGCCGATCAGAACTCTTACATCGAAAATATGCTGGCAAAGGTCAGTCAGCAGAAAGAAGCCCGGTTTGAACTGAACATTAAAACCAAAAATGGCGACATAATCCCCAATGAAATCAATTGCCGCTATATTTCATATCTGGGAAAACCCTGTTTTCTAGCTGTTGCCAGGGACATTACCCAAACAAAATTACTTCAAAACCAACTGCTGCGATCGGAACGGCTGGCTGCAACCGGCCAGTTGGCGGCATCCATCGCCCATGAAATCAATTCCCCTCTGCAGGGTATAACGGCCCTGCTGAGTGTCATACAGATGCAGTATGACCGGGATAAAGATCTTCTAAAAAAGTTGGATTTGATCAAAAACGCATTTCTAAGCATCCGTAACACCGTGCGCAATCTCATCGATCTCAACCGCCCGGGCAAGGAAAAAAAGCAACCCATGGATGTCAACCAGGTGATTGGAAACACCGTGGCCTTGATGAACAGCTACTTGAAAAAAAGCATGTTAAACATCAAACTGAATCTGGCTGCCACAACATCCAAAATCAATGCCTCCCCCCAGCAAATCGGCCAGGTGATCATGAATCTGGTGAACAATGCCGTGGAGGCCATCGTCAATGAGCCTGACTTCAAAGATAAATTAAATCAGTCTTCACCTAACGGAGAAGAGATCGTCATCGCGACCAGCTGCCAGGATGAAAAAATCACCATAACCGTACAGGACAGCGGTCCCGGTATATCGGATAAAGATCTGGACTATATATTTGATCCGTTTTTCACCCGCAAAAAGAAGATGGGAATGGGGGTAGGACTCTCGATTTGCCAGGGTATCATCGAAGACCATCAGGGCACCATCACAGCCCAAAACTCACCCCAGGGCGGTGCGGTGTTTACGATAGTGCTACCGTTAGGTCAGATCTCATAGACCTTTAGGGCCTTTTATCTATCAAGCTGTTGCCAGAATCTGAGGCTATCGGGTTTCTGTTGCGGGTTACGAGTTGCAAGTTGCGTGGTGAAAACCAGACTAATCCGAAATACAGAATTCGGACATCTGGTTCTGTCATCTGTCCTCTGTCATCCGTCCTCTGCCTGCCCCCCCGGAGCCCTCAGGGCGAAGGGGGGTCATCTGAACTCTGTACTCTGGTCAGGATGACCTCGATCCTCTGGGGTGTGATGCGATCGACCTTTATACCGGAAGGTAAATATACGTTTTGGCCGCTGAGACTGATAGGATGCCTTCCCGGGGTTAGATTCCCCAGATCTACGTTTACCCGCACATCCTGCCTGTGTATCGATTTAATCTGGTCCTGGCGGCCGGAAAGTGTCAGACCTACCTCCCTGGTTGAATCCTTGCTCACCAGCAAATCCATCGGCGGATTGGTATATCGAATCGAAGCGTTGAATAAAACCTTTTCTTCCTGATGGCTGGCCAGAACCAGCCAACAGGTGGAAACGAGGGCCAAGGCCGCCAGTTTCGTTTTCCAGTTTTTAATGAAGAAATCCACTAAAAAGTCCTGGATGGCCGGTACCTGAATTTCAGGGCCGCCCAGCCATTCCTTGAGTTGCTCCTGCAAAGCCTCCGGCTCGTTCCAAAGGGCAATCTTTCCGCCGACAATGCTGGCCACCTCGGATCTTTCTTCGGAGACGACCAGGCAAACAGCATCTGTCACTTCTGAAAGGCCCAGGGCCGCACGGTGACGGGTCCCATACTGTTCCGGCAGGTCCTGGCTTTCAGACAACGGCAAAATACATCCCATATGGGTTAAGCAATCCTGAGATATGATCACCGCACCGTCATGGGCCGGCGCATGATGGTTGAAGATGCTCTTGATCAACATGGGATCAGGGATGGCCATGACTTTTTGACCGGCATGGATGAGATGGGAGGGATTGTCATCCCGGGTCAACACCAGCAGGGCCCCGGTACTTTCCGCAGCCAATTCAAATACAACCCGGGCCAAATTGGCCGCGAATGTTCCGCCATAGGCCCGTCTGCGCGATCTCAGGTAGCGCAGCGGACTTACTTTTTCCAAAACCTGGCGGATTTCGGATTGAAATAAGATCAGCAGCAGAATCAACAAAACCTGCCACAGGATTTGGAAAACCCAGGTGGTCAGAAAAAGTCCCCACAACTTGGCCACCGAATAAATTCCGCCCAGGACAACCAGACCGATCAAAACTCTCAGGGCGCGGGTCTCACGGAACCATTGGTAAAGTTGATAGGCAACGAGGGTCAGAAATAGAATATCGACCAGATCTCGCCAGGCGGGGGTGGGGATGAGCTCTAATAGAGGCAAGGGATTACTCCAAATAAGCGCTTAATAGATATTGTTGAGCTGCTTATCACAACAAAAGATTCGAAATTCGAATCTCGCCTGATCTTAAAAAATTGGCCGAAACAAATTCGAATAATCAATGACCAAAATCCTAAACGATAATTTATTAATTATATGCCTTAGGATACCAGTCTCAATGTTTAGAACATTTGAAAATTTGGATTTAGTATTTGTTTCGGATTTCGGATTTCGTGTTTCAAATTTCCTTTTATCCCTTAAAAGACTTTCCGCATTCCGTGCACCGGCCGTCAGGGCCGATGACACCGATGCAATTGCCGTCACTGCAAAGTTGACGATTGGCCCAATCGTCGGATTGGGTTTCCTCCTCGGACGTGATGTCGGCGGAGGGTTGCGGTTGGGAATCGATAGCGGTACTGGCGCGGGACTCGTCTTCCCCCGGGGATTGGCTTTCTTTATCGGAAGCAACAGTCTCCGGTAAGGTACCTTCATATTTTTTACCGCATTCCTTGCAGTGGCCGTCCGGACCGATCACACCGATGCAGCTGCCGTCGCTGCATAATATTCGGTTATCCCAATCGGTATCGGAAAAAGATGTTTCTTGTTGATCCTCGTTCGGTATTTTAGTTTCCATCAATTCAAGCTCCAATCCTATAATGTCTTAGCAATTTGCCTTTTTATGTTTTAAAAAATCCCAAAACACAAGCACCAAATTCCAAATAAATTCTAAATTTCAATCATCGAAACCAAGTCCAATGCTATTTGGTTCCTTCCAACTTTTTCATATTTCGAGCAGTTCTTCAAGCTCCCCGAGACTGTCAATGTGATAATCCGCTGTCAATTCCCGGTTGCGATAGGCCACCAGCGGCATTTTTGCGGCCCGGGCGGCCAGTTCATCAACCTGCGAATCACCGATATAAATCGCCTGATGGGATCGAAGTCCAAAATATTCTAAAATTTTAAGCAACGCCTCAGGATGTGGTTTGGGCTGTTTGACATCGCTGGAGGTGACAACCAGGTCAAAATACCCATCCAGATCGAATTCTGCCAGCAGCTGTTCCATCGTGTCGGTCCGGTTGGTGGCAATGGCGGTTTTGATTCGCGGTCTGAGTTTCTCCAGCAAGGCAACAAGCTGCGGTTCCACCTTGAGATAACTGAGATACTTCCGGTAATCCATGGTTTTCCGAAAATCATGGGCTGCTTCCAGAGTGTTTTCATCAGAAATCAGATAGGCTATGGATTCATGAACCGTATGCATATGCACAAAACGGAACTGTTCTTCAGTCAATGCCGGCCGGCCGAAATGCTCCAATATGTGGCTGTAATAAAACCGGTTGGCCTGGGCGGTGTCGAATAGTACACCGTCACAGTCAAAGGCAACTAGCTCGATATGGTTAAGCGACATTTAAACAGTGTCCAAAGCATTTAAGCGCGTTTATGGAAATCATCATTCTACCCCATCAATAACCAGATACTGGATACTCGATGATAGACCCCCGGTCTCTGGTTTCCGGTCGCTGCTCTCTGGCAGACACTCCCGGGCTCGCAGTTAGCGGGAGCCAGTGACAAGGAACCAGTAACCAGGATCGAGCAGCTGTGTCAGGAGCTACCAATCCAAATTTTTTAAAAAATCGATCTCAGCGATTGCGCCAATCACTGACTCTTAGGGGGACGCAGGTTTCCGTATACCCTGACACTGATTTGCGGTTGAATTTTGCTGTCCGTTTCCAGAATAATCGTGTCGTAAAATCGGCCGGTGTCCTGTTTCAGATTTTCGACCTTTAGCTCATAAGCCCCGTCAGCGGAGGGATTGGCTTCTTCCAGCTCGAATTTGATGTTGCTGCCGTCCTTGGCACTGGCTTTTAGAATTTTAAACGGGTATTTCTTTTCGGGTATGATGGACACCAGCGCTTTTACACTATCTCCCGCATAACCACTTAAATTGATATGCTGCGGCCGTATGGTGACAAATTTTTCCACCTGACCGGATATAACCAGATCCATCTTCGAACGATTTTTATCATCGGTGTAAACGCTGGCGGTTTTTTTCACATTTCTGCCGCCATAGCCTTTGGTATCGACTTTCAGGGTAATTTTTCCCTCGCCACCGGCGGGGATTTGTCTCGTAAACGAGACCGCCGTGCACCCTCAGCCGGTTTTGACGCGATCCACATTTAGCGTCGCACTGCCTTTGTTTTGAATGACAAAGTCGTGCACAACCATGGAACCTTCCAGCACCGGGGTAAATTCAAAATGGGTCTCCGGGAAAAAGACAGTCGGCGCGGCATCATTCTCGGCACCAAAACAAACTGCGACTGAAAAAGCAAGCAACATGGCAACAGCTGCCACCAACCAGGTTTTACATCTCATACCAAACTCCTTCCTATGTGCTCATTAGACTGCGTCAAAAAAATTTTATGATGCCTGCCATCTAATGTCAAGGTGCAACCGGGATTAGTTGAATAGTTGATTAGTTAAATAGCTGATTAGGTTAGAGGATTTCAGTCTATTTGACTATCCGACGCTCTATCAATCAACTCAATCATTTAACTATATATACCCGCAACCCGTACCCCGCAACACGCAACCCGTATCACATCATAAAAAAAGGATCCACATCGATGGCAACCTGAACCCGAGGACGGCCTAAACCCGCGGGGTTCTCGGACATCAACTGATTCATAAATTGATGCAACTTCCTGGCGTTTGACCCTTTTAACAAAATCTGCCAGCGGTAGCGCCGGGCAATCCTGGTTAAAGACGCTTCAATGGGTCCCATGATTTCGATGCCCTGGTACCGGGCAATTGCGCTCGCTTTTAAGGACTGGCACAGATCTCCCAGTGTGAGCGCATGTTTTTTGGTTTCCCGGGGATCCGTGCCGGAAATTTTGAGTTGAATGACTCTGGAAAACGGCGGGTATTTAAGCGCCTTGCGGAAACCGATCTCCTGGTTGTAAAAAGATATAAAATCCTGGCGTCTGGCGGCATCAATACTGAAATGATCAGGATTGTAGGTTTGTAAAATCACCCTTCCGGGTCTAGCTCCGCGTCCGGCCCTGCCGGCCACCTGGGCCAGCAGCTGAAAGGTTCGTTCCCCCGCACGAAAATCAGGAAAGCTAAGGGAAAGGTCGGCGCATATGATCCCCACCAGGGTGATGTTTGGAAAGTCGTGCCCTTTGGCCACCATTTGAGTGCCCACCAGAATATCGGTCGTATTATCCCTGAGCCCTTTTAACAGCTTCAAAACAGATCCTTTGCGGGTGGTGGTGTCGCGGTCCATTCGAGCCAGCCGGGCCCGGGGGAACAGCTTGGCGACCATGCCTTCGAGCTTCTCCGTACCAAGACCCAAAAGCTTAATTTTGTCTGATCCGCAAACATCGCATTTGGACACGGCGGAGCGACTATATCCGCAGTAGTGACAGCGGTAAGCGTTGGAACGCTGGTGCAGGGTCAATGAGATATCACAATGCTTGCAGCGCATGGGCTGACCGCACGCACTGCAGACCGGAAAACTGGCATATCCGCGGCGGTTTAAAAAAAGCAGCACCTGCTCGCCGCATTCAAGCGTTTCTTGCATAGCCTGACGCAGTTGCGGGGAAATATGGCGTCCAATGCCCCTGGTATCTCTGGTTTCACGAAGATCGACAATACTGATTTCAGCCAGGGCGCGCTGCGCGACCCGCTTGGTCAGTGTCAGCTCGCTGAACTTCTCGGTTACGGTATTGTAATACGATTGGATCGAAGGCGTGGCCGACCCCAACAAAGCCAGGCAGTCATTTTGGTTTGCTCTGACCACCGCCAGATCCCGGGCATTGTAACGCAATTTGCCTTCCTGCTTGTAAGACGAATCGTGTTCTTCATCGACGACAATGATGCCGATGTTTTTAAGAGGCGCAAAGATAGCGGAGCGGGCACCGATGACCACGGTTGCTTTGCCCTCCAAAATACGCGTCCACTGATCGTAACGCTCGCCCGCCGACAGGCCGCTGTGCAGCAAGCCGACACAGTCACCGAAACGGGCACGAAATCGCCGCTCCATCTGGGTAATCAATGCAATTTCCGGCACCAGGACCAGAACGTAACGTCCGCTCTTCAATACCTCGTCGGCAACCTGCATGTAGACTTCGGTTTTTCCGCTTCCGGTGACCCCTCTCAAAAGAAAGGTCTTATAGCCTTTGGTAAAATAGCCGCAGATACTGGCGACAGCTTTGGCCTGCTCCCGGTTTAAGGTGAAGGCACTGTCGGGCTTGATGGATTCGCCGAAAGGGTCCCGGTAGACCCTTTTGTAGTGGATGGTAAGATAACCGGCTTTTTCAAGAGGTTTGATTAAAGCCGCGGCAGTTGGAACGATCTCTTTGAGTTGTCTGACGGAAATTTCCCCTGACGCAGTTAGCACAGCCATAATTTTTGCTTTTGACCGGGATAGCTTCCCGGCGTCCGGCCGGCCGTCAGCCACCCGCACATACCGTTCGAGACTCGCCTTGGTCTGGGCGTCGCTCAGTTCCCATTTACGTGAAATCAAGCCCTGCCGTTCCAGGGAGTATAACAGGGCAGCGGGTATGTCTTGATCAATTTTTTTATACAGCTCTTTCACCCGGCAGGGTCCGGACTGCACATGACTCAGAATTTGTTTCGAGATCGGATTTAATTGCCCGTTGTCCAGGGCATCTTGACCATCAGGGGTAAGGGATACCAGAACGAAATCGCGAATATTCAAGCCACCGGGCAGGGCATTTTTTACAACTTCCCCCAGGGGATATTTATAGTAATCAGCGATCCACCTGAAAAACGGCACCATGGCAGACGGAAAGAGCGGTTGCTCATCGAGAACATCCAGCACCGATTTGACTTCTTTATGATCAAAGCCCTGGCTCGAACCCAGAACATATCCGGTAATCCTGCGCCGCCCAAAGGGAATCAGCACCCTTTTACCGATGGAAACAAAGTCCGCGAGGGATTCAGGAACGCTATAGGTAAAGGTTTGAAAAACTGGAATGGCAACCGCCACTTCTAAGTATTCGGTGTCTGAGGTCATCTATGCCTTTATTACCAAATTTTAATTCTTTCGTGTTTTCGTGATAGATTCTTCCTGTTTGAGCCTCTGTTTTAGACCGATCGGTCTTATGGAATTTATGAAGTTAACAGCCAGAATATCTGTTCGGGCAGCAGAGAATTGAGTGTTTTTAACAAATTTATTGAAATTTACAACTAAAAAGGGTTATAATAACTTTGTGTTGGATCGAAATGAAAAATTAAACCCCGTCCAGAGGTTAACGCGGTCCAACCATAACAGAGAGAGCAGTTAAAAAACCATTGAATTGTGGAGGAAAAATAATGTTTCGGATCGCCAAAAAATCCCTGGTCATATTAATGATCTCAGTGTTTTTGATCGCACCCTTTGCTTCCAGCGCCCTGGCCGATGAATATTTCGAGGTGGAAAGTCCCAGCGGCGGTGAGATGATTTTTGATTTTCTCCTGGTTCGACCGGTCGGGCTTGTGGCAACGGCCGTGGGTTCCGTTTTTTATGTGGTCTCTCTTCCTTTTTCGCTGATGGGACGAAATGCGGGTGAAGCCGGCCAGGCGCTTGTCAAAGACCCCGCAGCTTTCACCTTCACCAGACCTTTAGGTCAATTTCCCAGATAAGGCCTTTCGGAAAATTTCGATTGCCACCTGAGCCCCTAAACCCGTCCGGTGATTAGAAGCTGCTTCAAAATTGTCTTTTGGCCTCCGCCTTTGGCGGATTGGGCACTCGGATCAAATCCTCGATCCGCCTGAGGCGGACCTCCGGTTTGAACCTCGCGTCCGCCTCGACCTTGAACCAAAATCCTTTTTTTGAGATGACTTCTATTATTTTGTTTCAGTTAGTTAGCCTTTCCGGTTATACCGGCTTTACAGAATACCAAACACGCAACCCCGCCCCCAAACATCTTTGAAGCTTTCCACCGGCCGTCCCTATCCATTCATACAACTTCCATCAATCATCTTGACACAATAACCCAATTTGAATATGACTGACAGCGAAAGCTTTGGTAAACAATTCGTGTCCAGATGAATTGAAGGTTGCTCCCTTTTATAGCGGTTGTCAAAAAGACGTTCCGTTATTCGAACGTTTTTTTACCACAAACACTTATACCAGCCTTCCGTATTTCGGAACTTATGTTTGAAAAGCGGTATAAAATCAATTTGCTACCCTTCCGATAACATCAACAATCTATAAAAAAGGAGGTCACTGTGACGGTACATGTCGTGGATCATCCGCTGATTAAACACAAACTCGCATTAATGAGGGAAAATGATGTAAGCACCAAGGATTTCAGAGACCTTGCTTCAGAGTTGGCCACTCTATTGACTTACGAAGCGACCAAGGACCTGGAGACGGAAACAAAGACGATTCAGGGATGGGCCGGATCCGTTCAAGTCGAAAAAATAAAGGGCAAAAAGATTACCGTTGTCCCCATACTCAGGGCCGGTTTGGGTATGATGCCCGGGGTCCTGCAGCTGATCCCATCTGCCAGGGTCAGCGTTGTGGGACTTTACCGCAACGAAGAAACCCTGGAACCGGTCAGGTATTATGTCAAAATGACCAGTGCGATGGATGAACGAATTGCCCTGATCATTGATCCCATGCTGGCCACGGGCGGCTCGCTGATCGCGACCATCGATCTGATCAAAGAATCCGGCTGCAAACAGATAAAAGGCATTTTTATGGTTGCCGCACCGGAGGGTATCGAAAAATTATCCGCCGCCCATCCTGATGTGGAAGTCTGGGTAGCTGCTATTGATGAAAGACTAAATGATATTGGATACATTTTACCCGGCCTGGGTGATGCCGGGGATAAGATCTTCGGGACCAAATAGGATACTAGATACTAGATTCTCGGTACTAGATACTCGAATCTGATCACTTGTCGCTGGTGGCTTGCCTCTGGTCACTGGTTTCCGGTGGCTGGATGCTCGTTGCAATAGCGCAAAGCGCTTAGGGCATAGCGCGAAGCGTTGAATTTCTCAGAATTGTCGACCTTTACGCCGTGCGCCATGCGCTCTGCGTCATGCGCTTAAAATCCAAATTCGAAAGCAACTGTATTCTGTAAACGGAGTAAAAAGCTGTATGCCGCAGGAGCAAAATCGATACCAGAAAACCTATCCAATCTCCTGGGCAGTTATCATCTGGGGACGATTGAAATAGGAGTTGACTGAAAAGAAAATTAATGTTAATAGAAAATGATTATTATTTAGAATTAAGAGGCTTGAGTTGGCAGACCATAAAAAAAGATTTGAAATCATCATTCAAAAATTGAGGGATAATGGCCACAAGATAACGCCTCAGCGGCTGGCTATCGTTAAAATTCTTGCCAAAAGTGAAGGACATCCCAGTGTTGAAAATATCCATGTCCAGATAAAAAAGGACTTTCCGACGATGAGTCTTGCCACTGTATACAAAAATATTGTATTAATTAAATCATTTGGTGAAGTTCTTGAGTTGGGGTTCCCGGATGGGAGCAACCGGTATGATGGAAACAAGCCTACCCCCCATCCCCACGTCATCTGTATAAAGTGTAAAAAAATTGTCGACCCAGACCTGGATAGCCTGGATGAAATGCAAAAAGAGGTCGCATTAGAGACTAATTTTAAGATTCTGAATCACAGGTTGGACTTTTTCGGTATATGCAGCAATTGTATGGCAGAGAAGGTTTAATATATTTTTTTGCCATTAGTTGATAACCGTTATCATATAATATTTTAGTTCTATTACCAAAAGAATGAGGAGGTCAACATGTCTGAAAAGTTTAAACTGACCCATAATCTTGGTGCCCTGTCGCTGATAATCAGAATGCAATGACAGCCGGCTTCAGATTTTGCGCTCAATAATTGGTGCGACATTCTTCAAACGATCCTTCAAGTATCCCATTGTCACCAGAATCAACCGCTAAATTCGCTAAAGTTAATTAGATAGATGGGCACCGAAGCACGATATTTTTAGCAGCACGGTGCCTAAATTCAGACAACGAAAGGAGATAACGTTATGACTGACGAAAGCAAGTGCCCGGTAACGGGCAGGACAAGCAAACCCATTGCCGGCGGTGGCACGTCGAACCGGGACTGGTGGCCGAACCAGTTGAATCTTAACATTCTGCACCAGCATTCTTCCAAGTCCAATCCGATGGGCGAGGAGTTCAACTACGCCGAAGAATTTAAGAAACTCGACCTAAAGGCCCTGAAGAAGGACCTATATGCCCTGATGACCGATTCGCAGGACTGGTGGCCGGCGGATTACGGTCACTACGGGGGACTCTTCATCCGGATGGCCTGGCACAGCGCAGGTACCTACCGCATGGGCGACGGCCGCGGGGGGGCGGGGTCCGGCAACCAACGATTTGCACCCCTCAACAGCTGGCCCGACAACGTGAACCTCGACAAGGCGCGCCGTCTGCTCTGGCCGATCAAGCAAAAATACGGCAGGAAAATCTCCTGGGCCGACCTGTTGATCCTCACCGGCAACTGCGCTCTGGAGTCGATGGGATTTAAGACCTTCGGCTTTGGCGGCGGGCGCGAGGACATCTGGGAGCCGGAAGAAGATGTTTACTGGGGTGCCGAAGAGGAATGGCTGGCTACGAGCGACAAGCCCAAGAGCCGTTACACCGGCGACCGCGATCTCGAAAACCCCCTCGCCGCCGTGCAGATGGGGCTGATCTACGTGAACCCGGAAGGCCCGGACGGCAACCCGGATCCGGTCGCTTCCGGCCGTGACGTTCGCGAGACCTTCGCACGCATGGCCATGAACGACGAAGAGACCGTCGCCCTGGTCGCCGGCGGGCACACCTTCGGCAAGTGCCATGGCGCGGGGGATGCAGCACTGGTAGGTCCGGAACCCGAGGCCGCCGGCATCGAGGAACAGGGACTCGGCTGGAAGAGCAGCTTCGGCAGCGGCAAAGGCGGCGATACGATCAGCAGCGGCATCGAGGGCGCCTGGAAGCCGAACCCGACCAAATGGGACATGGGCTATCTGAAGGTGCTGTTCAAATACGAGTGGGAGCTGGTCAAGAGCCCGGCCGGCGCGAATCAGTGGCTGGCCAAGGACGTGGATGAAGAGGACATGGTGGTTGATGCCCACGACCCGTCGAAGAAGCATCGGCCGATGATGACCACGGCGGACCTCTCTCTGAGATTCGACTCGATCTACGAGCCGATCGCGCGGCGCTACCTTCAGAACCCCGAGGAATTCGCGGACGCCTTCGCCCGGGCCTGGTTCAAGCTGACCCACCGCGACATGGGCCCCCGCGCGCGCTATCTCGGTCCGGAGGTTCCGGCAGAGGAACTGATCTGGCAAGACCCGGTGCCCGCCGTCGATTATAAGTTGATTGACGCCCAGGACATTGCTGCCCTCAAGGACAAGATCCTGGCCTCGGGCCTGTCTGTCTCCCGACTGGTCTCGACCGCCTGGGCGTCGGCGTCTACGTTCCGCGGCTCCGACATGCGCGGCGGGGCGAACGGCGCGCGCATTCGTCTTGCGCCGCAGAAGGATTGGAAAGTCAACCAGCCGACCGAACTGAAGGCTGTGCTGGAGACCCTTGGGGGAATTCAAAAGGAATTCAACAGCGCACAGTCCGGCGGGAAGAAAGTGTCGCTTGCTGACATGATCGTTCTGGGCGGTTGTGCCGGGGTTGAGCAAGCGGCGAAGAATGCCGGTCATGATGTGACCGTTCCCTTCACGCCGGGTCGCACGGACGCGTCGCCAGAACAAACCGACGTGGTGTCATTCGCCGTGCTCGAACCGGCGGCCGACGGGTTCCGCAACTATCTCAAAACCAAATACAGCGTATCGGCAGAGGAATTGCTGGTTGATCGGGCGCAGCTGCTGACGCTGACCGCCCCTGAGATGACGGTTCTCCTTGGCGGTATGCGCGTCTTGAATGCCAACTTCGGACAGTCCCCGCACGGCGTCTTCACCAAGCGGCCCGAGACGCTCACCAATGACTTCTTCGTGAACCTGCTTGACATGCGCACGACGTGGAAGCCAACTTCGAAAGACGAAGATGTGTTCGAGCTTCGTGATCGCGCCAGCGGTGAGCTCAAGTGGACCGGCACCCGTCTCGACCTCATCTTCGGTTCGAACTCCCAGCTCCGGGCCCTGGCGGAAGTCTATGGCAGCGAGGATGCCCGGGAGAAGTTCGTGACCGACTTTGTGGCGGCGTGGAACAAGGTTATGAACCTTGACCGCTTCGACCTCGCCTGATCGTGGCCTAAACGTCTGCGAGGGCTTCTGAAGCGCGTATCCTGAGCTGCAAAGCGGATGATCAGGAAGCGATAACCGCCGCGAGTTGACGGATGTTTTGAACGCTCACGGAGGCTACTATCAACATATGATGGCGGCGTTTCAATACATTCTGAAACGCCGCCCTGCATGCTTGCACTTTGCAAGCCGGCTTAAAAGTTATGATAGCTGATACTTGACAAGTATTCAAAATTTCTATATTTTTTATAGTAATGACCTGGTTGAAAAGGAGTTGAATTTGACCGTATTCGTTCGCCTGGAGGATAGCATCAAAGATGCTATCCTGACCATAATGAAATATGTCGACGTTATTACCGGAGCGGAGCCGACCCAGGAAGAAATAGCCGAAATGTTGAAATCCTATTTCATTCTCAATGAAGTCGGCAACCAGATCAAGTATCAACTCAAAAAAGAGGCCGAAAAAGGAGAAGGGGATCCAGTCGATATAAAAAATCCTGTCTGGAAGCTAAACTTAAAAACCGGCCCGGGTAAAAACGTTCTTGCCAGAGCCGGTTTATTTCAAAAAAGTATACTGGATGCAATTCAAACGACCAATGATTTTATGATAAAAACCATCGGGACAGAACCCAGCGCCGACATCCTTTCTAAAAGTTTAACAAGCTCATTTATACTCAGTGAAATCAAGAATCAAATCGACTGGCAGCGCAAGGAAGCCCGCAAGGCAGAAGAGGACAAAAATAAGTCCTGAATTTATCTCCAATTCAGGCAGCGTCAACCTTTCCAGAAGGGGGATATCCATGCTGAACCACGTGGTACTGCTGAAATTCAAATCCAGCGTCTCTAACGCAGATATCGAAGAACTCGAAAAAATGCTGGACGATTTGCCCAACTCAATCACCGAAATTCATTCCTATGAATTCGGCCGGGACGTTGTCCGTTCCCAAAGGTCTTTTGATTTTGCCCTGGTATCACTATTCGCCAATCTTGAAGCCCTTGAGCGTTATCAGCAGCATCGCCAGCATCTGCCGGTGTTGAAAAAAATAAAGCAGCTGTGCGAAAACGTTGCCACGGTTGACTTTGAAGGCTCGAATGCCGGATCGATCGACATCGATAGACCCGCCTGGGATTTCAAGTCGATTTAAATTTGCCTGAAAGGCAAATTTAAGAAGGTTCTAGGTTCAGAGTTCAGAGGTTTGTCCGCCTTAGGCAGGTTCAAAGGTTGAGGCTGATTCTGAACTTTTGGGGGTTTCAATTTGATGAATATTCGTGATAGAGAATCATCGTAACGAACACGATGTCAGGAGTCTCTGAACCCGGAACTTATGAAAGTTTGAGCTATCGATTGTATCACTGCCATCCTAAGGCAGCTAAACTTCAGTATGGGGGGCAAGCCTTAGAGCCGCCGGAGGTTTACGCGCCTCTGTGTTCGGAAAACCCTGAACGTTGAACCCTGAACCCTTCAACCTCATATATTTATGCGCAAACGGGTCTACATTGCCTACACGGGCGGTACCATCGGCATGCAGAAAACCGCCCATGGTTATAAACCGGTTCCGGGCTATCTGCAAACCATGATGTCGGGCCTTCCGGAATTAAAGCACAGCAGCATGCCGCTGTATGATATCCGGGAATATAAACCATTGCTCGACTCATCGAATATGACGCCGGACGATTGGTTAAAGATTGCCGAAGATATCGCCACCCACTATAACAGCTACGACGGCTTTGTGGTTTTACACGGCACCGACACCATGGCCTACACATCCTCGGCCCTGCCTTTCATGCTGCAGGGCATTCAAAAGCCGGTCATCATCACCGGTGCCCAGATTCCTTTGTGTGAAGTTCGAAACGATGCCCGGGAAAATCTGATTACCGCCATGCTGATTGCGGCCAATTTTGCGATCCCCGAGGTCTGCCTTTGTTTCGGCAGCAAATTACTGCGCGGCAACCGGGCAGTTAAAATCGACGCCGAGGGGTTTGACGCCTTTGACTCGCCCAACTTTCCCGTCCTCGGAACTGTTGGTATTGAGATTAAAATCAACTGGGACCTGCTAAAACCCACTTCTAAAAGAACCAAACCGCTAGCGGTCAAACCCATGCGAGAATCGCGGGTGGCTGTGTTGCGTCTGTTTCCAGGAATTCCCGCTGATATCGTCAACAATGTTCTGCAGCCCCCGATTAAAGGTTTGGTTCTAGAGACTTACGGGATCGGCAACGGCCCGGAGGATCCCGGGCTCCTAAATGCACTCAAAGCGGCAACGGAACGAGGGGTGGTGATTGTCAATTGCACCCAGTGTATCAAGGGCAGCGTCAACATGGAAGACTATGCCACCGGTGCAGCCCTTGCCGGAGCCGGTGTTATCAGTGGCTATGATATGACGGTGGAGGCCGCCCTGGCAAAGATGTCCTATCTCTTCAGCCGCAATTTGGCACCGGAATTAATTAAAAAAAATATGCAAACCGATTTGCAGGGGGAACTCAGCAGGCCCTCCGGCGAGTAATTGACAGTTTCCCGTTAATCGTTATCAAATAACGACTGGGTGGAGAGGAGTAAGGCAATGGCCGATAAACTGAATGCGGATAGTTGGATCTGGGTGATCGTTCAAAATCCCGGTGGTGATGAACAATTTTTGGGGCAATACGATGACAGGAAGGATCTTTCCTTTATACCGGCCTTCTATGAAAAGGACATTGCCAATCAATGCCTGGGGCGATTAATAACCGAAAAAGGGACAAAATATGAAGCCCAGGCCATTCTATATGAAGAACTGGTTAAAGATGCTGCCCAACATGGCTTTTTTATTTTCATGTTGAATGCAGATGGAGAAATATTAGAGGAAATTTCACCATAG
>Ga0210133_1000070_pt1 | contig 35613 bp, 30 predicted proteins | sample Joice_ThreeSqC_D_2_FD_184874 | JGI IMG/M metagenome (GOLD analysis project Ga0210133, IMG submission 184874) | Wetland microbial communities from San Francisco Bay, California, USA, that impact long-term carbon sequestration - Joice_ThreeSqC_D1... | ecosystem: Environmental > Aquatic > Marine >...
CCCGTTGGCGCCGCCGGTTCCGTTGGCGCCGCCGGTCCCGTTGGCGCCGCCGGTGCTCGACGAAGATCCGTCCGTCCTGCGCGAGTCGACGGATGCATCGCTGCCCGTCGATCCGCCTGTCGTGCCAGCATCGGATGTTTCCGCGCCGCCCGTTCCCGTCATTCGTCCCCCCGTGCCAGGGGTCGTGGTCGAACCGCCGGAGCCCGAACCAGTCGTGCCACCGCTGTCGGCGACACTCGAACCACCCGTCGCGGTGACGGTCGATCCCCCCGTGCCCGTTCCGGACGTGCCACCGCTGGAGGCGCTGGTGGTGCTGCCCGAGGACGAACCGCCGGTGCCTGCGCTCACCGCGCCCCCCGTGCCGCTCGAGGCGTTGGCGGTTGTCCCGCCGCTGCCACTCGATCCGCCGTTCGCCGGCGAGCTGGCATCCGGTCTGCTATTCGCGATGGAACTGCCGTAGTTGCACCCGAGAAAGGAGAACATCAGGACGAAAATGGCCTTCTTCATGTGGTCTTCGTACCTCCAGACCTACGCGGGCAGGCAGACAGTTGTCGAATTTTCGAATTGGCGAAATAAGACTCGCATAGTCCGGTTTAGCACGCAACTTGAGAAATGCCCGTTCCGGGACTTCGGATTGACGCACCCGCCGTGACAGGTCTTGACGCGCACCCATACGCGCCGGCGCCGGACCGTGCTAGAGGGTAGCGGATGTTGGACTTCCGACCCGCCGAGCTGGTCACCCGCGCTGCCACCTACTTCCAAGCCTTGCAGGACCGCATCGTGGCTGGGCTGCAGGCCCTCGATGGCCAGCCTTTTCGCGAGGACATTTGGCAGCGTCCCGGAGGTGGGGGCGGGCGGACGCGCGTCCTTTCGGATGGCAACCTGTTCGAGCGGGCGGGCGTGAACTTCTCGGATGTCTCGGGCCAGATGGACGCCGCGCTGGCCCCCAGCCTGCCAGGGGAGGGCACCGCGTTTCGTGCGACCGGCTTGTCGTTGGTTCTGCACCCACGCAGTCCGCGCGTGCCCACCGTCCACGCCAACCTGCGCTGTCTTTCCCGCGGCGGCGCTGTGTGGTTCGGCGGCGGCACGGATCTCACGCCGTACTACGTCGTGGACGAGGATGCGGTGCTATTTCACCGTTCGCTTCGGGAGATCTGCGATCGCCACCATCCATCGCTTTACGCAAGGCTCAAGGCGTGGTGTGACCGCTACTTCTTCTTGCCCCACCGTGGCGAGCCGCGGGGCGTGGGCGGCATCTTTTTCGACTACTTTGGCGCCGGCGCCGAAGCCACCGCTGGCGAGCCCCTGCCGCCGCAGCAGATCGCGTGGGAGGGCGACGCCGAGCGCGTCTTCGAGTTCGTGCGCGACCTGGGCGACCATGTGCTCGATGCCTATGTCGGCATCGTCGAGCGCCGACGTGACGAACCTTGGGGCGAACGTGAGCGGGACTGGCAGCTGCTGCGTCGGGGACGCTACGTGGAATTCAACCTGGTGCTGGACCGCGGAACCTCCTTCGGCCTGCGCACCGGTGGGCGCACGGAATCGATCTTGATGTCGCTGCCTCCGGAGGCGCGCTGGCGGTACGCCTTTGAGCCCCAGCCCGGAAGTCCCGAGGCCACATCGCTTCTGGCCATTCTTTCTTGCCGTGATTGGGCCGGATCGCGGGATTGACGCCTCGCCGAGTTTTGCAGCCCGGGCCGGGGACTGTTACGCTGGCAGCAGGAACGATCCAACCTTCGCGGAGGGTTCGTCATGCAAAGAACGCGTCGAATACTGGCAAGCTTCGTGGCGCTCGGGCTCGGGGCCGGTTGCGGCGGCAGCGACAAGTCGATCCCGCTCGACGAGCTTCCTCCCCAGCTTGCGCAAGCGCTGTGCACCGCCTACGAGAATTGCTACGGACCCATCTTCGCCTTGTTTCTCAATGGCACCGATTGCGTCGCCGTCACCGAGCAGCGCATTCGCAACGGGACTTTCCCCATGCTCCAGGGAGAGATCGACCAGGGCAAGATGGTCTACGACGCAACAAAGGCGCAAGCCTGTCTCGACAGCCTGAGCACTCGAACATGCGCACAGATGCTCGAACGCGATTCCGACGCGTGCCTGGCTGCGCTCGACGGCGCCGTAGCGCTTGGCGGCGCATGCACTCTCGACGAGGACTGCCAGGGCAAGGCGCTGTGCAAGTCGGCCAACGGGATCTGCCCGGGGCAATGCTTGCCGCTGCTGGTGGCCGGCCAGCCATGCGCGAAGGATGACGAATGTCAGGACGGGCTGCAGTGTTCCAACGAAACCCGGCTTTGCGTCCAGCCGGTGGGTGAAGGCCAGTCTTGCGAGTACGGTTCCCCGCCATGCGGGCCGGGACTGCTTTGTCTGGGCAAGGACGACGCCAACCTGACCCCGGGCGTGTGCAAGAACCCGGCGGAAGCCTTGTCAGGGCAAGCCGGCGGTGCGTGCGACGTGACGGCCGGGCAGCTCTGTCAGTCGGGTCAGTCGTGCGTGGCCGACAGCTATACGGTGCTGACCGGCGTGGTCGACTGGCTGTGCGTGACCACGGGCAGCTACGCCGCTGCGGGAGCCTGCAAGCCCGGCTTTCCCGATGCTTGCGCCAGCGGCAACTACTGCCAGACGGGGACCGGCCTGCTGGCGCTCTCGGGAACCTGCACTCCCATCCCCGCCGGGGGGCAGGCGTGCGGGACCGGCATGTCGCAGTGCCAACCCGGCGCGGTCTGCGTTTCCGGCCTCTGCCAGAATCTCGCGGCGAATGGCGTGGCCTGTACTGGCGATGCCATGTGCTACAGCGAGTACTGCGGCCCCAGCGGCGGTTGCGAAACCAAGACTTCCTGCAGATAGCTCGATCCGCGTCTACCTCTGCTCGACGGCGCGGCGGTGGAGCGCCATGTGGCCGCGCTGGATGCCCTCGCCGGACAGGGCCCGCAGCGCGGCCAGGTTCTGCGCCAGCCCTACGCTGGCGATGATCTCGGCCAGTTCGCGCGAGGTCTTTGCGCCGAGGATTCGCAGGGCGAGGCGTGCGCCGGGATGAACCGGCAGTGTGCCGCCGACCGTGGCCACGGCCAGGGGAATACGCAAGCGGCCGCATAGGTCGCCGCCTTCCACTCGCCAGGTGGCGAGCGGTCGATAGCGGCCATCGCGAGCAGCGTAAGCATGGGCGCCGGCCTCGATGCCGCGCCAGTCGTTGCCCGTGGCGATGACCACGGGATCAACGCCGTTCATGATGCCCTTGTTGTGCGTGGTCGCCCGGTAGATGTCGTCCTCTGCGAAGCGGGAGGCCGCCTCGATGGCGAGGGCCAGCGCCGCGCCTTGTTCCGCGGCCTTGTCACCCGCCTTTTCCCCGGCGAGCGCGGCGAATGGCACGCGGGTCGACGCGCGAACCACGCGCCGGTCGGCCAGGTTGCTGAGGATGCGCAGGCCAACGCGGCCACCTGCTAGCTCGGCCAGGCGGTCGGCCAGGGCCTCGGCCACGGTGTTGACCATGTTCGCGCCCATGGCGTCACGGCAGTCGATGTGCAGGTGCACGACCAGGCGGCCGTCGGACAGCGCGCGGATCTCCATGCCCCGGCACCCACCGCCGAATTGGAGCAGCTGGGGCAGGGCGGTGTTCGCCTTGTCCATGATCTCCTGGCGCGCGCCTTCGAGGGCCGCGGTTGCCCTCGCAGGGTTGGCCACCTCGCGTAGCTCGATTTGCGCGATCATGATTGACTCGTCGGACTCGGCGATGAAGCCACCGCCCGCGCGCGCCATGCGGGCCGCGTTCGATGCGGCGGCGATGACCGAGGGCTCCTCGACCGCCATGGGAATGAGGCGATCCCGGCCATTGATCAGAAAATTCAGACCGAGGCCAAGGGGCAGGGCGTAGACGCCGACGACGTTCTCGACGATGCGGTTGGCACCCGAGGCGGAGATCCCACCCGATGCAAGCAGGGCCAGGTCATCTTTCGACAGGCCGGCCTGTCGGGCTAGCTCGGCCTGTCGTTCGTCGAGCGGTGCGCGGTAAAAGCCAGGGAGACGGGAGTTCGGACGCGTGTCAGGCATGGAAGAATCCAGAGGGTTCAGCCGCAGCTTCATCGGGCACGCGGCGGCGGACGCCCAGCCGGTCCAGATCGACGTTGAGCGGTGCCAGGGGTTTCGGTAGGGCGCGGGCGAAGAGACGAGAGGATTCGGGGGTGGCGAACATGGCGATGCCGATATCGCCACCGCCGGCGCCCGAGGGCTTGGCAATCCCGCCCAACTCCTTGGCGAGATCCGATGCGCGGTTGAAGGCGTCGGTCACGATGGGCACCGACGCGGCGGCGCCGAGCACGGCCATGCGCTTGCCGTAGCGGCCGGCCGCGGCCACCGCGCCGGTTGCGCGGCCGGCGTGCACCTCGGCCACGAAGCGCAGCGCGATGTCGCGCAGACCCGCTATGATCTCGCGGTAGGCGGCAGGATCCGACCTCGCGTATTTCTCCACCCCTTCGATCATGCTCGCGGTCGACACCGGTTGTCCCGTCCAGAACACCACCAGGTGCAAGCCGGCGGGGGGAAGCAGCGACTCGACCGATGGCTCGCTGCCCTTGCGACGCACGACCTTGATGAGCCCCCCATGCACGGCCGCGGCCACATCGGCGCCCGAGCCGGTTCCCCCTTGTGCCGCCCGGTGAGCCGCGTACGCGATGCTGGAGATCTTGTCGCGATTCTTCTCCACCGAGACACCGGCCGATTCGAATAGGGCGCCCACCGCGGCAACCGCCGTCGCGGCGCTCGAACCGAGGCCGATCTTTCGTTCACCCTGGTGGAAATCATCCGTATTGACCATCACCGAGCCGGGAGGTAATGCGGACGATGCCTCTCCGATTTCCCGCCTGGCGAGCTCGACCGCATCGCCAACCAATCTCGACATGGGGGTCATGCCAGGGACGAACTGGGCGCTGGCGTGGCGGCTGACCGCGGCGAGCACGGCCGCGCCTTCGTCGAGCACGGCGTATTCGCCGACCAGGAAGATCTTCCCTGGCGCGATGACGACCGGCGTGCCGACCAAGGTGTTGCGTTCGGTACCCATCTAAGGTTCGCCAATGATATGGGCACCTGGGCCAGGCGCCAGGGTCAAGACTCGCACGACCCCGGGGGTCCCTGCCAGCGCGGCCGCCACACGTGGCGCGTCGGAGGCGGAGCACAGCACCTTGACGTGTGGCCCCGCGTCGATGGTGAAGTAGGCGCCGGTGCCGTCGGCACGCAGCTCGATAACCGTCGAGATCGCGGCGAGCGTGGCGGGGTTCCAATAAAGGATGTGCGGCTCGGCCGCCATGGCGCAGGCGTGCATGCGCATGGCGCTGCGCTCGGCAACGACGCCGAGGCGAACGAGATCGTGCGCGAGGATCGCGGCATGCGCCTCGGCGATGTCCGCGGGCACGGAGGCCAACCAGGCCGGGTAGTACGGCGAAGTTTGCGCCGTCAGATCCATCGCCGCGGTGGAGCTGACGGCCTTCTGACCGGCGGCGGTAATGGCCACGCATAGGCGGACATCCCAGGATTTCTCGTCGGCGACCGTGTGTGCAACGGCGTCGCTGCCGTCGATTCGGGTGCCGGCGGACATCTCGACGAACCCGCCGAAGATGGATCGCGCGGCCGAGCCCGAGCCGCGGCGGGCGAGCTCGGAGAGCTCGGGGAAAGACAAGTGTAGGCCGGCGGCGCGGGAGGCGGCCAAGGCGAGGGCCGCGAAACCAGACGCGGATGAGGCGAGCCCCGAGGCGGTGGGCACGCTGTTGGTGGTCACGACTTCGGCGGGCAGATCGATTCCGGCACGCGTGCGCACCAAATCGACAAAGCGCTGCACGCGGCCGGCGAAGCCGGGCTCCGCCGGTTTGCCGCCAACGATCACGCGATCGCGTTTGTCCCCACCACCCGTCTGCCGGACGAAGCGAACGGTGGTTTCGCTGCCGAAATCCTCGAGCGTCAGCGACAGACTGCCGGCGGCGGGCAGGTTCAAAGCGGCGTCACGCTTGCCCCAGTATTTCACCAGGGCAATGTTGGTGCCCGCGCGGGCTGTGCAGGATCCGTCAGCCATGACCGATGGTGGTGGTGAAGCCGTAGTAGCCCTTGGCGCGCCAGCGGCGCAATATCTCGTCGCCGTGTTCCCCGGGGATGGCGATGACGGCTCCGCCTCCCCCGGCCCCCGTCAGCTTGGCGCCCGACGCGCCGGCCTGCCTGGCGGTGTACACCATGTCGTCGAGCTCCGGGCAGGAAACCCCGACGCCGGACAGCAGACCGTGGGCCAGATTGAACATGCGGCCGAGGGCTGGGATGTCGCCTGTGGCCAGAGCTTCCATGCCCGCCAGTGCGACGTCGCCCGTGGCGTCGATCAGCTTTCGCGCGACGCGGGTCGTGTCGCAAAGATCTTTCACCTGTGCCACCAGCTCGCCTGTGTCGTGCGACTTGCCGCTGACTCCGACGCAAATCTCGAACGGCGCGGCGAGGGGGAGATCCTGCCAGCCCTGTTGCTTATCGAACCGGCCGAGACGTCCCCGGCTCGCGGCTGCGGCGTCGATGCCGGAAGGCGTGCGGTGGAACACCGATTCGGAGGCAGCCACGGCGTCGAGTACCTCGGCCTCGCCGGCCCCGGTGCGGCCGGCAACCGCACGGGCGATGGCCACGGCCATGGCCGCCGAGCTGCCCAGACCCGCGCGTGCCGGCACCTCGGCCTCCAGCCAGAAATCGAGACCGCCAGGTGCCACGTTCAGCCGTCCGAGTAGCTTGGCGATGGCCTGGCCTGGCAGCGAGTCGTCCCCGACCAGCGCTTCCAGTTGCCAGGCTGGTGCCGAGAGAGCGCCCTGTCCGGGGCTGGCGTGGGCGCGCACCCCGGAAGGAAGTCCCGCGGCGACGGCGGCGTGCCCGAACACGACGGCATGCTCGCCGAGAAGGATGACCTTGCCATGACCGGTCCCCGAGGTTGTTCTTGCGGCGTCGATCATTCAGGTCTCTGCGCGATCCAGTCGAGCAGCTCGCCAGTGACTACCTTGGGGGCTTGGGCCAGATCCGCGGCGCGGGGCACCCCGGCGAGCATGCAGGCGGTACGCAGCCCGTCGATGACACCTGCCAAGAACTCGGTCGCCCCCTTCGCACCGCCCTTGCTTGCCGCCTTGAGAACCGGCTGGGCCAGGCCAACCACGCGGGCGCCGAGGGCCAGCGCGCGGGCGACGTCCAGGCCGGTGCGCATCCCACCCGAGGCGATGACCTGGGCGCGCGTGCCCGCCTCGGCGAGCCAGGCCACACATGCCGCGGTGGGGATGCCCCATTCGTGGAAGAGATCCCCACGCGCCGCCTGCTTGCCGCTCGCGCGCTGGGCCTCGATGGCAATCCACGAGGTGCCGCCGGCGCCGGACACGTCGATGGCCGCGACCCCAGCCGCGTCGAGATCGGCCGCCACGGCGGGTGAGATGCCACAGCCAGTTTCCTTGACCACGACGGGCCGGCCAAGCTCCTTGACCACGCGTCGGATGGTGGCGAGGCTCCCGCGGAAGTCGGTGTCGCCGCCAGGCTGGGCGAGCTCCTGGCCAGCGTTGAGGTGGACGGCCAGCGCGTCCGCGCCCACGCGGGCCATGGCTTTCGTGATGGCGGCGGTTTTCATGGCGCCAAGCTGGACAACGCCGAGGTTGGAAAGCAGGAGGATGTCCGGTGCGACGTCGCGCACCTCGTAGGTCGCGGCCAACTCGGGTCTTTCGAGCATGGGACGCTGGCTGCCAAGCCCGAAGGCGATGCCGAGCTTCTGTGCCGCCGCGGCGAGGGCGCGATTGATCTTGCGTCCCTCCGGCGTGCCGCCGGTCATGCCGGTGATGATGATGGGTGCGGCGAGCTTGTGGCCCAGCAGCGTGGTGCGCAAGTCGACTTCGTCGAGGGCCATCTCGGGCAGGGCGGAATGGACCAGGTGGACGTTCTCGAGCAGGGTCGAGCGGAAGAACGCTCCCCGCCCGGATCGCGCGATCTGGAGGTGATCGGTCTTGCGCTGAGCAATGTCGATGGAAGTCGTGCGAGCCATGAGAGAGGCAGCCATGCTACCACGCCAGATGGTTCATTCTTGCGACCTCACGTATACTGGCGCCTGGTACCCGCTGTCTGGAGATCGCCATGCGCAAGATGAGCCTTCGTGTTTCGGTTTCCGTCTTGTTTCTATCGGTATTGCCTCTCGGGTGCTCGGATTCGCCCGGCACTTCCGTGAAAGGCACCGGCGGTGCGGGTGGTAGCAGCACCAGTGCCGGGGGTAGCGGCGGGGCGTCGAGCGCGAACGGCGGCGGCGGGGGCGCATCCAGCGCGACTGGTGGCGCTTCGGGCAGCGCTGGATCCGGGACCGGCGGCACCACGGCCGGCAGCGGTGGCACTTCTGCGGAAACGGGCGGCGCCACGACGGGTGGCACCTCCGGCGGCACCGGCGGCGAGGCGGCTGGAGGAGGCGGCGGCACGGCGACCGGCAACGGTGGAAATACTTCGAGCGGTGGCGGCGGCGGCACGGCGACCGGTGGTGGCGGTGGCACGGCGGAGGGTGACGCCGGTGGCGGCACGAACGGGGATGCGAGCGATGACCTGGGGGACGACACCACTGCCCCGACGTGCACGGACAAGGCGCAGAACGGCGCCGAGACCGACACCGACTGTGGCGGCGATACCTGCCCGAAGTGCGGCGCGGGCGGCAAATGCCAGGCTGACGGCGACTGTCGCAGCGGGACCTGCGACTCGAACCTATGCGCCGATCCCTTCGCCCCGACTGGAACGGTCGGCCAGGTGAACCCGGGCAGCAACCTGTGGCGCATCACCGTGGGCGCCACGATACTCGAGGTCGACCAGGCCGTGGCCGCCAAGATCGTCACCTTCAGCCTCGATGGTACGAACATCCTGGTCATCAACAACGCCAGCACGGGCTCGGTCTACTGGACCGCGCCGCAAAGCGACTGGAATTGGCCGCCGCCTGCGGAGATGGACTCCTCGGCCTACACGCCAAGCTCCGCCAACAACATTCTGACCATGACCGGTCCCAAGGGCACCGACAACTTCCAGATCACGAAACGCTTCTGGGGCAACGTCGACTACCAGACCGTCACCGTCGAGTACACCTTCACCAACGGCACCTCGGCGGCGGTCATGAAGGCGCCGTGGGAGATCACGCGTGTCTATCCCGGTGGACTCTCGTTCTTTCCCAACGCCGAGCCACCGGTCCAGCTACCCGGCACATCCAATAGTTTTCTCGCGGTGCCCTTCACCGTCGCGGAGGGCGCGGCGTGGTTCAAGTATCAGGCATCCGAGTTCACCCAGGACATCAAGGGGGGGGCCGACGGTCTGGAGGGCTGGGCGGCGCATATCAACTGCGGGGCCAACCTGGAGCAAACCTGCGGCACCGGCGCCAAGAGCCTGGTCCTCATCAAGCAATGGCCAGACACGACCACCGCGGCCCCGGACGAAACCGAGGTCGAGATCTACGCCAACGCGGGCCACAACTACGTGGAGTTCGAGCAGCAAGGCGACTACCAGACCGTCGAGGCGGGCGGGACCATGGTGTGGACCGTGCACTGGATGCTGCGCTATCTGCCGAGCGACGTGGCGCCCACTGCCGGCAGCGCGGATCTCATGACGTGGGTGCGGGGGCAGCTTCTGTAGAAGCCGAAGCCTCGGGCGCCGCGGTCGAGCCCGGAGTTGGCATCGACCACAAGACCGAGATCGCAATCCCGAGGAACATGGCGGAGCACGTGCAGTAGATGAAGAGCATCTGATGGGTGCTGAGGTTTCCAAGAACACCCGGCCGCTCACCGTTGCCCAACTCGGCTCATCGCTGCCCAACTCGGCGTGGAAGTCGATCCGCCGGCGGAGCGGCACCAAGGGCGCCAAGCGCTCGATGTTCGCGTGGGTCCGCGTGCGTGCCGCCCACCGCGACTACTGGCGCGGCGAGCCCCGTCCCGAGGAATGGCTGCTCCTCGAATGGACGAAAGGCGAAAGCGCGCCGACCAAGTTCTGGCTGTCCAACGTCTCGGTCGAGACGACCATCACGGACCTGGTGAACCTAGTCAAAGTTCGCCGGCATCGGCGTACGAGGTATCAATGGCGTGGCTCGCGCAGCCGGCGGCCCAAAGCAAGGCCATAGCAAATCTGACTGTGGACTTTGGCCCCCGGGGCGTCTTCACGGATATCTCCTGGCGGGTGGGCGGCAAACCCAGTCTACCTCGCCATGGCCAGCAATTCCGCTGGCGTACCCTGGCCGGGCCCGTGCCCCGTGCCGCGTGTACGGATATCGTGAGCCCCGACGCAAGGCAACCTGGAAGAGGATGGCAACTTCGCCATAGGGCGGGGACGTTTTGCGAGTACAATGGCCGCGACAGATGGCCCAGCTGCTTCGATTGGACGGACGGCTCCGGCAATTTCTCTGGGGCCTGCTGTTGGTTGCATTGGCGGTGGCCTGGAACCTGCCGCTGCTTTATCCCGGTCGCCACGGCATCTTCGATTGGATGAAGGACATCTACGTCCTGCATTTCTTTCACGGTGCGGTCGCCGAGTACCACACCATCCCGGTGAGCTTTCTGTGTTTCCCACGCCTCCTGGCGGACTACCCCATTGCCAGCACTTTGTCCTACTGGGCGAATCCGGAAGTGCCCACCTACTCGCCACTGGCTCTGCTTTCGCTGTTCTTGCCCGCGCTGGCAGCGTTCAAAGTCTTGGCAGCCCTGCACCTGTCGGCGGGCGCCGTCGGGATCCAGTGGGTCGCACGCCAGGCCGGCCTGGGGCCGGGCGGGACGCTGGCCCTGCTGCTGTGTACGTTGCTCAATCCGTGGTTGGCACAGCACCTGGCGATTGGCTACACCCCGTGGATGACCGCGTGCCTGGTGCCCATTATCGTGGCGCTCATCTCGGGGCCGATGAGCGTCGCCGCCCTTGCGGGTGCATCGGTACTGAATGCGCTGATCCTGTACCAGGGCGGACTGCACGTGTTCATCTGGTTCAACGTGGCGCTCGCCGGCGTGGCCCTGGTCATGGCGGCTCTCGCGCGCGACCTTGCGCCCGTGCGCCGGCCGGGGTGGCTCTTCGCCTTGACCGGCGCTGTGGTCCTGCCCAAGGTGTGGGCCGTCGCGATCGCGTACCGGGGCATCCACCGCCTCATGGCCCATAGCTACGCCAGTCTCGGCGATCTCTGGGGCCTGTTGACCGACGACCGTACCGACATTTTCAAATTTCCCGAGGCTGCCAACGTCCATGGGACGCCGATCTACGACGCTTCCTCGCCGGTGGGTACCTGGTTCTTGGGGCTTCTGGCGCTCGCGTTGCTCGCGCTCGCTTTCCGTGCCTGGCGACGGCGCGAACCGGTTCCCTGCTTGTCTCGCCAGATCGCTTTGGTCGTCACGGCAGTACTGTCGATTGTGCTCGGCTGGCAAGGCGTGTGGGTCGCGGTGACGAGGGCCGTGCCAGTGCTGACCGTCGAGGCTTACCCCTACCGATTCCTCTTCGTGGCGCTCTTCCTGCTGTCGGTGTTCCTGGTACTGGAACTGGACCTGCTGGCGCGGCGGCTTCCCGGTTGGCGGCGCGATCTGAGCCTGGTCCTGGTCTTCGTTCCGGTTCTGATGGTTTTTGCCCCTCGCAATCACGCCATGGCCGAGACCGGGGCGGCGCGCTCGGACGAGCTGGCGGCGTTCCGCCTGACGGGCATTCTCCAACGAGTCATCACGGCCACCCGTGCTGACGGGACGCCCCTGCGCGTGTCGGCGCGGCCGTCCGAGGTGCGGATCGATCTGGACGGCTACCAGGGAGCGGTCCTCTTGCCCTGGCTGAGCAACAAGGCTCAGCAAGAAAATTTCATACTCGTGGGTGCCGACGCCGAGCAGCCGACAGCCGTCTTTGCGCCCGTGCGCTTGATGCCAAGACCAGGCGAAACCGTGGTCAAGGTGCAAGCCAGACAGTACGGGCGTGCGCCGTTGCTGGTGCTGGGATTTGGTCTATGGCTCGTGATTCTTCGCCTGGCCAAGCGGCGGGCGTCTAATGCGCTGGTCGCTCGCCGCGCAAGCTGACCAGAAAACGGCCGGTCAGCGCGGCCGCCAGGAGCAGGACCAGGATCAGGTTCCCCAGGGCAGCCAGCGGCACACCGAACGGAGCCAGGAAGTACTTGAGTATCAGGACGCCCATCGCGCACTCGACTCCGAACAGCCAGCGTCGGGCACGCGCGTGGAACCCGCATTCTCGCCAGAGAACGTCGCCGGTGCACAGCAGGAGCAGCACGCCAGGCAGCACGAGGATCTGGTTGTAGATGTAGCTGAGGGTCGACATCCCGACCATGGTCATCAGGGCAGACGTCGCGAAGACCAGCAGCCACACTGCGGTTGCGCGCGAATCCTCGCACCGCATGGCCAGGTGGGTCTGCCTCCAGCAGCCGGCGCTCACCGCCAGGCCCAGGAGCCCCATGGTCCAGCGTCCCGGATCGGCCAGGCCGGGCGAGACGTGGAAGAAGAGATTGCGGAACGAGTGGTTGGTCCAGGCCCCGGTGAAGAATCCATCCGCGTGGCTTAGCGCCGCGATGAAGCCGTCGTGCAGGTACGGCAGCACCGGCGCCAGCCAGAAAACCAGCCCGGCCAGCACACCCGCCAGCTCGGCACGCCAGCCACCGCGCCGCAGGCCGAGCAGGAACAGCCCGATGCCCAGCACGACCGGGTAGCCCTTCATCGAGACCGCGGCAATCAGCATGAACATGGGCCAGAAGCGTCGCCCGCGCAGGAAGAGCAGCAGCGCGCCCCACGTGAGCGCGGCGTTGATGACGTCGCTCTGGCCTCGCGCCAGCGACAGCGCCGTGCCGATGTTGGTCCCCAGTAGCACCGCGAAGATTGGCAGCAGCAGCAACACCAGCAGGCGCTGGGCCGGGTCGGGTGGAGAGGTCACCCGCAAGGTGAGCCGCCAGACCATGACCGCGATGAGCAAGTACAGCGCCATCGACACGGCGAAGATGATCCGGCCCGCCTCGCGGTTGTCGGTGGTAAGCAGGGCGATGGGTAGGTACACCAGGAAGTGCGACGGCTGGTACGACACGCGGAACCAGCGCCCCCCAATCACGTCGGCCCGGCCCCACCGATCCAGCGAGTTGGCGTCGCGGAAGTAGTACGGGTTGTGGCCATCCATGAACACGCGGGTGCCGTCGAAGATGACCGAAAAGTCCGCGGCGCCTGGCTCAAGCAGCGCGAAGTGCTTCTCGCCGATGGGATCCTGGTAGCGGACCAGGTCGGTCCACAGCGCCAGGCCGACCAGCGCGAACAGCAGCAACAGGCGCGCGCGCGACACCACCCCTTCCGGACCCTCCGGCGTCGCCCGGGAAACTGGAGCGTGAACGTCGTCCGCACCCTGATTGTCTGACCGCACGGCCGCAATGATCGCAGCCAACCCCGACCCCGTCAACGCCCCGGCCGCGTCGCTATGGATGGAACGTGATGTCGTCGATGGCCAGATCTGCCACGCAGGTGGTGGTGCCGTCGACGATGTCGCTGGCCATACCGACCGAGAACTGCCAGACCAAGCCGGTGATCTCGGGCTTGTCCAATGGAAGCGCCGGGTTTCCGCGAATACCTTGGCCGCCAAAGGGGACGGTCACTGCCTGGGCCACGTGGGTGACCTGCGAAGGCTGTAATCGGGACTGCGGCGGGCAGGCACCGCGCTTGCCCGTGGAGAACTTTGCCCGGCGCGCGCGATCCTCGTGTTGCACGTCCTTGGTCGCGTGCTCCATCGAGAAGCCCGCGTAGTTGCCACGAATCTTGAAGCGCACGCCCGCGAAGCGAGTTGCATCCGTGCACTTCGGAAAGGCCGGTACATGGGTAGATGATTTGAAGGCCCCGCGAGCGAGCCACCGGAGGTAGGGATGGGTGCGGCCTGCGGTTTGCGGCCAGCCAAGCGGTTGCGCACCGAGGCTGGAGGCCGTTAACACGGCGACTTTCCGCGGGCGAGGCTACACCTGGCCACCGTCGGGAAGACGGCGGCCCTGGGAGGCCGCTTAAGTCGCGCCGGGGCTCGAGAGTCGAAGCAGAGCTCTACTTTTCGAGACGGCTGTAGGCGGAACACGGAACTGTGGTAAGGCGGGGCGCGGGCCGGGGCAAGCTCGCGGGGCTCTAACCACGGACCTTGGTGGCGGAGGAATCGCTCGATGCTGCCGGGGGCGCGGGCCAGGACACGGAGCTTCATGTGGCTGCCGCAGTCGGGGCAGCGGTCGACCTCGAGGCCGAAGGTCAGGCGCATGAGATCGGCCCACTTGATGTAGCGACAGCGGGTGCCGGAGCTGGCGGGCTTTGGGGGCGGGCGTGCGCGGTGCCTGGTGCGAGAGCTGGTCTTGCGCAGCGGTCGACTGGTCTTGCGGAGGGGGCGCCTATTTGGCGTTAGCGCTGTCTTCGCCAGTGGCACGGTGGATGACCAGGGGTCGCCAACGACTGGCGGCCGCGAGGCCCCCCGCATGGCGAACCACGTGCTGGCGGGGAGGGGTGACGGAGGCAGCGAGGCGGGAGAATATCGCGAGGGCGTTCATATCGAGGGCGTGGGTGTCATCGGACCAAGGCGCTTGAGGGACAGGCGCACGCGGTGGTCGGGGAAGCGATCGAGGCGCTCGCGTGTGAGCGGCGGGCGCAGGATGCGTGCGGAGCCGGCCGGCTGTGCTGGCCGCGCAGCATCGCGGGAGGGCACGGGAACCCTTTCAGGGCAGCCCTTTCAAGGTGTCTGACTCGGCGACCCGCGGGCTTCGGCGTGGCGGGTCCTGTCAGCTCGCGCCCGCTCCCCGTCGTGTGCTTTGGTCGGCTCAATTCGCAAAGTGCAGAAAGCGACCATCTCGGAGTGCGCGTGCAGCGCACGCGGCACGCGACCAAAGCGCACGACGGGTCCCCTCGCTCACTGCCACCCGGCCACGCCTGCGCCCGCTGGACATGCGGGCATGAGTGTCGCGTCAGCTCCACCTTCGAAGCTCGTGCCGGGGCTTCTGTTGCCGAGCCGCCCGCTCACGGTCTTCGGCGGCGAGCCTCGAGCAGCCTGGCGGTAGAGACGTGTGCACCAGCCACGCTGGGCGGCACGGGCTTCTTCGTCATGCGTTGCTTCGGTCCTCTGGCGGTCTTCCGCAGCGCGACCGGATCGACATGGGCAGCCATGCGGCGCAGTAGTTTGCAGTAGTCGCTGAAGGGAAGCTCGCGCAGGAACTGCCACCGATCGGGCGACACGGCGATCATCATGCCGGCGTGAGTGGCCTTGATCTCGGTCGCGACATGGTAGAGGGACAGCTCCGCAGGTGAGTTGTGCTCGATGCCGTGCTCAGCCTCTACCGTGGCTTGCAGCATGCCCAGCACGTTGTACGCCAAGATGGCCACGCAGAACGAGAAGAGCGCGGCCCGCGGATAGCCGAGGGTTTTGATCTCGCTGGCGAGGACAGCTTCGAGCTTCTGGAACATGCTTTCGATGGTCCATCGGCGGCGGTAGAGGTCCGCGATTTCCATCGCTGTCACCCGTTCGGGCAAATTGCTCAGAATCCGGACTATGGTGTCGCCGTCCTCGGTGGCTTTGTGCAGGTGCAGCTCGATTCGTCGCAGACGGATCGAGCTGCCATCCTGACCGTGACAGTCGACCCAGTGCTCGTGCACGACACCGGTCTCGGTCTCGCCTCGCTGCTGAGGCGGTCCGCAGACCGTAAGCTTGGCGTTGCTGCCGTGCTCACGGACGACGAAGGCGCAGCCCTGCTCGGCCAACGTGGCGAGAATCTTGTACGTGCAAAAGACACGGTCTCCGATCCACAGGTCGCCTTCGCGTCCCGTGGGCACGAGTCACGCCATCAGCGTTCGCTCTCCAGCGTGCCCGTCCTCGGCGGGCAGCACGTCGGTTACCAGGCACTTGTCCGGGTCGTAGATCACGAGCGACCGGCCAGGCAGCGCCGCAGTGCGAACCTTGCGCAGAGGCTTGAGGCGCTTCTCGCTGGGTGCCAGACAGTTACCGTCGACGATTCGCACCCGATATCCCGGGCAGACTGGCTTCTGACCGGACCTGAACTGTTCCACTACCGGCTCCAGGCGACTGGCGCTTTGTTGCACCAACGCCCGTCCCAACGCGGGGTCGGTCCGGTTGAGCTTGTCGTAGAGCGCGCTCAGCGAGACGCCCAGGTCCTGTCGGGCTCGAGCGGCCGCGTGAACCGAAGGTCGTAGCCCGAGCGCCACCATGGCCACGACGTCAACCGTCGTTGAGAACAGCAACTCGCGCTCGTACTGCCGGCCTCGATGCTCCTCGAAGAGAGCCTCCATCCACGTCGGGTCGAGCACCCGCTCGAACCCCAGCTGTGCCATCACCGTGATTGGGCTGTGGGCAACGAATCGCTCAAGAACCTCATCCAGAATCATGACGCTGATCAGCCGCCACGGACTGAACGGCGTCAAAATTCCGCGCCATTGGGAACTCCGCCTACATCAGCGTACGCATCCGGCGCCCACCTTGAGAGGGCTGCCCTTTCAGGGTCTCCAATCACACGTAGCGCAGGAGGCGCGCGCTTGCGCTCGGCCAGGCCTGTCATGGGTGATTCTCAGGCCGCGAGCGTGCTCCTGGGCATGTGCGCGAGCAAGGAAGGCACCGGCCACCCAAAGTTGGGTGGCAGGACGTTGGCCGACACGGCGATGTTGCGTCTCACGTGGGGGCACGTGAAGACCGCATGCTAGCCTTGACGGGTCGGTGTTCCCGTGAGTCCCTACGTCGCGCTTCTTCGCGGTATCAACGTCGGCGGCAAGAATTCGCTGCCGATGAACCGCCTGGCCGGCATGTTGGAATCGCTGGGGTGCAGCTCGGTGCGAACGTATATCCAAAGTGGCAACGTCGTGTTCGCGGCGAGCGAGGTCCTTGCCCGTCGCGTGCCTAGGGACCTGAGCGATATGATCCGGAAGAAGACGCGCCTCGATGTCCCGGTCATAGTCAGATCTTCCGACGAATTCGCCGGCGCTGCCCGGAAGAATCCCTTCCTCGCGGCTGACGTCGATCCCAAGACCTTGCACATCGCCTTTCTCGCCGATGTGCCAACGCCGGCTCGGGTGGCGGGGCTCGACCCGGGGCGCTCGCCCCCCGACGAGTTGGTGGTGGTCGGGCGCGAGATCTACCTTTGTCTTCCCAATGGCGTGGGGAAGACACGCTTCACCAACGCCTACCTCGACGCGAAGCTGGGCACGGTGAGTACGCTGCGAAATCTGCGTACGGTGGAGAAGCTGGTGCGGCTTTGCCTCGGTTGAGGGGAGTCTCAGGGCCCCTTCGCGGCGTTCGCGGCCTCGATGAATTCCTGCCGTGAGATCAGATGGTTGATCTTGGCGATCACGCGGCCATCGGGCGTGGCGAAACGGACTGCGGGAAGGGTCTCGACCTGGTACTTGGCCTTGACCCCGGCCAGCGACTCGTCCTCGCTCTCGCGCGAGAGATCGATGCGGAGCAAGACGAAATCGGCGAGGGTGGGGGCGACATCGGCGTGGCCGAAGACCTTCACGTCCATTTCCTGGCAAGGCAGGCACCAGTCGGCCATGAAGTCGACGATCAGCAGCTTGTTTTGCTCTCGCGCGGCTGCCACCGCCGCGGGCTCGGAGCGCAGCCAATGGATGTGGACGGCGGGGGTGAGCAGGTAGTTGACAAAGCCGAAGATGCCGGCGACCACCAGAAGTAGGCCTATCGCTTTGCGAACGACCTTGCCTGCGCCGGCCGAAAATGAAAGGTGTACCGCTCCGAGGACGATGCCGAGCAACACGGCGACGATGGTGCCCGCGACGAAGACGTGGCTGGTGTCGCCCAGCTTGGCCAGCGCGGGAACGATGGGGCGCAAGTAGTAAAGGCCCGCCACCACGAGGGCAATGCCGAAAACGCTCTTGACCGCGTTCATCCAGGGGCCCGACTTGGGCAACTGCATGGAGAAGCCGGCGATGGCCCAGAAGGGAACACCGATGCCGGCGGCGTAGGTGGCAAGCAGCAAGAAGCCATATCCGGCGTCGCGCGTGGTCGCGACGTAGGCCAGGATGCCGGCGAGTGGCGGGCCGGTGCAAGGCGCGGCGATGATGCCGCCCACGAGTCCCATCAGAAAAGCGCCGACGAAGCCCCGCCCGCCGACGCGCGAAAGGCGCTCTTGCAGCCACGCGGGCAAGGCGAGATCGAAAGCCCCGAACATCGAAGCAGCCATGGCGAAGAAGAAGATGGCAAGCGGCACCACAACCCACGGGTTGGCCAGGAAAGTCCCGAAGGCCTTGCCCAACAGAGCGAACGTCGTGCCAAGCGCTCCGAACATGACGGCGATGCCGGCTACGTAAAAGGTCGCGAGGAGAAACGATCGCGTCCGCGATGTCGTGCCCCGCGCGCCGAAGATGCTGATGGTGATGGGGATCATCGGATACACGCAAGGCGTGAGCGAGGTCAGGAAGCCGGCGGTCAAGGCGAACAAGAACGCGTTCGCGGTGCCCTGCTTGGCAGCATCGGCAAAGTCTCCCGCCCACACCGCCAGGGGCAGAAGCGCGCCGGTCAGTCCAATGAAGAGGGCAAGCCACTTGGCATTCGAGCGGCGCGCGAAGATTTGCGTGATGTGTGGCACGTGGAGGATCTACCACGCCGCCGCGAACGTGACATCGGCCACAGCGACGAGCAGTTACGCCGGTGTCCTTGCGCCGGGCAGGTGAGGGGGTGCTACGATGGCGTCCACAACCAAGGAGGCTCCCATGCGTCTGGTGCTGGCCGGTGCGGACTACGAAGAGAACCTGGGAATGTGCATGATCGCGGCGGCGGCCGAGGCGGCGGGCCACCGGAGCTTCGTTGTCCCATTTCAGAATTCGGACGGGCGCGCCGAGGCCGTGCGCCGGATCCTCGCCTTGAAGCCCGACGTCGTCGGCTTGGCCGCGCAGTTCCAGCACCGCGGGCTCGACTACCTGGCCTTGGCCTGCGATCTTCGCCGCGCCGGTTTTCGCGGACACCTCACCGCCGGCGGCCAGTATGCCACCATGGCCTATGACCCAATCCTGACCGGCGGTTACGGCGTGGATAGCGTCGTGCTCTACGAGGGCGAGGGGACCATCGCCGAGTTGCTCGATGCGGTGGCCGGCAAGATGGCGATGAAGAACGTGGCCGGTCTGGCCTTGCCCGATGGCAAGGGCGGGTCGTTCCGTACCGCGGTCCGACCGCTTGCCCCCAGCCTCGACGAGATTCCTCTGGCCCAGCGCTATCGACAGCACTCACGGCAGCTTGGCATTCCTTTCATTCCGGTGAGCGGAAGCCGTGGTTGCTGGGCCTCGTGCAGCTTTTGTTCGATCACCACGGTGCTGCGCGATGGTCGCGACCATGGCGTGGCCGGCCGGCGTTTCCGTCTGCGCTCTGCCGAGGACGTCGGAGGGGAAATGGCCATGCTGGCGCAAGCCGTGGGTGGCAGCGCGGTGTTCTGCTTCCACGACGAGAATCTCCTGCTGCCGCGACCGGCGGATAGCCTGCGGCGTCTCGGCGCGATCAAGAAGGTGCTCGACGAGCAAGGCGTGGCTCGGGCCGCCCTGGTGGGCAAGTGTCGCCCCGATACGGTGACCAAGGAATTGGCCCGCGAGCTGGCCCGGCTCGGGGTCGTGCGCATGTACGTCGGCATCGAGAACGCCTCGCCCAACGGGGCTGTACACCTCAACCGCGGAACCGATGTGACGACGATGGGCGCTGCCCTCGATGCCTTCGCCGAGGCCGGGATCTTCGCCTGCTACAACTTGCTCGTCTTCGAGCCCCAGAGCACGCTCGACGACGTGGCCCGCAACATCGCGTTCATGCGCGAGCACGCGAGCACACCCATCAATTTCTGCCGGGCCGAGCCTTACCTGGGCACGCCCCTGCATCGGAGACTAGCCGCCGCGGGCAGGCTGCAGGGCGGTTTCCTTGGTTGCGACTACCGCATCGAGGACGACCGCGCGGAGCTTCTCTTCCGTATCGCGGCCTCGGCTTTTCGCGACCACAACTTCGGCTGCGAGGGAGTGGCCAACCGCTACATGAGCCTCGGCTACTCGGCCAAGTTGCTCGAAACATTCTATCAGGACGACAAGGGCCGATGTGCCAGCCTGATGGAGCGCGCACAGGAGCTCACGCGTTCCATCACGCTCGACACCGCGGACTTGTTCGAACGGGCGCTGGACATCGCAGTGCGCGCGGATCTCGCCGACCACGATCTCATCACGCGCAGGACGGCGCGGCTCGGGCTGCGCGTTGCCGCCTCGGACAGAATCTGGCACGCAGCTCTCGATGCCCTGGAGAAGGACATGTCGAGCTTCGCGCGCGGCGAAGCCAAAGCCACTCCTCGAACCTTCAGCCGCGCGGTCAAGGCAGCTCAGAGCGCTGCGGTGGCCGGGTGGCTCGCATTGTGGTCAGCAAGCAGTATCTCGTGCGGCAGCGCAACTGCGGTGGATCAGGCCCCGCCTTCCGACGGTGCCTTGAACCTGGACAGGGACAGCCTAGGCAACAACGACCTGATCGTCGTATCCGACGCGTTGCCGCCCGACGCTGGCGCGCGCGATCTCGCCGGCGACTCTACCCAAGCCGTGGACACCGAGGCCGTCGACGGTGGCACGGAAGATGCGGATGATGCGGAAGATGCGGTAGACGTCCGGATCCTGGAAGTCGATCCTCTGCCGCCCGACAGCGGCGCCAGGGATGTCAGGGATGCCGGAGGCAACGAACCGCCCTTCATCGTGGACCCGGTGGTCGATGCCAGGATGGGCATGCAGCCCCTGCTTGCGGATCCCGACTTGCGCGGCGCTACCCGCGAGCACTGGGCGTTCACTTCGCCGGTGCGCATGAAGCGATCCACGGATTTGCCGCTTTGTCTGTGTCCCGAAGTTCACCTGGCCGGCGAATGGCAGGATGGCAAGGTGTTGGCTCAGCTTTCCGGCCCAACCGAGGGCTTCAGCATGCGCTGGCAGGCGCAGGGTCACATCGAGGGGACCGGCCCCGAGGTCGTGTGGACGCCCAGCTCCGACGAGGATCAACTCGACGTTGCCGTGCGCACGGTCGACGGGGTTGCCGTCACTTTGTTGCGGCTTCATCAGGTGGCCAGACGGCTGGCCTGACGATCTGTCCTTTCTTCAGCTCGCCGTCGCCGGGCCGCCACGTGTTGGGCGCGGTCATCACCTCGTAGTTGGACAGGCGCATGGGGCGCGTGGCGATGGGATCGTACGAGCCGAGAAAGGCGAAGTGCAGGTGTGGGGTCACGGCGTTGCCGGAGTTGCCGCAGCGGCCGATGATCTGTCCGGTGACCACCGTGTCGCCGACCTTCACACGAACCGATCCGCGCTGCAGGTGACGGAACTCGGTGTACTCGTCCTTGGCGTGCTCGATGATGACGAAGTTGCCGGCCTCGTGCTTGCCGCTGTCTCGAAAAGGGCGGAGCTCGCGGCTGCCATCCCGCGCCCACACCACGCGGCCGGGCGCCGGTGCCAGGATGGCCCGTCCATAGCAGGGGTGATCGGCGAGTCGCTTGCGCTTGCGGAAGACGGCCTCGGTGACCGGTTCGGCCGGCACGAAATCCACGGCGTAGGCCGCGTACCCTGTATGCGTTCCATTGCTGTCCATGCCCTGGATGACGCCCCAGACGCCATCGAAGGGCAGCGACAGGACGGTCTTCTGCGGCGGGGCGGACGCGAGACCGACGTTGCCGGCGGGCGGCTCGGCGGCATGCTTCGGCGTTGCCTTTCGCTGGGAGTCCGGGCGAGGCGGTGCCGGAAGTGCCGCTGGGGCGAGCAGGGCAACGAGCAGCCCGCCGAGGCCCGCTCCAAGTGACCTTCTCGATCGCTTCCGCCGAAGCATTTCGCCGATCATACCGTCAGTTCACCCTCCCGGGGCTGGATACCGTATGTCCGCGCGCTCGTGGTATAGCTAGCCCCGCTTTTCGCGCCGAAAACGCTCATGCCTGATACGAACGACACCCAACCAGCCCGGTACGACTGGGTGACCTTTCCCCTCCTGGTCTTCGCCGCGAGCCGGACATTGCTCTTCGCCTTCGCGAAGTCGGCTCCGCTCTTCGGCCCCAACATGGGCGCAGATGCGGGTCTTTCCAGTTCATTCCTCGCCGCGCACCCCATGTGGGCCGCTCTTGGACACGGCGACATCGCGAGCTACGCGCGCATTGCCCGGGCTGGCTACGCCGGCGCGGGCGACGTCACGTACTTTCCTCTGGTCCCCTTGCTCGGCAAGTGGCTTGGCAAGGCCTTAGGCTCCACAGAGATGGGACTCATGGTGCTTTCCCTTGCGGCGTGCGCGGCCGGGTTCGTCGGATTGTATCGGTTGTTCTCGGCCCTGCGCGATCGAGACACCGCCCGTTGGGGCGTGGCACTGCTCGCGGCGTTTCCTTTCTCGTACCACCTCTCGGATGGCAGCGCACTCGCCTGCCTTCTTGCCCTTTCCACGTGGGGGATGGTCCTGGCCGCGCGCGCATCGTTCGTGTGGGCAGGCGCGCTGTTCTCGCTCGCGGTGCTCGCGCATCCGGCCGGGATCTTCTCGGTGATCGCCGCGGCCTGCCTGCCGGTGGCCGGCAAGTCGTGGCCCAAGTCCTGGACGCGATGGCTGGCCTTGGTCGTTCCCGCCCTGGTGCTACTTGCCTGGCCGATCTACTTGCGCTCGCACCTGGCCATGACCACGGCATCCTTGTGGGCCGCCCTGTGGCCAAGGGCCGCGCCCTCGAACTTCGCGGGGTCGGCGCTGCTCATCGCCTTCGGCGGACTCATCGGGGCGGGGCTTGTGCTGCTTCTGCGCTTGCCCGTGTTGCGCACCTTGGTCCTGGCTGGCGGTTTGCAACTTGGTGTTGTCTTTCGCGCGTGGAGTCCCTCCGCGGCGTTCACGCTGGCGTTGTGTTGGCCGGCCTTGCTCGGCCTGGCCGATGTACTGGCAAGGCGGCAGGGGCTGCGCGCTCCGCTGGTGGCGATCCTGGGCGCGCACCAGGGTTTGCTCCTGTACTGTTTCACCCACTTCCTGCGGCTGACATGAAACCCGGGCCGACCGCATTCGCCCTTGCAAGGTTTCTCGTCACGCGCTTGCGGTGGACGCTGTTTCCGGTCGGGCTCTGGGTGGCGACCAGAATTTCCTTTCTCCTGCTCGGCTACGTCTCTCTGAAGCTCGCGCCAAGTTTGCGCGGAAGCTCGGCCCCCACGTTGCACAACTATCCCGCGCTCGATGCCCTCTGTTGCTGGGATTGTGGTTGGTTCAACACCCTGGCTACCCGAGGCTACGCGAACGCGACCGAGACCAACTTCTGGCCCGGCTTACCCGTGGCAGCGTCGGTGCTGCACCGGCTGACGAAGATGCCCGTTGGCTTCGCGGTGCTTACCATCTCGAACCTCGCCTGCCTGGGCGCCTACCTGACCATCTACCGCATCTTCGCGCGCCTGGACGGGACGAAGGTCGCGCGCGCCGCCCTGGCCTTGTTCGCGGCCTACCCCTTCGCCTTCTTCCACTCGTCCGGGTATCCCGAAACCATCATGATCTTCACCTCGGCGCTGGCGATCCTCCTGGCCACCTCCGGGCGACACTACTCGGCCGGAATCACCTTGGGCATCGGCATTCTCTTCCGGCACCTCACCGTGCTTCTGGGTGGCGGTCTGTTGGCCGCGCAGTTGCGCCAGCGCGGCTTGCGGCGATACTTCGCCAGCCCAGCGTTTCTCGCACTCGCCTTGCCCTTCGCCGTCGCCGGGATCTACATGGTGTACTGCCACTACGCCTGGGGCGACGCGCTCTCGTTCTTGCACGCACGCAGCACCTGGGGGCAGACGGCGTGGTGGAGCGCCGCCGATGCCATCCGGCAGGCGCACAAGCGTCCTCACATTGTCAGCTTTCTCCCCTTCGCGTTGGTGCCCACCTTGGGCGCGGTCTTCCTGCTCCGCTCGCGCAAATATGCCGAGTTGGCAGCGTCGGTGCTCCCGCTCGCGGCGGTGCTCTGGTTCATCGGCGCTTTCGGCATCGGCCGCTACTCCGCCTCGTGCTGGCCGGCCTTCCTCCCGCTCGGCAAATGGTACCAGCGCCATCCCCGCTGGCAGGTTCCCCTGCTGCTCTTCTTCTGCCTCGCCCAGGGCTGGTTCTTCTTCCTGCATTCCCACCACTACGAGATCCAGTAGGCAACACGCCGGGCCCTTTTGCCGCTGCCAGACTTGATTGGCGCTGTGGGCCGAGTTCATGGCATACTCCGTCACCATGCGAATCATCAGGCGCTACTCGAACCGCAAGCTGTACGACACGCAGGAGAGCCACTACGTGACTCTCACCCAGGTTGCTGCTCTCGTCCGCAATGGCGAAGAGATCCGAGTCATCGCAAAGGACACCAACAGCGATCTGACCGCCGCGACACTCGCCCTCATCATTTTCGAGGAAGAGAAACGCGGTCCCCGCCTTCCGGTGGTCGGCTTGCGCCGCATCATCCAGACCGGGCAGATCTAGCTTTTGGGCGCTGAGACTGCCGTCGGGCGCCTCCTGGTCGCTCCGGGGGTACGAGGCATTCTCTGCCGTGACCGATGAGATCGCCGCGTCCCATGCGAACGAGGGCACGGCGGATCAGCGGCCAATTTTCCGGATCGTGGTAACGCAGGAACGCCTTGTGCAGCCTGCGCCTGGTTTCGCCCTTGACCACCTCGACGCTGGTGCCGGCGCCACGGTGAAGGCGTGACAGGGGATTGCGCTCGCTCGCGTACATGGCGGTCGCCAGCGCCATGGGGGTGGGCAGGAAGGCCTGAACCTGATCGGGGCGGAACCCGTTGCGCTTGCACCATAGCGCCAGCTTGACCATGTCCTGGTCCGTGGTACCCGGGTGCGCGGCCATGAAGTAGGGGATGAGGTACTGCTCCTTGCCGGCCTTGCGCGAGAATCGATCGAACATGCCGCGGAATTTCTCGTAGCTGCCCACGCCCGGCTTCTGCATCATGGCGAGCGGCCCCGGTTCGGTGTGCTCGGGGGCAATCTTGAGGTAGCCGCCCACGTGGTGCCTGGCCAGCTCCTCGACGTACCCGGGACTTCTGACCGCGAGGTCGAAGCGGATGCCGGAGCCGATGGTGATCTTCTTCACCCCGCGCACCGTTCGCGCCCGGCGGTACAACGCCACCAGGGCGGCATGATCGGTGTCGAGGTTGGGGCAGATCGCCGGGGAAACGCAGGACAGGCGACGGCAGGCGGCCTCGATGGTGGGCGAGCGGCAGCCCATGCGGTACATGTTTGCGGTCGGACCGCCCAGGTCGGAGACGACGCCGGTGAACCCGGGCGTCTTGTCGCGCACGGCCTCGATCTCGCGCACGATGGAGCCCTCGGAGCGGTTCTGGATGATGCGGCCCTCGTGCTCGGTCAGCGAGCAGAACGTGCAGCCGCCGAAGCAACCGCGCATGATGCTGACCGAGCTCTTGATCATCTCGTAGGCCGGCACGGGCTGCTGGCCGTAGCTCGCGTGCGGCCGTCGCGAATAGGGCAGGTCGTAGACGGCGTCCAGCTCCTCGGTGGTCAAGGGCAACGCGGGCGCGTTCAACCACACATCGCGATCGCCGTGCCTCTGCACCAGCGGTCGCGCGTTGCCAGGGTTCGATTCCAGGTGCACCACGCGGGAAGCGTGGGCGTAGAGCAGGGGCGAGCGGGTCACGGCCTCGAACGAGGGCAGGCGTACGACGGTGGTCGCCGGATGTCGTGCGGAGGGAAAGAGTGACGCCTCGGGATCGCGGCCGTCGATTTCGGAGAACCCTTCGGGCCTCCATCCCGGCGGTCGAGCGAAGGCGGTCCCGCGAATGTCGGTCAGCTGCTCGGGTGTCTCCCGGCGAGCGAGCCGGTGGGCGATCTCGACAATCTGTCGCTCGCCGCTGCCGAAGACCAGAAGGTCGGCCTTGGCGTCGAGGAGGATCGAACGTCGGACCTTCTCCGACCAGTAGTCGAAGTGGGCGATGCGACGCAGGCTGGCCTCGATGCCCCCGAGGACGACGGGTACGTCGGCGAAAGCCTCGCGACAGCGTTGCGCGTACACGATGGCCGCGCGATCCGGGCGCAATCCCGCCCTGCCACCGGGCGAATAGGCATCGTCGCGGCGAATGCGGCGCTCGGAGGTGTAGTGATTGACCATCGAGTCCATGTTGCCGGCGGTCACGCCGAACATGAGCATAGGTCTGCCCAACGAGACGAATGCCGCCGCCGACCGCCAGGGCGGCTGCGCGATGATGCCGACGCGGAAGCCCTGCTCCTCGAGCACGCGGCCAATCAGGGCCGCGCCGAAGCTGGGATGGTCGACGTAGGCGTCTCCGGTGACCAGGATCACGTCACAAGCATCCCAGCCGAGCACATCCATTTCCGCCCGCGACACGGGCAGGATAGGTGCCACGCCAAGGCGCTTCGCCCAATGCTTCCGCTGCGAAAACAGGGAGGGCTCAAGGCGCGCGGGCGACAGTATCCGCCCTCGCTGGCCGCCCCTGGCTTGTCTGGGTTGATGCTTGATCATGAATGAGCCCACCAAGACTAGCAGGCCCGCGCTCTGGCATCGTGCTTTCACCGATTCCCGTCGACACTCGCACCGAAGGAGCGCCCGCCAACGGGACGCCCATTCGTTTCGACACGGATACCGATCGCACCGGCGACATTTTCGGGATCGTCGACCAACGGCGCGAGGACAATGGCTCAAGCACCTCGGCACCGTCACGGGAACGACCTGCCCGGGCGACGCCGATGCGTGGTGCGAGGCCCGTGCTTGGTGCTCGACGGCCTTGGGAAATCGTCAGGGTTTGTCGTACACCAGCCTGAACAATTCCTCGGCGGCTTCGAGCATGGCGAGCCCCGGCTCGTCGAGGAGCTCGGCGGACAGCTCGACGATGCGGCCTAGTCCCCGGCACGGACCTATTTTGTCCATTCCCGGGTAGCGGCAGATGCCGCCCGCGAAGCCTTCGCGGGTGACGATGACCTCGGGATGGAGGGCGAGCACCTGTTCGGACGAATACGCGGGCCAGTTGCGATAGCTCGCGGCCGCCACGTCGACCAGCCCGGCCGCGACCATGATGTCGTGATACGAGGTGCCGATGGTTCCACCTTGTAGATCGGGGCCGAGCGTGGAGAGGTACAGGCCGCGCAGCGGCTTACGGGTTCCCAGGCGGGCGGAGACGGCGCGCATGCGCTCGTCGAAGCCTTGCCACAGACGCTGACCGCGTTCGCTGTTGCCGAGCAGAAAGCCCAGGCTCGCCACGATGTGGGCCAGGCTGCCCTCCCCATGAAGCTCGCCGAGGTCGAAGACCTCGATACCGGCGCTGCGCAGGCGTTCGGCCGAACCGGGCGCTCCAAAGCTGTTGGTGAGCACGAGATCCGGGCGCAGGTCGACCATGGCCTCCGGCGTGCCGAAACCCTCAATCGTTCTCATGCCAGCGTAGCGGTAGCCGTCGCGCCGACGGGCCGCGGCTGCGCTGCTCACGGCGAGAATGCGCGTGGGCTCGCACAGCTCGAGAAGCAGCCGATCGGTCACCAGGTTGGTCGAGACGATGCGCTGGTAGCGACGTAACGGCACCAGGTGGCCGGAGGCATCGGGCACGGCAAGATCACCCGTGGAAAGCGTCACGGGTTGGATCGTTGCGCCGGTGCGCGCGGCCCGAACGATTCTCCGGCCGGCGTCGTCCGAGCGCGGCCAGGCCACGGCCAGGGCCACGCCGACCCCGAGCAGCAGCAGGGCGAGGTTGGCTACCGGGGTGCGCCTCACGGCTTTTCCCCTTCTGGTGCGCGGTAGCCGAAGTGCACCCCGGGAACCAGATCCACGCCGAAGACCTCGCGCACGGGCACCGCGGCGATGACCTCGGCGACCGGGCCGCTTCGCGCGACCCGGCCCCGCTGCAGAAGCAAGGCGGAGGTGCAGTGCTCCGCCGCCTCGTCGAGGTGGTGCAGCGCCACGATCACGGCATGCCCATCTGCCGCCAGCTCGCGCAAGCGGGAAAGGAGCGCGAGCGAATGGGCAACATCGAGAGCGGCCGTGGGCTCGTCGAGCAGCAAGGTGCGCGCGCCGGTCGCCAGCGCGCGGGCGAGAAGAACCAGACGGCGCTCGCCATACGAAAGGCGAGTGAAGGGGCGATCCGCGAGCGCCAGCGCGCCGGTGGATTCGAGAGCGCCCGTGACGGCGGCCCGATCCGCGGCGCTCGGACGTCCCCATCCGCCCCGGTGACTGAATCGTCCCTGGGCCACGACCTCGCGCGCGAGCATGGGTGCGTCGAGGGCAGAGTGTTGCGGCACGTAGGCCAGGCGGCGGGCGCGCTCTCGTCGGCTCAGATCCGCCGCTGGCCGGCCGTCGAGAAACAACTCGCCTTGGCTGGGCAAGATTCCCACCACGGCCTTCATGAAGGTGCTCTTGCCGGCACCGTTCGGACCGATGAGCGCGAGGATCTGGCCGGCTTCCACGGCCACGGAAACGTCCTCGATTCGCGGCTGGCCGCCACGTACCACGGTGAGGCATCGCGTCTCCAACAGTTTGGCGCGCGGGGAGGGGCTAGCCATGCTCGACCTCGCGGTAGGAGCGAGCGAGCAAAAAGAGGAAGACCGGGGCGCCGATGATACCGGTGATTACACCGAGCGGCAGTTCGGCGCGGCTCGGTACGACCCGGGCCAGGACATCGCAACCCACGAGAAAGGCGGCGCCCAGCAGCGCGGCCGCCGGGATCAGACGGCGGTGGCCGACCCCGACCAGCGGGCGTAGAACGTGGGGGACCACAAGGCCGACGAAGGCGACATTGCCGCCCACGGAAATGGCGGCCGAAGTGAGCACTGCCACCCACACCACGGTCCATCGGCGGGCTTGGCCGACCTCGACGCCGAGGGTGCGCGCCTCGTCCTCGCCGGAGATGAGGACGTCGAGCGTGCCCGACCAGGCCCAGCAGGCCAGCAGCCCGACCAGGACCAGGGGCGCCGCGGCCGCGACCTGGCGGGCGCTCGTGCCGCCCACGCCGCCCAGGGTGAAGGCGACCACCGCCCGGCTTAGATCCCACTGGTCCTGCGCCAGGCTGGTCACGAAGCCGCCCACGGCCAGGAAGAGCGAAGAGAGAATGAACCCGGTGAGGATGAGCACAAGGTTTCCGGTGCGCTCGCGGCAGAAGACCAGCAGGATGGCCAGGGAAACCCCGGCACCGGCCAGGCAGCCGAGAGGGAGTACCAGCTCTGCGGGCATCGTGCTGCCCGCCGAGCCCCAGGCCAGGGCGAGCAGGGCGAGCTGGCCGCCCAGGCTGGCCCCGGCGGTGGTGCCCAGGATCGAAGGGCTGACCAGCGGGTTGCGGAACACCCCTTGGACCACGACCCCGCCCACGGCCAGACCTACGCCGGCGAGCAGGGCGGCAGCGACGCGGGTTGCGCGAAGCTCGAGCAGGGCATTGCGTAGCGCCGGATCGGAGAGGTGACCTTGTCCCACGGCGAGAGCCAGCCCCACGGCGGCGAGCAGCAGGGCGGCCAGAACGGCGTAGACCAGGGTGATCTTCATGACCTGAGACCGCTCGGCATAGTCGTTCGCCCCGTCCGTTGTCAAGGCGAGCGGACAATGAGTGTTTTCTCAGCTTTCGCGATCGGTTCTGCTAATGTCGGGCCGATGAGTTCCGAGGACGAAGTCAAGAGCGTAGCAGCCGGACAGGAGATCCCCGATGTCCTCCCGCTCCTTCCAGTCCGGGATCTGGTGGTCTTCCCGTACATGATTGCGCCGTTGCGCGTATCGCGGCCCATCTCTCTGGACGCCGTCACTGCCGCGCTCGCAACCGAGCACCGCATGTGTTTCATCGTCGCCCAGCGCGAGGCCAGCGAGGAAGACCCCAAGCCGTCGTCGCTCTACCGCACGGGAACGGTCGGCATCATCATGCGCATGCGCAAGCTGTCCGACGGCGGCATCAAGATCCTGGTGCAGGGTCTGTGCCGCGCACGCATCGAGCGCTTCATTTCCGACGTCCCGAGTTACAAGGTGCGCCTCGACGTGCTCGATGACGGTCCGGCGGTGTCTTCGATGGAGATCGAGGCGTTGGTACGCTCGGTAAAGCAAAACGTCGAGCGCGTATCGGAGCTGGGGCGCACGGTGCAGCCGGAGCTGGCCTTGGTCCTGCAGAACGTGGACGAGCCGGGCCGCATGTCGGACCTGGTTGCGTCGAACCTCACGCTCAAGCTCACCGAAGCGCAGGCCATCCTCGAGACCGAGGATCCGGTGGCCCGGCTCACGCGGGTGAACCAGGCGCTGGAGAACGAGATCGGGATCCTGGAGGTTCAGAACCGCATCCAAAGCCGCGCCAAAGAGGAAATGTCGAAGACCCAGCGCGACTACTTCCTGCGCGAGCAGTTGCGCCAGATCCGGCACGAACTGGGCGACGACAATTCCTTCCGCGACGAGATCGAGGAGATTCGCGGCAAAATCGAAAAGGCCGGATTGTCGGCGGAGGCGCGCAACGAGGCCGACAAGCAGGTGCGCCGGCTCGAGCAGATGAGCTCGGAGAGCGCCGAAGCCGCTGTGGTGCGCAGCTACCTCGATCTGGTGGTCGAGCTGCCCTGGAAGGAGCCTGAGGCCCTGCCGGTGGACCTGGCGTCGGCGAGCAAGGTGCTCGACCAGGACCACTACGATCTGGAGCACGTCAAGGAACGCATCCTCGACTACCTGGCGGTGTACAAGCTGCGCAAGGACGGCCGCGGGCCGATCCTCTGTTTCCTCGGGCCTCCCGGAGTTGGCAAGACCTCGCTGGGGCGATCCATCGCGCGCTCTCTCGACCGCAAGTTCGTGCGCATCTCCCTGGGTGGGGTGCGCGACGAAGCCGAGATCCGTGGCCATCGCCGCACCTACGTAGGCGCGCTGCCGGGCCGCATCCTGCAGGGGCTGAAGACGGCGGGGGCGCGCAATCCGGTGTTCATGCTCGACGAGGTGGACAAGCTTGGCTCCGACTACCGCGGAGATCCCTCGGCGGCACTCCTCGAGGTGTTGGATCCGGAGCAGAACCACGCCTTCCGGGATCACTACCTCGGCGTGCCTTTCGACTTGTCCAAGGTGTTGTTCATCGCGACAGCCAACCTGGCCGACACCATTCCGGCACCACTGCGCGATCGCATGGAAACCCTGCGCCTGGCCGGCTACAGCGAGGAAGAAAAGCTGGTCATCGCCGAGCGTTTTCTTCTGCCCAAGCAAACGCGCGAGGCCGGCCTCAGCGATCGTGACATGGTCGTGGGCCGCCCCATCTTGCGCAAGGTGATTTCCGAGTACACTCGCGAGGCCGGGCTGCGCGATCTCGAACGGCAGGTGGCGCAACTCGCGCGCAAGGTGGCGCGACGTATTGTCGAGAAGGGCGAACTTCCGGCCGGCAAGGGTAAGGCCCGGCCCAGCAGCACTCTGTCCATGGATGACCTGGCCAACTTTCTCGGGCCGCCCAAGTACATCCCCGACGAGAGGCAGCGCACCGACGAGATCGGCATCGCCAACGGCCTGGCCTGGACCCAGGCTGGTGGTGAGGTTCTGCACATCGAGGCGCAACTCATGGCGGGCAAAGGCACGCTCACCCTCACCGGGCAGCTCGGCGATGTCATGAAGGAATCCGCGCAGGCAGCACTTTCTTTCGCCCGCGTACAGGCCAACCGGCTCGGCATCGAGGGCGATTTCTTCGCCGACCGGCAGATCCACATCCACGTGCCTGCGGGCGCCGTGCCCAAGGATGGCCCGTCGGCGGGCATCACCATGGCGGTCGTCCTCGTGTCGCTCGCGAGTGGAATTCCGATCCGTCGCGACGTCGCCATGACCGGCGAGGTTACCCTGCGCGGGAGGGTGTTGCCTGTCGGTGGTCTGAAGGAGAAGTTGCTCGCGGCGGCTCGCGCCGGGATCCACGTCGCCATCGTGCCCGCGGGCAACTTGGCCGAGTTGGGCGAGATCCCGGACTTCTTGCGACAGCGGATCAAGATCAAGCCGGTGCATACCATGACAGAGGTACTCTCCATCGCCTTGACTCGGCCCCTGTCGCCGGCCAAGTGGCACGCGGTGACTCCGCCGGTCGCCACGCGCCGTTCCCAAGCCAAGGTGATCCCACAGCACCGACGCGGCGGCGCGGCGTAGACTGATCTTTACCCCGAGCGCGCGTGTATGCAGAATCCGCGGCATGCGCCAGCCGTTTCTCCGAGCTCTGTTCCAAGTCCTGCCGGTGTGCCTGACACTCGTCGCCTGTGGTGGCGGTATCGACAAAGCGGCCAAGGCCGATATCGAACGGCGCGTGGCGGTGATGTCCCCGTCGGGACTGTTCTTCCCTGCGCCCTCTGCTTTCGTGCCGAGGCCCCTGGCCATCGGGCAGTGGACGCAGCACAGGCTGACCAACGCCAAGGGCGAACAATCGTTCGTCACCTACAAGGTCGTCGACAGGCCCAGCGACGCGTACTGGATCGAGGTGGCCAACGAGAGTTACTACGGCAAGACCGTGACCAAGCTTCTGGTTGCCGTAGGGGATCGCATGCACCCGGACACCATGGAAATCCGCGCGATCAAGCTCAAGGACAAGAAGGGCAAGATCAGCGAGGTCGGGGAACCGGCCTTGACCGCGACGAAGCCTGCATGGCAGCGGGCCATGAACATGCTCGCGGTTTCCTGGCAGGGATTACCTCAGGAAGCCATGCAGGTCGTGGCGGGCGATTTCGCGGCGTGTTTCAAGGCCCGAACGGACGTGAATTGGGGCGGGTGGCAGGCAGGCGCGACGACGTGGATGCACCCGGCGGTGCCCATCAACAGCCTCGTTAGGAGCACGGGCATCGATCGACCGACCTCGATGGAGCTCGTCGGCTTCGGCGACACCGGCGCCACGAGTGAAATCCCGTAGGGCCGAGCTACAGGTTGGCGATGATGCGCGTGCCGAACTCGGAGCAGGAAACCTCCTTGGCACCCTCGGTGAGCCGCGCGAAGTCGTAGGTCACGGTCTTCTGCTCGATGGTCTTCTCCATGGCCGCGATGATGCGGTTGGCCGCGCCCGTCCAGCCAAGGTGCTCGAGCATCATGATGCCGGACAGAATGACCGAGCCGGGGTTCACCTTGTCGAGGTTGGCGTACTTGGGTGCGGTGCCATGGGTGGCCTCGAAGATGGCATGCCCGGTCAAGTAGTTGATGTTGCCGCCCGGGGCAATGCCGATGCCGCCCACTTGCGCGGCCAGCGCGTCCGACAGGTAGTCGCCATTCAAGTTCAAGGTCGCGATCACGTCGAACTCGTCGGGGCGGGTCAGAACCTGTTGCAGTGTGATGTCTGCGATGGAGTCCTTGAGCAAGATCTGGCCAGCGGGTGGTTTGCCCCCGCAGTCGTCCCATCCGATGACGCGCCCGGCGTATTCGCGCTTGGCCAGAGCGTAACCCCAGTCGCGGAATGCCCCCTCGGTGAATTTCATGATGTTGCCCTTGTGCACCATGTTCACGCTCTTACGTCCGTGCTGAAGCGCGTAGTTGAAGGCCGCGCGAAGCAGTCGTTCGGATCCCTCGCGCGATACCGGCTTGATGCCGATGCCCGAGGTGGCGGGAAACCGGATCTTCTTCACGCCCAACTCGTTCTGCAGGAAAGTGATGACCTTCTGCGCCTGCGGCGACTCGGCGGGCCATTCGATACCGGCGTAGATGTCCTCGGTATTTTCGCGGAAGATCACCATGTTGACCTTCTCGGGGCGCTTGACGGGTGACGGCACGCCGCGGAAGTAGCGCACGGGGCGCAGGCACACGTAGAGATCGAGGATCTGCCGGATGGCCACGTTGAGCGAGCTGATGCCGCCACCGACAGGCGTCGTCAGGGGACCCTTGATGCCCACGAGGTAGGTCTTGAAGGCGGCGATGGTTTCATCGGGCAGCCAGGTGTCGAAGAGCTTCTTCGACTTCTCGCCTGCGTAGACTTCAGCCCAGGCGATCTTCTTCTTGCCGCCGAATTCCTTCTCGACCGCGGCGTCGAGCACGCGCACGGACGAACGCCAAATGTCGGGTCCGGTGCCGTCGCCCTCGATGAAGGGGATGACGGGGTGATCGGGCACCTGCAAGGTGCCCTGGCTGTTCATGGTGATGGGCTCGCCGCCCGAAGGAATGATGGGTTTGGGGGAGGTGGCTGTAGACATCGTGGCGCGCAATTTAGCAGAAATCGCGTGCCGCTGGTTGCGATTGTGGAACCAGGGAGCCGGAATCGCCCGCGACGCGCTTCGCGTGTTCGCCGCTAGCAAAGAGGGGTGCTAGGGTATGCAAGTCGCAAGACGGGATCGACGCGGCGACCGCCGGGTTGGCTCCCCATGACGATCCGAGGAGAAAACATGACCGTCGAAGAGGCAATCAAGACCGCCATCGTGTACGAGAAGAAAGTTCACGCGACCTACCTCAAGGCCGTGGATCGAGCAGAGGACCCCATCGCCAAGAAGGTCTTCTCCACCCTGGCCGAAGAGGAGCAGGGCCACATCAACTATCTCGAAAGCCGACTTACCGAATGGCAAAGAGATGGTCAGCTCTCCGACGAGAAGCTACGCACGGTGTTGCCGGCCGCCGAACGGATCAAGCTCGGGGTCAAACGCCTGCGTTCGCAGGTGGCCCAGCGCAAGGGAAATCATGCTGCGGAACTGGATTCCCTGCGGCAGGCCCTGGCGGCCGAGGAAGAGACCTCGGGCTTCTACCTGCGGATGGTGCGCGAGTTGCCCCCGGAGGGGCAGGAGCTGTTCGGGCGCTTCCTCGAAATCGAGGATGGTCACGCTGCCGTGGTACAGGCCGAAATCGACAATGTGAACCAGATGGGATTCTGGTTCGACCTCAAGGAATTCGATCTGGAGCTGGGCTAGCCGACCGGCCTTGGTGCTGTCAAGCGCGCATATCGGAAAAGTGGTCTTCCAGGTCTGAATTATGGCAGCTCGCGCCGTGGATGCCCCTGCGCGCGAATACATCCCTGACGTGAGAGATTTCACAACGAAACGCATTTGTGTGGTAAAGATAGCGTGTCGGTCGCTCTTGACCGCGAGACGGAAAGGTCGTCATGTCTGCAGTGCTTCAGCAGTCCGATTACGCGATTCGTTGTCTCCTCTTTCTCGTGGAACATCGCGGTCGGCTTGCCACCAAGACCGAAATCGCCAAGGCGGTCGACGCCCCGGATCTCTTCGTGGCCAAGATCCTCCAGCGTCTGGTCAAGGCCAACGTGCTGGTTTCCGTGCGCGGGATTCATGGTGGATTCTCGCTGGCCCGTGAACCCTCGGCCATCTCGTTGCTCGATGTGCTCGGCGCTTCCCAGGCGTCGCTGGCCTTCCGGCCTTGCGTGCTCAACCCCAAGGCGTGCCCCCTGCAGGAATGCTGTCCATCGCGCCCGATCTGGGTGAAGATCTACGAGAACACCATCCGCGAGCTGCGCCAGACGACCTTCGACAAGCTGTCCCGAGACCACAAGATCCGCCAGCGAAAGTGCGCCCGCCGTTTGGCCCTGCGAGGTTAGCGTCTGCCGGCGCCAGTGCGGTCGTGACCGGTCGGGCCCGGAAGACGCCGGCCAAGTAGATCCGCGCACTCCCAATTCAGCCTCGACAAGTCCGTTTTCAATCGCTACATTGCGGGCTCCTTGGAACACTAGACCAGGAGGTTCTCCATGCCCGACAGTGCGCAGCTGAAGATCAACGGAAAGACCCTGGAATTGCCGATTGTGGTTGGAAGCGAGGGGGAGAAGGCGA
>Ga0210133_1000071_pt1 | contig 35337 bp, 32 predicted proteins | sample Joice_ThreeSqC_D_2_FD_184874 | JGI IMG/M metagenome (GOLD analysis project Ga0210133, IMG submission 184874) | Wetland microbial communities from San Francisco Bay, California, USA, that impact long-term carbon sequestration - Joice_ThreeSqC_D1... | ecosystem: Environmental > Aquatic > Marine >...
GCCGTGCTAAGAGTCTCCTCCTGATGCATGCCCGAGCGCACCCGGCGAAGCCAACCGCAGGCGAGGGCCGTCGATGACACTGACGCGTTGGGCCGTTGCCGTCATCGCGCTCCTTGGCGTGCTCATCCTGGCCCACGAGCTCGGCCACTTCCTGGTGGCCAAGCTCTTCGGCGTCAAGGTGCTGCGCTTCTCCTTCGGATTCGGGCCGCGCCTTTTCGGCTTCACCGCTGGAGCGACCGAGTACCGGTTGTCGCTCTTTCCGCTCGGTGGCTATCTGCGCCTGCTCGGCGAAGATGCCAGCGAGCCGATTCCCAAGCACGACCTCGAACGTGCGCTCTGTGCGCGCCCCCTCTGGCAGCGCTACGCCATCGTGGTGGCCGGGCCGCTCTTCAACCTGATCCTTCCCGTGGGGATCTATTTCGTGCACTACCTGGGACAGGAGACGCTGCTTTCGCCCACCATCGGCACGGTCATCTCGGGGCTGCCCGCCGACAAGGCGGGGCTGCTGCCCGGCGATCGCGTCGAGAGCGTGGATGGCACGCCGGTTCGCTACTGGGAGGATCTCGAAGAGATCATTGCCGACTCGCCCGGCAAGACCATGCGCTTTGCCATCCAGCGGGGCAGCGCGGCCGAGGAGCGTGACGTGACCCCTGCAACGGACGTGCGCAGGGGGCCGCTCAACCTCAACGAGACGGTGGGATGGATCGGTGTCTCGCCGCGCTTCCAGCTTCCCGAGGTGGGCATCATCGATCTCACCAGCCCCGCGGCGCAGGCGGGGCTGCGAACCTTCGACTACATCGTCTCGGTCAACGGCGCGCCGGTGTCCCACTGGGCCGAGTTCACCACGGCCGTGAAGCGCGCCAGGGCCACCCCGCTGCGCATCACCTACCTTCGTGGTACGCATTCCGCTGTTCCCTTCGTGCACGTCGAGATCCAGGAACCCGGCACCGCGGTGGTCATCCCGCAGCCCGTGCTGGATCCCGCTGGTGGCCGACGCTACGAAACTGGCCTGCAAACCTCCGAGCTCTTCGTCTACTCGGTCGAGCCGGGCAGTCCCGCCGACCGCATCGGCCTGCGCCGCGGCGACCAGCTCATCAGCCTCGACGCCCAGCCCATCCTGCACTGGAATCTGTTGCGCCAGCGGCTGGAGGCAGAGCCCGAGCGCGAGTTTCGACTGTCGTGGCTATCGCCGGGCGGGGTTCGCCACGAGGCGATCTTCAAGCAGGAGTGGCGTTCGGAGATCGATGCCTACCGACAGGAGGAACAGCGACTGGTGTTTGGCGCCTCCAACCGCGTGGCCTGGAAGACCGCCGATCCCGAGCCCATCCACAATCGCTTCTTCTATGCGCTTGGACACGCGCTGACCCGCACGGGTGAGATCGTGATGTTCACGGCACAGGGCTTCTTCCAGATCGTGCGTGGCGAGATGTCGCCGGCCTCGCTCGGTGGGCCGCTCACCATCGGCTATGCTGCGGGCGTCGCGGCCGAGCAAGGCCTGGCCCAGTACCTGTGGCTGATGGCCTTGCTCAGCATCAACATCGGCCTGCTCAACTTTCTGCCCATCCCCATACTCGACGGCGGCGTGCTGCTCTTCTTTACCATCGAGTTGTTCAAGCGGCGGCCGCCGTCGGCGCGCGCCCGCGCCATCACGACCTACATCGGCGTGGTGGTGATCGTGTTGCTGGTGCTCTTCGCACTCAAGAACGACGTGGTCCGTTTCATCCTGCCGCGATGATGGAAGACGTCGGCCAGCCTCTCCTCGCGTTCGATACCTCGACGCCGACGGCGCGCGTGGCCCTGGTTTCGCCGGTGGGTGTTTGCCTGGCCGAACGTGCGAAAACCGCGGCTCGGCATTCGGCCAACCTGCTTGCCCTCGTCGACGAGCTGCTGCGCGAGATCGGGATCTCGATCGGTGGACTTGCCGCTATCGCCTGCGGCGCCGGCCCGGGCAGCTTCACCGGATTGCGCGTCGGGCTCGCGGTCGCCAAGGGCTTGGCGCTGCCGACCGATCGGCCACTGGTTCTCGTGTCGTCGCTGGAGGCGCTCGCCTGCGACCTGGCCGTGGCATCGCCCGAGGCGCCATTGCTGTTGCCCTGTCTGGATGCGGGCAAAGGCCAGGTCTACGCGCGACTGTATGATGCCGGCACTGGCCAGGGGCCCCGGCCGCTGGGCGAGGGCGATTGGGTGCTTTCTCCCGGCGACCTGTGCCGAATGGCGGTCGATGCCGCGGCCGGCCGGCCGCTGGTGGCAGGGGGCACGGGCCTCGATCGCTACCTCGAGATCTTCCGTTCCGGGCTTGCCGATGACGCGTGCCGGGTGTCGCTGCCCGGCCCCAGCACAGGGGCGATTGCGCGCCTGGCGAGGCAGCGCATGGCGGCTGGCGAATTCGACGACATCGAAAGCGCGGTGCCGCGTTATGGCCGGCCGCCCGATATCACCCGTCCCAAGAAGGCAGTGCCCGGCCCGTAGGGCTCGCTCGGGCCGCGGTTGACTACCTTGCTCGGGCCGCATACGATCAAGGTTCTCGATGACCGAGATCGATACTTTGAGGAAGCGTCACCAGGAACTAGAAGAGGCGCTCGCCGCGATAGACGCGCACCTCTCGCTCACCACCAAAGAGCAGGCCGAACGCGCCAAGCTGAAGAAGGAGAAGCTGGCGATCAAGGACCGGATTCAGATCCTCCTCGCCGAACCGGCATGAGCGTTTCGTGATGTCCGCCACTGGGTGTCGCCCCGTTGCATGCATTATTGTTCCCACCGGGCACTGTGAAAGGGTTACTGAGTCTGCCATGCGTTACGCAGGATTCATCGCAGCAGCCTTGCTGGTCCTCGGTTGTGGTCCCGATCCCAACGCCCAGTTGCCGGGTGTGAGCGGCCCCGCAGGCACCGGTGGCGCCACGACGAGGCCCTCCGGTACGGGGGGAACAACTGCGAAGGGGGGCAGCGGCGGCTCGTCGCCGTTCGGCAGCGGTGGCATCAGTGGAACCGGTGGCAGCCCGGGAAGTGGTGGCAGAACGACCACGCCGCCCGGCAGCGGCGGCAGGACATCGAGCGGGGGCACGGCGGGTTCGGGCGGTGGCGGCGGAACCACGCTTGTCGGCAACGGCGGTACCAACGGCGGCAGGGGCGGCACGAACGGCTCGGGAGGCGTCACCACAACGCGGCCTGGCGGCATAGACGGCGGCGCGGTCGATGCACCCGGCACGGGTGGCGTCCCTGGCATCGACGCGGGAGGTACCAGCGAGCCCTGCGTTCCGGCCAAGACGATTACTGGCACGGGGTCCGGTAACACCGGAAATTTCGACACCACCGGTGCCTTCTGCTTTCGGACCCCAGACAACATTTCGGGGTGGAACTGCTCGAACTTTGACGGTCGCACCCTCAAGGTCAATGGTGTAGTCAAGGCCTGCGGCGACCTGCCTCTGCCCGCCAAGGTCAACGGCTACTACTATTTTGATTGCACTGCGGGGACTTACAACTACGCCAGCATCTACTGGTACTAATCGAATCGGCCCCGCTCACCTGTGGTGTAAGCCCGGCCCGAGCTGACAGGACCCGCCACGCCGAAGCCCGCGGGTCGCCGAGATGCACGCGTCAGAGCCTCGCTCACCCGCCGAACGGCAGCCCCCATCAGCCCCGGGTAGCGGGTTCGCGCCAGGGCATCCGGGCGGCGTACGACCCCTCCAAAATTCGTAGGGTATTTCACGGCGAAAAGATCGAGATCCGGGTTGAATTGCCCGTCCCTCGGGACTACTCTCCCCTCGTCCGCGCCCGGGCATTCGTGAAAGAATACACAGCCGGTCTTCGCGCGAACATCGAGGAGTTCGCACCATGAGCATGTTCATCGAGCAGATCCACGCCAAGGCGAAACTGAGCCCCAAGAAGGTGGTTCTTCAGGAGGGCGAGGATGTCCGGGTGATCGAGGCCGCGGCCAAGGCCACCAAGCTGGGGATCGCTGAGGTGACCATTCTCGGCGCCCCGGCGAAGATCAAGGCCACGGCGGCCTCGGCGTCGCTGCCGCTCGACAAAGTGAACGTGGTCGACATGACCGCGCCTCCCAACCTCGACGATTACGCGAACACCTATTTCGAGCTGCGCAAGGCCAAGGGCATGACCGCCCCCGAGGCGCAGAAGATCATGAAGGATCCCTTGTTCTACGGCGCCATGATGGTGCGCAAGGGCCTGGCCGACAGCTTCGTGGGCGGCGCGACCTACACCACGGCGGACGTTTGCCGAGCGGGCATCCACATCATCGGCATGCAACCGGGCTTGAAGACCCTGTCGAGCTTCTTCGCCATGGCCCTGCCCGACAAGTCGTTTGGCAAGGACGGCATCGTCTTCTTCGCCGACTGCGCCGTGGTCATCGATCCCAACCCCGAACAGCTCGCCGACATCGCCATTGCCACCGCGGACAGCTACGCCAGCTTGATGGGCGAGGCCCCGCGCGTGGCCATGCTGTCGTTTTCGACCAAGGGCAGCGCCAAGCACGCGCACATCGACAAGGTCACGGCCGCGACCGCGTTGGTCAAGCAGCGGCGGCCCGGGCTCGACATCGACGGTGAGTTGCAGGGCGACGCAGCCCTCATCCCGGCCATCGGCGAGAAGAAGGCCAAGGGCTCGCCCGTCGCGGGCAAGGCCACCGTGCTCATCTTCCCGGATCTCGACGCCGGCAACATCGGCTACAAACTGACCGAGCGTCTCGGCAAGGCCGAGGCCATCGGCCCCATCCTGCAAGGGATGGCCAAACCATCGTCGGATCTTTCACGGGGTTGCAAGGCGGCCGACATCGTGAACGTCATCGCCATCAACGTGGTTCGCCTGGCCGCGCAGAAGTAGTCATCGGAGGCGCGAAGCATGCGAATCCTCGTCGTGAATTGCGGAAGCTCATCGCTCAAGTTCAAGCTCTACGACCTGACCTCGGCACAAGCGGGCAACCTGCTCGCCGAGGGCGTGGTCGAGGAGATCGGTCACGAGAAGTCCAGGTTTACCTACAAGACCCACAAGTCGCCCGACAAGCTCGTGCTGGAGGTGGTGGCCAAGGACCACACCCAGGCCGTGGCTGCCATGAAGGACGCACTTCTTTCCCCGCAGCACGGACTCTTCACGGGCAAGATCGAGGTCGATGCCGTCGGGCATCGCGTGGTCCACGGCGGCGAGAAGTTCTCCCAATCGGCACTGGTCACCCCCGGCGTGCGCGCGGCGATCGAAGAATGCATCGCCATCGCGCCGCTGCACAACCCGCCCAACCTGGCCGGTATCACGGCGTGCGAGATCATCTTTCCCGGGCTGCCGCAGGTGGCGGTGTTCGACACGGCCTTCCACCAGAGCATGCCGCCGCACGTATTCATGTACGCCTTGCCTTACGAGCAGTACGACAAGTTCCACATCCGCAAGTACGGCTTCCACGGCACATCGCACGAGTACGTTGCTCGTCGCTGCGCGGATCTGATGAAGAAGGACTTCAACAAGCTCCGCCTCATCACCTGCCACATGGGCAACGGCTCCAGCATCACGGCGATCAAGAAGGGCAAGTCGTTCGACACGTCCATGGGCCTGACACCGCTCGAGGGCGTGGTCATGGGCACGCGCACCGGCGACATGGATCCGGCGGTGGTGCTCTACATCATGGACAAGCAGAAGCTGTCGCCACAGGAGATGAACACGTTGCTCAACAGCAGAAGCGGCGTGAAGGGAATCTCGGGCATCAGCAACGACATGCGCCGGATCATGGAGAAGGCCGGGGAGGGCAATAGCCGCGCGCAGCTCGCCCTGGACATCTTCACCTACCGCATCGTCAAGTACATCGGCTCGTACGTGGCCGCCATGGGCGGCGCGGACGCCATCGTGTTCACCGGCGGGATTGGCGAAAACGCCAGCGCGCTGCGCGCACAAATCCTCGAGCCACTCGCCTTCCTCGGCGCCGAGATCGACCCGGCTCGCAACACCTCCGACACCCGGGAGAAGGTCATCACCACCGAAGGCTCGCGTATCGCGGTCTGGGTGGTGCCGACCAACGAAGAGCTGATGATCGCGCAGAAGACGCGAGCCATCGTCGAGAGCGAAATGAGCGCCGGTCTGCTCATCGCCCCCCAAATCGGTAGTGCAATTCCGCTGTCCACGTCGTAAATCTAGGCGCCACCCCTGGCGGCCATTCGCCTGGAGCCTGGAAAGGAAGATATCCGTGGAACAGCAAGCACGCGAACAGACCCTGGTACTCATCAAGCCCGACGCACTCAAGAACTCGCTGACCGGCTACGTGCTCTCGCAGCTCGCCGAGTTTCATACCGGGTTGCGTTTCGCGGGCGCCAAGATCGTCCACGTCAGTGCCATGCTTGCCGGCGAGCATTACGCCGAGCACCGCGGGAAGTTCTTCTTTCCCTCGTTGCTCGACTACATCCAGGGGCGCCTGCACTATGCCAAGGAGCCGTGGAAGCGTCGTGTGATCGCCATCGTTTACCAGGGCCCCAGCGCGGTGACCCGCCTGCGCGAGCTGTGCGGTCCCACCAATCCGCACAAGGCGCGCGAGGAGCGGCCAGGCTGCATCCGCTCGCTGGGAACGGTCGAGACGCTCAAGGACAAGGACGGCAAGGTGCTGGGCGAGCGAATGGACAACCTCATCCACGCGTCGGCCAATCCCGCGGATGCCGAGCGGGAGATCAAGCTGTGGTTCCGGCCGGCCGACATCCCGCCCGCCATGCACCCCTATCCGACGGACATCAGCAAGACGCACTACTACTACAAGGACGGCAAGCTCTACGACACCTTCGACCTGGGCCGCGTCTGCGTGCTGGCCACCGGTGACCTCGGCTGGAAGTCCGACCTCGATGCCCTCGCCAAGCTCCTGCGTGGCGAGCCCGCCGATATCCCGGTCGAGTCCATCGTGGCCAAGTACCTCATCAACGAGCACCAGGAAGCAGACTAGCCTGCGCATCGCGCGCACTTTCGCTTGCACCACGGTCGATGCTAGGGTTGCCCTGGCGTGACGGCTTTCGAGCGAGGCAAGGATCACCATCCACTGTGTCCACGGTGCGGCGCTCGGCTGCGACGCCAGCGTCGTCGTTGGGTACATCGGGTGGTTTCGATCTTCCATCCCGTGCGCTCCTACCTCTGTACACCGGAATGTGGCTGGAGCGGGGTGCTGGCATCTCAGTCGGGGGTGGAACGGCGCAAGCGGCAAGTGCGGCTCGTCTTTGCGCTCGTGGTGCTGGGTGTGACGCTCGCTATTCTGTGGTGGCGGTACAGGGATGAGTTCAACTGGAGCCCACTACGCCCCCCATCGAGCGAGGGCTACGAGGAAGCCGGCAGTGAAGAGTAGCGAACCATCAGACCAAGTAGGTCCGCGGCCGGTTTGCCAGCGATGCCGCCGGCCCATCTCGGGTTGCTTCTGCCAGAGCATCACGCCGATGGCGACCAAGACGCGCGTGCTGATCCTGCAGCACCCGCGAGAACGCGACGTGGGCATCGGCACGGCGCGGATCGCGCGCTTGGGTCTGGCGGGCGCGATCCTGCGCACCGACGTCGACTTCGGCGACGACAAGCTCGTGCGCGAGGTGTTGGCGTCCGGCAACGCCTACGTGCTCTTCCCGGGGGACGAAGCCATCGACGTCGAAACGGCCAGCCTGCCGTCGCCCATCACCCTGGTGGTCGTCGACGGCACCTGGTGGCAGGCGCAGAAGCTGCTCAAGGCCAATCCCGCTCTCGCCGCGCTGCCGCGACTTCGCATGACGCCCTTGATCCCGAGTACCTACGGCCAGATCCGGCGCGAGCCAGCCGAGCATTGCGTGGCGACCATCGAGGCCATCGCGCACGTCCTCGGCCACCTGGAGGGGGAGCCCGGCCGATTTGACCAACTCTTGCTCCCTCTGTCCGGCATGGTGAAGCAACAGATCTATTTCGCCACCGAGGTGCCCACCCATCGGCACCGTCGCAACTCCATCAAGCGCCAGCCGCGCAATCCGGTGCCCGCCGTTTTGCGCGAGCGCGCGGCGGACGTGGTGTGCGTGCTCGGGGAGGCCAACGCCTGGCCGCGCCTGCACCCCGAGCGCACCAAGCCCGAGATCGTGCACTGGCTGGCCCGTCGCCTGTCGAGCGGCGAGTCTTTCGAGTCGGTGATCGCCCCGCGTGGGCGGCTGGCGCCCTCGACGTGCCGCCACATCCGGTTGTCGGAGGAGGCACTGGCGACTGGCGAGTCCTGGGGGAATTTCGAAGCTCGCTTCCGCGCCTTCCTGCGGCCAAGCGATGTGTTGGTGTGCTGGGGCGGCTTTTCTCTCGCGACGCTCGCCGCCGACGGTTTCCGCGTCGATCATCCGCGGTTCGATGCCCGGCCCACCGCGGGCAATGTCCTCCACCGCCGGGCCCGCACCGTCGAGGAATGCGTGGAGCAGATGGAGCTGGCCGCGCCGCAGGCTTGGGCCGCTGGCCGTGGCGGCGCGCGCATGGCTTGCCTCTACGCCGTGGTCGAGAAGCTGTGCGCCTGGCCGACGAGGGATCAGGCTTCTTGAGACCTACAGGTGATGCTCGTCGCCGACCGCGGTGGCCTGTTCGATACGCCTAGTCAGCCAGGTCTTCGCCGCGGCGACGGCGCGCTCGAGCGATTCGCCGGATGCCAACTCGACGGCGATGGCGGTGGCCAGGGCGCAACCCGTGCCGCGCGGGCTTGGTCCCGCGATTCGGGGTCCGGAGAACAGGCTCTCCCCCGACGGCGAAAGCAGCACATCCGTGGCATCTCCTTCCAGGTGACCGCCCTTGACCAGCACCGCGGCAACGCCAAGACCGCGCAAGGCGTGCGCGGCTTGTCGCGCCTCGGCCTCGTTGCGTATTTCCCTACCTGGCGCGCCGTCGAGGAGCCACGTCGCCTCGTCGAGGTTGGGCGTGAGCAAAGTCGCCCTTCGCGCCAAGGCGAGGATGGCCTCGCGATCGCCCCGGTAGAGCGAGCCGCCGCTCGACGCGCGCATCACCGGATCGTAGACGACCGGGCCGTCGAACCCTTCGAGGGCTTCCAGGATGGCCTCCGCCGTCGGCGCACCGGCGACCATGCCGATCTTGACGGCGGTCTTGGCCGCTGACATTTGGGCCAGCCCGGCGGCAAGGGCGATGCGCACGCGGCCAGGTTCACGCGGCTCGATCGCATGGGACTGTCTCTGTTCGGTCCAGGCCGTGCCGACCAGGATGGCTCGGGCGCCCAGCGCTGTCGCGGTCAGCAGGTCGCGCGCCAGTCCCGCGCCGGTTCCCGGGTCGATGCCGCCGATCAGCACGACCTGGATAGGATTGCGCTCTGGGGTAGGTCGATGTACGATCAAGCAGTACCTCGGTGGTCGAAAGCCGAGGGGAACACTTGCACAGGTCCCTCGCTCGCGGGTAGGTTGAATTTGGCATGGATGGCAGGGTTTTCGGCCCATTCGCGGCACTAGAAAAAGCGGTCCAAGGGCATTTCGGGATAGAATCAACAGTGAAGCCGTGGGTGTAGCGCTTCCCCAGCCGGTTCCATTCGGCAAGTACACACTGTTCGAACGTATCGGACGGGGCGGCATGGCCGACGTTTTCAAGGCCCGCATCCAGGGGCCGGCCGGTTTCGAGCGGACCTTCGTGGTCAAGCGCATCCTGCCGCATCTCTCGGGTGATCCCTCGTTCACCAAGATGTTCATCGACGAGGCCAAGATTGCGGCCAAGTTGAGCCACCCCAACATCGTGCAGGTCTTCGAGCTGGGCTCGGTGGACGACGAGTACTTCATGTCCATGGAGTACGTGCGCGGCCACGATCTCGCCGAGACCATGCGCACCCTGTGGGCGCGCGTGGGTCCGCCCCAGGCGGAGCTGGTGGCCTATGTCGGACGCGAGATGTGTCGCGCGCTCGCCTACGCGCACGAGTTCACCTCCGACGACGGCCGCGTGCTCGGCATGATCCACCGCGACATCTCTCCGTCGAACGTCATGCTGTCGTACGACGGGGCGGTGAAGATTCTCGATTTCGGTATCGCCAAGGCGCTGGGCGTCGACAATGCGGACGAGGGCACCAAGAGCGGCACGCTCAAGGGCAAGTTCGCCTACATGGCTCCGGAGCAAACCGTTTCGAACGACATCGATCGGCGCATCGATATTTTCGCCACCGGCATCGTGTTGCACGAGATTCTCACGGGCCGCCGCCTGTTCAAGGGCGAGAACGACATGCAGACCATCGAGCGCGTCCGGCGCTGCGAGGTCATGCCGCCGTCGCTGTTCAATCCCCTGTGTCCACCTCAGCTCGACCGCATCGTGCTGCAGGCGCTGGCGCGCAACCGCGACGAGCGCTATCAATCGGGCTCGGAGATGGCGGATGCGCTCGACGACGTCGTCTACGCCTCTCGCTTCCAGGCCACCCACCTGGCTCAGACCATGCGCGGGCTTTTCCCGGCCGACGTCGGCGGTGATCCCCGGGCGGCTGTGTCGGGCCAGGCCAACCGGATGCAGACCGGCTCCGTGAGCCCTTCGCGTTCCAACACCGGGGTTTCGCGCAGCGGACCGGTCTCGCGGCCCAATCCCACCGCTACTCGATCACCCACCGTGCCGCCCGTGGTGGCGCCGCAGCCCATCTCGTCTGTCTCCCAACCCTACTCGCAGAGCCGGTCGCACAGTCTCGCGCCTCCCGCCGCAGCCTCGGGATTCCTTTCGCGCCCGATGCTCGGGATGATTCCGGGCTGGGTGGTGATGTCCGCGCTCTTGCTGCTCGGCTTTGCCTTCGTGGGCGGGGCGATCTGGACGCTGCGCGGTCCGTCCGCCGGCGGGACCGCCGCGCAAAGCCCGGTCCCCAAGATCGAGCTTCTCGATCTCGCCTTCGAATCGAGTCCCATGGGTGCCGACGTGTTCATCGTCGGCAGCAACGAATACCTCGGCCGCACGCCCTTCCGGCGCAAGGTGGAATACCGCACCGATCGCACGACCTTCGTGGTGTACCGACTCGCCGGATACATGGAGAAGACGGAAGAGGTGAGGTCGGAGTGGTCGGGCGGGGTAACCTTGCAACCCGCGCCCGTGCCGCTGCCTGCAAGGGCCCCAGCTCGCGCGGTGTCACCCCCACCTGCGCCGACTCCGGCGGTCGCGCCCAGACCTGTTCCGGAGCGTCCAGCCGTCAAGCCCGATCCCTTCGAGAAGCTCAAGCCCACCAGGCACCGAAGCAGGAGCAAGGGAAAGGGCAAGGCAAAAGTAGGGGCTCCCGAGGGGGATCCTTTCGAAAGCCGCTCCGGCGGTCCGAGGCGCAAGGCCTCCCCCTTCGATTAGAGCGGCGGGCCAGGGAATGTTCAAAGGTCGCAGAACTGCCGTGGTGGTACCGGCCTTCAACGAGGCCGACAAGATCGCGCGAACCTTGCGCTCGGTGCCTGGCTTCGTGGATCACGTCATCGTCGTCGACGATGCCAGCGTAGACGGTACGGGGCGTATCGTCCGGCGAAGCCAGCGGCGAGGACTCGTCTTGTTCACCCATGATAGGAACCGTGGCGTGGGGGCGGCCATCGCGACCGGGTACGCGGCGGCGGTCGATGCCGGTGCGGAGGTCACGGCGGTGATGGCGGGCGATTCGCAGATGGATCCTGCCGACCTCGCGGCGCTGATGGAGCCCGTGGTCTTGGGCCGGGCGGACTACGCCAAGGGCAATCGCTTCGCCTGGCCGGGTGTGTATCGCGTGATGCCCGTCTCGCGTGCCATCGGCAATGTCGTGCTCTCGCACCTGACCCGCCTGGCTTCGGGCTATGGCCAGGTGTTCGATTCGCAGTGCGGGTACACCGCCGCGAACCGACACGCGCTCGCCGTCATCCTGTCAGGCCCGGTCTTTCCTCGCTATGGCTATCCCAACGACATCCTCTGCCGGTTGGGCAGCCACGGGGCACGTGTGGTCGATGTGGCCGTGCGGCCGGTCTACGGTCCTGACTGGCATTCGGGGATTCGCATCCCCGCCGTCGTGGCGCCGTTGTTGCGTCTGGTGCTGCTCGGCATGGGTGCGCGGCTGGGCCGCGGTATGAAGCGGCGGATTCTCGGGCCGCGTCCCTTGCCACTGCCTGAGCTCCCGCCGCCGTGATTGGCGTCGTCACCACCTCTTACCCGCGCTTTGCCGACGACAGTGCGGGGGTCTTCGTGCAGCAACGCGTGCGCGCCCTCGTCGCCCAGGGTCACATGGTGGAGATCCTGGCTGCCGGCAATTCCCTTCGTTCCGACAGTGGGATGGTGACGCGCATTGCCGGGGGGAACCTGTTCTACTCGGGTGGCGCTCCCGAGGCGCTCGAAGACGATCGGCTCCTTGGCAGATTGGCCTCGTGGGGCGAGGCCGTCGTCTTCTCCCTCGCCATGCTCGGACGGATCGCGGAACGCGCGAGGCGCTGGGACGAGGTGGAGAGCCACTGGGTAGTCCCCTGCGGGCTCGCGGTGGCTGCCGCCTTGCCCGGGCTTGCTCATCGAGCGCACGTCCATGGGGGTGACCTTCACCTGCTCAGCCGCCTGCCTTGGGCCGACAGTCTGGCGCGCGTGCTTTGCCGTAGCCGAGTCGAGTTGGTCTTCGCGAGCGCCGGGCTTCGCGATGGATTCTCGGTGCTCGCCGGCGCCACCCCGGAATCGCTCGGTGCCGCGAGCCGGGTCGAGGCCGCGCCCTTCGACAGGTCGCTGTTCTTCCCCCGCACCGACGAAGACCGGCAGAAGGCGAGGGCGCAACTTGGTTTCGACCGTCCCACCGTGCTCGGCGCCGGGCGGTTGGTGTCCATCAAGGGCTTCGACATTCTTCTGGCTGCCGTGGGCAAGCTCCCGCCGGATTCGCGGCCCGTGGTGGTAATTGCAGGTCAAGGGCCGGAGAAGGAACGACTTGCCAGGCAAGCGCGGGCCGCAGCCATCGATCTGCGTTTGCCGGGTCTTCTCGGGCAGCGGGCGCTCGCTCGGAACATGGCCGCGGCCGATCTCTTCGTACATGCGTGCCGCACCCTCGTCAGCGGTAGGAGCGAAGGCATGCCTCTTGTGGTGCGCGAGGCCCTGGCCCGTGGCTTGCCCGTGATCGCATCCGCAAGCGGCGGAATCGTCGAGCTTCGTGGCGAGGTAGGATTGACTCTGGTCGAGGCAGCCGACGCGGACACCTTGGCCACGGCCATCGCCCGTGCGCTTTGCGTCGACCGCTAAATTCGCGCTCGACTCAGGCTCTGCTACGCTCGAAGCCATGCCGGAGCAGGCCAGGCTTTCCGCCATCGTGGTTGTGCGCGACGACGAGGATTCGGTCGGTCGCGACGTGCGCGACCTATGCGGGCGCCTGCGCGAAAGACACCTGGCCTTCGAAATCCTCGCCATCAGCGACGGGTCGTACGACACCAGCCTGACCTTGCTGCGCTTCTTGTGTGCCGACTTGCCCGAGCTTCGTGTGCTCGGCACCGCGCGCAGCGGACGCGCCTTTCGCCGCGCGGTGGCTCTCGCGCAAGGGGACGTGGTGCTGCTGTGGGAAGCCGATCGGGGCAGCGCCTTTCCGCATGCCATCTTGGGCTGGGCCACCTCGCGGCTCCAGCGCAAGGACGCGGTCGTGGTGCGGGGGCGATTTATGCTCGCGAATCGCAGGGCTGCGTTGCCGGTCCTGCTCGAAGCAAGGGGGCGTGGCGACGAGTACGAAGCGCATTTCGAGCGCCGGGCCGCCAGGCTGGGGCTCGACCTGGAAGTCGTGGGTAGAAGGCGGGCCGGACGGCGCAGGTTGCTTGCGCCGGTTCTGCGCATCCTGTCGGTGTGATGGCGGACAAAGCCTGCTAGATTTGGCCCCACGATGTCCATCGCCGTTGCCATTCTCGGTCTTGCCCTCCTCATCGTGTTGCACGAGGCGGGGCACTTTCTTGCCGCCCGCCTGTGCGGGATGCGCGTCGAGCGCTTCTCCATCGGGTTCGGCAATGCCCTGGTCTCGTTCAAGCGCGGGGACACCATCTACCAGATCGCGCCCATCCCACTGGGTGGCTTCGTCCAGGTGACGGGGATGAACCCTCACGAGGAATTCGACCACGACGATCCCTACGTCTATCCCAATCGTCCACGCTGGATGCGGTTCTTGGTCCTGGTGGCAGGGCCTGCGGCAAACTACCTGACGGCGATCGTCATCGGCTTCGTCGTGCTGCTGGCCTACGGACAGTACACCGGCACCACCACCATCGACGAAGTGGTCAAGGGCAGCGCCGCGGAGTCGGTCGGTCTGCTTCCCGGCGACATCGTGGCGGGCGTGGGGGGCAAGGGGGTGACCGATCCCGCCGAGGTGACCCACCTGGTTCGAGCCTCGCAAGGAAACGCCATCGATGTGAAAATCGTGCGCAAAGGCAAACCCCTCTCCCTCTCGATCGCGCCACGCAAGGTTTCCGACGGCGTGTACATGATCGGTGTGCGCTTCGGGCAGGCACGGGCACGCGGGCCGATCCTCGGCGCGGTCAAGGAGGCGGTGGTCATGCCCATCGCGCTCTCCGCGGTGCTGCTCAAGAACATCTGGGATCTCATCACGCGCAAGATCCAGGGCGGGCTGACCGGGCCGCTCGGCATCGCCAAGGAAATGGCGGGAGCTGCCAAGCAGGGGCTACTCAAGTTCCTCGAGATCCTCATCCTGATTTCTGTCGCGCTCGGTGTCTTCAACCTGCTGCCCGTGCCGGGGCTGGATGGCGCCCGCATCTTCTTCGTGGGCATCAACGCCATCCGCCGCAAGGACATCAACCCGGCCGTCGAGACCAAGATTCACATGGTTGGCATCATGGTTCTGCTCATGGTGCTGGTCGTGGTCACCTTCAAAGACATCAAACACATCTGGTTCACCAAGATGGGGTAGTCGGTTGTCCAAGCGCCCCGGCCGCATGCACCGCGGGCTCGTCGGCGGCCGCGAGCTGGTGGGCGAGGCATACCTGGCCGACACCGATCTCCGGCGCCAGTACGCTCTTGAGATCGCCCCGCGCACCCTCGCGGCACTAAAGAGCATTTTCGCCCAAACGAAATTCGCGGTTCCGCGGCGCGTGCTCGATCTCGGGGCGGGGACCGGAGCCGCGGGACAAGCCGTCCAGGCGCGCTGGCCAGGGGTACAGGTCGTTGGCGTCGACAAGGTTGCTGGTCCTGGCATCCTGTGCTGCGACGTCACGCGGGGAATTCGGCCCACGGGGGTGGCCGGACGCTTCGATCTGATCGTGGCCGCCCACCTGCTCAACGAATTGCCGCTTGACCTGGATGGACGCGCCCGTTTGGTCGCGGGCTGGTGCCGCGATCTCATGGAGCCGGAGGGTGGCTGTATCATTGTCGAGCCCGCCCTTCGCCAGACCTCGCGCGATCTCCTGGAGGTGCGCGACCGTCTGGTCATCGCGGGATGGTTCGTCGATGCGCCCTGCCTGCGCCAAGGCCCGTGTCCCGCGTTGTTGCGCGAACGCGACTTCTGTCACACCAGCGCCGGCGTCATCGTGTCTGGCCGCTCGCGGGTCGACTTCAGTTACCTCGTGCTGCGCAAGCGGGGCGCCATGACCGCCGATCCCTCGCTTCTTCGCATCGTGAGCGATCCGATGAAGGACAAGGGACGCCTGCGCTTGTTCGCCTGTGGCCCAGCCGGGCGGCTGCTCGTCACGCGGCTCGACCGCGATCGATCACCTGCCAACCAAGCACTCGACCGGCTCGAGCGCGGCGCCGTGGTGAGGATCGAAGGCGCGAAACCGCAGTCCGACGATCTGCGCTGTGGCAGCGAAACCCGGATTTCCCGGGAGTAGAACGTCGATCGAGCCGATCGCCCCCTCGTCCCGGGAATGTCTACGTCCCGGCCGAGTAGTCGTCCTGGTACTTGGCCTGCTCGGGGGTCAGCTTGTCGATGCTCACGCCCTGGGTGGCGAGCTTGATGGCGGCCAGCTCCTGATCCTGCTCGGCCGAGAGCTCGTACACGCCGGGTTTCATGGTCTTGCCTTCCTCGGCCAGCCTGCACAGGGCGAGGTACTGGTTGGCGAATGACATGTCCATGACCTCCGAGGGATGACCCTCGGCTGCGGCCAAGTTGACCAGGCGGCCTTGCGCCAGCACGTAGATGCGGCGGCCGTCCTTCAGGACGTATTCCTCGTTGGCGTCGCGGATCTCGCGCTTGCCCTTGCTGCGCGTCTCGAGATCCACGAGGTTGATTTCGCAGTCGTAGTGGCCGGTGTTGCACACCAGGGCGCCTTCCTTCATGACGTCGAAGTGGCGGCCCACGATGATGTCCTTCATGCCCGTCGCGGTGATGAAGATGTCGCCCAGCCTGGCGGCCTCGTCCATGGGCATCACGCGGAAGCCGTCGAGGATCGCCTTCAAAGCCGCGGTCGGCTTGATCTCGGTGACGATGACGTTGGCGCCCATGCCTCGCGCGCGCATGGCCACGCCCTTGCCGCAGTGGCCGTAACCCGCGACCACGAAGGTCTTGCCCGCGAGGAGCACCGACGAGGCGCGCAGGATGCCGTCGAGCGACGACTGCCCGGTGCCGTACACGTTGTCGAAGTCCCACTTGGTTTCGCTGTCGTTGACCGCGATGACCGGGTAGAGCAGCTTGCCCGCCTTGGCCATCGAGCGCAGCCGGTGCACCCCGGTCGTGGTTTCCTCGGTGCCGCCGATGACCGACTTGGCCAGCTCGCGGTGGCGATCGTGCACGCTGAAGATGAGATCCGCGCCGTCGTCCAGGGTCAGCGTCGGCTTCATCTCCAACGTCTTGTCGATGCACCAGTAGAACTCGTCCTTGGAAAGGCCGTACCAGGCGTAGATGGACGTCCCCTCGGCGGCCAGCGCGGCGGCCACGTCGTCCTGCGTAGACAGCGGATTGCAGCCTGACCATGAAATCTGGGCTCCAGCCGCCAGGATGGTGCGGATGAGCACCGCGGTTTCCTTGGTCACGTGCAGGCAGCCAGCGACCTTCATCCCCTTGAGCGGCAGGGTCTTCTTGCCCTCCTCGCGCAGCTTCATCAGCACCGGCATGCGGCTCTCCGCCCACTCGATGCGCAAACGGCCGGCCTCGGCCAACTTCGGATCAGCAATCTTGAAATCAGTCATGAGGGGGCGAAACCTACGGGTAGCGAGCGCCGTCGTCAAGCTGGCTTCTGGCTAGCTTCTGGACTGACGGGCAGTCTTGGGAGAGCATCGGGGGTATGGCACCTCGCGCGCTCCTCGTCATACTCGCCGGTCTGGCTGTCGCCCGGCCGGCCCTTGCCGACGACGATGGCGCTGTGCAGGAGTATCCCGGAGCTTTCGACCGCGTCGGTCTCAACTTCGTCGATAGCTTCGTCGGCGTGAACTTTGGCTTCCACCTCACCGGCCTGGCCGCCACGGCCATCATGAGCACCCAGGATGTGGACCACGAGATCCACAGCTACTTCCACGACCATCCCCTGTGGGGTCGTGACGCCTACCCGGTCATCATCGTGGGCGTGGCCGGGCCGGTGGCGCTGTTCGGTGGTCTGCACGTGGTCGGACGCATGACCCACAATCGAGAAACCGTGGGCGCGGCCTATGCGGTCCTGCAATCGAGCGCGCTCACTCTCGCCTACGTGACCCTGCTCAAGCTCGTCACGGGGCGGCCGGCCCCGCGCGACGACTACGTTCCCTCGCTGGCGGCGGACGATGCGGAGCTGAGCAGAATGTTCCGCCCGGGCTTCTACCGAGGCGGCGTGGTTTCGGGTTGGCCCTCGGGGCACGTGGCGGTGACCACGGCAATGTTGTCCTCGCTGGTGGCCTACTACCCGGACAGTTGGTTGCTCAAGGTCGCCCTGGTGGTCGGATCGGCGGGCATGGCGCTCGGCGTTTCATCCTTCAAGGCCGGTGGCATGCACTGGTGCTCGGACACCGTGGCCGGCGCGCTGATGGCGCTGCCCATCGGTTTGTCGACCGGCCGGGGCATGCGCGGCGTGGTCGACGGGAAGAAGGCGCGTCCTCAATCCGCCTGGTTCGTGACCCCATCGCTGCGCCCCGATCTCACCGGCGCCAGCCTGGGCCGGGCTTTCTGATCGTCCTTCACCATGATTCCCGGGATCAGAGCTGCGCTGAAACGGATCGTGAAGCCCGACACGCTCGTGCACAAGGTCGCGGAACGCGTCCAGCACGGTCTGTGGCGGTATGCCCCGCGGTACTTCGATTGGAAGCCGAATCTTTCGAGCATCGATCTGGACATCACGACCAGGTGCAATCTGACTTGCCACAATTGCAGCCGGTCCGTGGGTGTTGCTCCCGCCGACGAATCGCTCAGCTTGGGGCAGCTGGACCGGTTCTTCCAGCAGTCGCGCGCTCTCGGGTGGCGCTGGCGCAGTATCAAGTTGGTCGGCGGCGAGCCCACGCTGCACCCGCAGTTTGGCGAAATACTCGAGTTTCTGGCTACCCACCACCAGGCGAATCCCGAATGCGAAGTTCGCCTGGTGACGAACGGTCACGGCCGACGAGTGCGGGAGACCCTGTCGAGCCTTCCTTCATGGGTGACCGTCAAGGACTCGGCCAAGCAAGCCAACGACCACGCCTTTCAGAGCTACAACGTCGCGCCGATCGACGTTCCCAAATACCAGCGTGCCGACTTCAGGAGAGGATGTTTCGTCACCGAATACTGCGGCGTGGCACTCACGAAGAACGGCATCTACGGCTGCTCGCCCGGTGCTGCCGTGGACCGCGTGTTCGGCTTCGATGTCGGCTTGAAATCCCTCGAGGAGTTGAGCGAAAGCGCGGCGAGGCGGCAATTCGCCACCTTGTGCCGACTGTGTGGTCATTTCAAATACAACTACGGGGGAGCACTGGTGACCGCGCAAGAGACATCGCCGAGCTGGCGGGAAGCCCTGGAGCGGTACGAGAAGGCCAGGCCCGTGCTTACGACGTACTGATACTCCAAGCTGCGGCGGTTCAGGGCATTCCAGAATTTCGCCGGGCTCCTGCAACAACGAAGAAGTCTAGACACCCGCTCGCTCATCGAGGTCGTTGCCCACGCGAAGGGTTGCGTCCTGGGGGTGGAGGCGCGGGTGGCGCACGAGCGATCTTCTTGTACAGTTCACCCCTGCCATGATGACGACCACGAAGGGAAAGGTGCTCCGTGCCCCACACCTGGGATAGCGATTCGCTTGCGCCGCTAGCGGCGGCGGAGCGACTGCTGGAAGGCAATCTGCGTTTCTGCGAGGGACGCCCGATGGCCTCCGCGCGCGGCTTCTCCGCCGAGCTTGCCGAGCGGCCGCAGCGACCCTTCGCCATCGTCTTGGGCTGCTCGGATTCGCGAACACCGGTGGAGATCCTGTTCGACCAGGGTTTCGGCGATCTGTTCGTCGTGCGCATCGCGGGCAACGTGGTGGCGCCTTCGGCCGTGGGCTCGATTGAATTCGCGGCGTCGCAATTCGGTACGCGGCTGGTCGTGGTCTTGGGTCACACTCGCTGCGGTGCAATCTCCGCCACGGCCACCGCCATCCGCACCGGAAACGGCCCGGAGTCGAAGAACATCCGTTCGATCACCGATCGCATCGCGCCTCATATCTCGCCGGTTCTCAAGGACAGCGCGGGTGCCCCCGACGCGGCTCTCATGCGCGCGCTGATGCGCACCAACATCCGCGCCTCCGCGGATCATCTGCGCCATGGCAGCCACATCCTCGAAGACCTCGTGCTGGCGGGCCGGCTGGCCGTCGTGGTTGCCGACTACGAGCTGGAGACTGGTCGGGTGACCTTCTTCGACGGAATGCCGGACGCCTAGGAAGGACATTCCCGAACGCCGGGCGGCGGCGTGCCGAAACGCGGGATGCTATGGTTGGTTCATCCCGTGACTCGAGACTTGGCAGCATCCGTATCAACCCGACCCGGAACCTCGCATGCCGCGTGAGCCCGAGCGAGATTTCGACGAGCGCGTAGCCACCCGATACCGGCTCTACTCGGGGCTGTTTCTCGGCCTGCCCTACGAGCTGCTCCAGCGGGTGGGCCGCCTCCTGCCGGTTTTCGGCCAGCACTGCCGCAAGGGTCTGGCGCAGAAGCTTCCTCCCTCCGAGATCGTGCGCCGGTTCTTCTCGGACAATCCGATGCTCACGGACGTCGCGCAGGACGACGCCCTGCTGCTCTTTCTCCAGTTGGTGGAACGTCAGATCGTGCTGTTCGATGCCCTGGAGGAATCATCGTTCATCGACATGCACGATCCCGCCGGTCCGGGCAGCGTATCTCATTTGCTCGACGATATCCTTGGCGACAATCGCCGCGAGGACCTGGCCCGGCTTCTGGAACAAACCGCCACCCGTGTCGTCCTGACCGCGCATCCGACCCAATTCTACCCCGACACGATCCAGTACATCATTCAAGACCTGCGCTCGGCATTGCGCAGAAACGACCCTGCCGACGTCGAGCGACTACTCCTGCAATTGGGCAAGACCAGTTTCACCAACGCAAAGCGCCCGAGCCCGGTGGATGAAGCTCGGAGCGTGCTGCGGCCGCTGGAAGAGGTGTTCTACGACGTGCTGCCCAAGATTGCCGCGCGCACGCTGGTCGCGGCGCACGGACGCGAGCCCATGCCGCAGCATCTGCCAGCGCGGCCCAACTTGCAGATCGGCTTCTGGCCGGGAGGCGATCGCGACGGCAACCCATTCGTCACCGCCCGGGTCACGTTCGAGGTGACACGGCTACTGAAGGAACGCGTGACCGCGCGCCACCATGCCGCGGCCTCTGCCCTGGCGCGCCGGCTGACCTTCGCAGGCGCCCACGACAGGATGCTGGCCATTGTCGAACGGCTGCGCCTCACGTGGCTCGAGGCGGTCCATGACGCCGGTGCTCCTGCTCCCACCGGCTCGGGCGCGCATCCGTACGCCAGCGCCGAGGAGCTGCAGGACGAGCTGCTGGCGTTGCGACGAATCATCATCAACGATCATCAGCGGCTTTTTCTCGACGAGCTAGATGACTTCATCGTCAAGGTCCACCTCTTTGGCTTCTATTTCGCCTCGCTGGATCTCCGCCAGAGCAGCGACGTATTCCTGCAGACGCTACGCGAGGTCGTCGCGCAGCGGGGCGAGGCGTTGGCTTTGTCGGCCGGCGAGAGGAATCTCGTCGCCAGTGCCCAAACCTGCCAGGACCTGCCCATGGACACCCTCGAACGCCTGCTCGAACGCGGCTTCGATGAGCCAGGCGATCTCGAGTACGAACTCTCGCCGCTTGGCCAGGATACCTTGGACGTGCTGCGACTGGTCCCCGCGATTCAGGCCAGCAATGGCGAGCTGGGGCTCCATCGCGTGGTCATCAGCCACACCCGCGGTCCCGAAGACGTGATGGTGGTGCTGCTCCTGGCCCGATGGGCAGGGATGGTGCCCGAGCACGGCCGTCTGGATGTCGTGCCCCTCTTCGAATCCATCGAAGACCTGGACCGCTCGGAGTCCATCCTCCATCGGTTGTTCAGCTCGCCCGCCTACCGCACCGTGCTCGACCACCGACATCAGCGACAAGTCGTGATGGTCGGCTTTTCCGACGGCACCAAAGACGGGGGTTACCTGGCCGCCAATTGGAGCATTCGCAAGGCCAAGCGGCGCATGACCGCGCTCGGACGCGCGCGCGGGATTCGCATGGTCTTCTTCGACGGCCGCGGTGGGCCGCCCGCGCGGGGCGGAGGCAACACCCACAGGTTCTACCGTTCGCGCGACGCCAGCATCGAGCAATGGGAGAACCAATTGACCATCCAGGGACAGACCATCAGCAGCAACTTCGGCAATCCCGAGATGGCCAGCTACCACGTCGAGCAACTCTTCACCGCGAACATCGAAAACCTCCTGTCGCCCGCTCAAGAAGAGGACCCCGGCAAGGAATTCCTGCCCCTGCTCAACGAGCTGTCCGCCTCGTCGCTGGCGGCCTACCGCGAGCTGAGAGACGATCCCTGCCTCATCGATCTGCTGGCGCACGCCAGCCCTCTGCCCCTTTTCGACTACCTCACCATCGCCAGCCGGCCCGTCAGCCGGCGTGCGAGCGCACCATTCGATCTGGAGAACTTGCGCGCGATTCCCTTCGTGGCGACCTGGAGCGTGCTCAAGATGCAGATCTCCGGCTTCTACGGCCTTGGCACCGCGCTCGCGCGGATCAACGACGAGGGACGTGAGAGAGAGCTGCAGCGCCTGCATCAGCAATCGCGTTTCTTCCGCGCCCTGCTCGACAACGCCGCCATGAGCCTGGTCAAATCCCGCTTCGACATCACGGCGCATCTGGAAGACGACGCGCGCCTGGGCTCGCTCTGGCGAAAGATCCGCGATGAGGCCGATCGAGTCGAAGCCAGCATCCTGCGCATCACTCGGCATCCGTGGCTGCTCGCCAACGACCCGCTCATTCGTGCCAGCATCCGCTTCCGCGAGGAAATCGTGTTCCCACTGCTCGTGATCGTTCACGACGCGTTTGCCCGCTACCACGTGCACCTCGACCGCGGGACCCAAAATTCCGCCGACGCGATACACGCGCGCAAGATGGCCCTGAAGGGTATCGCGGCCGTCATCAACGCCACCCGGAACGCGGCCTAGCACCGCTTGCCGCTGCCGGGTGCCCTTCCACCCCGTCACGCGCACAAACCGGATTCGCGCGGATGCGGCGTCACGAAGACGGTGCGTGTTCATCGTGGCACGAAGGCTGTCCGGACGAATTGCCCGCTTAGGGACAGGTGTTGAGCAAGACCTGCCAGCCGTCCGGCCAGGTGACGATGATGTCCAGCTTCGCGTCGTTGTTGAGGTCGCCTATGAGGTAGTTCCCCTCGTAGAACGACTCGGTGCTGGGCAGGATGATGGGGGCGGCGAAACCGCCTCGACCATCGCCGGGCCACACGCCGATGTTCGTATTCCCCGTGGGGAAGAAGGAGGTGACGATGTCCGCATTGCCATCGCCGTCGAGGTCGGCCGCAGCCGCCGAGTCGTAAGAGGTCCCGTGCCCGTACGCGGGTGTGTCCCCCCATTCGGGGAGCCAGACCAGGGTCGTGAAGTTGCAGCCGTTCATGCCAAGGAGCACGCCAGTCGAGCTCACCACCATGTCCAGCTTCTGGTCGTGGTCGAAGTCGGCAATGACGTTGCCGGCCGAATTCGTTACCAACGCCAGGCCGCAGGCGATCTCTTTGTCGAATGTGCCATCGCCGCGGCCAATCAACATACGCAAGGTGGAAGCCCCGAACAGGAGATCGAGGACCCCGTCTCGGTTCCAGTCCGCGGCGACGAGGAAGCTCCCGGTGGCCCCCACGGAAGTATCGGTCGGCTCGCCGAGCACTCCGGTAGCAGTCCCCCGCCACAGGGTCAGACGCTTTTCCGTGGCCGCCACGAGGTCGGCGTGGCCATCATCATCCACATCCGCGAGCAGGAGACCGGTCGGCACCGACTGGGCCGGGTAGGTCGTGGCCGGGTCGAATCGCGTGACCGCGTCTCCATTCCCCAGGCGCACGCTAACCGCGGCTTCGCCCGGCACGGGACCGACAGACTGCACGACCCCCGCTGGTATGCCGCCCGTGACGATTGCCAGGTCCAGCCACCCATCTCCGTTCAGGTCCGCCGCGGCGGCCGCCCACGCACTTGCGTATGCCGGAGCGAGCGGTTGAGGTTGGAAGGTCCCGTCGCCGCTGCCGAGCAGGAGCCCCATCGGGGCGCGGGGGCCGGTCTGCCCGACGAAATCCAGGATGCCATCGCGATCGAAATCCCCAAGGACGGGCACGTAGGAGCAGGCGAGTTCGGCAGACCAATCTTCCGACGGAAGCGTGGAAGCGGTGAGCGCCGGTAGCGCCTTGAAGGCCAAGGCGCCTTTGCACCGGTACTGTTGGCACTGGGCCGATTCGCAGGCGATGCCTGGCGCACAGGCGTTCCCGCATTCGCCGCAATGCTCGGGCGAACGGGTCAGGTCGTAGCAGCGGGTGGCGGCCGACCTGCCGCAGGCGGTGAATCCGTCGGGGCAGGTGCCGTTGTTCGTCGGCTGGGACGCGGCACCGTCGGTGGGCGTTGTCGGGCGGCCAGCGGCATCGGTAGCGGCGGAATCTTGGGCCCCTGGGACGAGCAGAGAAGTGCGGCCACATCCCTGGGCGACCCATGCCGTCGCAGCCACGATGATTGCCGGCGGCAGCAGCGCTCTGACGGAAAGTGACGTCATGGACACGCGTTTGCCAGGACTTGGGTGGGGTACACAACTTCGGTGGGCGGCTTCCCTGACTCGAGCACCATCTCCGACCCTCCGGCGACCACGATGTCGACCTTGCCGTCCCCGGTGACGTCCGCTACGAGGAGAGAGCACCCATCAAGGCAAGCGCCCACGGAGGCGAGCGGCGTGACCTGAAACGTCCCATCCACCTCGCCATGCAGAGCGGAAACGACACCATCACTGGTCCGGGCCACCAGATCGCCGAGCCCGTCCCCGTCCAGGTCGGTGTACGCCAGACCGACGACGCTTCCGGAGAGCGGGTATTCGGCCATGGGCTGGAATTCGCAACCTCCCATTCCGAGAAGAACGCCAACCCCTTCCGCGATCATGGCGGCCGCAACGTCCGGGTGACCGTCCCGGTTGAAGTCCGCAATCACAACCTGCTGATAGTTCGAAATGAAGACTCCGCAGTCGATCTCATCCTCGAACGTTCCGTTGCCCCGGTTCAGGTACACCGCCAGAATTTGCGATACGCCCACGAGGTCGGGAAGGCCATCCCCGTTCCAGTCCTGCACCATGACGACCGTACCGTTGTGCTTGGCGGAGAGCCTGGTACCAACGTGAAGCGCGCCATTGGCGTCGGCGAGGAATACGGCTGGTACGACATCGTACGGAGTGTATGCGACCGTGTCCTCCACGCCATCGCCATTCAGGTCGGCCTGGGCGAGCGTGACAATGCATCCCGCATTGCCCGCACCCGTGGTGGGCGTGAGCTTGCCGTCGGCGTGCCCCAACCAGATCTCCAAACAGGACGACTGCCATGCGTCGTTCACATAGAGATCGTCGAATCCGTCACCGTTGGAGTCGGCAGCCAGGATGAAGCCCACTGCATTCGCGGCTTGGTAGGTCGATGACAGCCCGAAGCCACCGCTCGCTTGACCCAAGGCGACCTGGAACGTCTCCTCGGGTGTCTGCGAGCGGTGACACGTGACGAGGTCCGGCCGGCCGTCACCGTTGACGTCCGCAAGCAGCGCTCCACTGAGCGTTGCGCCCGTGGGTGCCGTGGTCTCCGGCAAGGTCTGGGTGGACACCGCGACCGGACCGACACAGGCGACTTGCTGACAGGCACCCATGGCGCAGGCGATCCCGAGCGCGCAGGCGTTGTCGCAGGTCCCGCAGTGCATGCGGTCGTTCTGCAGATCCAGGCACTGCGCGAAGGCTCCCTTGCCACACACGCTCAGACCCGCAGGGCAGGCACCATCCGCATTCGGCGCGTTGGTGGTGTTGCCCACCCTGCCCGTACGAAAGACTTGATCGCAGGCGGCCGGCAACAGCAGCGCGAGGAGAAAGACGGCCAACTCCAAGCTTCGTCGTTTGGTCATGAGCGCACCATCAGTCGAACACCACGCCCGCGCCCAATCCCACGTGCGCGTCCCACGCGGGTAGCGTGGACGTGCTGGATGTCCCGGTGGCCAGGGGATCCACCAGGATGGTTTCCTTGCGCGCCCATCGATAGAGAGTCCCGTCGGCCCAAAGAAGGAAGCTCCCCACGCGCAGGCCCACCCGGCCATCGGCGGCGAGCCCAACGTTCAGGCCGGAGGCGGATTCGTCCTGCGAATACCCTTCGCCGTGTGCCCGCGTATACGCCCCCACCAAGCCCCAATCGCTGGAGAGAAAGAGGCGGCGTGGGCCCCATTGCAGCGCCAGCGCGGCGCCCAGCAGGGCGCGGTCATAGCGGCTGGTGCCTATGTCCACGTAGAGTGACTTCGCCGATTGGTAGGCGACGGCGGCGCGGATTCCCCACCAGCCCTCGCGGCGAAATCGGCCGGCTTCGACACGTGCGCCGGGCACCCAGCCGCCCACCGTGGAATAGAAGCCCGAGACCCCTAGCTCGGTGACCATGGCCGACTTCTCCGGCATCGCAGGGGAGATGGGCTCGGGCGCCGGCGTGGCGACCGACAGAATCGGCGCGCCCGCGGCATGCGTGGGAAGCTGGCCGGACCAAACGGCGATTACCAACGCGGCACGGCTGGCGCGGTCGGCGCAGTCGGCGGGCGCGGGAACGTCTCGCCAGCGTGCTCGATCTTCCTGGAGGCTGACCTGAATCCGATCCTCGATTACCCGTACGGTGGCCGTTAGCGCCGGCCATTCACGATCCGGGCAGATCGCCCACAAGGCTTCACGCACTGCTTGGCCGCTGGGACAATCGCCATCGCTGCGCACCACCAGGTTGGTTTCAGCCCGAGCAGGGTTTCCGACCAACAGAAAGGGAACGGCGGCGAGGAGGGCCCGAGAGCTCCGATTCATCGCGCGCCTTCCAGCAGGGCCGCTGCTAGCCCGGCGAAGCGTCCCGAGGGAAAGGTCCGCAAATACGAAGCCAGGTCGGCGCGCGCGCCCGCCTCGTCGCCCAGCCGGCTGCGGGCCGAGGCCCGGCCCCACAGCGCGCGTTCCAGCACGTCGCGCGACTTGACATCGATCCCCGAGAACGCCAGGTCCGAGAGCGGGGTCTCGAAATCCGCTTGGGCTTCCCGCCAGCGTCCCGCCCCGGCGCGCAGTTCGCCTCGCAGCACCAGCCGCTCGTCTCGATTGGGCATCATCGCAAGCGAGAGACGATCGAGCACCGACAGCGCCTTGGCCTTTTCACCGAGGGCCAACAAGGCCTCCACGCGAAGCATCGCGACCTCGGGCGCCAGCACCGTCTGCGGGAAACGCCTGGAATAGTCGTCCAGCAAGGCGAGCGAGGCCCGTGGATCGTGTTTCGTGCGCAGCAACTTCACTATCTCGCTCAGCTCGGCCTGCTCGACCGCGACGGCTGAGGGTGCCGCAGGAGGCGCAGGAGTCTCCGCCGGGGACATGGGTTCCGGCATCGAGGAGACCACTGCTATCCGTCGGGCCAATCGTACCGGAGCGCGGTGGCTCGCCAGGGGCGCGGCCACGTTTGCCAGCGGGCTCGCCTCGATGGGGGCGGTTTCCGGTACCAGGGGATTCACCTCGTCCGGCGCACGGACGATTCTCTTCCGAACGGTCAGCCGCTTGGCCTTGGCCGGTGGCTCGGCCGTCGGAGTCCGGCCGGCGGGCTCAGGCTGCCAGTACGGTCGTACCATCGCGCCCACCACGCCACCCGTGAGGAACGCGCCACTCGCGATCAAGACCATGCGCAGAAGCGGTCTCGGTCGAATTGCCCGATGGCGAAGGCTGGCGCGTAGTCGCCAGCGCAGGCGCGGGAGATCTTCCTCGGGTGCATCCTTCGCGCTTCGAATGAGCGCGGCGACGTGGTGGGGATTCCCGTCCGGAGCTAGCTGGGAAAGCTTACGCGGTTCGGAGGTTGCCTTGGTCATGGCACATCGTCCTCGCTCAGGAGACGCAGCAGCCGTTCGCGTCCTCGGTGCAAGCGCACCCAAACCGCGCTCAAGCTCGTCTCGGTCAATGCCGCCACCTGTTCACCGGAAAGGTCTTCGATTTCGAACAGGATCAGCGCGGTTCGATAGCGATCGGGCAGGCGATCCAAGGCTCGGTACAACTGGACGTGTTGCTCCCGGCGCTCCAGCTCCTGGTGGGGCGTGTTGGGTGCCGGGGGCGAAAGACTGTCATGGTGCCGGCCGAGCAAAAGCTGCCGCAGCCGTCTTCGCCGCCGCCTGGCCCGGGCCTCGTGGTGGGTGATGCGGAAGAGCCAGGTGTCGACTGTCGCTTCGCCCCGATCCTGGAAGCCCTTTCTGAAGGCGACGAGGAAGACGTCATGGACCAAGTCCTCCAGGTCCGCGTCCGGTCCCGCCAGCTGGCGGGCCCACCGTTTCACCTGTCCCAGGTGCTGATCGTAGAAGGCATCGATGGGATCCATTCCGCGCGCGCTTGCGCCGGAGGTTTCCTTCGCTAGGGCGAAACGTAGCTTCATGCTGATGCCCGATCTACGTACCTACGCCGCGACTACCCGGAACCTTACACCGTACCGCAGGAGCTTGCTGGCCTTCGCAGCTGTTTGCGCATGGGTGAGCCTGTTCACTTCGGGATTGCGAGGGTACCAGGCAACCCTGTTGTGATCTCGGTCATCCCCCGTGGCCAAACCCGCACATCGCAACGTCGGCCGATAGGCGAACGGTGATACTCTTTTCCGAGGAGGCCTCGCATGGAAACCAACCGTGGCCGTGCCGCTGTGCTGGTAGCCCTTGGATTGTGCGTGGGTTCATTGACCGGGTGTCCAGCCTCGGACCAGTGCGAGAAGTGTGGCCTGGCGTGTGAGGTGCTCGCGACGACGCCGGTGGCCTGGACAGAGCAGACGGCGCTGGGCAGCCCCGAGCAGCTTTTCGCTTCGTTTGCGGGCTCTTGCCAAGCCCCCTTTCAATGGGACGCGAGCGGGTGGGGGAGCACCCTGACCATCGTGCCCGTACAGGGCCAAAGCACGCTCACCGCCACGGTAACCTTGGACACCGCCTCCGCGCGCTTGTTGACCCACACGACCGGGGGCTGCCCGGACGTGTTGCAGATCGATGGCACCGCCACCCTCGATCTGCCCGAAGGCAAGGTTGCCGACCAGCAGCCGTTCACGATCGGCGCTTCCGCCGGCCTGATCCCGAGCACCCTCGGCTTCGTGCTCAAGGAAGAGAGTTTCGGTCCATGGGTATCGATACAGAAGTCGGACCCGAGCGCCACCCTGTCGATGTCCGTCACGGTCTCCCCGCCCGGGCTCGCTTGCTCGGGCCAAATCGGTCTCGGCACGCAGACGATCAAGGGCAACGTGGGCAGCGGTAGCGGCGGGCCGCTCGGCTCCTGGTCCGATACTGGGTGCGGCGCCGGACAGGTGGGCGTCGACCCCGCCCAACCATGGCAGGGAATCGATGTGGCCGCCGCCATCGCCACCACCTTCGGCCAGGCGACCTTGTCTGGTACCTGGAGCGACGGCAGCGCGACTACCTTGGTCCTGACGACGGCGACGCTCGCAACGGCGGCATGCGCCGAGTCGCTCGCGAACGGCTTCACCGTGGTGACCGTTCCGGTCGATGTCGTGGCCACCTCCGCCGACGGTCGCGTGCAGGGACTCTCCGGCCGGGGCAGCGTCCGCGTTTCCGTGAACCAGTCCAGCCTGAGGGACCTCCAGCTCAACCTCAGCACCGATCTCGTCTGCGCGAGCGAGGCAGACACCCTGCCTTACGCCGGGGCAAGCTGCGCCATCGATGGGCAAGTCACAGCCCAACTCCACTTCAACCACTACACGGACGACCGAGCCATGGACGCCGGCAGCCTCGAGCTCTACGTCTTCGAACGGCAGAATCCCAGCCCCGGCATCGGAGGCGCGGATCGCGTGGACAGCCTGATCCTCGGCCCGTAGCTCCGTTGCTCGCCTTGCCCGGATCTGGCAAAAGATCCGGCATGCGGGACCATCCACCGAAGCGGCAGCGCGCGTGTGTGTGCGCCACACTGTCGAGAAGGGGCAGAGGGATCCCGTGAGGCCCTTGCAAGTCCTGCGCGTTGCCGTGCGTGCCTAGCTACGCAACAAGATGCGATCGTTCCTCACCACCTTGGGCGTCATCATCGGCGTCTCGGCGGTGATCGCCACCGTGGCCATCGGCGAGGGGGCCAAGGCGCGCCTCGCGCAGGCGTTCGCCTCCATGGGCTCAAACATCCTCATCGTGCTTTCGGGCAGCACGACTTCGGGTGGTGCGCGTGGCGGGTTCGGCACCATGCCGACACTAACCTGGAACGATCTGAAGGCGATCCGAGGCCAGGCCAGCGCGGTTCGCTACGCCTCACCCGTCCTGCGCACCAACACCCCCGTCATCAGCGGGGAGCGGAACTGGACCACCAGCGTGCACGGCGTCTCGCCGGACTACTTCTCGATTCGCAATTGGACCGCGGACCGCGGCGGCTTGCTGCTTCCGTCGGATGTCGAGGGCGATGCCAAGGTCGCGGTGCTGGGGCATACCGTGATCGACGAGCTGTACGGGCCGCATGCCAATCCCATTGGCCAGGTCGTGCGCATTCAGAACTTTCCCTTCCGAGTCGTGGGCGTGATGGCCCGCAAGGGACAATCGCCGATGGGGCGAGACTACGATGACGCGGTCTACATTCCCTACACGACCTTCCAATCCAAGATCCAAGGTGGTCTGCAGAAGTTCATCGCCGGCATCATCATGGTTGGCGCGACCAGTAGCGGAGGCACCGAGCGTGCGCAGCGGCACATCATCAACCTTCTGCGCGAGCGCCACCACATTCCCGTTGGCGGCGAAGACGACTTCTCCATTCACAACCTGACGGCAAGGGCGAATGCGCGTGAGGAGGGAATGGGGACGATGACCACCCTGTTGGCCAGCGTCGCCGCGGTGTCGCTGTTGGTGGGCGGCATCGGCATCATGAACATCATGCTGGTGAGCGTGACCGAGCGAACACGGGAAATCGGCGTCCGCATGGCCGTGGGCGCCCGGCCACGCGACGTGTTGAGACAGTTCCTGATCGAGGCACTAACGCTGTCTCTCTTTGGCGGGCTGGTGGGTGCTCTTGTCGGCGTATTGGCGGCCAACCGATTGGCCACGAGCTTTGGTTGGCCGATTGCGATCCAGCCCCACATCATCGCCATCGCGGTCGGCTTTTCGGGACTTGTGGGGGTGATCTTCGGGCTCTACCCGGCGCAGAAGGCCGCGCGCTTGGATCCCATCGACGCTCTCAGGTTCGGATAGTCAGCCGGGACTCCGCCGACGACCCCATTGACTTTGCGGTGACACACCGAGGTTCAAGCGCGATCCGGTGGCGGCGATGACGTTCGTCAGCGTGCGGGCGCAAACAGCGCAACGGCCAGCATGGCCAAGCCCACGCTCGCCACCACCAGCGTTCTCCACCGAACGCTCGCCAGCATCGCCCGGATCCAACGCCAGTTCACCCAGAGGTGAAGCACGATCAGCGACAGCACGCTGAGCGCCGTAATGGCGTGAATGCGCGCGAAGTCCTGCTTGACCAGCCCCAGCAGCTTCGTCCGACCGTCTTCCAGCCTGAAGGTCATGACCAGTCCGGTGGCCGCGAGCAGGCAGAAGGCGAGGTACAGCATGGCATTCGAGATCGGGCCGACGTCGTTCCGCACGGACCTGACCGTCCGTTGTGCGCGGGAAGGCTCACTGGCAGATGAGGGCATGGCACCATGTTACTCGATCAGCCAATACACGACGGCACCGAAGGACGGGCCGACTCGCGGCCGGCCATTTGTCGACGCCCCAACCAGGGTCTATGACCGAGGGGCGCCCCAAGTACGACCGCCAGGTAGGCGAGCTGGCGCGCACGAATTTCGAAGGCCCCTTTCGTCCCGCTGCACCGCATGCCATGGTGTCTGACTCATTGGTCGAACGTCGCCTACGTCCCCATGCGCGGGCCTCACCTGTTCTGGCCTGTTGCCATCTTGTACGCCATTGCAGCGTCGGGAAGCGGTGTCATGGCATCCGACAGAAGAGTGTAGGTCCCTTTCACAGACAATTCGTCGGCGACCTTTCTGATCAACGCCAAGGTGGCTTTCATCAAACCTGAACCAAGACTCACACGGGCCACGCCCAGATCCTGCAGTTCGCGTACGGATGGCGGCATGCCAGCGCCAATCCCGGGGTTCGCAAGGATGTTGATCGGAGCCTGGATCTCCTTGACCAATGTCGCAATCGTTTCGCGGTCCCATACGGGTTGCACGAAGATGCAGTCGGCACCGGCCTGCCGGTATTTGTTGCCGCGCCTGATGGATTCGGTCAACTTTTCCCGTGGGGAACCTGACGATGTGTAGAACGCATCCGTCCGCGCATTGATCACCAAATGGAAACCCAATGAATCGGATAATGCGCGAATGGCAGAGATGCGTTCGCAAAACTCCACCTCGTCAATGAGATTTGGACTCAAGTCGATGCTGTCTTCAATGTTGATTCCAGCAATGCCTGTGGCAATGACCTTCGTCACCGAGTCGACAATTGCGTCTGTGTTGCTCCCGTATCCGGCTTCGAAATCCACAGTGACCGGAACCTGCACTGCATTGACGATCCCCTTGATCGTCTCGATCATCTCCGACAGTTGTATGACCTGGCAGTCGGGATATCCAAACGAGGCGGCAATTCCCATGCTTGTGGTGGCAACGGCCTTATACCCGCATGCCTCGATCAATCGGGAACTTCCCGCATCCCACGAGTTCGCCAGAACGAGGATCTCCTCGTCGCAATGGCATTTCAGGAACAGATCGGCCTTTTCTTTTTGAACACGTGACACCATGACATGGTCCCTTCGCTGTGGTCATTGGATGAGAGAATCAGCGCCGAGGTTCCCCGCAGAAGGTTGCGCTGTCCCGAACCAGGACCTTCTGGGCTTTCCCGTACGCAAGTGCGAGACGCCTTAAATCAGGAAGGAAATCGGGCACGTAGTCCTTTGAAACGCCCTCTTCCAATCGCCGCATCGCATCTCAGGTGCCCGCCATCGGAGATCGCGCGAGCTACGTGGGGCTCGCGCCCCTATGCCCGGCCGCAGTCCGCCTGCTCAAGGTAGTGCGCACCTAGAGCCAGGTGGACGAATCGAGCCTCGAGCTCGACCTACCTTCGCGACAAAGAGATCCTCACAACCCAAGCCGGTGGCCAACCGATAGCAGGAAGGTAAAGGACGCCTTGTCTGGCGTTCGTCCGCAACTCCAGATCGACCGCCATTGCCTCCCTTCAGTCATGCCGTAACCGAGATCACTGCCTTGGCGGGAAGCGGCGCCAGAAATGCTCATAGTCCCATGCGAAAATGGCACTCTAGTGGGCTACGGCCCAACAACATAGATGAGGGGGGCGACGATGATCCACAGGATGGCGGTGCGGGGCGCAATCGCGCTGTTGGCTTTCTGCCCGTTGGTCGCATGTTCGGAGGCAGCGAGGCCGGCAACGCAGACTCTACGGACGGGCATGCATCCGGCTGCGCTCCGTGCGGATATCAGTCCCCACCTCGTGGACTGGCTCCACGCTGTGACGTCATCGACGCCCACCGAGAGCGTGAAGGTGGGCAGGCCCTACGGTTGCTTCACCGTGCAGAAAGGTCCCCGGCTCGTGTTCATCGACTACTGGGAAGTGCCCATCGTTACCGGGACCGAGTACCAGGCCCTGGCTGGCGTTCGGCGCGAGGGAGACAGTTACGTGATCATCAGCATGGGGTCGGCCGAGTTGGCCGCCCTGCTGGGCGAGCGCGAGAAGATACCGTCCGTGAGCTCTGCGCTGGAGCAGGGGAGGGCTGGCCATCTCCGGCCGACGAACGAAGGTGGCGGGGAATTGCTCGGCTACGAGGTCGATGGGCCGGCGTACCCAGCAAACATCAGAGTTCAGCCGCTCAGTGTGGGCGGCATCTTCTTCGACGGACTCGACGCGAGCTCGGACGGCGTTGTCGAAGCAAGCCTGGCGGAGATCAACGAAGCTCTACCGTAGTGCCGTCTGATGCCAGGTTGTCCTTCGTCAGGTTGTCATCCGCGGCGCCGATCTGCCGTCGGTGAAGGCCGCAAGCAGATAGACCTAGGCGCCATTACCCAACCATGGCGGTTCCGTGCAAGATTGACCTGATGCTCGCCGCCTTCGTCAGCCTCCTGCGGACGCTGCGTTCAGCTTTCCCGAGCCCACCTCGATCTCGCCCTTGAGAATCCCGCTCTCCGCCAGCAACTCGCCAACCTGCACCGCCGTACACCCCAGGTCCGCCTGCGCCGAGCTGACCGTGCGTTCTGGGTCGGCCTCTCTCAGATCTGGTCACGCTGGTCCGATGCCCTGGTTGTCGTCAGGCCCGAGACGGTCGTCCGCTGGCATCGAGCAGGCTTTCGGAGGTTCTGGCGCTGAAAACCTCATTCCCGAACACCAGCAGCGAATGAAGTCTCCCGGGAGGTAAAAGACCTCACCCGACGGATGGCCGTGACCAACGTTGGTTGGGGAGCGCCCAGAATCCACGGCGAGTTGCTCAAGCTCGGCATCGCTATCTGCGGGAGCCGTGTCCCGCTCTTCATGCCCAAGAAGACACGCAAGCCTCCGTCGCAGACGTGGCGAACCTTCCTGGACAATCATCTCGGCTCGCTCGCGTCCGTTGATTCCTTCGCCGTGCCGATGGCAGCCTTCCGCGGTTTGCTGGTCTTCTTCGTCTTGCGCCATGATCGGCGTCGGGTTGTTCATTTCAACATCACAGAATTCCCGTGCGCTGCCTGGACTGCGCGGCAGATCATCGAGGCCTTTCCCGAGAACACGGCGCCGGAGCATATGTTCCGAGACCGCGATGGCGTGTACGGGGAGCAGTTTCGTGGTCGGGTCGAGAGGATGGGCATCGAGGAAGCGCTGACGGCACCGCGCTCCCCGTGGCAGAATCGCTATGCCGAGCGCCTCGCGGCCCCCCTTCGTCGGCAGTGTCTCGACCATGTGATCGTTCTGGGCGAGAAGCATCTACGTGGAATCGTGACCGCGTACCTTTCCTACTGCCACCGCTCCCGAACGCATCTGTCGCCGAGCAAGGACGCGCCGGAGCCACGAGCCGTCCAGCCACCAGAGCCGGGCGGGATCGTAGAGCTGCCGGAGGTCGGCGGTCTTCATCATCGGTGCGAGCGCCTGGCGGCCCGACCAGCGTCCACCGACCTGACCATTGTCGGTAAGAAGGGCGAACTCTGTCCTGCCGGCGATTCCGCTGCTTCCTCCGGCCCCACTGGGCTGCCTGGCTTTGGCGTGGTTGCTCGCCCCAATGGCGTGTCGAGCGTGAAACGGCGGCCTCATGACGCCCGGAGGACGACGTGGCGACGGACAGTGGTCAGCCCTGGCTAGCTAGGGCGGTGATAGCTGGACGTCGTCGATGTACAGGGTTCCCGAGAAACCCTCGCTGGCGAGGTCGGCCATCGGGAAGCCAACGTTGAGAATCGCCAGGTAGTTGCTGGCGGAGGCCTGATTGACCGTGCCGCGCACCTCCAGCCATTGATTGGTATTCGACTGGCTCAACGCGACGATGCCCGAGGTCCCGCGCGTGCTCGTGTCCCGGGCGGCGAACATGCCCTGCAGCAGGTTGGCGGCATTGGCGGGGACGGTGCCGGCGGTCACCGCCAGGTTGACCCAGGCGGAGAAGGTGTAGCCGGCGAGGTTGACCGTGCCGGTCGAGGCGCAGAGCGGAACGGCGACCGCGATGCCCGTCTTCGTGCCGTCCGAGGAGTAGGCACCGATGCCCATGCTCACGGCCAGCGACCGCGTGCCCGTGCGGGCGCGGGTCGAGCTCACGGTCAGATTGGTGATGCCACCCGGGCTCGCCGAGTCCGCCGCCCAACCCTCCGCCGTGTTCGACTCGAATCCCCAGAGCATGCAGCTCGGTCCCGAGGTGCACGCG
>Ga0210133_1000072_pt1 | contig 35335 bp, 37 predicted proteins | sample Joice_ThreeSqC_D_2_FD_184874 | JGI IMG/M metagenome (GOLD analysis project Ga0210133, IMG submission 184874) | Wetland microbial communities from San Francisco Bay, California, USA, that impact long-term carbon sequestration - Joice_ThreeSqC_D1... | ecosystem: Environmental > Aquatic > Marine >...
GCAAGATTCCGGAGGCGCAAGTCGCCGCCGCTCTGGCAGCGTTGCAGGACAAAGGCTCCATCGTTCAGCTTGGCCCCAAGCTGTACATTCACGCCGAGACGGTTGAGCGCATCGAACAGCGTCTGCTCGAACTTGTCGCCGAGGCACATCGCCAGAAGCCGGAGAGCCCCGGTATCCGCCCCGAGCAGCTTCTGACCGAATCGGCGCTTCGCAAGAACATCCTCGATGGTCTGCTCGCACGAATGCTGTCAAAAGGCCTGTTGGCGGAGAGAAAAGGCCACTTGGCCCTGCCCGGGCATCGCGAGCAGTTCGAAGAGGCCGAGTGGGAACTGCTCACGAAGATCGAAACGCTCTTCAAGAAGCGGCCGTTCCATCCGCCGGACTCAGCCGACCTGATCGCCGGGGTCCGCGCGACCGAGCCGGAAGTCCGCAAGGCCCTGCGTATCCTCGTCGAGCAGCAGCGGCTCGTCCGCGTTGAACAGGATATGTTCATTCATGCCGAGGTCCTCGCCGACGCCCGCGCCGCCGGGATCAGCGTAGAGGGTCCCTTGCCCGCCGACACGCTGTTCGTTCCGCAGCGCCTGGAAGGCTCGGACTGCGTGCTCGCCATGTACCACGATCAGGGACTGCCGGTGCTGAAGTACGCCAGCTTCGGGCGCGGCGTGAACGTGACGCTCGGCCTGCCGTTCGTGCGCACCTCGGTCGATCACGGAACCGCGCTGGACATTGCGGGCCGCGGTCAGGCCGACGCCGGCAGCCTGCGCGAGGCCCTGCAACTGGCCGTCGAGCTGACGCAGCGCACCGCGCTCGCTGCGTGAATCCGCACCGGCCGCGCAAGCGCTTCGGCCAGCATTTCCTGCACGACGCAGCCGTCGTCGCGCGCCTCGTCGCGGCGATCGGGCCCGCGCCGGGCGATCGCCTGATCGAGATCGGACCGGGCGAGGGCGCGCTCACCGCGCCGCTGCTCGAGTGCGTCGATCGCCTGGAGGTCATCGAGATCGATCGTGATCTCGCGGCGCGATTGCGCTCCGCGTTTCCGGCAGCGCGCCTCGTCGTTCACGAGGCCGACGCGCTGGCCTTCGATTTCGGCCGCCTGCCCCCGGGCCTGCGGATCGTCGGCAACCTTCCCTACAACGTGTCGACGCCGCTGCTGTTTCATCTGGCGGCGTTCGTCGACCGGCTGCGTGACCTGCATTTCATGCTGCAACGCGAGGTGGTCGAGCGCATGGTCGCGCAACCTTCGACCTCGGCCTATGGTCGTCTTTCGGTCATGCTGCAGACGCGGTTTCGACTCGAGAAGCTGTTTCGCGTCTCGGCGGGCGCATTTCGGCCGCCGCCAAAGGTGGAATCCGCGGTCGTTCGACTGGTGCCGCTCGAGCCGGCGGCACGGGCGACGGTCGACTTCGGTCTGCTCTCGAAGCTGGTGGCGGGCGCGTTTTCGGCGCGGCGCAAGAAGCTGAAGAACGCGCTGCCGCTCGCCGCGGCAGAGTTCGCCGCGCTCGCCCTCGACCCGGATCAGAGACCGGAAAACCTCGCCCCGGGCGATTACGTTCGCGTCGCGCAGTTCGTCGCGCGGCGCGGGAATCGTTCAGAGGCGCCCTAGCGGGACTTGCGTTCGATGAACTCGATCTTGTAGCCGTCGGGGTCTTCGACGAAGGCGATGACCGTGGTCCCGCCCTTCACCGGACCGGCCTCGCGCGTCACCTTGCCGCCCTTGGCACGCACGGCCTCGCAGGTCTTGGCGGCGTCCTCGACCTCGATCGCGACGTGGCCGTAGGCGCTGCCGAGATCGTACTTGTCGACCCCGTAGTTGTACGTCAGCTCGAGCACGGTCGCCTTGTCTTCCGTGTCGTAGCCGACGAAGGCCAGTGAATACTTCTGCTCCGGGCGGTCCGTGCTGCGCAGCAGCTTCATGCCGAGGACGTCCGTATAGAACTTGACCGAGCGATCCATGTTGCCGACGCGCAGCATGGTGTGCAGCATTCTCATGAGGCTCTCCCTATCAACGGTAACGCGGCGCCTTCGCGCTCGAGGCGCGTGCGCGCCTGGCGCCAGTCAGGATACAGCGATTCGACGACGCGCCAGAAGCGTTTCGAATGGTTCAGCTCGACCAGGTGAGCGACCTCGTGCGCCACCACGTAATCCGCAAGCGCAGGCGCGAGCTGCGCGAGGCGCCAGCTGTAGCGGATGCTGCCTTGCGCAGTACACAGACCCCACTGGCGTTCCGCCGAGGAAATGCTGACCGCGGGCGCGCTGCGTCCGAGACGCGCGGCGTAGGCCGCCGAGCGCGGCGCGAGCGCGGCAAGCGCCTGCGCGCGCAACCAGCGCCGCAGCAGGGCGATGACACGATGACGTGCCGCGGGATCCGGCGTCGATATGCAGAGCCGCGCGCCGTCCCGCCGCACCCCGGGTCGCCCGGCGGCCAGCGCAAGAACATGCGGCTCGCCGAAAACCGGCAGCCGCTCACCGCCGAACCCCAGGACCGGCGCCGCGTGCGGCACGTCGGCCCATTCGTCGAGCCGTGCCACGATCCAGCGCTGCTTTTCGAGGAGAAAGGCCTCGATTTCGCGCCACGCCGCGTTTAGCGGCGCGCTCACCGAGAGTCCGCGCGCGTCGACCGTAATCGCGATCGTCCGCCGGCGCCTGCGCGTGAAGCGGTATTCGACCCGCCGGCCGGCGAGAACCGTATTGCGGCCGCGCCCGTCGGCGCCCGGCGGCGCGCCGAACAGATTCAGCTGCTCGGGCAAAGCTCGTGCTGCTGCGCTTCGATCCACGTTTCCGCCAACCGGTTGATCGTCTCGGCGCTGCGGCCTGCGCTGTCGATCGCCGGGCCGATCCGCACGGTGACCAGGCCCGGGCGCTTGAGAAAGCCGTTGCGCGGCCAGCGCAGCCCCGCGTTGTGCGCGACCGGGATGACCGGCGCGTGGGTCCGCGCGGCGAGCCAGGCGCCGCCGAGCTGATACTTCCGGCGCCGGCCCGGTGCGGTGCGCGTGCCTTCGGGAAACACGACGATCCAGAATCCCTGCGCGAGCCGCTCCGCGCCGCGCGCGGCGAGCCGGCGCAGCGCGGCGCGACCCCGGCTGCGATCGATCGCGATCGGACTCATCAACGCAAGGCCCCAGCCGAAGAAAGGGATCCACAGCAGCTCGCGCTTGAGCAGATAGACCTGCGGCGGAAAGATCATCTGAAAGGCGAGCGTTTCCCAGGCCGACTGGTGCTTGGCGAGGATGACCGCGGGCCGCGCCGGCAGGTGCTCCAGACCCTCGACGCGCCAGCGGATGCCGCAGATCCAGCGCGCGAGCCAGACGACGCCGCGCGACCATAGGGAAATGATGCGGTAGCGTGCACGCCGCGGCAGCACCCAGGTGCACAGCGCGAACAACGCGTAGGGCGGCGTGATCACGATCAGCGCCGTCGCGAACAGCGCCGAGCGCAGCTGCATCATGGCGTGAGCTGCGCCGCGAAGGTCGCAAGATCGGAAAACACGCGCGTCTCGGCAGGCAGGCCGCCCGCATCCAGTGTGGCCTGGCCCTTTCCGGTCAGCACCAGCGCCGGCCGTGCCCCGGCCGCCGCCGCGGCCTGCAGGTCGCGCAGCGAATCGCCGACCATGACGGCGTCCTCGAGCGCGACGTTGAAGCGGCGGCCGATCTCGAGCAGCATGCCCGGCTTCGGCTTGCGGCAGGCGCAGTCCGAATCCGCCGCGTGCGGGCAGAAGAACACCGCTTCGATCCGCCCGCCCGCCTGCGCCACCGCGCGATGCATCGCGTCGTGGATCGCGTTCAGCGTTGCGACGTCGAACAGTCCGCGCGCGATGCCCGACTGGTTCGTCGCCACGACCAGGCGGTAGCCGGCCTGCGTCAGGCGCGCGATCGCCTCGAGGCTGCCGGGGATGGGCCGCCACTCGCCCGGCGACTTGATGTACTGGTCGCTGTCGAAATTGATCGTACCGTCGCGATCCAGGATGACGAGCTTCATGCCGCGAGCTTGGAGAGGTCGGCGACGCGGTTCATGGCCTTGCGCAGATCGGCCAGTAGCGCCAAACGGTTCTTGCGGAGTGCTTCCTCATCCACCATCACCATGACTTTGTCGAAAAACGCGTCGACCGGCACGCGCAACACGGCGAAGGTCTTCAGATAGCCGGTGAAATCACCGCGTTCGAACAGCTTCGACGCAGTCTCCGACGCGTCGCGTAGCGCGTCGAACAGCGCGCGTTCCTCCGGATCCTTCAGCGCGCTCGGATCGGCGTTCTGAAACGCTTCGCCCTTGGCTTCCGCCTGTCTGAGCAGGTTCGACACGCGCTTGTTTGCCGCGGCGAGACTCTCGGCCTCCGGCAGGGTCTGAAACGAACGTACAGCCTCCAGTTGCCTCGGCACGAGACTCAGCTGCGCGGGATGCATGTTGAGCACCGCGTCGACCTGCAGCGTGGTGTAGCCGAGATCCTTCAGGTAGCCGGCCAGCCGGTCGAAGATGAACTCCTGCATCTCCACCGCCGCCTTGCGCTTGAAAGCCTCGCTCGCGAACGCGTCGCGAACGAGATCAAACAGAGACAGCGTCAGCTCCCTTTCGATCAGTATCCGAATGATCCCCAGCGCCGCGCGCCGCAGTCCGAAAGGATCCCGGTCGCCGGTCGGCTGCTGGCCGATGCTGAACAGTCCCGCGATCGCATCGAGCTTGTCTGCCAGCGCGACGGCGCAGCCGATCGGCCCCGCAGGAAGCGCATCGCCCGAAAAGCGCGGCCGGTAGTGCGCTTCGATCGCGTCGGCGACCTCGGCAGGCTCTCCGTCGGCGCGCGCGTAATAGCGACCCATCACGCCCTGCAGCTCGGGGAACTCGCCGACCATCCCGGTCAGCAGGTCGGCCTTGGCGAGCCACGCGGCGCGCTCCGCCGCCGTGGCGTCGGCGTCCAGCGCGCGCGCAATCGATCCGGCGAGCAGCTGAATGCGCTCGACGCGCTCGAGCTGGCTGCCGAGCTTGTTGTGATAGACGACCTTGGCGAGCTGCGGCACGCGCGCCTCGAGCCGCGTCTTGCGGTCCTGTTGGTAGAAAAACCGCGCGTCGTCGAGCCGCGGACGCACCACGCGCTCGTTGCCGCCGACGATGTGTCGTGCGTCGTCGACGCGCATGTTGGACACGATGAGAAATTTCGGCAGCAGCCTGCCCGCGGCGTCGAACAGCGGAAAGTACTTCTGGTTCTGCTGCATCGTCAGGATGAGGCACTCCTGCGGCACGTCGAGGAACGCGGGATCGAATCGCCCCAGATACACGGTGGGCAGCTCGACCAGTGCGGTCACTTCGTCGAGCAGCCCGGCATGCTCGCCCAGCATGGCGCCCTCGCGCCCGGCCTCGGCCTGCAGCATGCCTTCGATCTCGGCGCGCCGGGCGGCGTAGTCCGCGACGACGCGCCCGTCTTCGAGCAGGCGCCGCTCGTAGTCGTCCGCGTTCTCGAGCTCGATCGACGACGCCCCGAGGAAGCGGTGCCCGTGCGTGACGCGGCCCGAGGCGAGGCCGAGGACGGTGCCGGGAACCACGCGCGCACCGTGCAGCATCACCAGCCCGTGCACGGGGCGCACGAACTGCGCGTCGCCGTCGCCCCAGCGCATGAGCTTGGCGATCGGAAGCCGACGCACGGCATCCGAGACGATCTCGCCGAGCACCGCGTCGAGCGTGGCGCCCTTGATCGATACGCGTGCGAGATAGACCTTGCCTTTCGGCGTGTCGCGCTGTTCCAGCGCGGTGACCGCGAGGCCGTATTTCTTGGCGAAGCCTTCGGCCGCCCTGGCGGGCGCGCTGATCGCGGGCCCTTGCACCTCCGTCATGCGGTCCTGCGCAACGTCCGCGACATTGGAGACTCTTGCTGCAACGCGCCGCGGTGTGGCAAAAAAGGTCGCCGTGCTGTTCGAGGTAGCCAGCCCCCGATCGCCGAGGCCAAGAAGAATCTGCTGCGAGAACGCACCGGCCAGCGTCGTGAGCGACTTCGGCGGCAGCTCTTCGGTCAGCAGCTCGACCAGCAGCGTCGCGTCGGCCATCTACGCCGCCTGCGGCGAACGCGCACACATCGGAAAGCCGAGCCGTTCGCGGGCCTCGAAATAAGCCTGCGCGACCGCGCGCGCCAGTGCCCGCACGCGGCCGATGTAGGCTGCACGCTCGGTCACCGAGATCGCACCGCGCGCATCGAGCAGGTTGAAGGCATGCGAGCACTTCATGACCATCTCGTAGGCCGGCAGCACGCACTGTGCCTCGATCAGGCGCTTGGCCTCGGCCTCAAAATCGCCGAAATGCCTGAACAGCATCTCGGCGTTCGACAGCTCGAAGTTGTAGCGTGACTGCTCGACCTCGTTCTGGTGATAGACATCGCCGTAGCTGACGCCGGGCGTCCAGACGAGATCGAACACGGATTCCTTGCCCTGCAGGTACATCGCGAGACGCTCGAGCCCGTAGGTGATCTCCCCGAGCACCGGCTTGCAGGCGAGACCGCCGACTTCCTGAAAGTAGGTGAACTGGGTGACTTCCATGCCGTCGAGCCACACTTCCCAGCCGAGGCCCCAGGCGCCGAGCGTCGGCGATTCCCAGTCGTCCTCGACGAAGCGGATGTCGTGGACCTTCGGATCGATGCCGAGCGCAACGAGCGAGGCGAGGTAAAGGTCCTGGATGTCGGCCGGCGAGGGCTTGAGGGCGACCTGGTACTGATAATAGTGCTGCAGCCGATTCGGGTTGTCGCCGTAGCGCCCGTCCTTGGGTCGGCGCGAGGGCTGCACGTAGGCCGCGTTCCAGTGTTCCGGGCCGATCGCGCGCAGAAAGGTCGCCGTGTGAAACGTGCCGGCACCGACTTCCATGTCGTAGGGCTGCAGCAATGCGCAGCCCAGACGGTCCCAGTACTGCTCGAGCTGGAGGATGATTTGCTGGAAGGTCGGCATGGGCAGGAAACGGGCCACGCCGCGCGACGGTCGTTCGATCGCGCGCGGTGGAACGACGCGGATTCTACCGGCTCCGTTCGAGCCGCGCGACGAGCATGGCGGCCACGAGGAGCAGTGCGGCCAGCACGAGCACCAGGCTGTTGCCCACACGGACGAACGGCGTCGCGCCGCGGTAGGCAAGTGCCGCCAGCTCGAGCTGGCCCCGGGCGAATTGCGGCAGGCGGCCGAGCACGGCACCATCGGCGGCGATCGCCGCAGTGATCCCGGTGTTGGTGGCGGTGAGCACCATGCGGCCGGTTTCGAGCGCACGCAAGCGGGCGATCTGCAGATGTTGCGACGGCGCGAGCGAATCGCCGAACCAGGCGACGTTCGATACGTTGACGAGCAGCGTTGCCGCCGGCAACGCGCGCGCGATCTCGGCGCCGAACGCGTCCTCGTAGCAGACGTTGACCGCCACGCGCTGTCCGGCGACCTCCAGCAGCGGCTGCCGCGGCGGGCCGCCGGAAAAATCGGACAGCGGCACCGCCAGCCAGCGCATCACCCAGGCGAAGCCCGGCGGGACGAATTCGCCGAATGGCACGAGATGCACCTTGTGATAGGCCTGGTGCGGCGCTGTGCCGAGGCTGATGACGCTGTTGGTATAGTGGCCCTGCCCGCCGGCGTCGCGCAGCGGCGCGCCGATCAGCAGGTCGCCGCCGTTGCGGCGCCCGATGGCTTCGAGCCGCGCGAGGTAGGCCGGATCGACCAGGTCGAGAAAGCGTGGCAGCGCGGTTTCCGGCATCACGATGAGGCGGGCGCGCGAGCGCTCGGCGAGCCGGGCATAGGTTTCGAGCGTTTCGGCATAGCGCAGCGGATCGAACTTCAGATCCTGTGCGACATTGCCCTGCAGCAGGGTGACCGGCGTGACGACGCTCAGCGGCGTGGTCCAGCGCACGGTGTGCAACGCAGCCCCAGCGGCGACGATCAGTCCGACGGCGACCGCGGCCTGCGCGCGACCCGGGCCGCTCGCCAGGCACCAGAGCGCGCCGGCCAGGACGAGCGTCGCGAGCGAGATCAGATACACGCCGCCGACCGGCGCATAGCCCGCGAGCGGGGTGTCGGTCGCCGCGTAGCCCGCAGCGAGCCAGGGAAATCCGGTCAGCAGCCAGCCGCGCAACCATTCGAGCACGGTCCACGCGGCGGGGGCGACCAGCGTCGCACGCACCCAGGCAGGGCCGGGTGCGCGCGCCTGGAGCCATCCGGCACAGGCCGGATACAGCGCGAGATAGGCGCAGAAGCCGAGCGTCGCGAGGCCCGCGAGCGGCGCAGGCATGCCGCCGAAGCGCGCCAGGCTCACGTACACCCAGGACACACCGCAGCCGAACAGGCCGAGACCGAACCAGAATCCGACGCCGAAGGCCGCCCGCGGCGAGCGCGCGACCTGCCATAGATGGATCAGCACGACGTAGGCTGCGAGGCCGAGCAGCGGCAGCTCGAGCGGCGCGAATCCGCCGACCGCGGCGGCGCCGGCGACGAACGCGATCGCCGCGCGCAGCGCGGGGCGCCCGGCCAGTCGCACGCGCGCAAAGCGCGCCATCAGCTGTGCAGCGCTGCCGCGGCGCGGCCGCGCCCCGCCGGCTGCGACACCTCAGTTCACTTTCTCGACGACGAGCATGTGGACGCGCCGGCTGTCCGCATTGCGCACGTGGATGCGCAGGCCCTGCAGCGTCAGCGTGTCGCCGCGCTTCGGCACGCGGCCGAGCTCTGCGATGACCAGCCCGCCGACCGTGTCGAATTCCTCGTCGGGAAAGTGCGTGCCGAACGCGGCGTTGAAGTCCGCGATCTGCGTCAGCGCCTTGACCCGGTAGCGTCCGCCCGGCTCGGCGATGATGTTGTCGGCGACCTCATCGAAGTCGTACTCGTCCTCGATCTCGCCGACGATCTGCTCGAGCACGTCTTCGATGGTGACCAGTCCCGCAACGCCGCCATACTCGTCGGCGACGATCGCCATGTGATTGCGCGTGGCGCGGAACTCGCGCAACAGGACGTTGAGCGGCTTGGATTCGGGCACGAAGACCGCGGGCCGCAGCATGTCGCGCACGTTGAACTCCTCCTCGCCCGCGTAATAGCGCAGCAGGTCCTTGGCAAGCAAGACCCCGATCACGTCATCGCGGTTCTGGTCGATGACCGGGAAGCGCGAATGCGCCGTCGAGATGACCTGCGGAATGAAGTTCTCGACGGGGTCGTTGACGTCGATCACGTCCATCTGCGCGCGCGGGATCATGATGTCGCGCACCTGCATCTCGGAGACCGTCAGCGCGCCCTCGATGATCGAAAGCGCGTCCGCGTCGAGCAGGTTGCGATCGTGCGCCGAGCGCAGCAGCCGGATCAGCTGCTCGCGGTCCTCGGGCTCGCGCATCAGGAACGCCGAAAGGCGCTCCAGCAAACTCGGATTCGAGGGGTCGTTCATCGAAGCGGCGCCCGGGGCGCGACGGCCATTCTACCTTGCCTTGCGCCGCGTCTTGGTCGGCAGGACATAGGGATCAGCGAAACCGAGGCCGCGGAGAATGCGACGCTCGCGCGCTTCCATGCGTGCCGCCGCCGCGCGCCGTGCGTGATCGTAGCCGCGCAGGTGCAGCAGGCCGTGAATCACCAGATGCGCGTAATGTGCCGCCGTGGTCTTGCCCTGCGCGCGCGCTTCGCGCAGGACCACCGCATGGCAGAGCACGATGTCGCCGCGCAGGGCGGGCGCTTGCGCGTACGCAAACGACAGGACGTTGGTCGCCGCGGCGCGCCTGCGGTACATCCAGTTGAGCCGTTGCGCTTCGCGTTCGCCCACCACGCGCAGGGTGACCTCGGCGTTCGGCGGACAGACCGCGCGCGCCCAGGCGCGCAGGCGGCGCTCGCCCGGGACACCGCGTGCGCGCGTGACGCGCTGGACGCGGATCCGCCGGCGCGCCTCAGGGCTCCGAGGCCGCGTCCGAGTGCTTTTCGTAGGCATCGATAATGCGCGCGACCAGCGGGTGACGCACCACGTCCTTGGCACCGAACTCGGTAAACGCGATGCCACGCACGCCCGCAAGGATGCGCCGCGCCACGATCAGTCCGCTGCGCTGACCGCGGGCCAGGTCGATCTGCGTGACGTCGCCCGTGACGACCGCCTTCGCGCCGAATCCGATGCGCGTCAGGAACATCTTCATCTGCTCGGGGGTCGTGTTCTGCGCTTCGTCGAGAATGATGAACGCCTGATTGAGGGTGCGTCCGCGCATGTACGCGAGCGGCGCAAGCTCGATCGAGCCGCGCTCGAGCAGGCGCCCGGTCTTGTCGAAGCCCATCAGGTCGTACAGCGCGTCGTACAGCGGCCGGAGGTAGGGATCGACTTTCTGCGCCAGGTCACCGGGCAGGAATCCGAGCCGCTCGCCGGCTTCCACGGCGGGCCGCACGAGCACGATGCGCTTCACGCTGTCGCGCTCGAGCGCATCGACCGCGCAGGCGACGGCGAGGAAGGTCTTGCCGGTCCCCGCCGGGCCGATCCCGAAGGTGACGTCGTGCGCCAGGATGTTCTCCAGATATTCGATCTGGCGTGGCGTGCGGCCGTGCAGGTCTGCGCGGCGCGTGAGCAGCTGCGGGCCTTCGCGATGCGTCGCCCCGGGGCGGCCCTGCATCAGCTCGGTGAGACCGAGCTGCAGGTCGTCGAGCGACAGCTCTTCGGTGGCGCGCGCGTAAAAGCTCTCGAGCGCCTGCACGGCGCGCGCCGCCTGGCCGGGGTCGCCGCGCACGGTGAACTGGGCGCCACGGCGCGCAATCGAGACGTCGAGCGCAGACTCGATCTGGCGCAGGTTGGCATCGAGCGCGCCGCACAGGCGCGCGAGCCGCTGGTTGTCGACCGGTTCGAGCCGAAGCTGCAGGGGCCGCGCGCTCGCCGCTCGGCTCACGGGCTTACCGGATGGCTGCGTCGCTGAAACCGCGCGCTCCTGCGCTACGCCGCGCGCACGTCGCGCACGTCCGCCTCGTCGGCCCCGTCGGACGCCAGGGTTCCGCGCAGCGAATGGGCGCGCGCGGCATCGATGCGCACGCCGACGAAGCGGCCGATCAGACGCGGGTCGCCCATGAAGTTGACCACGTGATTGCTGCTCGTACGGCCGCTGAGCGCCGCCGGGTCCTTCTTCGAAGGACCCTCGACCAGCACCGGCTCGACCCGTCCCAGCATGGCGGCGCGGATGGCCTGCGCCTGCGCTTCGATCTGGCGCTGCAGCCGCTGCAGCCGCGCGCGCTTGGCTTCCTGCGAAAAATCGTCGGGCAGCTCGGCGGCGGGGGTGCCGGGACGCGGGCTGTACAGGAACGAGAACGCGTCGTCGAAGCCGATTTCGCGCACCAGCGCGAGCGTGGCCTCGAAATCGGCCTCGGTTTCTCCGGGGAAGCCGACGATGAAATCCGACGACAGGCTGATGCCGGGACGCGCCGCGCGCAGGCGCCGGGCGATCGAGCGGTACTCGAGCGCCGTATAGCCGCGCTTCATCGCCGCCAGGACGCGATCGGACCCCGATTGCACGGGCAGGTGCACGTGCGCCGCGAGCTGCGGCAGGCGGCGGTGCGCATCGATCAGGCGCGCAGTGAACTCGCGTGGGTGGGAGGTCGTGTAGCGGATTCGCTCGATGCCATCGATCTCGGCCACGTAGGCGAGCAGGGCGGCGAAATCGGCGGGCGCGCCGTCAATCGCGCCGCGCCAGGCGTTCACGTTCTGGCCGAGCAACGTGACCTCGCGCACGCCCTGCGCCGCGAGATCCGCGATCTCGCCGACCACATCGTCGAATCCGCGCGACACTTCGGGCCCGCGCGTATAAGGCACGACGCAGAAGCTGCAGTACTTGCTGCAGCCCTCCATGATCGAGACCTGGGCGCAGGGCCCTGCGCCGCGCGCGGCGGGCAGATGATCGAATTTTTCGACCTCGGGAAAGCTGATGTCGATCTGCGCTTTGCCCGAGCGTCGCCGGCGCCGGATCAGCGCCGGCAGGCGATGCAAGGTTTGCGGGCCGAACACGACGTCGACGAACGGCGCGCGGTCGACGATCGCGGCGCCCTCCTGGCTCGCGACGCAGCCGCCGACGGCGATCAGCAGCGCAGGATTCGCGCGCTTGAGATGCCGCACACGGCCGAGGTCGGCAAACACCTTCTCCTGCGCTTTTTCGCGCACCGAGCAGGTATTGAACACGATCACATCTGCGTCTTCGGGTCGATCGGTCTGCTCGAGGCCGTCGCTCGCCGCAAGCGCGTCGGCCATGCGCGCCGAGTCGTACGCGTTCATCTGGCAGCCGAAGGTGCGGATGTGCAGCTTGCCGCCCACGGGCGATCTCCCGGCGCTCACTTCTCGGGGTCGGGCTTGGCGGCTTCCTCGGGACTGAGGATCCAGATGCGGTGCACCTGACCCTGCAGGTCGAGTTTGTACTTGACCAGGGATTCGGGCGGCAGCATCCCCGGGAGAATGATGCGATTCGACGTGTCGCGAATCTGCGCGCCGTTGCCGAGCCGTACCGTCTCGCCGTTCAGTTCAAAGGTCATGTCGCTGATATGGCGCATGACGCCGCGCTCGGCGTCCGCCGGGATCGTGCGCAGCTGCGCGGCCGCAGGCGAAGCCAGCAGCGCGACCGCGAGCGCGACGGCCGCCCGCCAGGCAGCTTTGGACCAGGACATTAGGCGCTGTGTCTACGGGTCGCCACGGGCTGCATTGTACGCGCTGTGCGTCGACGCGCCGACCGGCCGGCGGCGGAGAAAGGGGATGGTGGCGAATCAGGGACTCGAACCCCGGACCCACGGATTATGATTCCGCTGCTCTAACCAGCTGAGCTAATTCGCCCCCGGGAAAGGGGACGGATTGTCGCCTTCGCGCGGGTGGCGGGTCAAGCCGGCCGCGCGGTCCGCGGCGCGGCGCTCGCGCTCGCTAGAATGCACGCATGATGTTCGATATTGCCGTGGTCGGGGCGGGGCCTGTCGGGCTTGCGTTCGCGCGCGCCGTGCAGGACCTGTCGGTGGCCGTGCTTGCGCCTGCAGCGCCGCCGCCCGCGCCTGCGGATGGGGCGCCAATGGGCGCACGGATCTACGCGATCAGCCCGGGCAACGTCGCGTTCCTGCGCGCGCTGCGGGTCTGGCAATGGATCCCCGAAACCCGCGTGACGCCGGTGCACGCGATGCAGATCCATGGCGACGACGGGCGCGCGCGGCTCGAATTCGACGCGTATCGCGGCGGCGTCGAAGCGCTGGCCTGGATCGTCGAGGACGCGGCATTGCAGGCTGCCCTGTGGCAGGCGCTGGCGGGCCGCGAGCGCTGCACGCTGCTTCCCGGTCAGGCTTGCAGCGCGCTCGAGCTGCGCGAGGATGCGGCGCGTCTGCGCCTCGGGGACGGCCGCGCGCTTGCGGCGCGCCTCGTCGTGGGCGCAGACGGCGCACATTCGGCCCTGCGCGAGATGGCGGGCATCGAGGCGCATGCGAAGCCCTACGGCCAGAGCGCGGTGGTGGCGAATTTTGCCTGTGCGCAGCCGCATGGCAACGTGGCACGCCAATGGTTTCAGGGCGGCCCGATCCTCGCGCTGCTCCCCCTGCCGGGCAACCAGGTCTCGATGGTCTGGTCGCTGTCCGAGGCGGACGCCGAGGCGTGCCTGCAGCGCTCGCCCGAGGCGCTGTGCCGCGCCGTCGAAGAGGCCTCGGGCGGCGTGCTCGGCGCGCTGTCGCTGGTCGGCGCGCCGCAGGCGTTTCCCCTGCGCCGCCTCGTGGTGCGCCGCCCGGTGGCGACACGGCTGGCTCTGGTCGGCGATGCGGCGCACGTGGTCCATCCGCTCGCCGGACAGGGCGCCAATCTTGGCTTTCAGGACGCGCGCGCGCTGGCGGAGGTGCTGGCCGCGCGCGAGCCGGTGCGCGACATCGGCGGCGAGCGGATCTTGCGACGCTACCTGCGCGCGCGTGCGGAACCGGTCCTTGCAATGGATGCCGTGGTGCACGGCCTGTACGGGCTGTTCAACTCACGCGACCTCGGCGTCGCGCGCCTGCGCAATTTCGGATTGAACCTGGCCGGGCGGTTGCCGGTCATACGAAACCTACTGATGCGCCAGGCGATGAGCTGATGCGCGCCCCCGGAGACCCCATGACGCTTCTTTCCCGCTTCGCCGGCCTGCTGGCGGTACTCAGCTTCGCGCTCCCCGCCGCGGCCGACGAAGACACGATCAAGACGATCCGCGGCGTCGTGCAGACGAAGCTCGGTGGCGCGCAGATCGAAGCAATACAGCCGGCGGCCATGCCGGGCCTTTGGGAGGTGCAGGTTCGCACGGCGGATGGCCCGCACATCTTCTATACCGATGCCAAGGCGCATTACATCCTGTCGGGCAATCTGTACGACGCGCGCGCCGATCGCAACGTCACCGAGGAGCGGCTGCAGAAGCTTTCGGCGATCAAGTTCGAGGCCTTGCCGCTCGAGCAGGCGGTGAAGATCACGCGCGGCAACGGCCGACGGGTGCTGGCGATGTTCTCGGACCCTCACTGCCCGGCCTGCCAGCAATTCGAGAAGGAGCTCGCACAGATCGACGATGTCACGATCTACGTGTTCATGTACCCGGTCATCCGGCCCGAGCTGTCGGATCATTCGCGGGCCGTGTGGTGCTCGCCAAACCGCGCGAAGGCCTGGCTCGATCTCGCGTTGCGCAAGCAGCTGCCGACCGCACGCCCGAGCTGTGAGACGCCGATCGAGCAGGTGCTGGTGCTCGGGCGGCGGCTCGGCGTGAATTCGACGCCGACGCTGTTTCTCGCCACCGGCGAGCGGCTGCGCGGCGGCCTGCCTGCCGACCGCCTGGCGGTGGCCCTGGACGAGAGCAGCGGATCGACGAAGAACTGAGGCCCGCGCGCGGCGCCGGGGCGCCTCAGCGCTGCGGCGGCGATGCGCCGCGCGGCCACAGCAGCCACAGCCGGCCTTGCTGACGCATGCGGCCGGCCATCGCGCCCGCATCGGGTCCGCTACCCCAGTAGAAATCGGCGCGCAGCGGGCCGCGGATTGCGCCGCCGGTGTCGAGCGCGACGGTCAGCCGCTCGAGCGGCACGTCGGAAAGCGGCTCGGTGGTCGCGAGATAGACCGGTGCGCCGAGCGGAATGAAGCGCCGGTCCACCGCGAGGCTCGCGCCGGCGCGCAGCGGCACGCCGAGCGCCCCGATCGGCCCGTCGTGCGCCGGCAGGTCGGGCAGGACGCGAAAGAACACATAGCTCGGATTGGCGTCGAGCGCGGCGCGCAGCTTGTCCGGATTCGCTTCGGCCCAGGCCTGAATGCCCTGCATCGATGCCTCCTCGAGTCGCATCTCGCCGCGCTCGACGAGGTGGCGGCCGAGCGAGCGATACGGGTGCCCGTTCTGGTCCGCGTAGCCGAGCCGCAGCTGCGCGCCGTCTTCGAATTGGATTCTTCCGGAACCCTGGATTTGCAGGAAGAACAGGGCGACCGGATCGGACACCCAAGCGAGCACCGGTGCTGCGAAGCGCTCGTTCACGTCCTCGATTTCGGCGCGCGAGTAGTACGGCACCAGGCGACGGCCCTCGATGCGCCCGCGCAGCCGGCGATGCTTGAGCTCGGGGTACAGGCTCGCCAGGTCGACCACGATCAGGTCGGCGGGAACGCCGAACACCGGCGTGTGGAAGCGCTCGCTGCGCGCGCGCCGGCCTGCGAGAACCGGCTCGTAATACCCGGTGATCAGGCCGTGCGTCTCGCCCTCGGACGATGACAGGGCGTACGGCGTAAACGTCGCTTCGAAAAAGCCGCGCGCGGCGGCGTCATCCGGCGCAATTTCGCGTGCACGCATGCAGGCTGCGGCGAGCGCCGGATTCTGGCGGGCCCGCGCGCAACCGGCCACGAACGCGCGCAATGCGCCGCTTGCAGCGCTCGCCGCCCAGCCCGGCAGGGCGGCGAAATCGGTCGGCGCGTAGCGTGCCGTGACCGGCGCCGGCTGCTCGGGGCCGGGGCATTTCGGGCATGGCGCGCAGGCGGCGACCGTTACAATGAGCACGAGCGCGGTCAGCCCGGCGCGCCGCCGCGAACCCTCCAACGCCCGAGACGCAATGCAGCCCGGCATGTGGGTCATCCTGCTCGAAATCGGACTCGTGATCGGCCTTGCGGCGTTCATCGTATGGTGGACCTGGCCGAAAAAGCGCGACGCAGAAGCGGTCAGCGCCGAACGAAAGGACGGCGACGCCGAGCGCTGAACCGCCGCGCTAGTGCAGCACGCGCGGCATCGACAGCGTGAACTCCGGAATCGGTGCCTCGAAGCGCTTGCCGTCCTCGGCCACCATCTGATAGCTGCCGCGCATGGTGCCGACCGGGGTGGCGATCGCGGTGCCGCTCGTGTACTCGTGCTGCTCGCCGGGCGCGAGAACGGGCTGCGCGCCGACGACGCCGAGCCCGCGCACTTCCTGCACCAGCCCCTGCGCGTCGGTGATCACCCAGTGCCGGCTGACGAGCTGCGCCGTGACGCTGCCCGTATTGCGGATGGTGATCGTGTAGGCGAACACGTACTGACCGGCAGCCTCGTCGGATTGCTCCGGCAGGTACTGCGTGCGCGCGCTGACTTCGATCGTGTATCGCTTCTCGCTCGACATGCGCGCATTGTAAACTCGCGCGATCATGAGCGAGCGCTACCGTATTGCGCCGAGCATCCTGTCCGCGGACTTCGCGCGGCTCGGCGAGGAGGTGCGCGCGGTGGCGGCGGCCGGCGCCGACCTGATCCATTTCGACGTGATGGACAACCATTACGTGCCGAATCTGACGATCGGGCCGCTGGTCTGCGCCGCGGTGCGCCCGCACGTCACGATTCCGATCGACGTCCACCTGATGGTCGAGCCGGTCGACCGCATCGTGGGGGACTTCGCCGAAGCAGGGGCGAACCTGATCAGCTTTCATCCGGAAGCGTCGCGTCATGTCGATCGCACCCTGAGCCTCATCCGCGAGCATGGCTGCAAGGCGGGGCTGGTGTTCAATCCGGCGACGCCGCTGGCCTGGCTCGATCACACCCTGGACAAGCTGGACCTCGTGCTGCTGATGTCGGTGAACCCGGGCTTCGGCGGCCAGCGCTTCATCGAATCGGTGCTGCCGAAGGTTGCCGAGGCGCGCCGCCGCATCAATGCAGCCCCGGGCGGCCACGAGATCTGGCTCGAGGTCGACGGCGGCGTCAAGATCGACAACATCGCGCGCGTCGCGGCGGCGGGCGCCGATACCTTCGTCGCCGGTTCGGCAATTTTCGGCTCGAAGGACTACGCGGCGACGATCCGCGACATGCGCACGCGGCTCGCGGGCGTCGCGCGCAGCTGAGCGGCAGCGCGCGTGGCGGCGATCCTTGCGCGCGCGGCGCTGATCGATCTCGACGGCACACTGCTCGACACCGCGCCGGACCTTGCGGCCGCGGCGAACGCGACCCTTGCGGAGCTGGGGCGGCCGGGCCTGCCGGTCGAGACGGTGCGCGATTTCGTCGGCCAGGGGATCGCGCATCTGCTGCGGCGCAGCCTCGAGGCGAGCACGGGCACAGCTGCGGCGGACGGGGTCTTCGAGGCCGCCTTCGCACGCTTTGCCGGACACTACGGCAGACTGAACGGCGCCGCCGCCCGGCCTTTCGAGGGTGTCCTCGAAGGACTCGCGGACATGCGGGCCATCGGCCTGCGCCTGGCCTGCGTGACGAACAAGGTCGCGCGCTTTACCGAGCCGCTGCTCCTCGCAAGCGGCCTGCGCGCCTATTTCGACGCCGTCGTGACCAGCGACTCGGCCGGCGCGCGCAAGCCCGATCCGGCGATTTTTCTCGACGCCTGCCGGCAGCTCGACGTTCCTCCGGAAGAGGCCTGCGTGATCGGCGACTCGGCAAACGATGCCGAGGGCGCGCGTGCCGCCGGCTGCCGCTTCCTGCTCGTGCCCTACGGCTATCGCGAGGGGCGCGGGCTGCGCGAGATCGAATCCGATGGTATAGTCGCCACGCTTCGCGAGGCCGCGAAGCTGCTGAGAATTCCAAGGTCGCCTCCGTAGCCAACGTGATGATCAAGGTTCCGTCCTGCCTGCTGCAACCCGGCAGCGCCCTCTGGCGTAGCTGGCGCCTCTGGCGCCGCTAGCGCGCAACGCGTCCCCGCGCGGCCCCGGGCGGCGCGAATATCGGGGGCCGTAAAACCACGATCCGGCACGATTTTCTGGCGCCTCGACTCGAGGCTGGAGTCCCGCATGAACGAGCGCGAATTCCGTCAGCTCGCAGAACAGGGTTACACGCGCGTGCCCGTGGTGTCCGAAGCGCGCGCCGATCTGTACACGCCGCTCGCGGTCTACATGAAGCTCGCCGGCGGGCCGTATTCCTACCTGCTCGAATCGGTGGTCGGCGGCGAGCGCTTCGGGCGCTACTCGTTCATCGGCCCGGCCTGCGCCGAACGCATCGAGGCGCGCGGAACCACCGTGCGCCGGCTGCTGCGCGATGCGCGCGGCGCCGATGTCACCCTGGAGCGCATCGAGAACACCGATCCGTTCGAGTACGCGCGGGGCTGGCTGAAGGCGCAGCGTGTCGCGCCGGTGCCCGCCGCGCTGCGCTTCGGCGGCGGGCTGGTCGGCTACTTCGGCTATGAGACCGTGAAGCACGTCGAGCCGCGCGCGCTGCGCGCGGACAAGCCCGATCCGCTCGGCACCCCGGACATGCTCTTGCTGGTCTCGGATGAGCTCGCGGTGGTCGACAACGCCTTCGGCAAGCTCTATCTGGTGGTGTACGCGGACCCGCGTGAGCCCGAGGCCTGGCGGGCGGCGCAGGCCCGCCTCGAGGCGCTGCGTCATCGGCTCGCGACGCCGCTGCCCGAGAGCGTGCTGTTGTCCGCCGCCCCGGAAGGACCCCCGGCCGAGCCGGCTGCGCTCGAGTGCACCTTCAACGAAGCCGATTTCCTGGCCGCGGTGCGGCGCTCCAAGGACTACGTCACCGCCGGCGACATGATGCAGGTGCAGATTTCACAGCGCACGACGCGTGCCTTCGAGGCGCAGCCGATCGCGCTGTACCGCGCCCTGCGCAGCCTGAACCCCTCGCCGTACATGTACTACTTCGATTTCGGCGACCACCACGTCGTCGGCGCCTCGCCGGAGATCATGGTGCGGCTCTCGGGCGACACGGTGACGCTGCGGCCGATCGCCGGCACGCGGCCCCGGGGCGGGACGGTGGAGGAGGACGCCAGGATCGCCGGGGAACTGCTCGCCGATCCGAAGGAGCGCGCCGAGCACGTGATGCTGATCGATCTGGGGCGCAACGACGTCGGCCGGGTCGCGACGATCGGGTCCGTGAAGGTCACCGAGCAGATGGTGGTCGAGCGCTACTCGCACGTCATGCACATCGTGTCCAACGTCGAAGGCAAGATCGCGCCGGGGCTCGACGCCGTCGACGTGTTCAAGGCGAGCTTTCCGGCAGGTACCGTGACCGGCGCGCCCAAGGTGCGCGCGATGGAGATCATCGACGAGCTCGAGCCGGTCAAGCGCGGCGTCTACAGCGGCGCGGTCGGCTATCTCGGCTTCAACGGCGACATGGACGTCGCCATCGCGATCCGCACCGCGGTCCTCAAGGAGGGCAAGCTGCACGTGCAGGCGGCGGCGGGGATCGTCGCGGACTCCGATCCGCTGTCCGAATGGCAGGAGACGCAGCACAAGACGCGCGCGATCCTGCGCGCGGCGGAGGTGGTGGACGCCGAGCAGGGCACCGCTGCGTCGGCGGCGCGCGCCGGGCGACCGGTGGCCGCCTGAGGACGCCGTCATGCTGCTGATGATCGACAACTACGACTCGTTCACCTACAACCTCGTGCAGTACCTCGGTGAGCTCGGCGCGGCGGTGCGCGTGGTGCGCAACGACGAGATGTCCGTCGACGCGCTCGAGGCGCTGGGTCCCGAGCGCGTCGTCATCTCCCCCGGGCCCTGCACGCCGAACGAGGCGGGCATCTCGGTGGCCCTGGTCGAGCGTCTCGCGGGCCGGGTGCCGATCCTCGGCGTGTGCCTCGGCCACCAGTCGATCGGCCAGGCCTACGGCGGGCGCATCGTGCGCGCGCGCACCATCATGCACGGCAAGGTCTCGATGGTGCGCCATGGTGGCGCGGGGGTCTTCGCCGGCCTGCCCGGGACGTTCACCGCGACGCGCTACCACTCGCTGGTGGTCGAGCGCGATTCGCTGCCCGCCTGTCTCGAGATCACAGCCGAGTCGGACGACGGCGAGATCATGGGTCTGCGCCACCGCAGCCTCGATGTCGAGGGCGTGCAATTTCATCCGGAGGCGCTGCTCACCGAGCACGGCCATTCGCTGTTGAAGAATTTTCTGCAAAGGGGACCTCAATGAGCATCACGATTGCCGATGCGATCCAGCGCACGGTCGAGCACCGCGAGGTGTTTCACGACGAAATGCTGCACGTCATGCGCCAGATCATGCGCGGCGAGCTGACGCCGGCGCAGATCGCGGGATTCATCGTCGGGCTGCGGGTCAAGAAGGAGACGATCGGCGAGATCACCGCGGCGGCGCAGGTGATGCGCGAATTCGCCACCCGCGTACCGGTTAAGCACCCCGAGCAGGTGCTCGACGTGGTCGGCACCGGGGGTGATGCGGCGCGCACCTTCAACATCTCGACCGCGGCGACCTTCGTCTGCGCGGCCGCCGGCGCCAAGGTGGCAAAGCACGGCAACCGCGCAATTTCCGGCTCGACCGGCAGCGCCGACGTGCTCGAGGCGCTCGGCGCGACGCTTGAACTCAGCCCGGAGCAGATCGCGCGCTCGGTCGACGAGATCGGCGTCGGGTTCATGTTCGCGCCGTCGCACCATCCGGCGATGAAGCATGCTGCGCCGGTCAGGAAGGAGCTCGGCGTGCGCACGATCTTCAACATCCTCGGCCCGCTGACGAACCCCGCGGGGGCGCAACGCCAGCTGCTTGGCGTGTTCCACCCCGACCTGGTCGGCATCCAGGTGCGCGTGCTGCAGCGGCTCGGCTCGAAGCACGTCATGGTGGTCTACGGCCTGGACGGCATGGACGAGCTGTCGATTTCCGGCGAGACCCACGTCGGCGAGCTGCTCGACGGCGAAGTGCACGAGTACCTGATCCACCCCTCGAAGCTCGGGCTCGAGCTGTACGACCGGCGTGCGATCCAGGTGAACACGGTCGAGGAATCGAAGGCCATGATCCTCGCGGTGCTCGACAACCAGCCCGGCCCGGCGCTAAACATCGTGCTGCTGAACGCCGGCGCGGCGATCTACGTCGCAGGCAAGGCCAAGACGATCGAAGCCGGGATCGAGAAAGCGCGCGAGGTGATCGCCAAGGGCGCCGCGAAGGAAACGCTCGAGCGCTTCGTCGCGTTCACGAATCGGGCGAAGGCCTAAGGCTGTTGTGGGCGCGCGACGACCGGCCCGGTCGCCGGAAATGCTCGCTCTCGCCGCGCAGGCCGAGGCGGCGCTGCGCGAGGGCGCGCCCGAGCGGGCGGCGCAGGCCTACCGCGCGCTGGTCGAAATCGCGCCCGGCGACGTCGCCGCGTGGTATGCGCTCGCGACGATCGCGCTGGGGGCCGGCCGGCCGGACCGCGCGCTCGAGCCGATCGCGCGCGCGGTCGCGCTCGATCGCAAGGGCGCCCCGCTGCACGCGCTGCACGCGGTGGCCCTGGCCGAGCTCGGGCGCCACGCCGAGGCCGAGGTCGCCGCGCGCCGCGCGGTGAAGCTCGGGCCCGCCGATGCCGGCGCGCACTACAACCTTGGCAAGATTCTGTTGATCCTCGGCCGCATCGACGAGTCGATCGGCGAATGCCAGCGCAGCATCGCGCTCGATGGCGAAAGACCCGGCGCCTACTTCAACCTCGCGCTGGCGCTCGATCGGCGCGGCGACTTCGAGGCCGCGTGGGGCGCCGTCGAGCGCGGGCTGAACGTCGCCGCCGACGATCCCTGGCTGCTGAGCTGGAAAGCGATCGCCATCGAGCGGCGCGAGGGCGCCTCGGCCGCCGTGGCGTTCCTGCGCGCGCAGCTCGAGCGCCTGCCGGACCTGGACGCGCTGCATTTCTCGCTCTACAGCCGCTTGCTGGGCCTGGGGCAGTGGAGCGAAGCCTGGCCCGAGCTGTTGTGGCGCAGCCAGCGGCGGCTCGGCCGGCGTCCCGCGGCCGACGAGTACCGGTCCCGCCGGCTGCCGGCGCGGCTCGACGGCGCGCAGGTCCTGCTGCTCGCCGACTGGGGGCTGGGAGATTTCCTCTTTTTCGCGCGCTTTGCGCCGCAAGTCGCTGCGCGCGGCGCGCGCATCACGCTGCGCGCGCCGCCGAAGCTCCTGCCGCTGGCGCGCCAGTGGACCTGGGCGCAGGTGGTCCCCGACGAAGGCCCGGTGGACGCGTCGGCGTTCGACCGGATCGAGACGCTCGAGGACCTGCCCGCGCTGCTCGCGGCCGACGCGCCGGCGCACACGCTCGCCCTGCGTGCCGACGAGGCGCAGCGTGCGCGCTGGGCGGCGACGCTGGCGCGCGCCGGCGCGCGCCCGTATATCGGCGTCAGCTGGCGCGCGGGAACCGATCTGCGCGAACGCCCGGGGCCTGGCGACGAGGTGACCCGCCTTTCCAAGCAATGTCCCATCGACTCGATTGCCGCGACGCTGTCGCCGATCGCGGGTACGCGCGTGGTGCTGCAGCGCGGACCGCGCGAAGGGGAGGTGGCGCAATTCGCGGCGCGTGCCGGGGGCGCGCTGTGCGACCTCTCAGAGGTCAACGAAGATCTCCCGGCAATGGCGGCGGTGCTCAGCCTGCTCGACGATTACGTCGGGGTGAGCAATACCAACATGCACCTGCGGGTCGCGCTCGGGGGGACGGCGCGCGTGCTCGTGCCGTTTCCGCCGGAAGGTCGCTGGGGCTCGAGCGGTGACGTCTCGCCGTGGTTTCCGGGTTTCTCGATCTATCGCGACGCCGGCGGCTGGACGACCGCGCTCGAGCGGCTGCGTGCGGATCTGGCGCAGGCGCATGGCGGGGCGCATTCGCGATGAGCGACATACTGCGCCGCATTCTCGATTCGAAGCGCGCCGAGGTGGCTGCGGCGCAGCGCGCCGTCTCCCGAAGCGAGATCGAGGCGCGCGCCCGCGCCGCAGCCCCGGCGCGCGATTTCCTCGGCGCGATCCGCGCGAAGCGCGCCGCGCGGCAGCCTGCGGTCATCGCCGAGATCAAGCGCGCGAGTCCGTCGAAGGGCCTGCTGCGCGCCGACTTCGATCCGGGCGCGATCGCACGTGCCTACGAAGCGGCCGGCGCGGCCTGCCTGTCGGTGCTGACCGACGCGCCTTATTTTCAAGGCGCGCCCGAGCATCTCGTCGCGGCGCGCGCTGCCTGCGCGCTCCCTGCGCTGCGCAAGGACTTCATGATCGATGCGTATCAGGTGTTCGAGGCGCGCGCGCTCGGCGCCGATTGCATCCTGCTGATCGTCGCGGCGCTCGCGCCTGCCGAAATGGCAGCGCTCGAGGCGCTCGCGATCGAGCAGGGGATGGCGGTGCTGGTCGAGGTGCACGATGCCGCCGAGCTCGAGCGGGCGCTGGCGCTGAAAACGCCGCTGCTCGGCATCAACAATCGCGATCTGCGCAGCTTCGAAACCCGGCTCGAGACGACGCTCGATCTGCTGCCGCGCATTCCCGCGGACCGGATCGTGGTCACCGAGAGCGGCATCGGGGCACCGGCCGACGTCGCGCGGATGCGGGCGAACGGCGTCGGCGCTTTCCTCGTGGGCGAAGCGTTCATGCGGGCGCCGGACCCGGGCGCAGCGCTGTCGAGCTTGTTCGCTTCAATGTAACGATATGAAAAAAAAGGGTATTTTCCTGAGGGGCGAGGTGTTGCGCATGCACAACGGGTTTTCCCCGTAGGCGTGACATAAGACGCGGCGGCGTTGCTTGACGGTCACGCACTCCGGCACAATTCAAGCAACCTTCTCACGTGAGAGGTTTGGGCGAGCGGTGACGCCGTTCGATTCATCAAACAAGTTGGGAGACTTCTGCATGCAAAAGAAACTTCTAGCCGTGGCCGTCGCCGGCGCGCTCGCCCTTCCGGGAGCCGCATCCGCAGCGTCGAGCGTGACGATCACTGGCTTTTTCAAACTGAGCTACGCGTGGACCAAAGTTTCGAATCAAACGGGTGGCGCAAGCCAGTCGCAAGACCGGGTCCAGGACGAATCCTCGCGGATCTACTTCCGCGTGGTCGAGGACCTGGGCGGCGGCCTTCAGGCGATCGGTCAGATCGACTGGCGGATCGCGATGGACGCCGGCCAGGATGGCGCGAGCGGCGCGAACTGGGTCGGCCTGCGCAGCAAGTCCTGGGGCCAGGCGACGTTGGGCCGGCATGACCTGCACTACATCTACACGGAAGACCAGTCGTACTCGCGCGGCGGCTCGCTGAAGGGTACGAACACCTCGATCATCGCGTTCTCCGCTGGCGGCGTGTTCGCGATCGCGAACGCGACCCGGACGCCGAACACGATCGTGTGGGATTCGCCGAACTGGAAGGGCTTCACCCTGAAGGCCGCCTACTCGACGAACCCGTACGCGGCGTCGGAAGCCGACATCGGCAGCACCGTGAGCGACGGCTGGGCCCTCAACCTCGCGCCGCAGTACAACGCGAAGAACTGGGGCATCGGCTACAGCTACTGGCAAGGCAAGAACGACGGCTCCAACTTCACGATCCCTGCCAACGGCGCCCTGCCCGCCGGCTTCAATGTCCCTGCGCAGATCAAGACGACCGGCAACCGCGTGAACGGCCACTACCAGTGGGGTGGTTTCCGCGTTGGCGTGGTATGGGACCAGGCCAAGATCAAGTGCCAGAACCTGGCTTCGGGCCTGCCGTGCGGGGTCAGCACGGTCTCCAAGCGTAACGCGTGGTCGGTCCCGCTGCGTTACGACTGGGGCAAGTGGAGCGTGTTCGGCCACTACTCGTGGGCGCTGCGCGACAAGGGCGACGCGTTCCAGAACCTGGATACGAAGGCGAAGATGTTCGCGATCGGCGGTGCGTACAGCTTTTCCAAGCGCACGAAGATCGCGCTGGAATGGGCGCAGATCAAGAACAAGGAAGATGCGGCATACAACCTGTTTACCAACGTGGGCAGCCTCGGCAGCAACAGCAACGCGGTCACCCCGGGACAGGATCCGAGCCAGCTCGCGCTCACCGTTACGCATAACTTCTAAGTCTCAAGAATCAAGGCCGGCGTAGTCAGCCGGCTGTTTCATCCCGACGGGCGTCGCAAGACGCCCGTTTTTTTTGCTCGTCCGCATCCCCCGGAACCACGTGCACGATGCACATGGGCGCGAACGGCGGCTTTGCTACACTCGGCGCACAGATGAGCGCCCGTGCCCCGTTCCCGACGCTCGACTGCCTCGATCGTGCGGTCGGCGAGTTCGACCGCGCGTTGCGCGCGGTCGCCGGCGTGCATCGCAGCGCGCGGCCTTCCCCCGCGGCAGGCGTGGCCGACGCCGCGCTGAGCGAAGGCGAGCGCGCGCATGCCGCCGCGCTCATGCGGGTGAACCACGTCGGCGAGGTCTGCGCGCAGGCGCTCTACCAGGGGCAGGCGCTGACCGCGCGCGCCTCGGTGAACCGCGCCGCGCTCGACGGCGCGGCGCGCGAGGAGGAAGACCATCTGGCCTGGAGCGCGGAGCGGCTGCGCGAGCTCGACGGGCGGCTCAGCCTGCTCAATCCGCTGTGGTACACGGGCGCGCTTGCCATGGGCCTCGGCGCGGGCCTGCTGGGCGATCGCTGGAGCCTCGCCTTTCTCGCCGAGACCGAGCGCCAGGTGGAGCAGCACCTGAGCGGCCATCTCGAGTTGCTGCCGCCTGCGGACGCCCGCTCGCGCGCGATCGTCGCGCAGATGCGCGAGGACGAGGCGAAGCATCGGCGCAGCGCGCAAAAGCTCGGGGCGGCCGAAATGCCGGCGCCGGTCAAGCGTGCGATGCGGCTGGCCGCCAAGCTGATGACCGCGCTTGCGCACCGCATCTGACGCTGAGCCAGACCATGCTCAACGTGTACATCGGCTACGACCCCAAGGAATCGGTGGCGTTCTATACGCTTGCGCATTCGATCCTGCGCCGGGCGTCGATTCCGGTCGCGATCGCGCCGCTCATGCGCTCGCAGCTGAAGGGCATTTATACGCGCGAGCGCGGCCCGACCGAGTCGACCGAATTCAGCCTGACGCGCTTCCTCGTGCCCTACCTTTCTGGCTATTCCGGCTGGTCGGTGTTCATGGACTGCGACATGCTGTGCCTGGCTGACATCGCCGAGCTCGCGGCGCAGATCGAGCGCCAGCCGGACAAGGCCGTGCTGGTGTGCAAGCACGACTACGTGCCGCGTACCGAGCGCAAGTTTCTCGGTCAGCTGCAGACCAAGTACCCGCGCAAGAACTGGTCGAGCCTGATGGTGTTCAACAATGCGCGCTGCCGAGCCTTGAGCCCCGCGTACGTGAACACTGCGGCGGGGCTCGAGCTGCACCGCTTCGCCTGGACCGAGGACGCCTCGATCGGCGAGATCCCGCTCGAGTGGAACTGGCTGGTCGGCGAGTACGCGCCGAGCGCACGCGCGAAGATCGTGCACTACACGCTCGGCGGACCCTACTTCGACGACTATCGCGACTGCGACTACGCCGCCGAGTGGCTTGCCGAGTTCGAGTCGATGCGCCACACGGCGCGCCGCTAGCGCCGCAGCACGCCGCTCAGTCTTCCAGCAGTTCGAAGTCTTTCGTCATCTCGGCGGTCTTGCCGAGCATGGCCGACGCCGAACAGTACTTCTCGTGCGACAGGCGGATCGCATGCTCGACGAGGCTTCGCTTCAAGGCCTTGCCGCGCACCGTGAAATGCATGTGAATGCGCGTGAATACCTTGGGGTCGGTGTCGGCGCGCTCGGCGGCGAGCTGGACGTCGCAGCCGCTCACCTGCTGCCCGTTTTTCTTCAGGATGACGACGACGTCGTACGCGGTGCAGCCCCCGGCACCGGCGAGGACGACCTCCATCGGGCGCGGCGCGAGGTTGCGCCCACCGCCCTCGGGGGCGCCGTCCATCGCCAGCACGTGATTGCTTCCGGTCTCGGCAAGGAAGGTCATCCCTTGTCCTGTCCAGCGTACGGTGCAGTCCATCGTTCAGTTCCTTTGCCGCTGTCTATATCGGATGTTGCGAAGCAACAAAAATCCTTTGAAATGTCTTGGATATTTTAAAAGTCTATATGCCAATGACGATTGTTATGTATATATATCATATGCTTAATAAACATCAGGAAATATTATTAATGGATTAATAATATGATTTTGCGATGCAGCAAATCCGCCAGGAAAATTGGGCCTGCTCGAGGTGCCGTCCGGCATCAAGAGTATGTCTCCTCCACCCTCCTCCTTTGGTGGATTCAGCGCAGCCCCTAGCGGCTGCGCTTTTTTTTCCGACACTGAGCGCGCGGCAAGCTTTGACGATACCCCGCAAGTCACTTAAAATCTTCGCCTTTTCGGCCACCCGAATCCCATGAAGACGTATACCGCGAAGCCCTCAGAGGTGCGCCACGGCTGGTACGTGGTCAACGCCCAGGGCAAAGTGCTCGGTCGCCTTGCGACGCGCATTGCCCAGCGCCTGCGCGGCAAGCACCGGCCCGAGTACACGCCGCACGTCGACACCGGCGACTACATTGTCGTGGTGAACGCCGACAAGCTTCGCGTGACGGGCAAGAAGGCGCAGCAGAAGAAATACTATCGGCACACGGGTTATCCAGGCGGCATCCGGGAAACGACGTTCGCCGTGCTGCACGCCAAGCATCCCGACCGCGTGCTGCAGAAGGCGGTCAAGGGCATGCTCCCCAAAGGACCGCTCGGCAGCGCGATGCTCAGGAAGCTGAAGATCTATGCCGGGGACGCGCATCCGCATCACGCGCAACGCCCCGAGACGCTCGAACTGTAAAAGGATTGAAGGAACATCATGGTCGGCGACTATTACTACGGCACAGGGCGGCGCAAGAGTTCCGTTGCGCGCGTCTTTCTGAAACCCGGCAGCGGACAGATCATCGTCAACGACAAGCCGGTGGACGAGTTCTTCGGCCGCGAGACCGGCCGCATGATCGTTCGCCAGCCGCTCGAGCTGACCAAGAGCCTTTCCTCGTTCGACATTCGGGTGAACGTGTTCGGGGGCGGCGAAAGCGGTCAGGCCGGCGCGGTGCGGCACGGGATTTCGCGTGCGTTGATCGAGTTCGACGCGACGCTGAAGCCGACCCTCTCGGCGGCGGGTCTGGTCACGCGCGACGCGCGCGAGGTCGAGCGAAAGAAGGTAGGCTTTCACAAGGCGCGGCGGCGCAAGCAGTTCTCGAAGCGCTGACGCCGGGCCCGGGGGGTCCGCGATCGAAAAGCCGCCCTTGGGGCGGCTTTTCCGTTTTCGGGGTGAGGTCAATGATCAGGGCGGGGATTGTCGGCGGCACGGGATACACGGGCGTCGAGCTGCTGCGCCTGCTCGCGCAACATCCCGAGGTCGAGCTGGCGACGATTACCTCGCGCAAAGAGGCCGGAACGCGTATCGATGCGATGTTCCCGGGGCTGCGCGGACGCGTGTCGCTCGCCTTCGCGGCGCCCGATCAGGCGGCCCTCGAGCGCTGCGACGTGGTGTTCTACGCGACGCCCAACGGGGTGGCGATGGGCGAGGCGCGCGCATTGCTCGACGCCGGGGTTCGGATCATCGATCTTTCCGCGGATTTCCGCCTGCAGGACGTTGCGGAGTGGGAGCGCTGGTACCGGACGAAGCATGCCGCCCCCGAGCTGATCGCAGAGGCGGTCTACGGCCTGTGCGAAGTGAACCGCGAACGCATCAGGTCGGCGCGCCTGGTGGCGAACCCGGGCTGCTATCCGACCGCGGTCCAGCTCGGGTTCCTGCCGCTGATCGAGGCAGGCTGGATCGATACCGCGCACCTGATCGCCGACGCAAAATCGGGCGTGAGCGGCGCCGGACGCAAGAGCGAGCTGCATCTGCTGTACGCGGAGGCCTCGGATAACTTCATGGCCTACGGCGTGAGCGGGCACCGCCACTGGCCCGAGATCCGCCAGGGCCTGGCGCAGCTCGCGGGACGGGCGGTCGGTCTCGTGTTCACGCCGCACCTGACGCCGGCGATTCGCGGCATTCACGCGACCCTCTATGCACGCCTTCTGGCACCGGCGGCCGGCAATGCGACCCGGGACCTCGGGGCGCTGCAGTCGCTTTTCGAGCAGCGCTACGCCGCCGAGCCTTTTGTCGATGTGATGCCCGCCGGCAGCCATCCCGAGACACGCGCAGTTCGCGGCGCAAACCTGTGCCGCATCGCGGTTCACCGGCCGAATGAATCCGCGAACGGCGGCGACACCATCGTCGTGCTTTCGGTGATCGACAACCTGGTCAAGGGGGCGTCGGGGCAGGCGGTACAGAACATGAACATCATGTTCGGACTGCCCGAAGCCGCCGGCCTGGGCCAGCTGCCCATCGTCCCCTGAGCGCAGATGGCCTGGCGCCTCGCCCGGTTTCGACAACGTTTCGGCATTGCGGCGCCGAAGGTGTCGGTGCGCAGCGAGCTGGCCTGGTATTGGCGTTGGCTCGGAATCCTCGTGGTGCTCGGCGCAGCCTTCGCGCTCGCGATGTGGATGTACGAAACGGGCCGTCGATTCGCCGGCTTTGACCGGCTGGAGCTGCAGGGGCTGGTCACGGAGCTGCGACGCCAGGACAGCCGCGTGCAAAGCGAGCTCGTGGACACACGTGCAGAGCTGGAAAAACTGCGCGCCGAAAGCGCCGCCTCGATGAGCCGGCTCGCCATCGAGCGAAGCGCCCAGCGCAAGCTCGCCGATCAGGTCCGGGTGCTGGAGCGTGAAAATGCGCACCTGCGCGAGGAGCTGGCGACCTTCGAGAGCCTGCTTTCCTCGGAATCACGCGAGAGCAAGCCGCTGTCGATCTATCGCTTCGCCGTGCAGCCCGACGTGCTGCCGGGCGAATACCGCTATCGCCTGCTGCTGTTGACCGGAACCGGGCGGCGGGAGCAGCAGTTTCAGGGTCGCCTCGAACTGGTCGTCAGCCTAAACGAGGGGGGCAAGGATGCTATGATGGTCATCCCTGACGGAACGGGTCACGCAGCCGCCGCATTTCGCCTTTCATTCAAGTACTTCCACCGAGTGGAAGGCACGTTTCGGGTCAGCCCCAAGGCGAAGCTGAAGAGCGTTCAGGCCCGCATCTACGAGGGCAAGGTGGTTCAGGCGCGCGCGACGGCGAGCGCGGCGATCGAGTAACGGGAGGTGACGATGTTTCGCAAGACGAGCAAACCGCAGAGTCGCATCGACAGCTGGATCGGGTCGACGACCAGCATCGAAGGGAATCTCTACTTCAGTGGTGGCATGCGCGTCGATGGCGTCATCCGGGGCAATGCCACCGCGCAGCCTGATCAGCCCGGCACGTTGGTCGTGTCGGAGAACGCGCGCATCGACGGCGAGGTTCACGCTGCGCACATCGTCGTCAGCGGAACAATCGTCGGTCCGGTGCACGCGACCGAGACGCTGGAACTCCAGGCCGGGTCACGGATCAAAGGGGACGTGTACTACAAATCGATCGAGATGGTGCAGGGCTCCATCGTCGAGGGCCGTATGGTCCATCAGGGCGAAGAGGTGAAATCGGTCGAATTGAAGCTGGCGACGGGCAGCTAATCGCCACGTTGACCGTATGGAAATGGCGACGGGATAATTTGCCCCGATCGTCAAATTTTGGATTCGTGGAGTACGACAGATGAATGCAGTCACCGAGATGCCCGCCCCGCTGGTGTTTTCCGACAGCGCGGCCAACAAGGTCAGAGAGCTGATCGAAGAGGAAGGCAATGCCGAGCTCAAGCTGCGCGTATTCGTTACGGGTGGCGGATGCTCGGGGTTCCAGTACGGGTTCACGTTCGACGAGGTGCGGAACGAGGACGACACGGCGATGGAAAAGGCCGGCGTGACGCTGCTGATCGACCCGATGAGCTACCAGTACCTGGTGGGCGCCGAGATCGACTACCAGGAAGGCCTCGAGGGCGCCCAGTTCGTGATCAAGAACCCGAACGCGCAAACCACCTGCGGCTGCGGATCGTCGTTTTCGGTCTGACCGGCGCGCGGCACAACGATCGAGAGTAAGCGGGGGCTGCGGCCCCCGTTTCCGTTTCAGGCCGGGTAAATCGCGCCGAGCACCCGCGCGCCGCGCGCGCCGGTGACCGCGGGCAGACCCGCGGGCTTTCCGGCGAGCGCACGCGCCGCGAGCCAAGCGAAGGCTGCGGCTTCGACCTGCTCGGCGGCCAAACCCCAGCGGTCGCTCGTGTCCACCGGGCGCGGCGCGAGCAGCGTCGCGAGGCGGCTGCGCAAGGCGTCGTTGCGTGCGCCTCCGCCGCACAGGATGACGCGGGCGCGGGACGGAGCATGCGAGCCGATGGCATGCGCCGCCGACAGCGCGGTCAGCTCGAGCAGCGTCGCCTGCACGACCTGCGGCGGCGGCCCGCGGTCAGCGATCCGTTGGTCGAGCCAGGCCGCATTGAACAGCTCGCGCCCTGAACTCTTGGGCGGTGCCTGCGCAAAGAAGGGCTCCTCCAGAAGCCGTGCGAGCAATGATGCATCGGGCGCGGCGCCCGCTGCCCAGGCGCCGCGGTCGTCGAAACGCTTGCCCTGCACGCGCTGAATCCACAGGTCGAGCAGGCACATGCCCGGACCGGTGTCGAAGCCGCGTACGCCGCCCTCGGGCGCAAGCAGCGTCACGTTCGCAATGCCGCCCAGATTGAGCACGACGCGCGGCTCGTCCGCCGAGCCGAAAGCGCTTGCATGAAACGCGGGCACGAGCGGGGCGCCCTGGCCGCCCGCGGCAACGTCCCGGCTGCGAAAGTCGGCGACCACGGTGATCGCCGTCAGCTCGGCGAGCAGCGCCGGATTGCCGATCTGCACCGTGTAGCAACGGTCCGGCCGATGGCGCACCGTCTGGCCGTGGCAGCCGATCGCGCGCACCGCGCCTGCCTCGACCCCTGCGGCGACGAGCGCGGCGCCCACGGCCTCGGCGTACAGCGCGGCGAGCCGGTTGCCCGCTTGCGCGGCTCGGTCGATCTCGTTAGCAGCGGGCGTGCACAGCGCGAGCAGCTCGGCGCGCAGGTCGTCCGGAAGCGCTCGCCGCACATGCGCACGCACGCGGGCGCGGTCATCGTCGGCAATGGCGGCGAGTACTGCATCGATGCCGTCGAGGCTCGTGCCCGACATCAGACCGATGAAAAGACCGCCTCCGCGGACCGCCTCGCCGACCCCCGGCGCGACGCTCACTGGAGCAGGGCGAGGTTCGTGCCGGAGAGCAGGTCGAGCTGGCTGACCAGGTCCGCCGTGTGCGCCCGGAAGGCGGCCATCTGCGCGGGGGGCACCGGCACGGCCGCGGGTAGCGCGATCGTCAATGGATTGCGAGGCGCCCCGGCGACGCGAAACTCGTAGTGCACGTGCGGGCCGGTCGCCCATCCCGTGCTGCCGACGGCCCCGATCGTTTCGCCCTGGGCGACGCGGACTCCGCGGTGGATGCCGCGAGCGAATCGGCTCATGTGGCCATACAGCGTCGAGTTCTGTCCGGGGTGGCGCAGGATCACCACGTTACCGTAGCCGCCCTTGCGTCCGGCAAAGTCCACCACGCCATCGCCTGTCGCGCGGATCGGTGTCCCGGTGGGTGCGGCGTAGTCGACGCCCGTATGCGCGCGCCAGGTTTTCAGGAAGGGGTGCAGGCGCCTGCCGAAGCCGGAGGTCACCCGGGAGAACGCCAGCGGCGAGCGCAGGAACGCCTTGCGCAGGCTCTTGCCGTCGGGCGCGTAGTAGCCACCTTGGCCACTGTCCGAGGTCGCGAAAAAGACCGCGCGAAACGCCTTGCCCTTGTTGACGAACTCGGCAGCCAGCACCCGCCCGATGCGCACCGGGAGGCCGTCGCGGTACATCATCTCGTACACCACGCTGAAATGGTCGTCCTGGCGCAGGTCGCGGTTGAAGTCGATGTCGCCACCGAAAATATCGGCCATCTGGATCGCCACGCTGTCGGGCATGTCGGCGTCGTCGGTCGCGGCAAACAGAGACGAGCGGATGATGCCTGCGCGGGCGACGGGCACGACGGCGTAATGCGCTTCGTCTTCCGAGACCCGAATGTCCTCTCCGCTGCGCTCGAAGCGCACCGCCTTGTCCCGACCGATCAGGTAGGACAGGCTGTGAAACTGGCCATCGGCCGCGACCTCGGCGTGCACGGTGGTTCCCGGGCGCAGCTTGTGCATGGCGTAAAACGTGGTCAGGCGCTTGGCGTATACAGCGTCGATACCGAGGCGCTCGAGAAGCTTGATGAGAGGCTCGCCGCGCGCGAAGCGGGCTTCGCGGACGAAGACCTCCGGGGTCGGCAGAAGCGCGGTCTCGAGGTCGATCGGGTAGGGTTCGCGAACCATGTCGCTACCCAAAGACAGGGCATCCGGCGCAGGCGAGATGGTGGCAAATGCGCCGACCACGCCGGACAGCGCGAGGACGAAAACTGCGGCGATCCTCAGCAGGCGGGTGCGATGCATCGGAGCAACTTGGGTCAAAATCCAATCTCGGCTATGATCGGGTGCTGAAAATCCCTTTTATTCAGGCGTCTGCCGCTCTTTCTTAAAGCCAGGCGCAGTGTAACAAAGATCGCCCCGTACGCAAACCACCGCGCGGGGCAGGCGGTTTAGGCATGCCCTCGGTCCAGGAAGCACTCGAACTCATCCGGCGCGGCTGCGACGAGCTGATCGTCGAGGACGAGCTGGCGAACAAGCTCGCGACGGGCAGGCCGCTGCGCGTCAAGCTCGGGCTGGACCCCACGGCGCCCGACCTGCACCTTGGCCACACCGTGGTGATCAACAAGCTGCGCCACTTCCAGAGCCTTGGACACCAGATCCAGTTCCTGATCGGCGATTTCACCGGGATGATCGGCGACCCGACGGGCAAGAACCAGACCCGTCCGCCGCTGACGCGCGAGGAGATCCAGGAAAACGCCAAGACCTACCGCGAGCAGGCGTTCAAGATCCTCGATCCCGACCGAACGCAGATCCTGTTCAATTCGGAGTGGTCCGACAAGCTCGGTGCCGAAGGCATGATCCGGCTTGCCGCGCGCTACACGGTCGCGCGCATGCTCGAGCGCGACGACTTCGGCAAGCGCTACCGCGCGAACCAGCCGATCGCGATCCACGAGTTTCTCTACCCCTTGATGCAGGGCTACGATTCGGTGGCGATGAAGGCGGACGTCGAGCTCGGCGGCACCGACCAGAAGTTCAATCTGCTCGTGGGGCGCGAACTGCAGCGTGATTTCGGCCAGGCGCCGCAGGTCATCGTCACGACGCCGCTGCTCGAAGGGCTCGATGGCGTCAACAAGATGTCGAAATCGCTCGGCAACTACGTCGGCATTTCCGAGCCGCCAGAGGAAATTTTCGGCAAGCTGATGTCGATTTCCGACACCCTCATGTGGCGCTATATCGAGCTGCTGTCGTTCGAGCCGATGGCGACGCTGCGGCGCTGGCGCGACGACGTCGCCGCGGGGCGCAATCCGCGCGAGATCAAGGTCATCTTCGCCAAGGAGATCGTCGGGCGGTTTCACGGCGTCGCGGCCGCCGGCGAGGCGGAGGCGGCGTTCGAGGAACGGTTCCGTCATGGCCGGCTGCCGGAGGACATGCCGCAACTGACGCTCGCGGGCGGCGCAGACGGACTGCCGGTGACGCAGATGCTCAAGCTGGCCGGGCTGACCGCGAGCACGACCGAAGCCGTGCGCATGATCGAGCAGGGCGGCGTGCGGCTGGACGGCGCGCGGCTCGAGGATCGCGCCTTGCGCGTCCCGCGGGGTCGGACCGTGGTGGCGCAGGTCGGCAAGCGCAAGATCGCGCGCATTACCGTAACCTGAGCGCCAAGCTGAACGCCGAAGGAGGACGGATGTCGGAACTGCCGCAGTACGAGGTCTACGCGGTCAAGTACGCGCACCACCCGCGGCGCGCATCGGAGAATTTCATCGGCGGCGACCCTCACGACGGTCCGATGCCGCTCGATTATTTCGTCTGGCTAATCCGCGACGCCGCGCGGTGCGTCGTCGTCGATACGGGCTTCTCCGCCGCGACCGCGGCCAAACGCCAGCGCAACCACATCCGCTGCCCGACCGAGGGCCTGCGCCTGCTTGGCGTCGAGGCGGCTGAGGTGCCCGAGGTGGTGATCACGCACCTGCATTACGACCACGTCGGCAATTTCGACCTGTTCCCGAAGGCGACGTTTCACCTTCAGGATCTCGAGATGCACTACGCCACCGGGCGCCACATGTGCCACGGCGTGTTCCGCAACGCCTACGAGGTCGAGGACGTGGTTGGCATGGTGCGCGAGGTATACCGCGGCCGGGTGTGCTTCCACGACGGCGACGCGCCGCTCCATCCGGGAATCTCCCTGCATCTCATCGGCGGGCACACGATGG